>AACY020308098.1_pt1 | contig 19006 bp, 19 predicted proteins | sample 267378 | NCBI WGS metagenome assembly AACY02 (sample SAMN02954345, study PRJNA13694) | marine metagenome | biome: aquatic; feature: ocean; material: water; isolation source: isolated as part of a large dataset composed predominantly from surface... | reverse complement strand
ATGATGGCAGGTGGCGCAGGCGATGTTGCGGTTGCCCGAAAGGATCGGGTCGTAAAAGAGAAGCCAGCCGAGTTCGGCTTCAGCCTGATCGACCGGGCGGTAATCCGCGTCGGTCGGCGGTTCCGGAAGCGTCAGGTCGGCGGCGACCGGGCCGGCGAGCAAGACGACCGCCGCGGCGAGCGCGAAAGGCCGCGAGGCCCGATCGCTCAACCGCCGGCCTCTGCGATGGCCGGCAAGATGCGCCGCTCCAGATCGTCGTTCGCGATCGGCCCGACATGCTTGTAGACGATGCGGCCCTCACCATCGACGACGAAGGTCTCCGGCACGCCGTAGACACCCCATTCGATGCTCGCCCGCCCGCTCGCGTCGCGGCCGACGCCCTCATAGGGATCGCCAAGCTCCGCCAGGAAGCCGCGCGCAGCCGTCGGCTCGTCCTTGTAGTTCAGCCCGTGGATCGTGACGCCGTCGGCGGCCAACCGCATCAGCGCCGGATGCTCGACGCGGCAGGGTCCGCACCAACTCGCCCAGACGTTCACCAGCTTCACGCCCGGCCCCTTGAGCAGCGCGGGATCGAGCCCCGGCCGCCCGTCGAAGAGCGGCGGCAGCGCGGTCTCCGGCACCGCGCGTCCGACGAGTTCGGAGGGCAGCGTGTCGCGCTGATAGCCGAAATACTGGGTCGCGATCAGGTAGCCCCCGAACAGGGCGCCGACCGCCAGGAAGAGCGCGAGAGGGACGAAGCGGGTCCAGTTTCGGCCGCTCTCGGGGTCCTGCTCGGTCGCGGTCATTCGGCCTTGCGGCGGCGCGGGCCGCCGTCCCTCTCCAGGTGATCGAGATCACGCCGCGCCCGTCGCGCGGCGTGCAGGCTCGCCAGCACCAGCAGCCCCATGATCGCGAAGGTCGCCGCGTATGAGGCGATCACGTAGCCCCAGCGGGCGCCCTCGGGAATGAAACCCATCACGCCTCCTGAGCCGCACGCGCAAGGCGCAGGGCGCGCGCCCGCCGCAGACGGATCTCGGTTCGCGCCCGCTGCAGCAGCAAGGCGAAGAAGAACAGGTAGAAGCCCGCGATCGTCACCAGGAGCGGGCGATAGAAGACGTCGTCGACGTTCGTCTCCTGATCGAGCGACAGCGACGCCGGCTGGTGGAGCGTCTGGTCGCCGAAAATCTCGACCGCGTAGCGGCTCATGACGGCGAACACGACGCCGACGAGGCAGAGCACGCCGGTCAGGTCGCCAGCCTTGTCCGGGTCCTCGACGGCCTCCCAGAGACCGATGTAGCCGAGATAGAAGAACAGCATGATGAGGATCGAGGTGAGCTTCGGGTCCCATTCCCACCATGTGCCCCATGTCGGCTGGCCCCAGAGCGCGCCCGTCACGATCGCCGCGAGGGTCAGCCCCGCCCCGATCGGGGCGGCGGCCTTGGCGACGAGGAACGACACGTGGTGTCGGCGCACGATCCCGATCAGCGACGCCACCGCCATGATGAAGTAGATGTTGATCGCCATCATCGCGGCGGGGACGTGGACGTACATGATCCGCACCGTCTCGCCCTGCTGATAGTCGGGCGGGACGAAGAACAGGCCCCAGACCGCGCCGGCGGCGAGGCACGCCGCCGCGCCCCAGGCCGCCCAGGGCATCGCTGCGCCCGAGAGGCGCATGAATTCCGCGGGATTCGCGTATCGCCAGATCGACATGTCGTCTCAATTAGCGACGGTCGAACCCGCCGGCAACGGAGCGCCGCCCGCTTGCGGCGGATGGTCCCGAAGACGGCCCGCGCCGCGCCGCCGCGGCGTCCCGTCCGTCGGGGCGTCGGCGCGCCGCCGTCTCAGCCCGGATCGACGATCTTGCCGGGGTTGAGGATGTTCAGCGGGTCGAGCGCCCGCTTGATCCGCGCCATCACGTCGAGCGCGTCGCCATGCTCGGCGCGCAGATAGCCCTTCTTTCCGAGGCCCACGCCGTGCTCGCCGGTGACGGTGCCGCCGAGCCGCAGCGCGCGTTCCGCGATGCGGCCCGATATCCGCTGCGCCTCCGCGCGCTCCGCCGGATCGTTCGGATCGAGCAGGATCGACAGGTGAAAGTTGCCGTCGCCGACATGGCCGACCATCGGGGCCGTGAGCGGACTGTCGCTCAGATCGGCCTTCGTCTCGGAGATCGCCTCCGCGAGCCGCGATATCGGCACGCAGGCGTCCGTCACCCAGCCGGCGGCGCCGGGCCGCAAGGCCTTTCCCGCCCAGTAGGCCGAGTGGCGCGCGGCCCAGAGGCGGTTGCGATCCTCCGGCTTGGTGGCCCAGGCGAAATCCGAGGCGCCGTGCTCGGCTGCGATCTCCCGCACGCGCTCGGCGGTCTCGGCCACGGAGGCTTCGGTGCCGTGGAACTCGAGAAAGAGCGTCGGCGCGACGGCGAGGCTCATCTGCGAATAGCGGTTGACCGCGTCGATCTGGATCTCGTCCAGAAGTTCGATCCGGGCGACCGGCAGGCTCATCTGCATTGTAAGGATCACGGCTTCGACCGCGTGGTCGACCGAGGGAAAGGCGCAGACCGCCGCCGCGGCCGCCTCGGGCTGGCCGTGCAGGCGCACGGTGAGCTCCGTGATGATCCCGAGCGTGCCCTCCGACCCTACCAGCAGATGGGTCAGGTCGTAGCCCGCCGCCGACTTGCGCGCGCGCGTCCCGGTCCGGACGACCGTCCCGTCGGCCAGAACCGCCTCGAGCGCCAGCACGTTCTCCCGCATCGTGCCGTAGCGCACCGCGTTCGTGCCCGAGGCGCGGGTCGCCGCCATGCCGCCGAGCGTCGCGTCGGCGCCGGGGTCGACCGAGAAGAACAACCCGGTGTCGCGCAGATGCTCGTTCAGCTGCTTGCGGGTGACGCCCGGCTGCACGACGCAGTCGAGATCGGCGTCGTTCACCGCCAGAACCCGGTTCATCCGCCCCATGTCGAGCGTGACGCCGCCTCGCGTCGGGATCACCTGCCCTTCGAGCGACGTGCCGACGCCCCAGGGGATCACCGGCATGCGCGCGGCGGCGCAGAGCCGCACGATCTCGGAGACCTCGGCCGTGCTTTCGGGCAGCGCCACCGCGTCCGGGCGGGCGGGCGCATGGTGCGCCTCGTCATGGCCGTGCGCGTCGCGCGCCGCGTCGGTTTCGAGCAGCCGGTCGCCGAGAAGGGCGCGCAGCGCGTCGAGCGCCTGAGCTTTCTCCGCCGTGACCGGCGCAGCGTCGATGTTCATCGGCTCGCCTCCCGAACCGCAGGGTCGCCGCCGGCGGCTTCGCCTGTCAACGGCGCCGGGTCCTCCGGGAGTTCGACCCAGAAGCGCGCGCCGCCGAGCGGCCCCTCGCTCACCCCGATCGCGCCGCCCATCCGCAGGACGAGCGCGCGCGCGATCGCGAGGCCGAGCCCGGCGCCGGCTTCGGCCCCTCCGCGCTCGAACCGCTCGAACACGGCGTCGCGCTCCGCCTCCGGGACGCCCGGTCCGTCGTCGTCCACCGTCAGCAGCATTCGCCCGACGCCGGCGCGGCCGATGTAATCGAGGCGCGTGGAGACGCGGGACCGCGCGAACTTCGCGGCGTTTCCGACGAGGTTCCACGCGATCTGGCGAAAACGCTCCGCATCGCCCCTCACCTGCCCCGGGAAGCCCGCTTGCGCGTCGCACTCGACGGCCAGACCCTCCTCGCGCGTGGCGGCAGTCATCACGCAGACGTCTCTCAGGATCTCGGCGGGGGCGAAGACCTCGCGCCGAAGGGGAACCCGATCCGCCTCTATGCGCCCGATCTCGAGCAGGTCTTCGATCATGGCGAGCAGAGAGGCGGCCGACTCGCGTATGAGGCGGACATACTCCCGCTGCGTCGCGTCCAGACTCGTTCCATCGAGCAGCGCGGCGAGGCCGGTGACGCCGTTGAGCGGCGTGCGCAATTCGTGGCTGACGTTGGAGAGGAACACGCTCTTCAACGCGTTCGCCCGCTCCGCCTCCCGCCGCGCCTCCTCGCGCGCCGCCGTCTCGCGTTTGAGTTCGGTCACGTCCTCGCCGACCGTGACCACCCCGCCGGAAGGCAGCCGGATCTTCCGCAGCCGCGCCCAGCCGACGCCCGGCACGAACCGCTCGACGACCTCTCCGTCCGCGGCCCGGTGCGCGGCGAGACGCTGCGCGATCTCCGCCTCACGGCGTTCGGGCGGAAAGCGCCGCGACACTTGCCGTCGCACAAGCTCCGCCACGGTGACGCCGTCGACGCATCCTTCCGCGCGAAGCTCGGAGAAGACGTCCGCGTGGAACCGCTCGAAGCCCGCGCTCCATGCGACGAGCCTGTCCGAGACGTCGTAGACGGCGTAGTGGTTTGGGCTGACCGAAAGCGCTTCGCGAAGGAGCGCGTCCGGGCTGTCCACCTCGACGGCGGTCGGCGCGCTCGACTGGTCATCCATGGCGGCCCCCGCGTCGCGATTGATGCGGTTGCATATCCACTCGCCGCGGATCGCGCCAGCGGCGCGGGCTTGCGCACGCGCCGGCGGATGGTATTTCCGCCGACCTGACGCGCGCGGTCGGCGCGGAGGCTGGGAGCGAAGCGATGGATGATCTCGACGCGCAGCGCGGCAAGTGGCTCGGCCGCATCGCGGAGGCCCGGGACGAGGCGGCGCTGGAGGCGGTCCGCGTCGCCGCCCTCGGCAAGAAAGGCGAGGTCGCGCTCATGATGCGCGAACTCGGGAAGATGTCGCCGGAGGAGCGTCAGTCGGCGGGACCGAGGCTCAACGCGCTGAAGGACGAGCTGAACGCCGCGCTGGCCGCGCGCAAGGCGGCCCTCGGCGACGCCGCGCTCGCGGCGCGGCTCGAGACCGAGTGGCTCGACGTCACCCTGCCGCCGCGCCCGCGCAGGGCTGGAACGCTCCATCCCATCAGCCAGGTGACCGAGGAGGTCGTCGCGATCTTCGCCGAGATGGGCTTCGGCGTGAAGGAAGGCCCGGAGATCGAGGGCGCCTACTACAATTTCGACGCGCTCAACATTCCGGCCGAGCACCCGTCGCGGACGGAGATGGACACCTTCTACATGAGCCCTCTCGAAGGCGAGAGCGAGCCGCGCGTGCTTCGGACGCACACCTCGCCCGTCCAGATCCGGGGCATGCTCGAGGAAGGCGCGCCCTGCCGGTTCATCTGCCCGGGCCGCGTCTATCGCTGCGACTACGATCAGACGCATACGCCGATGTTCCATCAGGTCGAGGGCCTTGCGGTGGACCGCGCCATCTCGATGGCGAACCTGAAATGGACGCTTGAGGAGTTCTGTCGGTCCTTTTTCGAGCTGGACGCGGTGGAGCTCCGGTTCCGCGCCTCGCACTTCCCCTTCACCGAGCCCTCGGCGGAGGTCGACATCCGGTGCTCCTGGGAGGGCGGCCGGCTCAGGCTCGGCGAGGGCGACGACTGGCTCGAGATCCTCGGCTCGGGAATGGTGCATCCAAAGGTGCTCGAGGCGGGCGGGATCGACCCGACCGTGTGGCAGGGCTTCGCCTTCGGCATGGGGATCGACCGCATCGCCATGCTGAAATATGGCATGCCGGATCTTCGCGCCTTCTTCGAGAGCGATCTCCGGTGGCTTCGGCACTACGGTTTCGACCCGCTGGACGCGCCTTCGGCGCATGGCGGTCTCGGGCGCTGAGCCCTACCGCGCCGACGCCGGCGGACGACGCGTCGTTCTTGCGACACGCCGAAGGGACAGCGCGTCGCTCGCGTCGTCCGCGTCCTCAGTCGTAGCTGCGCTGGTCGTCGATCACCTTGCCGTCGTTCGGAAGCGCGCCAGGCGCCACCACCCGGACCGCCCCCTTCAGCTTCAGCACCGACTGCGCCGTCTCCCCGAGCGCCGACGCGAGGCCCTGATCCGCGCCCGCGCACTCGAAGGCGATCTCAAAGACGTCCTGCTCGCCCTCGCGCGTCACGGTCAGACGCGCCTTCGAGGCCTCCTTGTGTCGGGCGAGGATCGCGGCGATCTGCTCCGGGCGCACGAACATGCCCTTCACCTTCGTGGTCTGGTCGGCGCGGCCCATCCACCCCTTGATCCGCATCGCGGTGCGGCCGCACGGGCTGACGCCGGGCAGCGCCGCCGACATGTCGCCTGTCGCGAAACGGATGAGGGGGTAGTCCGGGTTGAGGCTGGTCACCACGACTTCGCCAACCTCGCCTTCCGGGACGGGGTCGCCCGTGCCCGGCCGGACGATCTCGAGGATCACGCCCTCGTCGACCAGCATGCCCTCCATCGCCTCCGTCTCGTAGGCGATGAGCCCGAGATCCGCGGTCGCGTAGCACTGGAGGCAGGCGATCCCCCGGTCGGCGTATTCCTGGCGGAGCGACGGGAACAGCGCGCCGCCGGAGACGAGCGCCCGCCGGATCGAGGACAGATCGGCGCCGGTCTCGGCGGCCTTGTCGAGGATCACCTTCAGGAAGTCCGGCGTCCCGGTCCAGGCGCTCGGTCGAAGATGCGCCGCCGCGGCGACCTGCGCCTCGGTGTTCCCGACGCCGCCCGGGAACACCGCAGCGCCGACGGCCCGCGCACCGCTCTCGAACATCATCCCCGCAGGCGTCAGATGATAGGCGAAACAGTTGTGGACGATGTCGCCTTTCCGGATGCCGGCGGCGTGCAGCGCGCGGCCGAAGCGCCACCAGTCATGCGCGCCGCCGCCGGGTTCGAAAATTGGTCCGGGCGACATGAAGACGTGCCGGAAAGCCGAGGGAGCGTGGGTGGTGAACCCGCCGAACGGCGCGTCGGGCTTCTGCGCCTCCGCGAGAGCGGACTTTCGCAGCACCGGCAGCGTCGCGAGCGCCGCCCTGTCCGTCAACGCCTTCGTGTCGACGCCTTCGAGCTGCGCGGCGAGGCCCGGCGCGCGGCCGAGCCAGTCCGCGAGACCGTGGCGCAGACACTCGAACTGCGCGGCCTCGCGCTCGGCGGGATCGCGGGTCTCAAGCGCGTCGAAATGAGTGGTCATGCGAGGTCCTTCCGCATCGTCGCCATGCCGTTGCGCCGGCCGAGCTCCTCATAGCCCATCTTGGCGTAGAGCCGCATCGCGGCGTCGTTGTCCGTCTCCGCCTTCAGCGTGACGGAAAGCGCCCCGAGCTCGCCGGCCGCCTCTTCGGCGAGTTCGGCGAGCCGCTCGCCCGCGCCGCCGCGCCACGCCGCCGCAACGAAGACGTAGACGAGATGTCGGACCTCCGGCCCGACGCCGACGCGCAACGCGAAGAAGCCGACCTCGCGCCCCTCGGGATCGACGAGGTAGAAGGAGGCGTCATCCTGCTCCTGCAGCCATTTCTCGGCCCATTCCGCAGGGTCGAAGGGATGCTTCGCGTTCGGATTGACCTTGGCGAGGTCGTCCGGGTCTTCGAGCAGCCGAGCCAGCGGCGCGAGGTCGAACGGCGCGTTGCGCCTGAGCGATAGGTCCGGCATCGGGCGTGTCCTTCTGGGCGCTGTCGCGCGAAGCGTAACAGGACGGCGGGACGGGGCGCGACCCTCGCGCGCGACCGCAGCGCGGTCTGCAGCCGTCTCGCGTCACCGGCTTGGCGGCGCCGAACCCGGCACGGAAAGCGCGCTCACGACAATAACGCCGGTCGGGACGTGGAGACGGCGAAAGCGCTGCTCAAGGAACGGAAGCGCTCACAGCCGCCCCCGACCTGGACAAAGCGCGACCGTCAGCTCAACCAGCGCTTGCGCCGGCGGTAGGAGCGGACGTCGCGGAAGGACTTCCGGCCCTCGTCGGACACCCCGAGATAGAACTCCTTGACGTCCGGGTTCTCGCGCAACTGCGCGGCGGGCCCATCCATAACGATCCGCCCGGACTCGAGGATGTAGCCGTGATGCGCGTAGCGCAGCGCGACGTTGGTGTTCTGCTCGGCGAGCAGGAAGGTCACGCCCTGCTCCTCGTTGAGCCGCTTCACGATCTCGAAGATCTGCTCGACGAGTTGCGGGGCGAGGCCCATCGACGGCTCGTCGAGGAGGATCGTCTCGGGCCGGGACATGAGCGCCCGCCCGATCGCGCACATCTGCTGCTCGCCACCCGAGGTGTAGCCGGCCTGGGAGCGGCGGCGCTCCCTGAGCCGCGGGAAATACTCGTAGACCATCTCGAGGTCCTTCGCGACCTCCGCCTTCCCGTCCTGTCGGGTGTAGGCGCCGGTCATGAGGTTCTCCTCGATGGTCAGATGCTCGAAGCAGTGCCGCCCCTCCATCACCTGGATCACGCCGCGGCGCACCAGATCGGAGGGCGAGCCGTCGGCGACGTTCTCGCCGCGGTAGAGGATCGTGCCCTTGGTCACCTCGCCGCGCTCGGTCTTGAGCAGGTTCGACACCGCCTTGAGCGTGGTCGTCTTGCCGGCGCCGTTGCCGCCGAGCAGGGCCACGATCCCGCCCTTGGGCACGCTGAGCGACACGCCTTTCAGCACGAGGATCACATGGTTGTAGATCACCTCGATGTTGTTGACCGAGAGCAGGATCTCGGCGTCATCGCGATGCTGGTCGGGCGCGGCGGCCATGGAAGCGTCCTCGGACAGGCGGCGGAAGCGGAGCGCCGCCCCATCGGCGGGGCGGCGCGAGCGTCATCGGATCAGTCGCAGGCGCGGGGTTCGATGCCGGCTTCCTGGGCGTAGGCCATCGAATCCTCCATGATCAGCGGGTCGACCACGTCGCGGTCCGCCGAGATGAAGTCCGTGATCAGCTCCCAGGACTGCGCATCGGCGTCCCACTGCTGGATCATGCCGAGGCCCGGGCCGCCATGGTTCTCGCAGGAGACGTCGACCGGCACGGTGAAGCCCGGCAGGCCGAGCTCGGCGAGCCGCTCTTCGCCGACCTCCAGCGCCTCGTAGCCGTCGCGCATCATGGCCGGGGTGATGTCCTGGGTCCCGTGGATCTCCATGGCGGTGCGGGCGGCCTCGGCGGCCCACATCGCCGCGACGAGGCCGCGGTTGTAGAGAACTGTGCCGAGGTTCGAGCCGTCGCCCGCGGCGAGGCCCTTGTCGACGACATGGGTCCGGATGTCGTCATAGATCGGGTAGCCGTCGCCGACGCCGTGGAAGGTGATCGCCTTGTAGCCGTCGGCCGCCGCGCCCGCCGGGATCACGTCGTTCTCGGAGGCCGACCACCAGACGCCCATGAAGCGGTCCATCGGGAAGCGGATCGAGGCCGCCTCCTGAACCGCCACCTGGTTCATCACGCCCCAACCCCACATGAACACGAAGTCCGGCCGCTCGCGGCGCACCTGCAGCCAGGTCGCCTTCTGCTCCTGCCCGGGGTGGTCGACCGGCAGCAGGATCAGCTCGAAGCCGTGCTTCTCCGACAGCTTCTCGAGCGTCCGGATCGGCTCCTTGCCGTAAGCGCTGTTGTGGTAGACGAGCGCGATGCGCTTGCCCTCCAGCGAACCGCCCTCGACGTCCATGGCGTGCTTCGTGAGAATCGACGCCGCGTCCCAGTAGGTGCCCGGGAAGTTGAAGACGTAAGGGAACACCGCGCCGTTCACGGCGGAGGTGCGGCCGTAGCCCATGGTGTGCAGCGGGATCTCGTCGGCCGTCGCCTTCGGGATCAGCTGGTAGGTGATGCCGGTCGAAAGCGGCTGGAACACGAGCACGCCCTCGCCCTTGAGGCTCTCGTAGCACTCGACGCCGCGCTCGGTGTTGTAGGCGGTCTCGCAGGTCAGATACTCTATCGGCGCGCCCTCGATGCCGCCGTCGCGCTCCTGAAGCAGGGTGAAGTAGTCCTGATAGCCGTCGGCGAAGGGAATGCCGTTCGGGGCGTAGGGACCGGTGCGATAGTCGAGGCCGGCGAAGGTCAGGTCGGCCGAAGCCGGCGCCGCCGCCGCGACGGCCAGCGCCGCCGCCATCGTGATCTGCTTCATGGGTCTTTCTCCCGTGTTGGTTTCAGGCGCCGCTTTGCCTGCGGCGTTCTTCGGATCTTGCGGTCAGTAGGGGAACGGCCAGCTCCGCAGCCGCTCCTTCGCGATGCCCCAGAGCCGCGCGAGGCCGTGCGGCTCGAGGATCAGGAAGGTGATGATCAGCGCGCCGACCACCGTGATCTCGACGTAGAACGACATTGCGGTGTTGAAGCCGAGCAGGTCCACCATGACGTTCTTGAGCGCGAGCGGCAGCAGCACGAAGAAGCCCGCGCCGAGGAACGAGCCCAGCATCGAGCCGAGGCCGCCGATGATCACCATGAACAGCACCTCGAAGGAGACGTTGATGCCGAACGCCTCCCCCGGCTCGGCCGCGCCGAACCAGACGGCGAAGTAGAGCGCGCCGGCGAGGCCGACATAGAAGGACGACACCGCGAAGGCCGAGAGCTTCGCCGTCATCGGGTTCACGCCGATGATCTCCGCGGCGATGTCCATGTCCCGGATCGCCATCCAGCTCCGCCCGATCCGCCCGCGCAGCAGGTTCTTGGCCATGAAGCCGAACACGAACAGGAAGATCAGGCAGAAAAGATAGGTCGCCCACGGCGCGGTGTTCGGCCCCGTCACCAGCACGCCGAAGGCGGTCCGGTCGGGCGCGGTGATCTGGCCGGTGGCGGAATAGTTGTAGAACCACGGCACCTTGTTGAAGAGCCAGACCAGGAAGAACTGCGCGGCGAGCGTCGCCACCGCGAGGTAGAACCCCTTGATGCGCAGCGAGGGCAGGCCAAACAGCATCCCCACCGCCGCGGTGATGAAGCCCGCCAGCAGCACGACGACGACCATGTCCATCCAGGGATAGGCCGTCATCAGCTTGTAGGCGGCGTAGGCCCCGACCGCCATGAACCCGCCGGTGCCGAGCGACACCTGCCCGCAATAGCCGACGAGGATGTTCAGCCCGATCGCCGCCAGCGCGTAGATCATGAAGGGGAGAAGGATGGTCTTCTCCCAGTAGTCGTTGATCAGGAACGGGACGACCAGGAAGGCGACCGCGACGAGCGCCCAGAACACGATCCGGTCCTGCCGGATCGGGAAGATCTGGATGTCCTCGACGTAGCTCGTCTTGAAGTCGCCGGTCTCGCGGTAGATCACGCGGGGCCTCCGATGGGTCAGACGCGGTGGCGGCGGCGCCGGGCGGCCTTCACGGCCTCCCGCGCAAGCGACACGGCGCCGAAAAGGACGATCGCGAGCAGGAGCAGCTTGATCATGGCTAGACCCTTTCGATGATCTTCTCGCCGAAGAGGCCCTGCGGACGCACGAGCAGGAAGGCCAACGCCAGGACGTAGGCGAACCAGTTCTCCAGTGCGGTGAACCACTGCGGGTCGGCCCCGAAGAGCGTCTCCATGACCGAGCCGAGATAGATCTCCGCCCATTTCTCCCCGACGCCGATGATCAGGCCGCCGACGATGGCCCCGGGAATCGAGGTGAACCCTCCCAGAATAAGCACCGGGAGCGCCTTGAGCGCGATCAACGAAAGCGAGAACTGGATGCCCGATTTCGAGCCCCACATGATGCCCGCGACCAGCGCCACCGCGCCCGCGATCGACCAGACGATCACCCAGATCGTCCGCAGCGAGATGCCGACCGACAGCGCCGCCTGATGGTCGTCCGCGACCGCCCGGAGCGCCCGCCCGATGCGGGTGTATTGCGAGAACAGCGACAGCGCGATCACCAGCACGCCCGCGATCAGCGCCGCCGCGATCTCCAGCTTCTCCACGTAGAGGTCGAAGTAGTCGAACATGAAGTCCGACGCGCCGATCGGCAGGCCGACGTCGAGCGGCTTCACGTCGGCGCCCCAGATGATGTCGCCGACCCCCTCGAGCACGAAGGCGAGCCCGATCGTCGCCATGAACAGGATGATCGGCTCCTGATTCACCAGGTGGCGCAGCACGAGGTATTCGACCGCGAAGGCCACCCCCACCATCACCGCGATCGTCATCGGGATCGCGGCCCAGGCCGGCACGCCGAATTCGTTCATGAAGCCGGTGAGGAACATGCCCGCGAACAGCGCCATGACCCCCTGGCTGAAGTTGAAGATGCCGGAGGACTTGAAGATCAGCACGAAGCCGAGCGCCACCAGCGAATACATGACGCCGGCGAGCAGCCCGGAGATCGTGACCTCGTAGAAGAAGAACCGGTCGCGTTCGTCGATCGAGCCCAGCCACCATAGCCCGTAGAGGGCGTAGGCGACGAGGATCAGCACGCCGATCCCCTCGGGCGTCTTCAGCTTGTCGAGCCAGACGGCGAGCTTGCCGCGCTCGGCCGGGGCCGGAACGGAAGCGTCAGTCATGGGAGACCCCCAGATAGGCGTCGATGACGTCCTGGTTCTTGCGCACCTCGTCGGGCGCGCCGTCGCCGATCTTGCGGCCGTAGTCGAGCACCACGACGCGGTCGGAGATGTCCATCACCACCCCCATGTCATGCTCGATCAAGCAGATCGTGGTGCCGAACTCCTCGTTCACGTCGAGGATGAAGCGGCACATGTCCTCCTTCTCCTCGACGTTCATGCCGGCCATCGGCTCGTCGAGCAGCAGGAGCTTCGGCTCGGCGGCGAGGGCGCGCCCAAGCTCCACCCGCTTCTGCAATCCGTAGGGAAGCGAGCCGACCGGCTTCTTGCGGATGTGCTGGATCTCGAGGAAGTCGATGATCTTCTCGACCGCCGCGCGGTGCTCGATCTCCTCCTGCTCCGCCGGTCCCTTCCAGATCGCCTGCCACGCCATGTTCTTCCGCATCATGGTCATGCGGCCGGTCATGATGTTGTCGAGGGTGCTCATGCCCTTGAACAGCGCGATGTTCTGGAAGGTGCGCGCGATCCCCTGGCTTGCGATCTGGTAGGGGCGCAGCGCCGGCCGCGGCTTGCCGCGGAACAGCACCTGCCCCTCCTGCGGGTGGTAGAAGCCGTTGATGACGTTGAGCATCGACGACTTGCCCGCGCCGTTCGGACCGATGATCGCGCGGACTTCGCCCTCCTGGACGTCGAAGCTGATGTTCTTGAGCGCCACCACGCCGCCGAAGCGCAGCGTGATGTTCCGAACCTCCAGCACCGTCTCGCCGATCCGACGCGGCGCGATGCCGTGGTCGATCTCCTGATGGGCGTAGGAGACGTCGTCGGGCGCCGCCTCCGCCACGTATTCGAGCGGGCGGTTCATGCGCGCCTCCGCGAGATCTGGAACAGCAGGGCGATCAGGCCGAGGAAAAGCCCCACCTCGACGACCTGCATCACGATATGGGCGTGGGCGAGGTCCACCAGCACCGCGAGCTTCACGCCGATGCCGCCCGCGACGACCAGCAGGATGTCGCGCCGCCGCTCGTCGCGGACGCGCCCCGCCGCGACCGCGCAAAGGGCCGCGACCAGCACCACCGAGGCGATCATCCAGCCGGTCATTCCGCCGCGATCCCCGCGCGCGTCGCCACCGGGACGGTCTTGGCGTCGCGGATCTCGAGGGTCGCCGAGATCTGGCCCTTGCGCCCGTCCTCGTAGGTCACTTCGGTCTCGGCGTAGACGGCGGGGCTGTCGCTGTAGAGCGCGTCGATCAGCGGGGCGTAGCGCTCCGCGATGATCCGGCGGCGCACCTTGCGGGTGCGGGTCAGCTCGCCGTCGTCGGCGTCGAGCTCCTTGTGCAGCACGAGGAAGCGGCGGATCTGGCAGCCGGCCAGCATCTCGTCCTCCGCGATGGAGCGGTTGGTCTCCTCGACATGCGCCTGCATCTGCTCGTAGACGCGCTCGTGCTGCGCCAACTCCTGATACGAGGCGTAGGCGATGTTGTTGCGCTCGGCCCAGGCGCCGACCGCGGCGAGGTCGATGTTCAGCATCGCCACGCAGTAGTCGCGCTCGTGGCCGACCACCACGGCTTCAAGTATATTCGGGTAGAACTTCAGCTTGTTTTCGACGTATTTCGGCGCGAACAGCGAGCCGTCGTTCAGCTTGCCGACATCCTTGGCGCGGTCGATGATCCGCAGATGCCCGGTGTCCGGCTCGAAGAAGCCGGCGTCGCCGGTCGCGACCCAGCCCTCGGGGTCCTTGGTGTCGGCGGTGCTCTCCGGGTTCTTGTAGTATTCGACGAACACGCCCGGGGAACGGTAGTAGACCTCGCCGTTCGGGCCGATCTTCACCTCGACGCCCGGGCTCGGCACGCCGACCGTGTCGGCCCGGACCTCGCCGTCGGGCTGCTGGGTGATGAAGACGGACGCCTCGGTCTGCCCGTAGAGCTGCTTCAGGTTGATGCCGAGCGCCCGGTAGAACTGGAAGATCTCCGGCCCGATCGCCTCGCCGGCGGTGTAGCCGACGCGCACGTTGCTCATGCCGAGCGTGTTCTTCAGCGGCCCGTAGACCAGCATCTCGCCGAGCCGATACTTGAAGCGGTCGGCCGCGCTCACGGGCTTGCCGTCCAGCAGGGCGGGGCCGACGCGCTTGGCGTGTTCGATGTAGTCGTGGAACAGCCGCCGCTTGATCGGCCCGGCGTCCTCCATCCGGATCATCACGGTGGTCAGCAGCGTCTCGAAGATCCGCGGCGGCGCGAAGAAGTAGCTAGGGCCGATCTCCTTGAGGTCCGACATCATCGTGTCCGCGCTCTCGGGGCAGCAGACGCAGAAGCCCGTCACATAGGCCTGCCCCATCGAGAAGATGAAGTCGCCGACCCAGGCGAGCGGCAGATAGGCGAGGATCGAATCGGTCTCTCGCAGGGCGTCGAACTCGGCCGAGGCGCGCGAGGTCTTCAGGATGTTGTCGTTAGAGAGCACGACACCCTTCGGCCGCCCCGTGGTGCCGGAGGTGTAGAGCATCACGCAGATGTCCGACCCGCCCTGCGCCTTCACGATGCGGTCGATCTCCGCCGCCCGTCGGCCTTCGGCCTGGCGCCCCGTCTCCTGGACCCCCGCGTAGGGGTGGAGCGTCGCGTGGTCGTAGTTCCGCAGCCCGCGCGGCTCGACATAGACCATGTGGGCAAGGTTCGGCAGGCGCTCCTTGATGGACAGCACCTTGTCGACCTGCTCCTGGTCCTCGACGATCGCGAAGCGCGCCTCGGCATGGTCGAGGACGTAGGCCACCTCCTCGGCGACCGAATCGGCGTAGAGCGGCACCGGCACGCCGCCGGTCATCTGCGTCGCCACCATCGCCCAGTAGAGATGCGGCCGGTTGGAGCCGATGATGGCGATGCGGTCGCCGGGTTGCGCGCCCAGCTCCAGCAGACCCATCGCGAGCGCCCGGGTTTCCTCCCGGACCGCGGCCCAGCTCCAGCTCTGCCAGACGCCGAACTCCTTCTCGCGGCAGGCCGGACGCTCTCCGCGCGACGCGCCGTTCCAGTCGAGCAGCTTCGGAAACGTGTCGAGATGCGCGGGCGCCGCGTCGGTCACCGGTCTCATCCTCCCCTCGCCGCGCTCGCGGCGGCGTCGCGCCGTCTTATCGCAGCGCTCTGTCGCATTGTCGGCCCGCGCGCCGGCGCGTCAAGCCGGAAAGGAATTAAACAAACGTTCGTTTATTTCGCAACAGGAAATCGGAGAGCCCCGGCGCCGGCGAGGCCGGTCAGAACGCCTCGAGACCGTCGAAATCGATGGTTTCGAAATAGGCGATCTTGCTGCCCCGGGAGGCCGTGCCCGAGACCTGGATCAGGATGCGGTCGTCGATCAGCGCGAGCACCTGGTCCCCGGTCACCAGATACCGGCGCCCGTCGACGCGCCGCACCTCGCCGGCCGCCGCCATGAGTTGCGGCGTCGCGAGCATCGGCGCCATCGCCGCCACCATCGGGTTGTTCGCAAAGATCTCGATCTCGACGGTTCGCCCCGCGCTCTCATAGGTGGCGGACGCGCTCAGCCCGCCGCCGAACATGAAGGCGGGGGTGGCCGCCGCCTCGTCAGCGGTTCTGGTCCAGCCGTCCTGAGCCTCGGGGAGAAAGGCGGACAGCCGATCCGCGGTCGCGTCGTCCATCAGCGTGGAGGCCAGGTCCAATTCCTCACGGGCCGCCTCCGCGTCGCCGGCGCGCCACGCGTCGAGCGCGGCCCGGAGCGCATCCTCGACCGGATCCGCCGCGGCCCCGCCGACCGAGAGGGCGAGAACCGTCGCCGCAAGCGCATTCCGCATGATCGCCTCCTGTCCCGCGCCGACGCAGTATGGGGCGCCGTTGATACGGGTCAATTCGGGCTGGCGCAGCTTCTGTCAGGTTCCACTGACAGAACGAGGCGTCGAAGGACTCGGGAGGGCCGCCGCATGCGCATTCTGCTCATTCATCCGAACTATCACTCCGGCGGCGCCGAGATCGCCGGCAACTGGCCTCCGGCCTGGGTGGCCTATCTCGCGGGCGCGTTGAAGGCGAACGGCTACGAGGACGTGACCTTCATCGACGCGATGACCAACAACTTCACGGACGACGAGATCCGCGAGCTGATGGCGAAGGCGAAGCCCGACATCGTCGGCTCCACCGCGATCACGCCCTCGATCTACAAGGCCGAGAACATCCTCAAGATCGCCAAGGAGGTGCATCCGGAGGCGGTCACGCTGCTCGGCGGCATCCATGCGACCTTCATGTATCAGCAGGTCCTCACCGAGGCGCCCTGGATCGACGTCATCGCCCGCGGCGAGGGCGAGGAAATCATGGTCGACATCGCGCGCGCCGTCGAAGGCGGCGACTGGGCGACCGTCCGCCACGACGTGAAGGGCCTCGCCTTCATCGACGAGAGCGGAAAGATCAAGGCGACCCCTGCGGCCCCGCCGGTCAAGGATCTCGAGAAGATCAAGCCGGACTGGTCGGTGCTGGAGTGGGAGAAGTATATCTACATCCCGATGAACAAGCGAGTCGCGATTCCGAACATGGCGCGCGGCTGCCCGTTCACCTGCTCCTTCTGCAGCCAATGGATGTTCTGGCGGAACTACCGCATCCGCGATCCGAAGGCGGTGGTTGACGAGATCGAGACGCTGATCAAGGACCATGACGTCGGCTTTTTCATTCTCGCCGACGAGGAACCGACGATCAACAAGAAGAAGTTCAAGGCGTTCTGCCAAGAGCTGATCGACCGCGATCTCGGCATCCTCTGGGGCATCAACACCCGCGTCACCGACATCCTGCGGGACGAGGAAGACCTGCCGATGTACCGGAAGGCCGGGCTCATCCACGTCTCGCTCGGCACCGAGGCCGCCGCCCAGCTGAAGCTCGACCGCTTCAACAAGGAGACGACGGTCGCGCAGAACAAGAAGGCGGTGCAGCTGCTCAAGAAGGCCGGCATCGTCGTCGAGGCGCAGTTCATCGTCGGCCTCGAGAACGAGACGGTCGAGACCCTCGAAGAGACCTATCGCATGGCGATGGACTGGGGTCCGGACATGGCCAACTGGGCGATGTACACGCCCTGGCCGTTCTCCGACCTGTTCAAGGAGCTCGGCGACAAGGTCGAGGTGTTCGACTACGAGAAGTACAACTTCGTGACGCCGATCATGAAGCCCGAGGCGATGGACCGCGCCACGCTGCTCGACCGGACGATGGCGAACTACCGGCGCTTCTACATGAACCGGGCGCTGTTCCATTATCCGTGGGCGCTGAACAAGCAGCGGCGAAGCTACCTGCTCGGCTGCCTGAAGGCGTTTCTGAAGTCCGGCTTCGAGCGGAAGTTCTACGATCTTGGCCGGGTCGGATACTGGGGACCGCAGACGAAAAAGACGCTCAACTTCAACTTCGACCGCACCAAGACGCGCGCCAAGGCCTCTCTCGACAACTGGGAGGTCGCGCATCGCGACGAGAAGCGCCTGCGCGTCGATCCGATGGAGATCGTCGCCTGCGGCGGCGGCAAGGAGCAGATGACGGAGGCCGAGATGGAGGCCGCAGGGCGCGGCGAGCCGCCGACCCTGCCGAAGGCCAAGCGCCCCGAAAGCGTCGCGGCCGAGTGAGACGCCGGGACCGCGGGCGGCCCTCCCAGCGCCCGCGCCCGACTGCGGCGCGCCCCGGCGCGCCGACGACGCGGCTCCGCCTCAATTTTCGGGGCGGAGACGCGTCCAAACCGCCCCTGACAGCGGAGCGCCGACCATGACCGAAGACGCCCGCATCGGCCCGAACGCCATCACGCGGCTCGCCGAAGCGTTGCGCGACCACGCGGGAGACGCGGCGGCCCGACATGTCTTCGAGAGCGCAGGGCTCTTCGCGATGCTCGACGCGCCGCCCGAGCGCATGGTCCGGCAGGACGCGGTGGTCCGCCTCTACGCGGCGCTCGCCCGAGAGATCCCTGGGGACGCGGCGCGACTCGCGGCCGAAGCGGGCCGCCTGACCGCGGACTACCTGCTCGCGCGACGGATCCCGAAGCCTGCGCAATTCGTCCTCAAGCGGCTGCCGCCCGCGCTCGCCGCGCCGCTGCTTCTCAAGGCCATCGGCGGGAACGCCTGGACCTTCGCCGGCGACGGGGACTTCAGCTGGCGCGGCTGGTCCTCCCCGGAGGTGACGGTCGCCAACGGACCGTTCGCGCGTCCCGGCGCAGCGCGAGACCCTCTGGGGGGATTCTACGGCGCCGTCTTCGGGCGGCTTTTCCGAGTGCTCGTCAGCCCGTCCACGCAAGCCGAGGCGATCGCGACGGATGGGCGCTGCGTCGTCCGTCTTCGACGTTCGGGCGCCTCCGCATCTTCCGGTTTGCGCAACGCCGCCGCGGTTGGGTAGCCTTTCGGGGACGGAGGGGACGCCCATGTCGGAGATCGTGATCCCGGCCATCGCGGCCGACGGCTCGCTCTATCCTGTCGAGAAACTCGAGGCGCACCGCCGCGGCGTCCTCCACCTCGCGATCTCCGCATTCGTGTTCGACGGCCCGAGACTTCTGATCCAAAGGCGCGCGCGGTCGAAATACCATTGCGGCGGCCTGTGGGCGAACAGCGTCTGCACGCATCCCCACTGGGGAGAAGACATCCACAACTGCGCCGAGCGCCGCCTCGGCGAAGAACTCGGCGTCAGCCTGCCGCTCGTTCCTGTGGGCGTCTCCGAATATCGGGCGGCCGTGACCGACGGGCTGGTCGAGCACGAACGCGTCCACATGTTCCGAGGCGAGGCCGATTCGTCGACTCTCGCGCCAGAGCCGGATCCCGCCGAGGTCGCCGAGATCCGCTGGGTGGATGGAGACGTCCTGCGCGCCGAAATCCGCGAGGAGCCGCAC
>AACY020525355.1_pt1 | contig 19028 bp, 26 predicted proteins | sample 267378 | NCBI WGS metagenome assembly AACY02 (sample SAMN02954345, study PRJNA13694) | marine metagenome | biome: aquatic; feature: ocean; material: water; isolation source: isolated as part of a large dataset composed predominantly from surface... | reverse complement strand
AAGAAAAAACGCAATGCCATTGCCCGGCTTAAGACCGAGCTGCGCGCACGCGAAATAAACCAGGACCAGCAAGGGCAATAAGCAATGGAGCAGATTAGAAACTTACGCAAAGAGCGCATCGGAGTAGTAACTTCCAACAAGATGAATAAATCGATCGTGGTATCGGTTCAGCGGAAGCAAAAGCACCCGATGTACGGAAAATTCATCAAGCTCACCCGCAAATTCCATGCTCACGACGAGAAGGAAGAATGCAATGTGGGCGATGTAGTGCGGATTATGGAAACGCGGCCTTTGAGCAAAACCAAGCGCTGGCGTTTAGTAGAAATTCTTGAAAGGGCGAAGTAAGCAATGGTACAGCAAGAATCAAGATTGCGGGTCGCAGACAACACCGGTGCAAAGGAAGTCCTCTGCATACGGGTATTGGGGGGCACCGGAAGGCGCTACGCCCGGATCGGCGATAAAATTGTGGTTTCGGTAAAAGAGGCAACTCCTTCCGGCAACGTAAAGAAAGGGCAGGTATCCACCGCAGTGGTGGTGCGCACCGTAAAGGAAGTGCGCCGTCCGGACGGATCTTACATTCGGTTCGATGACAATGCCTGCGTGCTTCTCAACGCCCAGAATGAAATGCGCGGAACCCGGGTTTTCGGCCCGGTAGCCCGGGAGCTAAGGGACAAACAGTACATGAAAATTGTATCTCTGGCCCCAGAGGTACTTTAATAAAAGAGTTATGGCAAAGTTTCACGTAAAAAAAGGCGATCAGGTGCAGGTAACTGCCGGTGAGCACAAAGGCCGGACTGGTAAGGTGCTGGAGATGCTGCCGCAGAAGAACCGGGCCATCGTTGAGGGCATCAACCTGGTGAAAATTCACCAAAAGCCCAGTGCGGAAAACCCTCAGGGCGGAATAAAGGAGCGGGAAGCTTCCATCCACCTGTCCAATTTGATGCTGCTTGACCCCAAGAGCAATGAACCTACCCGGGTGGGCCGAAAAATGAACGAAGACGGCAAGTTGGTGCGCTTTGCCAAGAAATCTCAAGAAATCATCGACTGATGGATTTTTCAATTAAGTTACGCGAAAAGTATCGCCAGGAAATCGTGAAAGCGATGACCGAAGAGTTTGGTTATGCCAACCAAATGGAAGTGCCGCGCTTGAAAAAGATCGTGCTTTCTCAAGGGGTTGGTGAAGCAACCGCCGACAAAAAGCTGGTAGACCAAGCGGTGGAGCAAATGTCGCTGATCGCCGGTCAGAAGGCGGTAATCACTCGTTCCAAAAAGGACATTTCAAACTTCAAGTTGCGGAAGGGAATGCCCATCGGCGCCAAAGTTACCTTGAGGGGAGAGCGGATGTACGAATTTTTGGAACGTCTGATTTGGGCTTCTCTGCCGCGCATTCGCGACTTCAACGGCATCAAAAAGAACGGCTTTGACGGTCGGGGAAATTACACCTTGGGAATTACAGAACAGATCATCTTTCCTGAAATCAATATCGACAAAGTGCCGCGGATTACCGGGATGGATATCACGTTTGTAACTACGGCGAATACGGACAAAGAGGCAAAATCACTTTTGGAAAAATTCGGCTTACCCTTTAAGAAATAATTATGGCCAAAGAATCAATGAAAGCGCGTGAGCGCAAACGCGAAAAGACGGTGGCCCGCTACGCCAAGAAAAGGGCGGAGTTAAAGGCAGCAGGGGACTACGAAGCCCTGCAGAAACTACCCAAGGACGCATCTCCTGTGCGCATGCACAACCGGTGCAAGCTTACCGGTAGGCCCAAAGGCTATATGCGTCAGTTTGGTTTATCGCGGGTCATGTTTCGGGAAATGGCCAATAAAGGCTTAATCCCCGGGGTTAAAAAAGCAAGCTGGTAAAAGTACTTTGATATGGTAACAGATTCTATCGCAGATTATTTAACCCGGGTACGGAACGCCATGTTGGCGGGCCATAAGGTGGTTAACATTCCCGCCTCCAATATTAAGGTGGAAATTACCCGCATTCTCCACGATCAGGGTTACATCCTGAATTATAAAATTGAAGAAGAGGAGGGCCCGCAAGGAAATATCAAAATTGCCCTTAAATACGATAAAGTTAGTCAAAGTCCCGCCATCCGATCCCTGAAGCGCATCAGCAAGCCGGGCTTGCGGCAATACCGGTCGAGCGACCAGTTGCCCCGGGTTATCAACGGTTTGGGCATTGCCATCGTGTCGACTTCGAAAGGAGTAATGACCGATAAGCAGGCCCGCAAGGAAAACGTTGGTGGGGAAATTCTTTGCTACGTATACTAATTGAACGACTATGTCACGAATAGGTAAAGCACCAATTAAAGTTGCGGATGGGGTCGACATCAAGATCGATGCGCAAACCGTTACCGTAAAGGGTAAGCTGGGCGAATTGACGCAAGAGATCGCTGCCGACATCAAGGTTGAGCAAAAAGATGGGCATCTAACCCTGGAACGTTTGAACGAAAGCAAACAGACCCGGGCCAATCACGGCCTTTACCGGGCGCTTTTGGCCAATATGGTTAAAGGGGTATCCGAAGGTTTTGAAAAAAAGCTCGAATTGGTGGGCGTGGGTTATCGGGCCGCACACCGCGGACAGTTGTTGGACCTCTCTTTGGGCTACTCTCACAATATCGTGATGGAATTGCCCAAAGCGGTTAAACTGAACACGGTAAGTGAAAAAGGTAAGAACCCCATTGTTGAATTGAGCAGCCACGACAAACAATTGCTGGGGATGGTTGCCGCCAAGATCCGTTCCTTTCGCAAACCAGAACCTTACAAAGGAAAAGGGGTGCGCTTCGTTGGCGAATACATCCGCCGCAAGGCCGGTAAAACAGCAAGCAAATAATTAGGCTATGGCACTGAGTAAATTTGAAAGTCGCAACCGGATTCGCCGTAGGATCCGCAAAAAAATCCGCGGCACAGCCGAAAGACCCCGTCTGGCGGTTTACCGGAGCAATAAGGAGATATACGCCCAACTCATTGACGACGAAAAGGACACCACCCTGGTTGCTGCCTCATCCCTGGAAAAGGCCACTGAAGCCGAGGGCGACAAGTCTGAACGGGCCAAAAAAGTAGGCCAAAGCCTGGCGGAAAAAGCTAAGGCGGCGGGCATTGAATCCTGTTCTTTCGATCGCGGTGGCTACCGTTACCACGGCCGGGTTAAATCACTGGCCGAAGGGGCGCGTGAAGGAGGACTAAAATTTTAAGCGCAAGCTATGATCAAAGGACACAAGAATATTCAAAGGGTTAAACCCAGCGGCCTTGAGCTCACCGACCGGGTAGTAGGCATTCAAAGGGTAACCAAGGTAACCAAGGGGGGTAGAACCTTCGGCTTTTCTGCCATTGTGGTAGTGGGCGATGAAAAAGGCGTAGTGGGTTTCGGCCTGGGTAAGTCTAAAGAGGTTTCCGAAGCAATTCAAAAAGGCATTGAAGATGCCAAGAAGAACCTGGTTCGCATACCCCTGGTGAAAAACAGTATTCCCCACGCCCAAGACGGCAAGTACGGAGGCGCTCGGGTGTTTTTGCGGCCAGCATCCAACGGTACCGGGGTTATCGCCGGTGGTGCGATGCGGGCGGTGCTGGAAAGTTTAGGAGTGCACGATGTATTGGCCAAGTCAAAGGGCTCTTCCAACCCCCACAACGTAGTGAAGGCCACTTTCGACGCCTTGCTGATGTTGCGTGATGCCGGCATGATTGCCAAAACGCGCGGAATTTCGGTTGAGAAGGTATTTAACGGTTAGTTATGAGCAAGATAAGAATCAAGCAAGTCCGCAGTAAAATCAACCGACCCAAGGACCAGAAGCAAACCCTGGAAGCGCTGGGTTTGAGGAAGATGAATCAGGTAGTGGAGCACGAAGCGACCCCCCAAATCAATGGGATGGTGCGCAAAGTGGCCCACTTGGTAGAAGTGGAAAATATTTAAGGAATAGCACAACAATCAGCAGGCGATTATGGAATTGAGCAATTTAAATCCGGCAGAAGGATCCCGCAAAGGAACCAAGCGCATCGGTCGCGGCGAAGGCAGCGGCCACGGTGGCACCTCTACCCGGGGCCACAAGGGGGCTAAATCGCGCAGCGGTTACAAGAGCAAAATTGGTTTTGAAGGTGGGCAAATGCCTTTGCAACGGCGCGTACCAAAATTTGGTTTCCGCAATCCCAACCGGGTACCCTTTCGGGGAATTAACCTTGATGTGATCCAGGGACTGGTAGATGCGGAGAAGGTGAAAGATCAGCTGGCCCTGCAGGACTTGATCAATAACGGTTTGGCCCACAAGAACGACCGGATTAAAATTTTGGGCCGGGGAGAGTTGAAAGCCAAACTCTCGGTAGAGGCACATGCCTTTTCCGCCAGCGCCCGCGAGGCCATTGAGAATGCCGGTGGTGAAGTAAAAGTGGCTTAAGGGAAGAAAAAAGACTATGAAGCGATTCATCGATACCGTTAAGAACATTTGGAACATTCAGGAACTCCGGGAGAAGATCCTCTTGACCCTGGGCTTGCTCCTGATTTACCGCTTGGGTTCCAACGTAGTTCTTCCGGGAATAGACACCAACAGCCTGGCGGATCTGCAATCGCAGTCGGAGTCGGGATTGTTGGGTATTCTAAACGCCTTTACGGGAGGTGCTTTCGCGAACGCTTCAATTCTGGCCCTGGGCATCATGCCCTACATTTCCGCCAGCATTGTGATCCAGCTTTTGGGCATGGCGGTACCGACCATCCAAAAGATGCAGAAGGAAGGGGAAAGCGGTCGACGCAAGTTGAACCAAATAACCCGCATCCTTACCATCGCTATTACTGGCGCTCAGGCCCCCGGCTATATCGCTAACCTGATGCAGCAGAACGTGGCCATAACCATTGGCCCGCAGCTTTTCTGGTTCACGGCCATTATCGTTTTGGTAGCGGGAACCATTTTTGCCATGTGGCTGGGTGAACGCATCACCGATAAGGGAATCGGAAACGGGATCTCCCTGCTCATTATGGTGGGTATAATTGCCTCCCTTCCGCAGGCCTTTTTGCAGGAATTGGTTTCCAAGTTTGAAAAACAAGGAGGAGGCCTGGTACTCTTTGTAGTGGAAATTGCGGCGCTTCTAATCGTAATTCTACTTTCCGTGGCCTTGGTGCAGGCAGTGCGTCGGGTGCCGGTACAGTACGCAAAACGCACCACCGGTGGTCGGACTTTCTCGGGAAATATGGCCCGTCAGTACATCCCCTTAAAGGTGAACGCAGCGGGGGTTATGCCCATCATTTTTGCCCAGGCCATCATGTTTATTCCCATCACCGTTTTGTCATACAGCGGTCTGCAAAGCGGCAATGCCAACTGGTTGGTTTCTATGTTCAGCGACATTCAGGGCTTCTGGTACAACCTGATCTTTGCCATCCTCATCATTCTATTTACCTATTTCTATACCGCTATCCAGGTGAATACCAACCAGATGGCGGAAGATCTTAAACGCAACGGCGGGTTCATTCCGGGCATAAAACCCGGTAAGGCCACGGCAGAATTTCTGGACACGGTCTTGAGCCGCATCACCTTGCCGGGCTCTGTTTTCCTGGCCATCCTGGCCATCCTGCCTGCTTTTGCGATGGTGGCAGGGGTAAACACCCAGTTTGCCTATTTCTACGGGGGTACCAGTTTGCTGATTATGGTGGGAGTGGTATTGGATACCCTGCAACAAATTGAAAGTTATTTGCTCAACCGTCACTACGACGGCCTGATGAAATCCGGAAAATTGAAAGGTCGCGCGGTAAGTGCATTTTAAGCGAAGAGAAGAAAAACCCTATGGCGAAACAATCGGCAATCGAACAAGACGGAACCATCGTAGAAGCATTGAGCAATGCCATGTTTCGGGTGGAACTGGAGAATGGCCACGTTATTACCGCCCACATTTCCGGCAAAATGCGCATGAACTATATCAAGCTCTTGCCGGGGGATAAGGTGAAGTTGGAAATGTCCCCCTACGACTTGAGCAAAGGAAGAATTACTTATCGCTATTAAGAGATTATCATGAAAGTTAGAGCCTCCCTAAAGAAAAGAAGTTCGGACTGCAAGATTGTACGGCGCAAAGGAAAGCTGTACGTCATCAACAAGAAGAATCCGAAATTTAAACAACGTCAAGGTTAACCAGTATGGCTAGAATTGCGGGTATTGACTTACCAAAGAATAAACGGGGCGTAATTGCCCTCACCTACATTTACGGAATTGGCGTGAGCCGGGCCGAAGAGATTTTGGGCAAGGCAGGCATCGAACCCAACCAGAAAGTAATGGATTGGAACGATGACCAACTCACCAATTTGCGGCAGGTGATTGCCGACAATTATACCGTAGAGGGGGAGTTGCGCTCGGAAACCCAATTGAACATCAAGCGTTTGACGGATATTGGTTGCTATCGGGGCATCCGTCACCGTTCGGGTTTGCCCTTGCGGGGACAACGGACCAAGAACAACTCCCGTACCCGCAAAGGCCGTCGGAAAACCGTGGCCAACAAAAAGAAAGCGACTAAATAAGCAACGGAGCTATGGCAAAAAAATCCTCTTCAAAAGGCGCAAAAAAGCGCAATGTGGTGGTAGAAGCGGCGGGCGAAGCGCACATCAACGCTTCGTTCAACAACGTAATCATCTCACTCACCAATACGCGGGGCCAGGTGATTTCCTGGTCAAGCGCCGGTAAAATGGGCTTCCGGGGTTCCAAAAAGAACACGCCTTACGCAGCGCAAATGGCGGCGGAAGACGCGGCGGGCCGGGCCTCTGAGTACGGCTTGAAAAAAGTTAAGGCCTACGTTAAAGGTCCGGGCAATGGCCGCGAATCGGCCATTCGCAGCATTCACAACAGTGGAATTGAGGTGACCGAAATCATTGACGTTACGCCCATTCCCCACAACGGCTGTCGTCCGCCCAAACGACGCAGAGTATAATTACACAATCAGAGAAAAAGTAAAAAATGGCGCGATACACTGGTCCTAAAACCAAAATTGCCCGGAAGTTCGGCGACCCGATCTTCGGTCCAGACCGTTCTTTTGAGCGGAAGAACTACCCTCCCGGTCAACACGGCAACAACCGCAGAAGGGGAAAGAAGTCGGAGTATGCGACCCAATTGGCCGAAAAGCAAAAGGCCAAGTACACCTACGGCATCCTCGAACGACAGTTTCGCAAGATGTTCGACGAGGCTTCCCGGGCCAAGGGAATTACCGGCGAGGTGTTGCTGCAGTTTTGCGAAACCCGACTGGACAACGTTGTTTTTCGCTTGGGGCTGGCCCCCAGCCGTCGGGCCGCAAGGCAGTTGGTAAGCCACCGTCACATTGTGGTAAACGGGGAGGTGGTAAACATTCCCTCCTATCGCTTGCGCGAAGGTGAGGAAGTGGGAGTGCGGGAGCGCTCCAAATCTCTGGGGGTAATTGCTGCTGCCTTGGGCAGTCGCGGCGGTACCCCTGAGTGGCTGGAATGGAACGAAGCTTCCTTCAGCGGCAAATTGTTGAGTACTCCCATGCGGGCGCAGATTCCTGAGAACATCAAGGAACAGCTCATCGTGGAATTGTACTCTAAGTAAACCTTTCTCAAATTTAATCGAATACGCATGGCTATTCTCAATTTTCAAAAGCCGGACCAGGTGATAATGAATCACTCTTCCGGTATGGAGGGTCAGTTTGAATTCCGTCCCCTGGAACCCGGCTATGGACTAACCGTGGGCAACGCGCTGCGGAGGGTATTGCTTTCCTCGCTGGAAGGTTTTGCCTTTACCTCGGTACGCATCGATGGCGTAGAGCACGAGTTCTCTACCATTAAAGGAGTAGTGGAAGACGTAACCGAAATTGTTCTCAACTTAAAACAGGTGCGCTTCAAACGTCAGATCGAAGATCAGGACGAGGAGAAAATCACCGTTTCCGTGGCCGGTCAGGAGCGGGTTACCGCTGGTGATTTGGGCAAGTTTACTTCTGCCTTTCAGGTGCTGAACCCCGACCTGGTAATCTGCAATATGGATCCGGCCGTAAAGCTCGAGATGGAGCTGGTTATTGAAAAGGGCCGCGGTTATGTACCGGCGGAGGAGAACAAGAAAAGCAATGCCCCGCTGGGAACCATTGCCATCGATGCCATCTACACCCCGATCAAAAATGTGAAGTACAGCATCGAGAACTACCGGGTGGAGCAGAAAACGGACTTCGAGAAGTTGATCCTCGACATCGTTACCGACGGCAGCATTCATCCCAAAAAGGCACTGACCGAAGCGGCTAAGATCCTCATCCATCACTTCATGTTGGTGAGCGACGAAAAGATCAGCATGGAAGAAAGCAGCACCTCTGAAGTAGATAACTACGATGAGGAAATTCTGCACATGCGCCAATTGCTCAAAACCAAGTTGGTGGATATGGACCTTTCCGTACGAGCCCTCAACTGCCTGAAGGCAGCCGAAGTGGAAACCCTCGGCGACCTGGTTACCTACACCAAGAGCGATCTGATGAAATTCCGGAATTTTGGGAAAAAGTCCCTCACGGAATTGGATGAATTGGTGGAGAGCAAGGGATTGGCTTTCGGGATGGATATTTCCAAGTACAAATTAGACAAGGAGTAAAACCGGATGAGACACGGAAAAAAGATCAAACATCTCGGACGCACCGCAGCCCATCGCAAGGCAATGCTCGCCAATATGGGCGCGTCTTTGATCGAACACAAGCGCATTAAGACTACCGTATCCAAGGCCAAGGCCCTCAAACAGTACATTGAGCCTTTGATCACCAAGTCAAAAGAAGACAATACCCACAACCGTAGGATTGTGTTTAGCTACCTGCGCAACAAATACGCCGTAGCGGAATTGTTTCGGGAAGTGGTAGACAAGGTGGGAGATCGCCCGGGAGGCTACACCCGCATCATCCGCACCGGCAACCGCTTGGGCGATAATGCTGAAATGTGCATCATCGAATTGGTGGATTTCAATGAGTTGTACACCAACGAAAAAGCCAAAAAGAGCAAATCCCGCCGCAGCCGCAGAGGAGGAAAGAAAAAGAGCGCTGAAACCGGCGACCATAGCTCGGAGGCGCAAGCTGCCGCCAAACCGGTAGCAGCGGAGCCCAGTAAGTCTGAAGCCGCTGAAGTGCCTGCGGAAGCTCCATCTGCGGAAGCAGAGCAAGCTCAGGAAAGCGCGCCGGAAGAGCAGCAATCCGCGGAAGCGCAAGACCAGAAAGCAGAGCTTGAGCAGAAGCCCGAAGAGGCGGACGGTGAAGAAGGAAAAGAGAAAGAAAGCTAAATCGGCCGAGCGCAATAATTAGCAAAGGGATAGATGCGGTTCTGGCTTCTATCCCTTTTTTTTCACCCAAATTTGGCCCTACCTTTATCACAAATCCACTTATGACTTACCAGGCGCGCAAAAAGGCAGTGGTAATGCTAGCTGACGGAGCACTTTTCTGGGGCCGGGCGACGGGACTGGACGGTTCGGCAACCGGAGAGATATGCTTCAACACAGGGATGACCGGCTACCAGGAGATTTTTACCGACCCCAGCTATTTTGGGCAATTGATGGTAACCACCAACGCCCACATTGGAAACTATGGCACCAAAAAGGACGAGGTAGAATCCGATTCGATCAAGATCGAGGGGCTGATCTGCAAGAATTTTTCCAGCTATCACAGCCGGCCCGCCGCCGACCAATCCCTTTACCGCTATTTTGAAGCCCAGGGGAAGGTGCTCATTTCCGGGGTTGATACCAGGGCTCTGGTGCGCTATATCCGCGATAAAGGGGCGATGAACGCCATCATCAGTACCGAGACGGATGATCTGGAATTGCTGAGGAACAAGCTGAAAGAGGTCCCTTCGATGGAGGGGCTGGAACTGGCCAGCAAGGTGACCACCCAAGTGCCCTACGATTACCCTGCGGTTGACGGCGAGAAGCACCGGGTGGCGGTGCTGGACCTGGGGGTTAAAAGAAACATTTTGCGCCATTTGGCCAAACGCGGCTGTTCATTGAGGGTATTTCCCATGGAAAGCAGCCTTTCGGAAATACTGGCCTGGAATCCCGATGGCCTGTTTGTATCCAATGGCCCCGGTGATCCCGCGGCTATGAATAATACGATTGCCCTGGTAAAGGCCATGGTGGAAAGCGGCAAACCGGTTTTTGGGATTTGCCTGGGTCATCAGTTAATTGCCTTAGCGGAAGGATTGGAAACCTATAAGCTCCATCAGGGCCACCGGGGAATCAATCACCCCGTGCTCAACCTGGCCACCGGTAAGGGGGAGATAACCACCCAAAATCACGGTTTTGTGGTAAGCCGGGAGAGCCTGTCCCAGGCCAACCATCTGGAAGAAACCCATCGCCACCTGAACGACCAGGGGGTACAAGGCCTGCGCCTAAAAAACAAACCGGTTTTTTCCGTCCAGTACCACCCGGAAGCTTTTCCCGGTCCCCACGATTCGGAATACCTCTTTGATCAATTTGTAAACACGCTTCGTCAATTTAATCCAGAACAGGAATGACCATTACCGACATCCACGCAAGGCAAATTCTAGATAGCCGCGGCAACCCCACCGTTGAAGTTGATATTTATACCGATGATGGCCTGGCCGGCAGGGCAGCGGTGCCTTCCGGTGCCAGCACCGGCGTGCACGAGGCAGTGGAGCTTCGGGATGGAGGCGATACCTACATGGGCAAAGGCGTATTGGGAGCGGTGCGCAACGTAAACGAGATCATTGCCCCGGAATTGATTGGACTGCCCGCAACCGAGCAGGTAGCCATTGATCAGTTGATGCTTTCCCTTGACGGTACCGACAATAAAGGCAAACTGGGCGCCAACGCCATCCTGGCTGTTTCTTTGGCCGTAGCCAAGGCGGCAGCGAGAAGCCTGGGTCAGCCCTTGTTCCAGTACGTAGGTGGGGTAAATGCCCGGACCTTACCCGTGCCGATGATGAATATTCTCAACGGAGGAGAGCACGCCGACAACGCCATCGATTTTCAGGAGTTTATGGTGATGCCTTTTGGCGCAGAGAGCTTCTCCGAAGCCCTGCGCTGGGGAACGGAAATATTTCATCACCTCAAAAAGGTGTTGAGTGAAAAGGGCTACAGCACCAACGTTGGCGATGAAGGAGGCTTTGCGCCCAATATAGGCTCCAATCAAGAGGCCATCGAAACTGTTCTTACCGCCATTGAGCGCGCCGGTTACCGTCCCGGTGAACAGGTTTGGATCGCTCTGGATGCCGCTGCTTCTGAGTTTTACCAGAGCGAGGAAAAGATTTATCACCTGAAGAGCAGCGATAGCAAGCTTACCGCGGAGGAGATGGTTGCTTTTTGGAAAGGATGGTCGGACCAATACCCCATAATTTCCATTGAAGACGGTTTGCACGAAGACGACTGGCAGGGCTGGTCAATGCTGAACGAAGCCTTGGGCGATAAACTGCAACTGGTAGGGGACGATCTCTTCGTTACCAATGCACAGCGCGTATTGCGGGGCATTGAACAAGGATCGGCAAATTCTGTTTTAATAAAAGTGAACCAAATTGGTAGCCTTACCGAAACCATGGAAACGGTACAACTGGCCCACAAAAATCAGTTCACTTGCGTGATGAGCCACCGAAGTGGAGAAACTGAAGATACTACCATTGCCGATTTGGCGGTGGCCCTGCATACCGGTCAGATCAAAACTGGCTCGGCTTCCCGCAGCGACCGCATGGCCAAGTACAATCAGTTGCTTCGCATTGAGGAGATGCTGGGAGACACCGCCATCTTCCCCGGTAAAAACTTCAAGTTCATCCGCTAAACCATAGCCCAAAATCTAATCTTAGGAAATGCAAGACTTAAAGAGCCACTTTGCCAGTAAAATTGAACCCGCCGCCGCGGAAATCAAAGCCTTTCTGGCTGCGCACGGAGATAAAACGGTTGGTGAAGTAAAGATCAAACAGGTATACGGCGGAATGCGGGGCATAACCGCCTTGATTACCGAAACCTCTAAACTGGATCCTGCGGAAGGCATTCGCTTTCGGGGTTATTCCATTCCCGAGTTGCAGGAAAAATTACCCAAAGCCCCGGGCGGTAGCGAGCCTTTACCCGAAGGCATCTTTTATTTGATGCTCTTCAACGAGTTGCCCGACGAGGCAGCAGTACAAGCCGTGAGGGAGGAGTGGCGCAAGCGGGCGGGCTTGCCCGCGCACGTGAAGGCGGTTATTGATGCACTCCCCGGCGATGCCCATCCCATGACCCAGTTTGTAACGGGAATCATGGCTCTTCGCACCGAAAGTCAGTTTCAAAAAGACTACCGAGCCGGTATCAATAAGAAAGACTACTGGCAACCCACTTATGAGGACACCATGAACCTCATCGCCAATCTGCCCCACCTGGCTGCCTACATTTACCGCCGCACCTATTTTGACGGTGACCACATTGCGCCTGAGCCCGACCTGGACTGGGCCGGAAATTTTGCCCACATGCTGGGCTTTGGCAACGAAGAGTTCAAAGAGCTCTTGCGCCTCTACACTACCATTCACAGCGACCACGAAGGAGGCAACGTTTCTGGCCATACCATCCACCTGGTAGGATCGGCGCTAAGCGATGTTTACCAAGCCTTTGCGGCCGGAATGAATGGTCTGGCGGGGCCGCTGCACGGCCTGGCCAATCAGGAAGTGATCCGCTGGACCCTGGCCATGCAAGAGGAACTAGGGGGCGGATTGCCCAGTCAGGACAAAATCGAAGAATACGTTCGGGCGACTCTCGACAAAGGCCAGGTTATTCCCGGTTTTGGTCACGCCGTTTTGCGTAAAACGGATCCCCGATATACCGCCCAAAGAGAGTTTGCCTTGAAGCATATGCCGGATGATGAGCTCTTTTTGATCATCAGCCGCATCTACGAGGTCGTACCTCCCGTATTGCAGGAATTGGGCAAGGTGAAAAACCCCTGGCCGAATGTGGACGCGCACAGCGGTCAATTGCTGATGCATTACGGTTTGGTCCAGTACGATTTTTATACGGTTCTCTTCGGCGTTTCCCGTTCTTTGGGTACGCTGTCCAGCCTGATATGGGACCGCGCGCTGGGCATGCCCATCGAGCGGCCGGGAAGCACCACTACCAAGCTGCTTAGGGAGCAATTTGAGGGTTAATCCTCTGCTTGGGTAGGCTGAGAAAAGCCGGCTTTGGGGAACAATAAAATATTTTACTGGGGTTCCATGCCTAGTATGCGGTTCAGGTTATTGGTTATCAGAGCTTTACCAGGCTTTTAAATTCTCGATTTTAGCCATCAATTTTTTCCCCTCCCCCGCAAGGCTTACTTTTGCCGCTCCAGAAGAGTGACGAGCGCTATAGCGGACTAGAATATGCGGTATCCAGACGTGACCAAGCCATCGGATTTGATTGGAGACACCCCCTTGGTGGATGTTTCCGTTGCCTTTCCTTCCTGTTCCGCGCGAATCCTGGCCAAAATTGAGTATTTCAATCCCGGCCTTTCCATCAAGGATCGCATTGCGGCTTACATTGTAAATCGCGCCGAAGCGGATGGTCGCCTCCTGCCGGGTGGAACCATCATCGAGTGTTCCTCGGGCAATACCGGCATTGGTTTGGCCATTTTGGCGGCAGAAAGGAATTACCGCTTTGTTTGTGTAATGCACGACAAGCACTCTCTGGAAAAAATCGCTTTGTTAAAGGCTTATGGGGCCGAAGTAAAAGTTTGTGACGGGAGCGTTGATCGCGATCATCCCGATTCTTCGCACAGCTACGCCAGGCGCTTGGAACTTGAAACGCCGGGCTCGATCTGGATCAACCAGTACAGCAATCAATTAAACCCCGAGACCCACTACGCGACTACCGCCCCGGAAATCTGGCAGCAAGCCAAGCAAAAAATAACCCATTTTGTCGCATCTGCCAGTACCGGTGGTACCCTTACCGGATGTGCACGTTTCTTAAGAGAGAAAAACCCCTCGGTGCAGATTTGGGCCGCCGATGCCTATGGGTCGGCCTTGGCGCATTATCACGAAACCGGCAGTTTTGACCCCGCAGTGGTACACAGCTACAAGGCCGAGAATGTGGGCAAGAAGTTCATTCCGGAAACTCTCGATTTTTCCACGGTGGATGCCTTCATAAAGGTAAGTGACGGCGATGCGGCTTTGATGGCCCGAAAAATGGCCAAAAACCACGCTTTGCTTTTGGGCTACTCTTGTGGGGCTGCACTGCAAGTGGTTGAGCAGAAGAGCTACGCCCTGGGCCCCGACGATGTGGTGGTGGTTATTTGTCCCGATCACGGCAGCCGTTACATGAAAACGATCTACAACGACCAATGGATGGAAGAACAGGGCTTTTTTGAACCACTTAATGTGCTGAAGAGAAATGGATCTATTTGAGAAGATTAGCCGCAATTTTGGGCCATTGGGCCACTACCAGCAAGCGGCAGAAGGCTATTACATGTTTCCCAAGCTGGAAGGGAAAATAGCCAACCGCATGCATTTTAACGGCGCTGAGCATATTGTTTGGAGCGTAAACAACTATTTGGGTTTGGCCGATCTTCCCGAGGTGCGCGCCGCCGACGCCCAGGCCGCGGAGCAGTGGGGTCTGGCCTATCCCATGGGCTCGCGCATGATGAGCGGCAATACCGCACAGCACGAAGCCCTGGAGGCTGAATTGGCCGCCTTTGAACAAAAGGAAGCAGCGGTTCTCCTGAACTACGGTTATCAGGGCATTATGTCGGCCATCGACAGTTTGGTGGATCGTCACGATGTGGTGGTTTACGATTCCGAATGTCATGCCTGCATTATGGACGCGCTGCGGATGCATTTGGGCAAGTCTTTGGCTTTTAAGCATAACGACTTGGCCAGCTTTGAAACCCAATTGCAGAGAGCCCGTAAGTGGCAAGAAGCAAAGCCCGACTCCTCCCTGCTGGTCATAACCGAAGGGGTCTTCGGTATGAAGGGCGATCAGGGCAAGTTGCGAGAGATTGTAGCCCTCAAGAAGGAATATGGCTTTCGATTGCTGGTAGATGATGCGCATGGTTTTGGCACTCTGGGTGAAACGGGAGCGGGAGCCGGAGAGGAACAAGGAGTACAGGATGAAATCGATGTCTACTTCGCCACCTTTGCCAAGTCCATGGCCTCCATCGGGGCCTTTTTGGCCGGAGATAAGTTGGTGATGGACTTTTGCGCTACAACATGCGCTCGCAGATATTTGCGAAAAGTTTGCCCATGCCTTTGGTTGTAGGCAACCAGGTTCGCCTTAAGCTCTTGCGCGAAAGGGCTGAATTGAGGCAAAAATTGTGGGAGAACGTCAATGCCCTGCAAAATGGACTCAAAGAAGCAGGTTTTGAAATTGGGCAAACCAATTCCTGCGTAACCCCGGTATTTTTAAAGGGCTCGGTGGAAGAGGCCATGGCCTTGGTCAAGGATCTCCGGGAGCGTTTTCGCATCTTTTGTTCCATCGTGATTTACCCGGTCATTCCCCGGGGCGAGATGATTTTGCGCTTGATCCCCACCGCTACCCACAATCTAGACGATGTGGTGGAAACCATTGCCGCATTTAAAGCAGTTAGCGGTAAGCTGAAGGAAGGCTATTACCGCAATTTGGCTGAGGCCCAAACCGGTGTGAATGGCTGATTCTTATCACATCAGCGGCATTCAGCAAGTAGGTATCGGCAATCCCGCGGTAGCGACCACCTGGGCCTATTACCGCAAAAATTTTGGTTTCGATGTGCCCGTATTTGAGGAGGAAGCGGAAGCGGGATTGATGCTGCCATACACCGGAGGCCAACCGCATAAGCGCCGGGCCGTGCTGGCCCTGAACATGAACGGCGGTGGAGGCCTGGAAATCTGGCAGTATACCGAAAGGGAATTGTTGTGGCCTAAAACGCCTGTGTTGCCGGGCGATTTGGGCATTCAGGTACTCAAAATAAAAACCCGTTCCCTGGCTGAGGCCGAGCAGGACATCAAGGCCAAAAAGCTGGAGGTGTTGGCTTATTCCCCTTCCGGGGATGGCAAGCCCGCCGGGCTTTACCTCAAAGACCTTTACGGCAATATCGTGGAATTAACGGAATCCCCCTATTGGTATAAAGCCAAGGGAGGCCTATATGGCGGAGTGGCCGGTGTCACAATTGGCGTAACCGACCTTAAAAAAGCCATGGACTTTTACGCGGGCCTTTTGGGTTTTGACCGCATCCTGGCCGAGTGGGAGGGGGAAGATGCGGCCCTGGCTGCCTGGGCCGAAAAAGACTACCGCTATCGGCGGGTGCTTTTGGAGCGGACGGCTCCTTATCACGGGCCTTTTTCACCTTTGTTGGGCCCCGCCCGGATTGAGCTGATTCAGGTGCTTGACCGGGAACCCCAAAAGATCTTTGCCAAGCGCTACTGGGGGGATCCGGGATTCATTCACCTCTGTTTCGATGTAGTGGGTATGGAAGCCTTACAGAAAAAGGCCGAAGCCCTGGGCCATCCGTTTACGGTTGATTCGGCGGAGAGTTTTGATATGGGCGAGGCGGCGGGCCGCTTTGCTTATGTGGAAGACCCCGACGGTACCCTGATTGAGTTTGTGGAAACCCACAAAGTGCCAATTCTAAAGAAATTGAACTGGTACTTGAATCTCAAAGGACGCCCCCCAAAAAAACCGCTGCCCCGCTTTATGATCAATGCATTGTCTTTGAGCAGGGTCAAATAGCTTAAGGCGCGATCAATACCGAAAAGGGAGCACCAAAGTCGGGATGGTAGAGCCAATACTTGCCCGCTTTGGCGCCGGCAATGCTAAGCCGGCTCCCCTCAACCATCACCGCATAAGGCCTTCCCTGTGCATCCATGGCCGCCCAACCCCGGCGCGGAGCACGATCGGGTAGATTGAATTGCCCCCCTATACTTGGGTTTGGAAAGAGCCTCAGGACCGTGGGAGAGTGCGGTGAGGTGGATTCCAAACCGCTTAGCGTTCCTTGTGCCAAAAGCAGGGAGGGTAGGGAGTTAAAGTCACTGCCCGCCGCCCAGAGATAGTTGCCTCTCACCGCCACTGCGGCGCCAATACAGCTAGCACTGGGGCAATAACGCGTATTGTACAAGGTGTTGCCGAGGGAGTCCGCAATTAACACCACCATTTCGGTATGATCCGTTTCCGGATTTATCTGATAACCGGTAAAGAGGTACTCTCCCGGTCTGCGGACCAGCATGGCAAAGGCGGCGTCGTTTTTGGGAACCCCTGGCCGAACGAAAATGTCGCGCAAGGTTTGGAGGTTGGTATCCAGCATACTGAGGGTGATGTCAAAATTTACCGAAAGAGCGGATGCCCCTTCTCCCCCCAAAACCAGGGTGTTGGGAGCTTCAAAGTCAATGGCATTGCCGCCCCGGGTGTAGCCATTGCTCACTATTTGCTTGCGCAGAAAGTTACCTTGGGCATCCCAGAGCTGCACCTGCACGTCGAAACGCGTCGGGGTTTGAAAGTCCGAGGTAAAGGCCATTCGGTTGGGAGGCACCAAACAAAGGGCCTGAGGAATAATTTCGGCGCTTTCGCGGCTGTATCTGATCCAATCGAGCTGGCCGGTTCGACTGATGCGGGCCAGGCAGGCCCCCATAGCTGCTCCGCTTTGGGCGCGGAAGCGCCCGAGGAGAAAGATGCTGCCCGCCGTATCCACTTCCAGGTCCACCCACTGGAGCGAGGTATCGCCCCTTCCGGTGGTTTTTTCCAGAAGAACATTGCCTTGTCGGTCCAGTAAGGTGAGTATGGCCCGCAGGCTGTCGTTGCGCTTGCGCCAACCCGCCACCCAGAGGGAGTCACCAAAGTGGTCCATCGCCTCCGCTTCGTCGTTGCCCAGGTTGCCGTATTTCTTCTCCCAGAGCGGCTGCCCTTGCGGATTTAGGCAGATGAGGCGCCACTGTTTACCCAAAAGAGCAGTGCTGTCGCCATTGGCCAGATAATAGAGGGTGTCTGAACCGAAGGGAAGCAAATCCTGGGCGGTGTAGGATTGCTGCAGACCGCCATGGGCCGACCACTGCAATTGACCGGAAAGGAGCAGAGGCAAAAGATTGATCGCCAATAAGATGGGCCAGGGGCACTTCCAGAAAAAAGGGCGGTTCATTTGGTGCGGAGCATTAGCAGGGGCTAAAGTTTTTATTTTCAACCAGAAAGATTAAATTTGCGCCCCTTTTTTGAAGGAGTTAAAGGGTTCAAGAAAGGAAATTTAGAAAAGTTAAACAAAACCCCCTTCCGTCGCTTCTCCTCCCCAGCCCTTTGAGGCAGCGCGGAATACAAGTTCTTCCTGAATGTCAGAAGAAAAAGAAAAATCGGCTCCTGCTGAAGAATCACAAGCAGCAGCCAACCAAGTAGCGGAACAAGCCGCTGAGGCCAGCAATCCAACAGAAGCCGTCTCTCAAGAAGACCAATCTGAAGGTGACCAAGCCGATCAGCCCGCTCCAGCCTCGGAGACAAAAGAGGTTGAAGAGCCCCAAGCCAATGCCGGAGAGGAATCACCGGCCCCTGAAGAGGTAAATGCCTCCGAAGAAACCGCCGAAGCAACATCGGACGACCATCCCGCGGAAGCGGAAGAAAGCGCCCCTGAGGCCCAGGAAACGGAAGCCAAAGACGGGGATTCCCCCGAAACCGAGGCAGAGGAAGAGGTCGAAGAACCAGCCTTTGACTGGGAAGAGTTCGAATATGGCTTGGCCTCGCGCAGCCGGTCGGAGCGCGAAGCGCTAACCAAGCTCTACGAAGAAACCATCACTACCGTAGACGAGCACAGCGTAATCGACGGTACCATCATCAATATGACCGACCGAGAGGCCATTGTGGACATCGGTTACAAGTCAGAAGGGGTGATTTCCCTGAACGAATTCCGATACAACCCCGACCTCGCAGTAGGCGATGCCGTAGAGGTTTTGGTGGACAAACAAGAAGATAAAGACGGGCAGTTGGTGCTGTCTCACCGGAAAGCGCGGGCCATCAAAGCCTGGGACCGGGTTAACGAAGCCTACGACAACGAAGAAGTGGTGAAAGGCTATGTAAAATGCCGGACCAAAGGAGGTATGATTGTGGACGTTTTCGGCATTGAGGCCTTTTTGCCCGGGTCGCAAATCGACGTGAAACCCATCCGCGATTACGACGCCTACGTGGAAAA
>AACY020561215.1_pt1 | contig 19038 bp, 14 predicted proteins | sample 267378 | NCBI WGS metagenome assembly AACY02 (sample SAMN02954345, study PRJNA13694) | marine metagenome | biome: aquatic; feature: ocean; material: water; isolation source: isolated as part of a large dataset composed predominantly from surface... | reverse complement strand
GGCTGCTGGAGAGGGTAAAGACTTCAGTAATGGTAGACACTTTTCAGCTTGGTGTGGCTTGGTTCCCAAGCAACACAGCAGCGGAGGTAAAGATAACCTCCTTGGGATAAGCAAGCGGGGAAATGCGTATTTACGTACCCTGTTTATTCACGGCGCCAGAGCGGTGTTGCAGCACAGTTGTCATAAACAGGATAAATTTAGCTGCTGGGCAATACAGTTAGCAGAGCGCCGAGGTTTTAATCGAGCCTGTGTGGCCGTCGCCAATAAACTCGCGAGAATGGCATGGGTTATCGCGGCGCGTGAGGAAGAGTATCGGCTTCCAGTATAGTACTGAATAGATTCAATAAACGTGAATAATTAACCAACCAGCAAGTTGCTAAGACACTTGATTTGATGATGAGACAGTCAGACTGATCTACTAAAAACCTTAGTCGGGCATAGGCTCATTACTAAGCCGCAGGGATGATAAGGACTGTAGAAGCAGATATCCATCAGGGCCAGAGGGATCCCTCAATAACAGGCCGGATATATGGGTGCAATGAACTCTTCTCAAAATCGTTATCGAATGTCTTGCAAACCGGATGGGTCCATATATGCTCGACCGCCCCGTCCATGGGGCGGACGGTCGTCTCGCAAACCTCCATGGCTCACCTGTTTAGCATTGGCGTGGCCTGTAGGTTTTAACAAAGAAATATGCAACATGTTTTGGGACAGTTATTTTCGAGTTAAAGACTTAACTCTAACGCGTCTGTTTCGGATAAAAATTTCTATGGATTAACTTCTAATTATTGGGCAGTTTAGCTGTCTCTCACCAATTATTTGTTATAAGTGTATTTTGAACATGGTGAGTATTTGATTAAAATCCTTCACGCATGTGTTGTTTTGTCTAGTGGCAATAGCTAGAGACTTTGCACTTTCTCTGACAGTCCACTTAGCATCTTCGGCTATTGGTAAGATTTGATTATAATAATCATAGATGTGCTGCCAACCGAACTTTTTCTCTATTTTTGTTATCACATGTGAAATTTGTTCATAAATAAAACGGCTATATTCTATTGTTTCTTGTGGATTCGGGATATAACCTTTGTGTATTACATTGTTCCTAAAACCACGTTTTGCAGAATCAAGCTCTGGTGCTATTTCTTGAAAACATGTGAGATATAAATAGTTAAATGCGCCTAATTGTCTTTCGGATTGATTAGATACAGACTTCCATGCTTGAGTTACTAACTGATCTTCAAATTTAATAGTATAGAGGTAAAAATTTATAAAGAACTCATAGAATCTTTCGAGTGACGCACTAAATGATGAAACGGCTTCTCGCATGTAACCATCTGCAAAAGCAGTTAAGCCTATATCGAAAAGAAGTTCATATTTAGCTGCCGATATTACTACTGCATATTTATGATTCTTTTCACATGTAATATAGTGAATACAACTGTCATCAAGAATTTTTGTTTCCATCTTGGTAAGTATGACGTTGGATTTTGAACTCTTAAATTGTTCTTGCATACAGTATGGGCAACTGTGCTGAACTTTCATGTATACCTCTCTACACTTATAACGATCATAACGCAACGGCGCGGCTTTCCGTGTCCGAGGCTTGTTTTTGAGTGACAGATTACGTAGGAGGTGCGCATGATGATCGGCGATTTAACTTCCTTGTATCTGAATTCTCCGTATTCCGCCAATATTGGGAATGTTTTTTCCTCACTTGAAGTGACTGGCTGTGACTAAATATAAGCTCGCTTCATCTTCAACGCTTACACTTCAAACGTACCTGCAAAAATCAAACTTCGTGAGACAGAGCTGAGCAAGTAACAGTGAACACTTTGTATCATTACTAAAATTTGGTCAACAGTGATGTCCCACCTCAAGCTTTGAGTCACACTTATAAATCACTTTGGGGCAAATATCTTTTTAGCTGACCGAGCAGCTAGAGGGATAGTTAGGATTGGCATTGTTGCAACAGTGACCGTTGGCGGCATGGCCACTCTTTCACATCCATGTGAACGCGACATTTACACTTACATGTGTTACAGATGCCGCCGTCGAGCCTATAGGGACAACTCTTGTTAAATAAAGAGGCGGCGTGTCACTGGGAAAACAATGGCAATTCTCCCTGTACTCCAGCAATTCATCAGCTCTGCTTTAGCGCCTTTCTTTGGTGATAAGAAAGGCGCTTTGTGTTTTTACTGTTTACGCTTTCTTCTGCGCCACGCGTAAGCGCCGAGTAGGGCGGCGATGATGGCAACGCTAACGGCCACAGGCTTTTTCAGTTTGTGGTAAATCGCATTCCACTCGGCGATTTGGTTGGCTTTTTCCCGTTCGACGGCGCGGTCAAAGTCTGGGGTTTCACACTGCGTACCAAAATTCTCGGCCCAAGGCACAAAGGGGCCATTGGCGACGTATTTTTTATAGTAGCGTTGGGCGAGTTCATCATCGCGATATAACACCCAACCTGTGGCTTGGCATAATAGCGCCGCATAGGCTTGGCTGTTGTGGGGCACGAGATCGGCGGCCTTGCTTGCTAGCTCGGCGGCTTGGTAGCGATAGTGGAAACGTTTATCGGGAATCGCTTGGCTGGCGCTAATGCGTTGCTGCTCTTTATCGCTGAGCTTATCCGCTGCATACCAATCCCTTAAGTCGAACATCCCGGCGTAAATCGAATAATCCGGCGCTAATTCAAAGCCTAAGATTTCCATGCCTTGATGACGCGCGAGTTCGGCGGCAGTCCAATAGGCGCGGGCACTCTCAATGCCCTTGCTACTCTTGGCTGTGGTCAATGCCTTGCCATACTCCTGCACATTGGCATTAAGTGTGGGATTACTGAAATAAGCTGGCGCTTCGGCAATCGCGCCTTCACGCAGTAAGCGACGACCCAGTAAGTAACGCAGGCGATTATTGAGTGGCTCGACACTGTCGTACCAATCGCTGTCCTTGGGATACTCGAAGTTCATTACCGGCACATGCTCGTCGACAAACAGCTTAAGCTCGGCGGTGGTGAGCACGCGCTCGGCCACATAGGCGATATCCTGCCAATACTCATCGCCACTGGCGAACAGTTGGTTTAGGGCATCGACATATTCGCCCCGTTCAAGGAATAGCACGCCCTGCTCGGCGCGAATACGGCAATAGGTGGCTTGCTCTGCATCGGCTTCAATGGCCTGCTGCTGAGCATCCTGTTGGCTGGTAGTTGCGGTAGCAGCGTTCATATCCGTTGGGAAATGGCGCACCGCTTCGGCATAGGCCTTAGCGGCTTGGGCTTGATCACCCTTTTGCATCATTAATTTGGCCGTGAGCCACCAAGTCAGGCCGCTGGGTTTAGCGAGGGCAATGAGGCGCTCGGCACTGGCATAGTCGCCCAACTGATAGTAAATCGCGGCTAACTTATCGCCTTGGCTCAGCATGAGGCCATCGGTTGGGAAGACGGTCAGCGTTTTAGCGACCTGTTGCCCCATTTCTGTAAGCTGTCCATCAAAGGCGAAGTCATTGGCGCTGCTCTGCCAGTAGGCGATAAGCAGTTGCTGCACGCTAGGCTGCTGCAATAAGGGTTTTAACTCTAAGAGATTTTTTGCCATTAGCGTGCGGCTTAACATCAATAACGAATCATAGCCACTGCTGTCGCCCTCGGCCGATTGAGTGGCATATAGCTCAATAATCTTATCCAGCGTGGCGGGATTTAAGGCCACATCAATTTTCGGCGGCTCATATTCCCCACGAGTGACTTCAATTTGAGCTTGGCCTTGATGCAGCAGAATATAAGCCTGTTCGCCAAGGCCGGCTAAGCTCAAACGCAGCGGATCGGAGGCGCCTTGAGTCACCTCAGCTTGTAGCTGCTGCAAGTAAGCATTGGCTTGGACAAAATGGCTATTATCGTTGGCGGTTTTGCTCTTAATCAGCTCGATACGAGACAAGCTATACAGCGCCCACAGGCTGCGACCCGCACGCTCACTCTCAGGTAGGGCGATGACTTTTTTAAAGTAATCGCTGGCTTTATCGTACTCTTTGGCATCAAACGCCATGGCGCCAAGGCTGTACCACGTTAAGGCGGGCGCTAAGCTCTCTTTTAACTGCGACGCCAGTTGCTCGGCCTCAGCCAAGCTTTGCGCATCACGCAGGCTATTAACTTGCGCAAGTTGAGCCTCGGATAACTCACTGTTTTCATAAGCGCGAGTCTGGGAAAGATAGCGACTGTGTGCCTCATCCCAAAGATACTCCTGCGCCGCTGGCGCACCCTGAAACTGCCAAGCCAGTGGTTTGGCTAAACCGCTTAGCTGCTGGCTAAAACTGGTTTGCGGTAAATAACTTAGGTTATTTTGCCTGTCTTGAGTCAACTGTAATGGGAAGTCGGGGCCACAGGCTAATAGCACAGGGGAGAAGAGACTTAACCCAATCAGGCTGGTTTGTTTTAATTTGGTTTTCCAGCGTGGAATAGCCTTCGCTGGCAATGAATTTGACTTATGGCGCATAAATTCCCTGTAAATGTAATGACTCACAACGTGCCCAGCCTATGACTCTGCGTCCATTTGGGCTTAGCTCGATCGCTGAGATTAAATTCGGCGCAAACTGCGAGGAGGCTGGTGCGGCTGCGCGCTCCGTAGAGGTGGCTTGCGGTAACTGCCACACTAATATTCCTTGGGTTAATTTGGCTTGATAACCGTTTTGGGCATCATACCCGCTGCACGCCTGCGCCGCTAGGGACAACTGGCCCGGCAACTTGCCCGCAAGATTGCCCTTATTGACTAATACCAGTTGAAATAAGCGGCTTTCCGGTGCCTCATGTTGGGCTGACCCGGTATTAGCCTGGCTTAAGATTTCTAGCTCAATCTGCGGGGCGAGTGGTTGCTGCTGGGCGACGGCAATTAAGGTCGACAGTGGCCAAACCCGTTTATCGCCTTCGAGGGGCAATCTAAACCAAATCATTCCCTTAAGCTTTGGGTCGGCAAAGGTGTGCAGTTTTTTTACAAAGGACTGCAACACCAGTGGATCGGCCATCAGCTCGTGGCGCGCAATATGCTGCGAAGATGCAGTATCTGCCAAAGGCATTTGCATCGGCACTTCACTCTCTACCCGATAACCCGCTGCTGTGCTATACACAGCCGAGCCGTAGGAGGGCAGGGCGATGAGATAGGGCACCTTAGCTAACCGTGACAGCTGCTCGACCCATTGCCAACCTTGAGTGGCGTCGAACAGCCCTAAACGTGGGTCGCTGACACTGTGAATTTGCAGTACCAGCTCATCGATATTTTCAAACAACGGCGGAAACTCCGAGCTGCTCATCCAAGCGGGCAATGAAGTAATACTGAGTTTTAGCGAGTGAGGTAATTGGCTTTTTAACTCGCGTAAAAAAGCGTTATAGGCCGCGAGTTTACTGCTGGCGCTATCGTGGTCGATTTCAATTCCCGCAAGCCTTGTGCCCTTTGCCTGCCAGTCTTGAATGAGCGCGAGGATTTTTTGGAGAGCTTCGTGATTATTTAGGCGCGTTAGTTGACCATCTAATCTTATCACCGCCACTTTAGGGCGAGGATCGGCCTGTAACCAGGTATGGTTGACCTGCACTTCAAACCAGATATCCGCGCCATTGGGTTTGGGATGGACTTGCAATGCTAGGATGCGAACGCCATTAAAGGTGTTTTGGCTTTCGACCAAGGCGCTTTGATTGGCATCGCGCCATTGCCGCTGCCAAACATACACCTCTTGGGTTAACTCACGCGGGGCGGCGGTGTCTGCCTTTATGCCCGATGTATCTTGATTCGCAGGTTGACAGGCGCTAAGGAACACTAAGCCAAAGGATAAAGCCAGTAACTGGGATAACCTGAGCAAAAGGGAAAGAGTGCGATGTATCGCTTGCAAGGATTTTGAGCGCTTGGGTTCAAAGCGCTTGGGCTCAAAGTGCTTGGACTGAAAGCGTCTAGAGTGAAAGCGCTTAGAGTGAAAGAGAGTGGAATAACAACTGCGTAAATCCATGGAATAAGAGTAAAAGCCTAGCGTGGATTGTGCCAAATAGAGGGCTACTATGCCTCAAAACCACCTTGGATTGCATCAGGCTTTTGCATTAGACGCGAAATCAATTTGACTGAATAAGAGATGGCGGTTAACTCGGCTAAAATGCCTTAATAACGCGCCCAGCAATAGTGCTGGGCGCAGTGATTGTCGCCATGGTACTGGCGACAAATCGTTAAGCATTCAAGCCTAGAAAATCACTTTTACCTTAGATGCACTATCCAGCGCTTTGTTGACTGCGCTTTCAATATCTTTATCCCGGGCGAGGGCAACCCCTAAACGGCGGCGGCCATCGATTTCGGGTTTAGCGAATAGGCGCAGTTGGGTATTTTCTGCTGCCAAGGCATCGGCAAGACCTTGATAGCGAATGTTTTTCGATTTGCCTTCCACCAATACTACCGCTGAGGCGCTGGGGCCATGTTGGTGGATATTCGGGATCGGCAGACCAAGAATCGCCCTGACATGCAGTGCAAACTCGGATAAATCTTGGCTAATTAAGGTGACTAAGCCGGTATCGTGCGGACGAGGCGAGACTTCAGAGAAGTACACATCACTGCCCTTCACAAACAGTTCTACCCCAAATAAGCCGTAACCGCCGAGGGCTTCGACCACTTTACTGGCGATTGCTTGGGATTTGGCTAGCACGTCGGCCGACATGGCTTGAGGTTGCCATGACTCGCGGTAGTCGCCGTCTTCTTGTCGATGACCAATTGGCGCGCAGAAGTGGATGCCGTTAACCGCACTAATAGTTAATAGGGTGATTTCGTAATCGAAGGGAATAAAGCCTTCAACAATAACGCGACCACCGCCCGCGCGGCCGCCTTCTTGGGCGTATTGCCAGGCTTTGGCGCTTTGGGATACATCACGGATAACACTTTGGCCCTTGCCCGATGAACTCATCACGGGTTTGACTACGCAGGGCACGCCAATTTTGCTAATCGCTTGATTAAATTCGGTTTCAGTGTCGCAGAAGAAATAGGGCGACGTCGGTAAACCTAAGGTTTCAGCGGCGAGGCGGCGAATGCCTTCTCTATCCATAGTGAGCTTAGTTGCGCGCGCGGTCGGCACCACATTGAGGCCTTCGGCCTCCATCTCAACTAAGGTCTGAGTGGCAATGGCTTCAATCTCGGGGATTACTAAGTGGGGTTTTTCTAGCTCAATAACGGCGCGAAGGGCCTTGGCATCGAGCATATTGATCACATGGGAGCGATGGGCTATTTGCATGGCGGGGGCGTTGGGATAACGATCAACGCCTATCACTTCAACACCTAAGCGTTGTAACTCAATGGCGACTTCTTTACCTAGCTCACCGCAGCCAAGCAACATGGCGCGTCGAGCGCCCTCGGTGTAGGGGGTTCCTATCATGGTGTGGGTACCTTTTTATATTGGGATAATTGACGCCTTGGGGCGTTCTTGGGCCATAGTCTACCCCGATTGGCGGCAAAGCATGAGACTGAAATTAACAACTGTGTTTTTGATCAAGCTATTTAAGGGGGATTAGTGCTTGGCGTGGTAAAAGTCCTGTTCAGTCGCTGGTTTTATGTTAACTTTTGGTTTCATAACGGATTATGGACTTAAGATATGCAAGACATTCGCGATTTGACCGCTGTACTACGCTCTAAAACGCCCATAGTGGTGATTGAAACCTATGAAGAATATCGTGTTGTTGACATGCTTAAGCGAATCGCGAATGTACTCTATCAGCCGCTATTTACTTGGAGTATTACCCAAGGGCTTACGCGGGTTGATAAGCCGATGCCTTCACAGAAATTTAATACTGAACCCAGCGATATCTTGGGGCAGATTAAAGCGACGACCCAGCAGGGGATTTATGTGCTCTGTGATTTTCATCCCTTTGTGATTGATGCGCCAAAGAATGTCCGTCTGCTGAAAGAAATCGCCCTCGAATACGATGCGCTGCAACATACGCTGGTGCTAGTGAGTCATGCCTTTGAGATCCCGCCCGAAATTAAGCGTTACTGCGCCTATTTTCAGCTTACCCTGCCGAGTACCTCGCAGCTTGAGAACCTGATTTATCTTGAGGTGGATAAAGTGCGCACCCAAGGCATGCCATTGAATGTGGATGATAAAGCCGTGATTAAACTGGCGGAAAACCTGCGCGGTGTGACCTTAGATGATGCCAGACGATTGATCCATAAAGCGATTGTGGATGATGGCGCCATTACTCACTCAGATGTGGATCTGATTAATAAAGCCAAATTCCAGCTGCTCGATCTTAATGGCATATTGCAATTTGAGTACGACACCAGTGATTTTTCGCAGATTGCTGGATTACATAATCTCAAAAAATGGTTAAAACAGCGCGCGCCAGCGGTGCAGGTAACCACCGATGCCAAGGCTGCGGTACAACCCGATGCGCCAAAGGGGGTGTTATTACTCGGAGTGCAGGGCAGTGGCAAAAGTCTTGCGGCCAAAGCGGTGGCGGGTGTGTGGCAGCGGCCCTTGCTCAGACTCGATATGGGCGCCTTATATAACAAATACATAGGTGAAACAGAGAAGAATCTGCGTAACGCTCTCGAATTGGCCGATATGATGTCTCCTTGCATCCTTTGGATTGATGAAATAGAGAAAGGCTTAAGCGGCAGTAGCAGTGATGAGGGCACTTCGACCCGCATTCTTGGCACACTATTAACTTGGATGGCGGAGCGTAAGTCTGAGGTGTTTGTGGTCGCCACCGCTAACGATATTCAAGCCCTGCCGCCCGAGCTGATGCGTAAGGGGCGAATGGATGAAATCTTCTTTGTCGATTTACCCGATGAGGCTATACGCAAAGCAATTTTCTTGATCCATTGCCAGCGCCGCGGTATCGATGTGACTCGGCTCGATCTTGCCCAGCTTTCACGCCATAGCCAAGGGTTTTCGGGGGCTGAAATCGAGCAGGCGGTGATCGCCGCCATGTACAGCGCCCGCAGTTTAGCGCGAACGCTCGACCAAGACATGTTGTTAGAAGAGCTGACCAAAACCAAACCTTTATCCATCGTGATGGGCGATAAGATTAATGCCCTAAGACAATGGGCTGCGGGGCGCACAGTCAATGCCCATGAGTAGTAATTGGGCTGGTAATCGCTGATTTATATGTGGCAGCTTATGGGGCATCGCTTCTTATCCGCCATAAAGCGACTTTAGATTTTAGGGGGGGGCTTTTGGTTGGGGAAAGAGTTGGGTATCATCACAGTCGATGTTAACTTGCTGGTGGATATAGATTATTTTTCAGTTTCTAATGGCAAGTTTTTAGTGTGAGTAATATTTGCCGTTTGTGTTGTACAGCATGATAAACAGGGATAGAGATGAGTTTCGAGCAAGAGTTTACAGAAAAAGTCGGTGGTTACTTAGCCAAGCTCACCGATGAGTTACAGCCCATTCTTAAGCAATTGATTGAGCATGACTATCCCCAAGAGGTGGTCACGCTGGCATTTGAGGTCTTTGTCGATCGTTTTTCATCTCAATTCCCGGTGCGGGTATTTTTTATGGATAAAGATAACACCGAGTATTTTGTGGAGCTCGATGGCAAGGCCACATACCCAGCACCAGTCAATCCAAGTTTGCTCGATATCGACCATGTCTATCCTGATGAGTTTGAAGAGGAATATATCGACAAGGATGAAGACCTTGACCCTTGGCATATCGCGACAAACGCGCTTATCGAATGGTTCTCCAAGTGCTGGATTGCGGCAGGTGGCAAAAGCTTTAAATTAAAAGCTAATATCGCTCCCCATGACAGCCACTATGAGTTCAATTTAGTTGAAAGTCAGTGGCAAGAACGATGCTAACTCGCTTGAAGTTAAAAGCTTTTAAATCAAACGCTTGGATGTTGTGATTCTTGGGTTAATGCTCAGACTGAAGCCGTGATATCGTTATCCAGCCTTGGTTTGCTCGCCTCTACATCGGGAGTAACCCCATAGAAATCTAAGCTGACATTACCTATCTGCAAATCTCGTCTTTGCTTACTTTACGCGTTGCTCACTCACGCTAGCCTCATTTCGATACAAGACATAAAGGCCTAGGCTTTTGAGCTATCCCAGTCTCGTCGCTTGCCGTATTTGGCAAGCCATAATTCATATCTTGGCGATAGCAATTTGCCGACACTGGCCGCCTTTCCTTGGATGCCATTTGTCGCATCGCAATAAACCATTGTGTTTTTGATCAAGCTATTTGGATGGTTTTGTTGCGAATTTGTCATTCTGGTGTAGAACTATATGGTGTCTCAAATTGAAAGACACTGTGTGACAAAGAGCGATTTTGGTAAAGGATGTTTTACCGAAATAAGGAATGGGAAGGGAGTGGGAGTTGAGCATGTTTCTGGATTATTTTGCCTTAGGTATTTTGTTTTTTGTCGTTGTGGTGATTTTTTATGGCGTGATTGCCATTCACGATATCCCTTATGAAATTGCGAAAAAGCGCAATCATCCCCAGCAGGATGCATTGCATATTGCGGGCTGGGTAAGTTTATTCACGTTACATGCAATTTGGCCTTTTTTATGGATTTGGGCGACCTTGTATCGAGAGGACCGAGGCTGGGGATTTAGCACTGTGATGAAGCGCGAGCAGGCATTGGAGGATGATGTTAAAGCGCTAAGGGAAACAGTAATGGCCTTACAGGCAAAGCTTGAGCAACTTGAATCAGCGCCTATTCCCATTCCGGCAGCAGCAAGCGTTGAGACCAATGCTGCAACTTCCACTGTCGTAAGCCCAAAAGCCGAGGTATAACATAATGCCACTCGCTTAAGAGCGGGTGGCATTTTTACTTGGATATTTGATTGTTTTCTTGAGTACCAAACGCGGGTAGCTGGGCCGCTTCCTCTTTGGAGGTAAAATCAACCGCTTGCCATTTTCCCTCAGTCGTTTTAAGTGCAGTGGGATCGCTCCTGGACTCCCTCTGTCGCTCCAACCAAACTCATCTTGGATTAAAAACAGGGCATTAATGAAACTTATTCTCTGTGGCTCAACTTTATGCTGCACTGCCATGGCTGCCATCTCTAGCCGAACAATATTGTAGGTCGTCAAGATCCCCCATAATTCTTGATACACCCCATCCTTCTTCTTACTGCGCAGGACAGGTTTATTTTCCAGTTGATATTGCTTCAGCTCACCATAACCCCTCTCTATCTCCCATCGCTGCCAATACACCTTGAGCAAATCGTTCACTGGATAAGTGTCTGGACATAGACATGACGTGATAAACCCTTTGATATCACCTTTGGGTGATGGAATAAGGATAAGGCGGGCTTGCCAGCTCTCGCCCAGATAAGGCGCTTGTTGTTTAGCTTGGGGGGATACCGGCATCTCAACCAGATGGTCATACTCTGAGAATGACTCGATAATGCTATAGCGGGTCTTAGACTTTATCGGGGTTAACCAATGGGTGTTTACACCGCTTCCTTGCCAGCTGATGAGCAATTCGGCAGACATAAACCCACGGTCAAACAACGTGAGCGAATGCTCGGGAGCTGAGCCAACCAATTGCTGTGCGTAGTGAATTTCACTGTGGGTAACAGGCCCGAAAGCCGCATCAGAAAGTAAGTGGCTACGAGTAGACATTAAGGTGACCGCCAGCACAGAGGGAAAAGAAGCCGTGCTTTGTGCAAAGCCAAAGTGATGGTTTTCTTCAGTGTTATGCGTCTTAAAATACGTCCCATCAACACTGAGCAATTTCAATCCCGCTATCTCATCAAATTCACACTGTGTTTCCCACTGTGCAGCGGTTGTTTTGAACAGATAACGCATGGGCTCTGAACCCAACTTTTCTTTGGCTTTGATGATGCTACTAGTCGCCAGTGGCGGGAGCTCCCCCTTGGCATCGGGAAAGGCCAGTGAGAGCGTATCACAGACTTGCTGAATCGAGCGGTTACGCATCAAACCAATGCCTAGAACCAACCAAACAGCTTGCTCTGCAGGGAAACGACGGGTTCGAAGTGATGCCCTGCCAGTTTGTTGCACAGCCTCAGCCACCCAATCCATGGGAACATGTTTGGCGAATACATCAATATCCTGTGATTGGCAAAATTCAGCAGTAACAAGTAGCTCTTTAGAAAATTCAGACATAAAAAAATCAGCCGCAACTTAGGTTGCGGCTGATTATGAAGCCCTTGAAAGATCGTTCAACTATTTAAAACGATCTGCATTAAGGTATAACATGGATTTACTATTGATATTAACCTATGCCTCCTTTTGTATTGTGATTTTTAAAGTATTTAAGATCCCGATGAACAAATGGACAGTGCCAACCGCCGTATTAGGAGGCGTGATTCTTATCGGGGCGCTGTTGCTGATAATGAACTACAACCATCCCTATTCACGTTTTGCGCGGGAATACTATGTGACTATTCCCATTACGCCTGCTGTGAAAGGTATAGTCACTTCTGTTGATGTCAAACCTAATACGCCGATTAAACAAGGGGATGTGCTGTTTCGCATTGATTCAACGCCCTATGAAGCTGTTGTTAAAACTAAAAAAGCAGCGTTGTTAGCAGCGGAGCAAGAGGTGCCACAACTTGAGGCAGCATTGGAAACCGCTAAGGCAAATGTGGCGAGAGTTGCCGCAGATAGAGATCGCAATAAGTCAGCCTATGACCGTTATGAACAAGGCCATCGTAAAGGTGGGGCGAACTCGCCTTTTACTGCGCTGGAATTAGACAATAAACAACAATTGTATTTAGCCTCTGAAGCACAACTTACTGCGGCGCGAGCGGAAGAGTTACGTGCACGTCTTGCCTATGAGTCCAATGTGGATGGGGTTAATTCTAAAGTTGCCGGACTACAGGGTGATCTTGAAAGCGCACTGTATAATCTCGAGCAAACCGTTGTGCGGGCGCCCGCCGATGGTATTGTCACCCAAATGGCGCTGCGTCCAGGGGCGATGGCGGTTCCCTTACCTTTACGGCCGGTGATGAGTTTTATCCCCGATGAACAGCGGTATTTTGCCGGTGCATTCTGGCAAAATTCGCTGCTGCGTTTACAGGAGGGCGATGAGGCCGAAGTGGTATTAGATGCGGCCCCTGGACAAGTGTTTAAGGGCAAAGTCGCTAAGGTACTCCCTGCGATGGCAGAGGGTGAGATCCAGATGAATGGCACGCTGCAATCGTCCAATCAGCTATTCCAAACAGGGCGGGTTATCGTATTAATCGATATTGAAGACGATGCGATACGCCGTCAATTCCCAGCTGGAGTAGCGGGACAAGTGGCTGTGTATAGCGAACATTTTCACCATGTCGCTGTGATGCGCAAAGTGCTGCTACGGATGCAGGGCTGGTTAAACTATCTGTTCTTCGATGGTCACTAGTAGGGGGGAATCTAACCACTTTGCTTGGATTTGGTTTTAAGCTGTTCTAGAGTTAACAAAAAGCGCTGACAAGACTGTCAGCGCTTTTTGTTGTATGCAGTAGGTGAATGCTGGCTGCGATTAAATATCGAAGACTAAGCTGCCCGGTGGCAGGAAGGGCCAGCTTTGACGAATAGGCGAACCATCACCTTGTTCAGCAAAGAAATAACCCGTTCTTGGGGTGGCGTAGACCACACTGCCTTTTTGCAGCCCTAATTCTTGCAGATGGTGGTGGGTAAAGGTGGCTTCCCACAGTTCTTCACTCTGCCAGCCGATAGGCGCCAGTTCGACACGCACTTCTGCGCCAACCGGTGTTATCGCCACTATGGTAAAAGGGATATGGGCTTGGCTATTGGGTTTATCCGCCAGTGCCAGCTCATGGCTACGCACATAGAGCGCGCCGTTTTGTTGCAGTGGCGCTTGCTCAGGAGGCACTAAGAAGGCGTCACCATTGGTCCAACGATTCTGTTGCCAGCTTGCCTCAAACCGATTGACGTTACCTAAGAAATCAAACACAAAGCGGCTATTGGGTTGGGCATACAACTCAATAGGGGTATTGACCTGCTCAATATGGCCGTTGCTCATCACCACCACTCTATCGGAAAGCTCTAAGGCTTCGTCCTGATCGTGGGTTACAAACACGCTAGTGAATTTCAGCTCATCGTGAAGGCTGCGCAACCAGCGGCGCAGTTCTTTACGCACCTTGGCATCGAGGGCGCCAAAGGGCTCATCGAGTAACAGTACTTCGGGCTGAGTCGCTAAGGCGCGGGCCAAGGCGATACGCTGTTTTTGTCCGCCCGAGAGCTGCTCAGGGTAACGCTGTGCTAGGTGCCCAAGTTGCACCATTTCGAGTAAATGGCTGACGCGCTTTTGGATTTCGGCCTTTGACGGGCGCTGTTTTTTCGGAATGACTTCGAGTCCAAAGGCGACGTTATCGGCTACCGTCATATGACGGAACAGGGCATAGTTTTGGAAAACAAACCCGACTCTGCGGTCGCGTACATGCACTTGGGTCACATCGCGATTACCGAAATGGATTTGGCCGCTATCTGCGCCCTCAAGGCCAGCAATAATCCGCAATAGGGTGGTTTTACCCGAGCCGGAAGGCCCGAGAAGACCTATCATCTCGCCTTCTTGAATATCCAGATTGAGCGGCGAGAGCGCCTGAAATTGGCCAAATTTTTTGGAAATATTAGTTAAACGAATACTCATAATGATTGGCTCTGCTCTTGGTTGTCATTGGCGGATAAGCTGCGTTGTTGGCGCCACTCTACTAAGGCTTTTAGCAGTAAGGTAAATAGGGCGATCAAGGCAAGCAGTGACGCGCTCGCGAAGGCGGCTTCGGCCTGATAATCTTCGTAAAGTAATTGCACATGCAAAGGTAAGGTGTTGGTTTCACCACGGATATTGCCAGATACCACGGCAACAGCACCAAATTCACCCACAGCCCTAGCGTTGGTGAGGATCACCCCATAAATCAGTGCCCACTTGATATTGGGCAGAGTCACGCGGCGAAACAGTTGCCACCATGAGGCACCAAGGATGACTGCGGCTTCTTCCTCCGATGCACCCTGTTGCTGCATCAAGGGAATTAATTCTCGGGCAACAAAGGGGCAAGTGACAAATATCGTTACCAGTAAAATCCCTGGCCAAGCAAACATGATTTGTAAATCGTGTTCGAACAGCCAAGCGCCAAGCCAGCCGCTGTTGCCGTAAAGCAATAAGTAGAGTAAGCCTGCGACCACGGGGGATACCGCAAAGGGGATATCAATTAAGGTGATCAGTAACTTACGCCCCGGAAACTCAAAGCGTGTCACGCTCCAAGCGAGCAGTACCCCAAACACTAAGTTTATCGGCACAGTGAGCGCCGCGACTATCAGGGTCAGCCCGATGGCGTGGAGTGAGTCGGGTTGGCTCAGATGCTCGATATAACGCTCCCAGCCACCGACAAAGGCTTGCTGGAAAATACTGACTAACGGCAGCAGTAATAACACCATGGCCAAGAAGACTGCAAGGGTGATCAGGCTCCATTTTATCAGGGGCGCTTCACCGACTCTTAAAGGTTTAAATGAGTTCATGGTGGCTCCTTATCGGCCGTGAATACGGCGTAAATAACGCGCTTGCCACAGGTTAATCAACAGTAACAGCAGTAAAGATGTTATCAGCACGATAGATGCAATGGCACTTGCGCCAGCAAAATCAAACTCCTGTAAGCGAACAAAGATCATCAATGAGGTGATTTCACTGATGTAGGGCATATTACCGGCGATAAAAATTACCGCGCCAAATTCTCCAAGACTGCGGGTAAAAGACAGTGCTGTGCCAACCATTAAAGCTGGCCACAGAGAGGGCAAAATCACCCGCCAAAACACCGCGCTATCGGTTGCGCCTAAGGTCATGCCAGCTTCTTCTTCATCGTTGGATAACTCTTCCAATACGGGCTGGACGGTGCGCACCACGAAGGGAATACTGGTGAAGATCATCGCGACCACAATCCCCAATGGTGTGTAGGCCACTTTGATGCCAATTTCGGCCAATAGGCTACCAATCTGACCATTTTCAGCATAGAGAGTGGCTAAGGTAATACCCGCGACGGCTGTCGGTAAGGCAAAGGGTAAATCGACTAAGGCGTCGAGGAGGCGTTTACCTGGAAACTCATAACGAACCAATACCCAGGCGAGTAATAGCCCGAAAAGACAGTTAAATAGGGAGGCGGCCAGTGCCGACAAGATAGTGACTTTGTAGCTTGCTAGTACGCGGGGATCGGTAATCACGCCCCAATACTCGGCCCAGCTCATCTGGCTGGTTTGCATAATCAGGCCTGTGGTGGGGAGCAAGAGAATCAAGCTGACAAACAGCAAAGACACACCCAGGCTGATACTAAACCCCGGCAAAACCCGCTTGTGGCGTAAGCGCCCATTATTAAATATCACTGAATAACCACCCGATAAGGTTAATGGAGTTAATCCAATATTATTATGCCATTAGCACGTTATTGCTCAATCGCGATAAAGACTGCTGATGTTTATCTTTATTGCGATATAACCACAAAACCCGGGACATTGCCCGGGTTGTAGGTTTGATGACTTAGGTACCCAAGCGGATGATCAACGCTTTAATAACTGATCCAGTTTAGCTCCATTGGCAAATTGGGTCTTCATCGCGTTGTCCCAGTTACCAATGATTTGCTCAACGGTCATTAACTCAACCGCAGGGAACTGTTTGGTAAATTCGGCAACCACTTTCTCATTGTGAACGCGGTAGTTAAATCCGGCTAACAAACGTTGCGATTCTTCACTGTAGAGATAGGTTAGATACTCGGTCGCTAATTCTTGCGTGCCGTTACGCTTAGCATTTTTCTCTACTACGGCAACGGGGAATTCTGCCAGAATCGAGGTTTTAGGCACGACAACTTGGTAATCATCGGCGCCATATTGCTGACGAATATTGTTAACTTCAGATTCGAAGGTGATCAACACATCGCCGATGCCACGCTCAACAAACGAAGTGGTTGCACCACGGCCGCCTGTGTCAAATACGGCAACGTTACCAAGGAACTTTTTCAAAAACGTATCTAAAGAAGCCTGATTATCTTTGCCATAGTTTTTCTGGGCATAACCTAAGGCGGCTAAATAAGTGTAACGAGCATTACCCGAGGTTTTTGGATTCGGGAACACCAGCTTAACGTCATCTTTAGCTAAATCATTCCAGTCGCTGATTTGTTTTGGATTGCCCTTACGCACTAAAAACGCAATGGTAGAGTAGTAAGGTGAACTGGCATTAGGCAGCAGTTGTTGCCAGTTTTCAGGGATCAACTTGCCGCGATCATGCAGAATTTGTACATCGGTGACTTGGTTAAAAGTCACCACATCTGCGGGTAAGCCTTGCAGAATCGAGCGAGCCTGCGCTGAAGAACCTGCATGGGATTGCTTGATTTCAACCGTTTTACCGGTTTTTTCTTGCCAATGTTTAGCAAATACTGGGTTATAGGCACTAAATAATTCCCGTGAGATATCGTAAGAGGAATTAAGTAAGGTCTGATCGGCGGCTGCGGCATTGAGGGAAGCGCCCAGTAATAGGGTTCCTAGCAGGGCCTTAGTGAATTTTACTGGCATTTTGTGCTCCTTAATCTGGCAACTGTGTCAGGGTATAGAGATAGAGTAATTGAAGTTTTTACTTATAAAAAGCTAGTTAAATAGAACTTTTTTGAATAACTATGAGCAATTAATTGTATGCCATAGGTGATATTCATCGTGTTTGTTGTGGCCAAGCCCCTTAAAATATCCCTATGCGAGTTGCTTTTATCAAATAAAGGATAAACCCTGTGTCTGACTTTATGACTATTGAAGCCTGTATCGGGCAAACGCCGCTAGTTCGTCTGCAACGGTTGGATTGCGGGAGCTCTACGGTACTGTTAAAGCTAGAGGGCAATAATCCTGCTGGCTCGGTAAAGGATCGTGCCGCACTGAATATGATTAACCAGGCGGAGCTTCGCCAAGAAATCGCCCCTGGTGATACTTTGATTGAAGCCACCAGTGGTAACACTGGGATTGCCTTAGCGATGGCCGCAGCGATTAAAGGCTACAAGATGATCCTGATTATGCCGTCGAATTCGACCCAAGAGCGTAAGGATGCCATGCAGGCTTATGGCGCCGAGCTGCTGCTGGTGGACAATATGGAAGCTGCGCGGGATTTGGCCTTAGATCTTCAGGCTCAAGGCAAAGGTAAGGTACTGGATCAGTTCAATAATCAAGATAACGCAAATGCGCATTTTCTCACAACTGGCCCAGAGATTTGGCAGCAGAGCCAAGGCAAGATCACTCACTTTGTTTCCAGCATGGGTACCACAGGTACCATTATGGGCGTGTCGAAATACCTAAAAAGCCGCAACCCCGATATCACCATTGTCGGGCTACAACCCGCTGATGGTAGTTCTATTCCGGGGATTCGCCGCTGGCCGCAGGAATATTTACCGGGTATTTTTGATGCCGCCCGTGTCGATGCCGTGATGGATATAGAAGAGCAAGATGCCAAAGCCATGGCAAGAACTTTAGCGCGTGAAGAAGGTATTTGTGCTGGCGTGAGTTCTGGAGGCGCGGTATTTGCAGCGCTTGAGATAGCGAGGCAGAATCCGGGGGCCGTTGTGGTTGCGATTGTGTGCGATAGGGGCGACCGTTATCTATCATCTGGGCTATTTTCTTAAGCCGCGTTTTATCCACTGATCCTCGCATTTGGGATTTCTTCTGCAATAAAAATGGGCGTGTATCGCCCATTTTAATCACTTATTGCTTAAGCCCTCATAGTTTCAAGCATCGCTTAAATCATCATGGCCCAATGATTATGGCTGCGGTGGAAACTGCGCCAAAATCCGGCTTACCGCCTTAGCGGTGTCTTGGGCTTTTTTATCGCCGCCCGCATCAAAATCGAAACTATCGGTACCGCGCCAAATCAGCTTATTGGTTTTAGCATCGATAATATCAATTTGAATGGTTTGAATTTTTGCTGTGTCACTGCCAAGAGGCACGCCAACGCTGGTGCCTATGCCAATGCCGCCAGAACGGCCAAAACTGCCCGTGCCTAAGCCTATAGATAGACCTGAGTCTTTAGGCTTGTCTTGGGTCAGTAAGCCATAGGCGACTTTAAAATCGGGGGAAGAAGCATTTTCGGTAAAGCCTTTTTGGCTTAATTGCTGG
>AACY020309743.1_pt1 | contig 19118 bp, 33 predicted proteins | sample 267378 | NCBI WGS metagenome assembly AACY02 (sample SAMN02954345, study PRJNA13694) | marine metagenome | biome: aquatic; feature: ocean; material: water; isolation source: isolated as part of a large dataset composed predominantly from surface... | reverse complement strand
CTCGACGGCCTTGTCGATGGCATCGCTGGTCGGGCGATAGACCTTGCCGTAGTTGATCATCCGTATGAACTTGCCTTCTCGCTGAGCCATTCAGCCCTCCTTCGACGGCGGGTACCACCGCGCCGTCACCTTGTTGACGTAGACGTTCGGACCAGCGTAGAAGAGCGAGCGCTGACGCTTCCGCGTCCACCCACTCCGGTTGAGGATGTCGCCGAGCTCCATCCAGCGCCGGCGCTCTCCGACGAAGTCCTCGAACATGTCGGCGAAGTCCTCGAGCATCGCGATCTCACTGACGGCGACGCTGGGCAGCTTCGAGACGTTCTTCATGAAGTCAAAGACGCGCTGAGAGACTTCGGCGTCGCTGACCTTGCAGTACTTGTTGGTTGTCATGATGATCTCCAGGTGACTGACCAGACCCACAGCAGAAACCAGATCACGACGAGCACGTTGACAGCGCAGCTCGAACGCTTCTCGCGGGTCTCTTTGAGTTTCTGACGTGCATCTGCGGCATGTCGTGTATGTTTCGTTCGGTTCATTGACGTGCTATCTCCACCTTAGCCGATCCGCACACACCTGTCAAACAGGCTAAACTGTTCCCATGAGCGACTCCGACCACACCCCTTCTCCCGATCAGCTTCTCGCTCGACTCGCCGAGCAAGACCGCGCCCTCAACGACCCCGAGAAGCTCGGGGCGCTGAGGGAGCTGCTACGCGCAGGCATCTCCGTCGGCAAGGCGGCCAACCATCTCAACCTCCCTGTGTCGGTTGCTTGGCGCATGGTCACGTCTGACAAGCCGACGCAGAAGGCGCTGACCGATGGCGACGACCTGCGGCGGCGACAGCTTCGCGCTCAACTCGAGAGCCGAGCTGACGACATGCTGCAAGTCATCGTCAGCCTCGCGCACGACCCGGACATCGACGGGTCTGTGCGACTGAAAGCCGCGCAGGACATCCTCGATCGGACCGGGCTGCTGGACAAGAGCACCGGTGGCGGGACCAAGTCTGGGCAGCAGCAGGCCGCAGCGGTCATCGAGCTCTCGTCGATCGACAAGGACTTCCACGACCGGCTGCAGCGCATCACTGTGAGGGCGGGTGCGCGGTCCGACGATTAGGCCTTGACGACGCGGTTGACGCCGTACTTATTCTCGAGAGAGTGCTTGAACTCGACGAGGTCGTCGTACCTCGGGTGCTGCATCAACGCGTTGACGATCACGTCGGCGGGGGCCGCCGAAGGGAGCGACCTCAGCACATCGCCGAAGGCGTACTCGATCTGCTCGGCCACCCTCAGCGCGTTCGCCTTGCGGATGTACCCCCGACCCTGGAGTCCGTTGCTGAAGATGAGGCCCGTCGGCCAGTGCGTGATCGACCACCGCTTGAGCCTCGACGGAAAGCCGAACACGACCTCCCAGGTCGACGGGTCGTCCTTGTCCTTGACGACGACGTCGACGATGTCTTTCGGGTGAACGGACAGCTGCCCGAAGCAGCGCATCTTGCGGGCGATGACTTGGTGCGCGCTTTGTTGGTATTTTTCCGGCACGTCAGGCAGTCGGGTGTAGACCGAGATGTCTCTCGTCTTCCATCGAGTCGTCGGCATCAGATCACCTCCCACATGTTGGCGGCGTCTCGCAGAGCGGTCATGCGACCTCCTGGGTGTTGATGTTGGTGAACTCGCGGCCGGTGATCCAGCACGGCCGCCAGCCGCGCTCACCGAGCTTGTTCTGCTTGCGGTACCAGTCGGGCGGGTTGACGGGCATGACGTACAGCCCGGCCACGTCGAAGCTCCGGTGACCGCGCAGCACGCGGGCTCGACCGATGCCGTTGATGATGACCTCGACCTCGTCACCCGTCACCGGGCGCCAGTCACCGCGCCAGTCGCCCGTGACGTTAGAGGGCTTGATGTAGGCGGCGAGGTACAGGTAGCCGTAGCTGCCGTTCGTGTTGCCCACGACCACGACGGACTCGTCCTCGAACAAGACGTACTCCTGCGAGACGCGGTTGATGTCCCAGTTCTCGTTACGCAGCCGCACGAACTCAGTGCGGCAGGTGTCGAGCACGCCGTTGTTGAGCGCCAGGACCAGCGCCTCCCGCGCCTTCAGGTCCTCGGTGTACCAGCTGTTCCGGCCGGGCACGAGGCCGAACCCGGAGGAGTTGTTCTCGACGATGGCGCGGGCGCCCCAGACGACGGGGCCCCCGTCGAGCTGCGCTCGCTCGATGGCGGGGGCGTAGCCGAAGTCCAGGCGGGGGTAGTTCTCGGTGGTGGTCATGGTCAATCCTCCTTGTGGTTGTTGACGATGTCGGCCTGCGCCAGGTAGAAACCATCGTCCAGCAGGGCGCGGCGGAACTGCGCATCGGTCATGGCATGGGCGTTGGTGCTCAGTCCGATGTGAGACCAGACATCCTGCGGGGACACGGGCAGGTCGAGGCCGCGAATCCGCGACACCAGGAACAGCCGCTGGTAGAACTTCTGCCAGTTCTTCTCTGTGATGGCGCGCATTCCGATGGCCCTCGAACCGAAGATGAGAGCCTGCGTCTTGGGCGAGAAGCTGCGGACGACACCGCCTTCCTCGTACCAGTCGATCCCCATCTCCTTGCCGTATTTACGCAGGTACGCGATCTCTTCTTCGTCGGTGACGACCGGGTACTTGATGTCGAGAGGGACCTGCTTGATGTTGTAGTTCAGCGGCATGTGTCGCTCCTTGTTGCTGTGTGCTGTGCCTGCCAGCGCAACGCCGGCAGGCAAGGGTGAGTGCATCCTCGGTGGTGGGCCGAGTTCGCGTTCCGGCCGGTGATCGGGTCTTACTCAGCGGCGGCTGGGCCCGTCACCGCGCAGGCGACGGCGAGGTAGTGTGTGAGAGAGCGTCTCACAGGTACTCTTCGACGAACGCCAGCCCACGCGGGGTGACGTTCAGCTCGTACCGGTTGCCGACCCAGCGCGCGTTGATGAGCCCGGCCTTGATGGCTCGATCCACGGTCTGGTAGCCGAACCGCCTCGACCCGTTTGGGCCGACGTGCTCGGCTACATGCAGCTTCGGGCAGCCCTCGTTGAAGAAGACGTACTGGACGGCGTCCGCCATCCGGGGCGCGTTCTCAGGCGTGAGCCGCCGGGTCTTGGTCCTGGTCTTGATCATGGTCAGTCCTCGTCGGTGCAGAGGTGCTTGGGGAGGTCGACGCACACCCAGGCCGAGACCCAGGCGTGCTCACCGGAGCGGGAGACGACCGCGTCGTGGTCTACGACGAGGTTGTCCTGGGCCCACTCCTTGTCAGCGAGGTCGATGATGGTGCGCTCGTCGTCGTCGGTCTCGCAGGCGGCGCGCAGCTGCTCGATGCCCGTCTCCGTGTCGCCGCGCTCGAAGAGGGCCAGGATCGTTCTCAGGTTGTCTCGCATAGGTTCTCCTTCTTGGTTGCGAGCGGGGTGACGGTCACGGTGATGTTCACCTTGACCTCGACCCACCCATCATCGGCGGAGTGAACAAAGCAGTGCCCGTCGTCGTCGACGAACACGAGACGGCCCTCCGAGTCTCGGACCTCGCTCAGGCTGTCTTCAAGGGCGAGAGACTTCATCTTCCACTCGGGGTGCGCGGGGTCGATGGTCTCTTCTTCCTTCGTGAGCGCCAGGTGCCAGCACCACTCCAGGGTGCCCATCATGGCCCACCCCGCAGAGCGCGGAGAACCGCTTCGTCGGGCACGTCAGGCGTGAGCACCTCCCCCGTGACCGGGTGGCGCCCCTCTCGCAGGCGGAGAGCCCGCTGGAGGAAGGCCGCCAGGTCGGGGTGGCAGTAGACCGCGTGCCCGCCGAACTCGTCCTCGTCGCTGAGGCCCAACCACGCCTGCTCGTCGGACCTCAGGTGTAGCAGCTCCGCGGGAGTGCGAGCGAAGGACTGGATGTGGTCGGGATCGAGGTCGTCGATCCACCAGGTGTTGGGTTCGTCTCGCATGTCAGTTCCCCTCGAAGAGGATGAACGACCCGGCGCAGCCGCCCTGGTCGTAGAGCAGGTCCTGGAGCACGTCGTCGTCGTCGATGCCGCCGCACTCCGGGTCCTCCGACCCCACGTCTTCGGGGTCGTACTCGAAGCGGAGCCGGGCGCTGACATTCAGCTTCTCGTCACCGCCCCCCCAGTTGATGAAGTAGGACTTCCAGACCAGCTTACAGCCGGGCAAGGCCTCCTCGATCTCGGCGTGGACCTGATCGGTCCAGGCCTTCTTGGGACCGACCCCTACGTCGAGGCGGGCGCGGACCAGCTCGCAGTCGTCCGCCCAGGAGCGGGTGAACAGGACGAGCCGGTCGAAGACGCGCTTGGGGGCGAGGTCGTCAGCGACCTGCTCCATCCCGGCGATGACACCGGGTAGCGTGGAGCCATGGCCCCCGAGGTCACGGAGGGTCGAGGCCCACTCGCGCAACTGCTCAGCCAGGGCGGCGGGGACGATGGTGGTCTTGTTCTCGGTCTCGGGCACAGCGGCCTCCTCGTTGGTGTTGTCGGGGGTGAGCTTGCGCAGCATCTGCCGCAGGGGCTCGCGGAGTTCGAGCGGTTGGGCCAGGATCTGGTTTTCGGTCCAGCGCTGGGGGTCGACGGTGGTGTTCAGCCACTGCACCTCACCGTCGATGACCAGCCCTCGCAGCTCGATGGGCCTCGACGAGTCCCACTCCTGCAGGATCCAGGCGGGGTTGGCCGCCCGGCTGAGCCGCTGCACTGCCGAGAGGCAGGCGACCGCGTCGTTCTGCGCCTCCAGGTACCCGCCGGTGGACGGGGAACCAAACCAGATGCGCCCGCTGCGCGTGTTGAGGCTCTCCCAGGATGCCGTGTCGACACCCAGCCAGGAGAACCGGGGGAACCGGTCCTTCGTGTCGTGGGTGGGGTAGGTGCGGGGGTTGATCTCAGCCGACAGAGTGTCGAACTTGCGCATTAGGACACCACGATGCTGCGGATGCAGCTGAAGGGGAGGAGCAGGAGCTGACCGGTCGGCTCGAAGTTCTTGTCCAGCTCGGCGACCTCCAACACCAGGGAGAGGTCCGAGCGCAGCTGACGGAAGCGCTCGATGCGGATCGTCTGCGAGCACTCGCGGCCCCTCTCCACCCAGGTCACGTCGGCGGTGAGGTCGATCAGCCCGGCGTAGACCATGTTGATGGTGTCGAGGTCGGCACCACAACCCGCCGCTACGGTGACCGGGAGACGACCCCAGTCGTGGTCGAGCTCGGGGTCGGGAGCGGCGGGTTGGTCGGACGAAGCGACAGAAGTAGCGGGCGGCTCGTCCCGGTCGACGCCCTCCCACGGGTCGCCCTGGACGTAGACCTCGTCGTCGTCGCAGCAGCCGTAGGCCTTGACCGCGGCGACGCTGGGGTCGTAGACGTAGGTGTCGATGTCTTCGACGCCCACCTTGAACACCGCACCCTTGGGCAGGCAGCCCAGCGTGTACGGCTGCCAGGGCTCGAGCCAGCCGTGGATGACGGGGGCGGCGGCGGCGTACGCCTCGGAGCTGCCCATCTCGTCGAAGCTCGGCAGCGAAATGGCCAGCGTCGTCAGGGCGCAGGCCAGCAGGTGGTCGCGGTCCTCCGCGCCCAGCGCGCGGCTGCGTTCGTTGCTTGGCTCGGAGCCGCCGCAGTCGACCACGTAGGCATGCAGTGCGTGGATCGCTGCGTCGAAGTCGGTGTACGCGTAAAGCCCTTGCTCGCGGCAGAGCTCATCGTTGCGCTCGATGTGGTCGCCATTGGCGACGAAGGCCTTTCGGGTGTCGGTCATGGTGTTGCTCCTCAGTTGTCGATGTTGACGCCGCGGGCCCACACCCGCGGCTGGTTGCGGTACGCGCCCGCCACCAGGGTGAACACTGCGAACTGGCTCGTCCGCAGCGGAGTGTTGTTGCCCGCGACGAAGGTCTCGAGCTCGTAGGGGTTGTAGCGGACGGCCTGCTCCGTCCCGTCGAACAGGCTCGCGTTGGTGACCCAGCCCTTGCCGTAGGCGTGGACGTTCTTGCGACCCTCCCGCCGGACACGCTCGCGCCCGCAGGGCTGCACGACCCACTCGACGTCGCGCAGCACCAGGTGTGCGGCACGGCCCACCACCTTGCCGCGCTGACGCACGGACCAGAGGCGACGGTGGGGGTTGAAGTAGACGTGGACAGGGAAGGCGGGGTGGAAAGGGGCGTCGGTGCGCTCCATGGTCAGTCCCCGAAGGTGAGTCGGTACAGGTCGGCACGCTGGTGCTCGCGCTCAGCATCGGCGACGTCGGCGTCGTAGGGGGGGGAGGCGTCGACGTAGGCGGCGGCGGAGACGGCGTAGGAGGCGGCAACGTAGGCGGCGGCGGCGTTGATGGCTGCGGCGGCGGCGTTGATGGCTGCGGCGGCGGCGTCGCAGGCGGCTTCGTCGGCCCCGTCGTAGTTCTCGTTGATGCCGGCGGCACTGGCGGCCTCCCGACACTCCTCGTGCGTCACGTCCCCCCGAAGCCACCCTTCGGCCGCCTCGATGGCGGCGAGACACGCGGGGCGGTCTTGCTCGGGGGTCCGCCGCAGGACGCGCCGGGCAGCGAGACACGCGGCCTCGACACCGATGCGCTGGCCGGGCTCGCCCAGGCAGCGCAGCGACCACCACATGTCGACGACGGACGTGGTGTCGAGGTCCCACCACGTCCGCAGCGGGATCTCCTCGTCTTCATGGAGGACCCGACCCATGACGCGGGTGATGTCGTCGACGCGCGTGTGCAGGTCACAAGCGTTGAAGCGACGCAGAGTTTCGATGCGCAGAGTCAGCTCAGTCATGGTCAGTCCTCCTTCATGATGCGGACGATGGCGACGTACGGGAACCAGCTCCCGTCCGTGTTGCGGAAGCGACGCAGCGTCTCGCCGGCGCGGACCGTGGCGGTCGCGCCGCTCTTGCGGGTCAGGGTGAGCATCGCTCCCGGCGGCACCTCGATCCCGTCGTCGACCGGGATGCGCGCGCACCACTCTCCGTCAAACCTCGTCCAGGTGCCGTCGGGGTTGAAGCCCTCGGCAGCCGTCTCGGCGATCAGGTCGTCGACCAGGTCGTCACGCTGCGTCGGCGGCTGCATCGTGCCCTGCTCCACGAAGGGCATCTCGGCGACGAGGGGGTCGTAGGTGTACGGGCCCCCGGCGACCGAGCCGCACGCCCGGCAGTAGTGGATGTCGACCACGCCGTCGTAGCCGAAGCCGTGGAGGTTGCGGCGGTAGTTGTCGCACATGGGCGCGGTGCAGGTGATGGGCTCGCTCATACTGTGTTGCTCCTGCCGATCGTGTCCGACCGGCTTGATGGTGTGGTGGCGGTTGGCGAGGAAGGCCGCGGCCATGACCTCGTCCTTGTCTCCGACGTGCGTCCGCCCGTGTAGGTCGGTCCACTGTAGAGTGGTCATCCCTGCCCCCGACGAATCAGCCGCTCCCGCCGGAAGTAGCCGAGACGCGGGCCGCCGTTCTTCTGGTAGATGAAGCCCGACTCGACGCAGATGGTGTCGCCCGGCTTGATGCCGTTTCGCTCTCGGCGCTTGCGACCCTCCTCGGTCCGGGGCGCGCGGGCGATGACGCGCTTCGTGGTCTGCACCGTCTCGCTGCAGAACTCGCAGCCGTCGCACTGGTCCTCTGGGCCAGCACACTCGTTGGCCCACGGTGCGCGACCGTTGCGGCACGAGCCGCAGTCAGGTGCGCCGCAGGTGCGGTCACCGCAGTTGTAGAAGTAGTCGGGAAGACCGTAGCGGTTCAGACGGTAGGCGGGAACGCCGCCGTCGTAGATGATGCGCATGTTGTTGCTCCTGGTGCGTGGGTGACGGGAGCCCCCGTCGGGGGTGGGGCACCTGACGACCCGAAGGTCAGGCCGTGCCCCCCTGCGCCTTGTGCCGCTCAGGCCGAGAGCGGACGGACGGGGATGAGGTCGCCCTGCCGGTCGCGCAGGCCGCGCTGCAGCAGGTCGAAGGCGATGTCCTCGAGGAGCTTCTGCCCGTCGAGGTCTTCGTCCTGGGCGACACGGGTGATGCCGTCGACCGCGCCGGCCAGCGTGCCGTAGGCGTGGCTGGTCTCGTCGCGCAGCCCGTTGTCGAAGACGGACTGCAGTTGACGGTCGTTCGCCTTGGTCTTGCGGCGGCTGTTGACCTCGGTGATGTAGGCCTCGACCGCACCGCGTCCCGGCTCGACGGTCGTGACCGTGCCCGCCGCCCACTGGATGCGAGTGGACTGCGCCGCCTCGTACATGTCGTAGCCCTCGCCCATGGCGCGGCGGATGCCGATGATCTGCTCGGGGAGCTGCTCGTTGACCCGCTGCGCCATGTCCCCGACGTGGACGTACCGGGCGCGGCCGTAGTCCTCGTGGGTCACGCCCATGCCGTTGGTGCAGACGAGCCGCCACAGCCGACCCCAGAAGCTGAGGCTGCGGTGGCCGTTCTCGCTGTTCCAGACCTCGATCATCTTGATCGGCTTGTCCAGCTCGAGGAACTCGTCGGCGATGCGCAGGCGCATCTCGTTGGTCGTGAGCCGGTACTCGATGACGGGGCGGTCGCCCCCGAAGTGGTCGACCGCCAGGCCCAGGGCGTCGGCGTTCGACAGCGGGGCGTAGCTCTCGGTGACCACGCCATCGAGCACCTGCACCACCTCACCGTCGATGCGGCGGGAGCAGACACGCCAGCGCAGCGTCTTGCTCACGCGCTGCGTCCACATGCGCAGCATCATGTTGGCCGCCTCGAAGGCGCGTGCCTCCTGGCCTCGCCACATGGCGGTGCTGTCGAGGTGGGCGGTGGCCTCCAGCATGCGGCCGAGGCCGGAGACCTCGAGGTGGGCGGACAGCTGGCGGAAGGCCGCCTTGCTGACCTTGACCTTGTCTTCGCCGAGCACGGCCAGGGCGCCGCCGTCCTCGGCCGGGAAGAAGGCGAGCGGCACGTCGCGGACGGGCAGCATGAAGTCCTGCCGTGACTGCTTGGCGTTGATGCGCGACTGCAGGTGGGCGACTTCGCCCAGGGTCTTGCCGGCCTCGTGGCCGAGCTTGATGATGGTCTCGCTGGGAAGGAGGATGTCGTTGATGATGGCGGTCATGGTCAGCTCCGGACGGTGATGGTGGTGGTCGAGGTCTGCAGCCTCAGCCAGGTGGCGTCGTGCTTCTTTCGCGTGGGGTTCTCGTACTCGTCGTACTCGAGGTTCTTCGCCGCCTCGAGCGCCTTGACGAACACCCCCAATCCCTCGCGATCGGTCAGGTCGACCTCGGCGAAGAACTTGACGGGGTGGTACTCGGATGGCTCGTCGTCGTGCGTCGTCTTCTGCGGGCCAGCGAACCGCTCGCCCTCCGGCACCGACGACTTGTTGAAGCCCTTGTAGACCTCGAGCTTGTTGCGGTCGAGGTCGAGAACGTAGGCCCACTCGCAGAAGAGCGAGTCCTTGGCGAAGCTCGAGTCGTTCGTGTTCGGGACCTTGAGTCCCTTCTTCTCGGCGATGAGTTCGAGGATCTTGGCGCCCGTATCGCGGCTCAGTTCCGGGTGAGCGGCCTTGACAGCGTCCGCGACAGCGCAGGAGACGTAGGTACTGCCCGGCTCGGCGCCGTGGTCCTCGTAGATGCTGTCGATCTCCGACTGCGTGAACTCCTCGACGAGGAGCGCGTGCTCCTTGAACTTCTCGGGGTCGTACTTGCTGAGCAGGAAGTCCGTGATGACGGCGCCCTGTCCGGACGGGTAGCCGTCCCACTGACCGTAATGGCAGAGACGGTACTCGCCGTCGGCGAAGATGCAGGTGAGGTGTCGGGTACCCATGGTCAGTTGCTCCTGTTGTTGATGTGCTTACGGATGATGACGTCCCGCAGGAACGGGTCGCTCAAGTTGTCGAGCCCGAAGGCTCGGCGGATGGCGGCGAAGGTCACGACTCACCTCCCGACCGGACGCGGAACCAGCAGGCGAGCCACACGTCGCCCGTCTCCGGGTCCTTGCGGGCAACGTGGCCGCCGCCGGCATCGAGGAACTCGACCAGGTTGTCGGCGTCGAGGACCTGCCGGATCTCGTCGTCGAAGACCCCGCAGCGCTCCCGCTCGAACAGGTCGCGCATCTCGAGGGTGCCCTCGGTCAGCCTGTCCTTGCGAGTCACGACCGTCCGTACGTCGACGTTGACCGGGATGCGCTCGTCGTCCTCGATGACGAAGCTGTTGCCCGACCGGTCGGTCCAGACGATGCGGCCGCACGAGTCGGTCACCGTCTCGGCGGCGTCCCAGTGGATGACCGTTTCGCCGGCGTGTTCCGGCGAACCATCCTCGTCCCGGCCGGCGAGCGACGTGCCGAGCAGCACCTCGAAGGTGCCGTAGATGTCTTCGCTGCTCACGACTCACCCCCGTCCAGCTCGCCCGGCTCGCGGACGAGCAGGCCGGCGCGGCGGACCGCGTCGGCGACGTGGGCCAGCGTGTCGCTGTCCCACTCCTTGCCGTCCAGCAGAGCCTGGACCTCGGCCAGGCAGCGGACCACGTCGCCGGCGCGCAGCGGCTGCTTGCCCTCGGTGTGCTGGTCGAAGTGGTGCGTCGCCACCACGACGTGGTCGGGGTTGACGGTCACGGCCATGGGGTAGTGCTCGTCGGCCCACGAGATGTCGAGATGCAGGCCGGCGCGGTCGCCCTCGGACAGCTCGGCGGCGTAGATCTTCACGCACTGCATGCCCGCGCTGATGTCGGCGGTGCGCCTGCCGTCGGCGTACTTGCGGTCCTGGTGGATGCTCGCAACGGTGATGGTCGGTCGAGACATGATGTTCCTCACTTCGCCGCAGCAGCGGCGCGGTTGTTGGTCAGACGGAAACGTTCGAACTCGGAGATGAGCGTCGCCTCGGGGAAGGTGGAGCTGCCGAGCAGCAGCTCCGGGTCGAAGCGCACGATGAAGCCGTGCTTCTCGTGCTTGGCCTTGCCACCCTTCGCGGACAGCACGACCCACCCGCCGACCTGCGGGTCCATCCACCGCAGGTCGTCGCGGTCGCCGTCGATGGTCGGACGACCGAGGAACTCGCCCCGCCGGACGAGCTCCGCAGCGATGGCCTCGGCGACGGTGCGGGTCGTGTCGACCGGGCCGCCGACCACGATCGCCGTGTTCACCCCGCGCCACGCCCACTGGTGGCTGAACGCCACCGACGACGGGTTCTCGTTGAGCGAGTAGGTTACGCCCCACCCGCGCTGGTAGGCGTCGAGGTGGGCCGTCGTCGGCGGGCGCTTCGTGTAGTCATAGAAGCGGGTGGGCCGGTCCTCCCACCCCTCGACCTTCGCCCAGAAGCGGAGGTCGCTGGTCCCGTCGAGCCGGGCGGTCGGGATCAGGTTCTTGCGTTCGGCCCGCCGCTCGAGTGCGGTCAGTTCACGTCCGAGATCTCGGTTGGCCTGCACCGGGTCGAGGAACCAGCGCAGCGTGCGCTTGATGCGCGCCCGTTGCGCCCCGCCCAGGATGTTGTGCCCCGTGTTCTTGATGCACGTCGAGGCGCATCCCTCCGAGGCGAACGGGCAGGCGTTGAACCCAGCGATGAGCGAGTCGTACTGCGGGGCGCAGTACTGGATCGCGTTCAGCGCGCCGCGCGCCACGCCCAGCTGCGCCTTGTAGATGTGCGTCCCCAGCAGGGACGCGTAGTTGCCGCCGTCGGTGGTGGCGGCGAGGTCGTACGCCCGCGCCAGCGTCAGGCGCTCGGGGAACCCGAGGTACCTGAAGGCGGGCGCGCAGCGCTCGAGCTTGTTCATGGTCATGTGTTGCTCCGTGTTGCGGCACAGCGTACTGTGCTGTGCCGGAGGTGTCAAGCGGCAGTCCCTGCGACTACCACTCGTAGGTGGTGAAGTCCTCGTTGACCTGTCCAGAGGCATCGAAGACGACGAAAGACACGTCGAGCTCGACCGCCGTGTCGCGGATGGGCTCGAACCACTCGGGGACCGGGCGGTTGTCCTCGCTGGTGAGGAACACGATCCACCCGTGCTCGTGGGTGGATACGCGCGGCATCTCCTGGGTGAACCCCAGGTCGTCTGCCGTCTCGTCCTCGGGGACGTGACTGGTCGACAGGACCAGTGCCTTCTCGATGTTCATGCACCGCTTGCTGTGCTGCCATGCGACGACATGCCGCATGGCAACACGCATCCCCTCGGCGGAGAGGGACCATGCCTCGACGCCTCCATCGAGGTTCAGCCCTCCGCCCTTGCGCTTGAGCAGGGTCGAGAGGCAGTACCGGGACACGAACTGCCCCTCGTCGGGGAAGCTGTGTCCCCAGCTCGAACGCCCGTTGGCGAACTCGCGGTCGTAGAACTCGACCAGGGGGTCGACCCCCTCGTGGGTCAGGCAGTGGTTGCGCCCGTAGCGGTCGCCCTGCCGGACGAACCGCACGCGCCAGGGCCGACCCGTCTCGGGGTCGACGAAGTCGTGGTGGGGGGCGCTCATGCGACCTCCTCGTCCTGCTCGGTGACCACGCGCAGGTGCGGGTTGTGGTCCAGGCAGAACTGGACCAGCTCGGCCTTGACGGCCTCCGCCTTGGCGATGGCCTCGCGCTGACCCTTCTTCGAGGCGCGCTGCACCTCGTGGACGAAGCGGCGCACTCCCTCGCGGGGGTTGTACCGCTGGATGACCACGCCCGGCTCCGGCCGGACGTAGGCCGTCGGCTGGACGCGCAGGGTCCAGCCACGGGGCTCAGGGCGCCAGCCTTCGCCGCCCTTGTTGTAGGTCAGAGTGACCTGCAGAACCTCGACGGGCTCCGCGAGACGACTGTCGTCGCGGTTGGTGCGGGTGTCGACGACGGGGATGTCGTCGAACTTGTGGTTGTACTTCTTGGTCATGATGTTTCTCCTTTCTCTCTTCTTCGTGCTCCGTGCCCCATGCACGGAGCGACGCATCGCAGACCGGCCCGTCACCGCTGCTGGTGACTTGGCCCGTGTACGATGTACCTGCCGTCCTCGATGGACAGCCTCTCTCCAGGCCGCACCGACGGCTTGCCGAGGTGGATCTCGCCGGCCTCGAGCTTGCGCTTGACGGCCTCTCGACCCTCGCCGTAGTTGCGATAGTAGTTGACCGCGTCGGGCATCGACGCGAAGTATGGGGTTCCGATCTTCATACTCGCTCCAGAGTGAGCGCCGACGCAGGGAACCTGCGCCCCAAGGACCGTCCTTGGCACAGACAACGAGGGCCCAGCAGCCGAAGCCGCCGAGCCCTCGCCCGTCGCACGAATCACTCAACCGGGACCGCGCGCCCATGGAGGCAGGTTGCGCTGGTAGTCCCGGTAGTTCCGCATGAGCGCCTCCGTCTCGCTCATGCGCGGCCGGGGCGGGAGGCTGATGACCTCTCGCCCCGACCCGGACTTGAAGACTCCGACCTTCGCGCCGGGACACCGGTCGCGCAGGTTGTGGGCCATCCGTACGGCGTCCGCGTGGGTGCCGTTGACGCTTGCCGACCCGACGACGGTGAAGCCGCTCGGCCCGTGCTTGTGGGCGTACGCCCGGTAGTGGGCGGGGGTCACACCACCCCCAGCAGCCAGAGGACGAAGGGTCCCCAAAGGACGGCCCCCCACACGACCCCCACAAGGAGGTCGCCCAGACCGCGGGGCTGCACGTCCAGACCTTCGCGGACAGGGGCGCTCATGCCACACCCCCGAAGCCGAGGACGTCGCCGCAGGGCACGATGGCCCGGAAGGCGTGGTCCTCGTAGGCGTACCAGTCCTCGCGGACGGGCGCCCACTTGCGCCCGTCCTCATAGTAGTTGTCTTCTTCGACCTCAGGCGCATAGTCGAACCCCTCGGGGTTCAAGGTGAGCCAGCGCTCCCACGCCAGCTCCTTGGCGGTCTCGTCGACCGCCTTGTAGAGCTCCATGAGCTCCTCGAATCCAATGGCTCCCTCCTCGTAGCCCTCTCGGAGGGCGCGCAGGCATTCCTGCCGCGCCTGCCCGATCATCCGGGGGATGTTCCCCCGAACCCGGCGGGGCGCCGGCGTGGGCGTCCGCACGGTGAGCCCGTCGAGGTCACCCTCTTCGAGCTGCCCGTGCCCGTTCCCGGCGTGCTCGGCGAGGGCGTCGGCGTGGATGGCCAGCACCAGGCTGGCCGCGTGGATGGTGTCGTTGTTGCGACGGGACATGGTTGCTCCAGGTGTGGGGCCAACAGACCCCGGGTGAAATGACGTGAGCGCCCACCCCACCGACACGGCGGGGGCCACGGACTGGGTACCGTAGGGGCCGACGTGACCGCCGGCCTGCACGACCTCACTGTCGCAGGCTGCTCCACAACTCGGCCTTGACGGGCGCGCCAGGGCGGCCCATCGTCGCCCCGGCACGCCACCGGGGCTTGCCCCGGTGGATGCAGATCTGGTTCAGCGCCGCCTTCCGCTGCTGGGAGGCGAGCGCCGCCAGCAGGGCGGCCTTCGCCTCTCGCGCCAGGCGCGCGGCCTTGCGCGCCTGGTGGTCTCGCTCGCCGTAGACCCGGGCGAAGGCTTCCGCCTCCGCCTTTGCCGAATCGGCGGCGTTCTTGAGCCGGGCGATGGTGTCGTTGTTGCGACGGGACATGGTTGCTCCTGTGTGTCTCGGTCACTCCGAGACGGTGACGCCTGATGCAGTGTCGACCCCATGGACGACACCTTCTCGGGCAGGACGTGTGTCACAGCACACCAGGGAGGTCACCCTCGGGGACCTCGACCTGCGCCTGCGACCGATGCGGTGGGACGTGGGGTGTTCACGTGCGCGAAGACCATCGCTCTCCCCCGCCCACCCTCAACGGAGGACGGAAAAGAGCGATGGTCCTCGAGCACGCCCCCGCTAAGGCGGGGACGGTGCCGGGATTGAAACCTCAGCGCTCGAGCTCGTGAGCGCTGTCGCACGTGGGGCACACGGTCCCCACGTTCTCGGAGCTCATGCCCCAACAGGTGGGGCACGGGCTGTGGATTTGCACACTGTGGATTTGCACAATCTTCTCGAGGACGCGCCGGGCGCGCGCCTCCAGCACTTCGAGTCGGGACCAGGCCGTCCAGGCCTGGTCAATGACCGTGAAGTCCCCTCGGTGGTCGTAATCGACCACCGACCCCCACGCCCAGTCGGGGAAGTAGGGGTCGTTCTGCATCGAGACGCGGGAGGTCTCGATGCACGAGTACCATCCGCGTTGTGCCGCGATGGTCTGCTCGACTGCCTCTTGCAGGTCCTGGATGAGGTCGTTGAAGACCTCCACCAGGAGCCGGTACCGCCCGTCAGGGCAGCGCTGGATCGAGTCGGCCGGAATGACCCACGTCCCCTTGTGGTTGATGAAGATTCCGGTACCGTCCTTTCGGACGGTACCCCACTCTCCCGCGATCTTAGGGCCCGCCGGCAGCGCCGCCGTTGCCGCCCGCCGGCCGCGGGCGGCGGGGCTGTTGGGGACCAGACGGGCCCCTGACGCCCGCATGATGTTTCCCTGTCCAGAGACACGGTTGATGAACTGCATACTTCCTCCAGAATGACTTGGACATACAGAGTGCATGCCCTTTTGTGGTCAGAAATAGGTCGACCCGGCGACCCCTCGAAGGGTGACCGGGTTCGGTGCCTCAGCGCAAGCGAGGGGAGGCACGGCGGGGGAGCGATGCTCGACCCCGCGGCCTCAACCCTCGCCCACCTGGGGCGCGATACGTTGCCCCCGAAGGGGCTGGGCCGGGAAACCTCAGAGGTAGAGGTACTTCCCGGCCTCCCGGTACAGTTGGACGCACCAGTCGGTGCTGTCCTCCCATTCCCCGCCGCGACGGCGGAGGATTCGGACGACGCCGAGGAAGTCGTCGTCGTCGCAGTCGTCGCCCAGCTCGTCCATCTCGTCGAGCGCCTCGACGTAGACGGACATAGCGGACGCGGGGTCCGCCACGAGGGTCCGAGCGGGGGGCTCCCCGTCGAACGCTACAACTTCCACCGCGTAGCGGTGGGGGGCGACCTCGAAGGCCTTCAGCTTCATCGTCACTCCAAAGCACACCGACATGTCGAGCCGGTGTCTGATATGCGCCTAAGATAGCGAGACGTGATGTGCCTCACTCCCTCAGGCGCGAACGGGAAACAGAGGGTCATACGCGATAACCCTCTTTGAACCTGGACTACCGATGAGGACATAATCTGTCCGACTCACTGGTATCTCAGGTTGTACCTGACCTCTCGCCGAAATCGGGGGGTCAGGTGCGCGAGTTGCGGGTACCTCCCCTTAGAGGGGAGCACATATATACACTTTTCTGGCGATCCAGAAATATATACATGTACGCTCGCGCGCTTAGGAACCTCTTAGAAGGTCACACATTTAGTCATTCAGAAATCTACCCGGTAGAACCTGGGATAATCCGTATGACCTTGTGATCTGAGAATCACAGTCCGTCCTCGCGAGCGTCGAGAATCCGCATAGGCAGGGCCTCGTCGCTCGCGGGGTCTTGTGGCCTAAATGGAAATCTACTGATCGTAGATTTCCATCTCTCGCGTCTACGAATCGTAGACGCCGGATTTGCTACCGGCACCGCCGCCGCATCGGGACGTACGCGGGTCCGTAGAACACGACCCCCGACTTGAGGACCTCTCCGGTTGCCGTGTCGACGACGCAGAGGACGCCGTCGACGGTGCGAACCGCCTCGCCCGCGACCGGGGCGGGCACGGCGTGAGTGCGCGGCCGCGAGGCCGCCTCGCCCGTCGCGAGGCCGTTGTGCGTCCCGGGCAGCGCGGTCAAGCCGCACCGCCCAACGGCGGACGCAGGGATGACACGCGGACGGCCCTTCCCCGAGACGGTCACCCGCGCGGGGGCGGGGGCCGGCGCGGGAGCGGGGGCCGGCGGTGTGTCGGCGAGCTTGCGGCGGGCGGGCTTGCCGCGACGAAGCGCGGCTCCAGACCGCCGGCGCACGACTGCGACGGCGGCAACGGCGGCGGGGTCGGCCCCGCCGAGGGTCTTAGGCATAGTTACCTCCGATACAACGAGCGCCCACGAACCGGGGGCGGCTCGCGGGCGCTCGTCGTGTCGGACGTAGTGGCCCCGTAGGGCCGCCCGGGGGGGACATACCCCCCGGGCGAGTTGGTAGCAGGTGCAAGGGCCCGCGCGCCATTCAGCGCGACGGCTGAGGCGGTTTCGGGTGCTATGCCGGTCCATACCCGCGCGGTCCCCTGCGTACCGTAGTGACGGCCCCTGACCCGTCTTTCGAGCCCCGGTGCCCGCCGCACGCTACCCGCGCGGCCGGGCCCGTTCCGATCGGACGCGCCCTGGGGCGCGCCGTTGCCAGGGTGTTATCCCGGGACCGTTCCACCGATCGCGGTCACGGGTCGCGGCGGGCAGTTGCCCGGGACCGTCGCGCCGCGCGCGGGGTATCCCGGGAACCCTCCCGCCGGTCATCGCTCCGGCCGGTTTGGGCTTAGTCGGTCCCGCGCCCCCCGATGTTTCGGGTTTAGCGTCTCACGGGCGGCAGGGTCTATCCGGCGGGCCCGTGGGGACCGTGCCCCCCCGCGTGGTCACCGGCTCGAACGGGATCCACATGGTAGCGGGGGGGACGGCGTAGCGGCGGGGGGCGCGACGGGTGACGGGGGGCATCTGCCCGGGACGCTTGTTAGGGCGTCTCTACCGTCGGTGTCGCGTCGTCGGTGCGTAGCAGGGCCCCCCGTGGGGGGGACGCCCTTACGGGCGTCTCTATCCCGGCCACCCGTGCCCCGTGGGGGGCGCGGCGCGTTGCCGTGTCTCGTATTGGGGCGTGTAGGTCTGCCCGGGGCGTGCCTTTGCCGAATCCGAGCGGGTCATATGCCCCGGTCACTACGGACCGTGAGCGACCGTGCGGGGGGCGGTGATGCCCCCTGCTACCGTGTCCACGTCGGCCCGTGAGCCGGCGTGGACGCCGTAGCAGGGGACGCCGGACGGGTAGCCCGGCGTCCCCCCGACGGGACGTCAGGCGGCCGTCTCGCCGCCCGCCCGCGTGCGGGTGCGGGTCTTCCGCGTGGAGGCGGGGTTTCGCTTCGCCACGCGCACCGCTTCTCGCAGCTTGCCAAGCGCATCTTCCGTGCGCTTGCGGCTGTTGTCGTACCGCTTCACGATACGGGCGGCCGCGAGATCGCGGTCCGTGACCGCGGCGGCCGGCGCACCGGCGACCTTGCCGCCGGCCTCGTCGGCCGTCGCGGCCCGCCGGGCGCTCTGCAGGTCGTCTCGCATGGCGGAGACGGAAACCCCGTCGCTGGCCGCGATCGCGTCGGCCGCCGCGAGGGCGGCCAGCACCCGCGCTACAGCCTTGCCGGCCTCCGCGACACCGTGACGCTCGCAGACCGTCGGGATATCGACGCTCTCCCACGGGGTCTTACGGATCCGGTCCCCGTCGACGGAAAGCGCCCCGATCCGCTCGCACCACGTCGCCGACGCGGTGACCGCTGAAGGTGACGATCCGCGCGGGGGTATCGCCCTTCCCGGGGCGAGTGACGGCGTACAGCGCCGTCGGCCGGGCCTTTTCCTGCTTCCCGTCGCTGCTCACGTCGACGGGGGCGAAGTCGTAGCCGATCAACGCGCTCGCCGTCATGCTCGCCGCCGGAATCACGTCGTGTCGGGGGGCGTCGGCCCCCGTCAGGACGTGGCCGGGGTGCCCCCCCGGCCGGGCCACGTCGTGGCCGATCGCCCCCTCGGGAAGGGGGCCGGGGTGGACCGGGGACGCGACGACGGCGTCCCGAAAGACGGCGAGAGTCACCGCCCGGTAGTCCCGGGCCGCGCGGCCCCCCTTCGGGCGCGCCTTCTCGTTCCGTCCCTTCACGTGGGGCCCAACGGGCCCAACGATCTCGGCGAGCGCGCGGGCCCGGTCGGCCTTCGACCCCCGGGAGAGGTTGACCCGGCGGGCGATGGCAGCGACGGAAGCCGCCATGCCCTCAGTCGGCGGGAGCGGCGGCAGATCGGCGGCGGCGGCGGCGGCGGCGTCGGCAGCGGCCGCGATGGACGCGGCAGAAGCGGCCGTCTTCGCGGCCTTGCCGGCCGTCGCGGCCTTGCGGCCCGTGGTCGTCTTCGCGGCCTTGCGGCCCGTGGTCGTGGTCGTGGTCGTGGTCGTCTTCGCGGCCATAGGATCCCCTTTGGTTGTTCGGCGTGGTGCCGCCGGGTGCCGACGGGTGCCGGCCCCAACTGTGTACCACGTCCCGCCGGCCGGCCGGGCCTGTTTCCGTATTCCTGACATATTCCACACAAACGTGACAGACGTGTGACGGCTACCGGCTTGACAGTAACTCTATACGG
>AACY020296091.1_pt1 | contig 19211 bp, 15 predicted proteins | sample 267378 | NCBI WGS metagenome assembly AACY02 (sample SAMN02954345, study PRJNA13694) | marine metagenome | biome: aquatic; feature: ocean; material: water; isolation source: isolated as part of a large dataset composed predominantly from surface... | reverse complement strand
CAGGCCGTGATCGACGATAAGCGTCAGTTGATCGTCGCCCACTGCTCTTCTGACGCCTACGAGGGCTGCCTTGGCGAAACGCCCGATGCCCCGGTTACCGAATGCCGGGCTTTGCAGTGCACGCGCATCGAACGCCACACCGGGACCATCGGCGATGACAGGTTCAGTGGGCGGATCCGCGATGCGAAGTCGGGTGCGTAGTGCTGCACGGGTGCGCCCGACCTCATCGTTGTGGTTGTCCATGCGAGCGTCGAGCTGCGCGTCCGAATCGAAGACGTTCTGCGCGAGCCACCCGTGCACGTGCTCGGCATCCTGGGCGCTGAACGAGGCAAGATCGAGCCCCGGGGGCACCGGAGGGCGAAGTACGTAGCCCGGTTCGCCTCCTGAGCTCGGTGAGATCCACCGCACCACATCGGGCGGAGCAGCACCCAGGTAGGCCGGGTCGGTCAGGTGCCCCATATTGACCGTCACGTGGCGCAGGTGCTGCTCGCGGACGATGCGGTGGTTGATCGGCGCTGGGAGAACCGCCCTGGTGCGGTGCGCGAGGTGACGCACTTTGCGCTTCACACGAGCACCGGGAGATAGCGGTTCCACCACGCAGGTAAGGGTAGGGGCCGCTAGAACCCTTCCCACAACACATCTGGATCCGAAAGCAAGGCTTGGTCGTAGGCCACCATGGCCGCCGCCATCGAATCGAAGTCCACCGTGTGCCGCCAGCCGAGTTCGAGATAGGCACGGCGAGGATCGCCGACCATCTTGTTCGTATCGACGGGCCGATCGCTGCCGGCCGCTACTACGTACTCGCGCCAATCGTCGATTCCGGCGGCTGCGAACGCCTTCTCCACGAAGAACGACAGCCGGTGTGAGATGCCGGTCGCGAGGATGTAATCGGACGGGCGATCGGCGGCCATCATCGAGCGCATACCGCGCACGTAGTCCGGTGCCCATCCCCAATCCCGGGCCACCTCGATATCCCCGAGTTCCAGGACCGATTGCCGACCCGCAGCGATCCTGGCCGCCGCCATGCTCACTTTCCGGGTAACGAAGTTCTCGCTGCGTAGCGGTGATTCGTGGTTGTACATGATCGCGGATACCGCGAAAAGGCCACGTTCTTCACGAAAGGTTCGCACGAGGTTAAGGGCGTCTGCTTTGGACTTGGCATAGGGACTCGCCGGTGAGAGTTCGAAGGTCTCGTCCTGGGGCGAGCGATCCGTGCCCTCGAAGATGTGCGAGGAAGAGGCCTGGACGAAGCGCGGTTCGTGCTCCATCGCTGCGAGGGCATCGAGCATCGCGTGCACCGATTCCACGTTGATGAGGTGGACTTCCTCGCTTCGATTCCAGGATTCCGCAGGGGCGGTGAATCCACCGAGGTTGTAGACCTCGGTGGGGGCGGTGTCCGTGACCACTTCGCGCAGCGCATCGACATCTGCCAGATCGATCTCAGCGAGCTGGATTCCTGGCACGTACCGGGTCAGGTGCTGGCAGTGCGTTCCCGGCTTCACCAGGCCGATGACCTCTGCGCTTTCACGCGCGAGCATCGTCGCGAGGATCGTGCCGTCTTGCCCGGCCGCCCCGGTGATGAGTGCGCGCATGCGCGTTTAGAACGCCCCTTCGGGCGCGCCGTCGAGGCGAGCGATGTCAGCGTCGACCATGATCGTGGCGAGTTCGGGCGGCAGCACCTGCGCCTTCCAGCCGAGCTTCTCCTGCGCCTTGGAAGCATCCCCGATGAGTTCGTCCACCTCGGTGGGTCTGAGGAACTTCGGATCGAACTTCACGTATTCCTGCCAATCGAGTCCAGCGTGCTCGAAGGCCAGGGTCAGGAAGTCCTTGATCGTGTAGGCGGTTCCGGTGGCGAGCACGAAATCGTCCGGCTCATCGGCTTGCAGCATGCGCCACATGCCCTCGGTGTATTCCGGTGCGTAGCCCCAGTCCCGGATGGCGTCCAGGTTGCCCATCCACAGTTCCTTCTGGTTCCCCTTGACGATGTTGGCAACCCCGAGGGTGATCTTGCGGGTGACGAAGGTTTCACCGCGGCGAGGCGACTCGTGATTGAACAGTTGGCCGTTGACCGCGAACATGTCATAGGCCTCTCGGTAGTTGCGGGTGATCCAGTAGCTATAGACCTTCGCTGCGCCGTATGGACTGCGCGGGTAGAAGGGCGTGTCTTCGTTCTGTGGCGGGGGCGAAGCACCGAACATCTCGCTGGTCGACGCCTGGTAGAAGCGAATGCTGGTGTCCACGGAGCGGATCGCTTCCAAGATGTTGAGCGTGGACAGTCCGGTGGCGTTGGCGGTGTAGAGCGGCTCATCGAAGGACACCCGCACGTGCGACTGCGCGGCGAGATTGTAGACCTCGTGCGGACGAAGCGCCGAGATCAACTGGTGCATCCGGGCGGCATCGGTGACGTCTCCGTAGTGCAGGTGGAGGTTCTTGCCGGGCAGGTGCTCATCGTGGTGCAGGTGATCGATGCGCGAACGGTTGAAGGTGCTCGAGCGGCGAACGAGGCCATGGACTTCATAGCCCTTGTCCAGGAGTTGTTGGGCCATGTACGAGCCATCCTGGCCCGTGACGCCAGTGATAAACGCGCGCTTGGTTTCCGCCACAAAAGCCTCCGGTCCGCTTCACTTTCCGCCGTGAGCCTACCGGGGCTAGCCTCACCCTGTGCTGAACGAGGGAGCGATCGTGGCCGTGGTTCCCACGTATCGGCCTCCTACCTCCACCCACGATCTCGTATCGACTCTTACCGATCAGGGCGTGCGGGTTGTCGTGAGCGATGACGCCAGTCCTTGCACCAGCGATCGCATCCTTCGTGACCTCGGGCGGTTGCGTGACGTGGTGGTGGTGCGCCATAAGCGCAACAGCGGAATCGGACGAGCGTTGAACGAAGGGCTGCAAAGCGCGCTCGATTCCGGCGGCACGTGGTTGCTGACCGTGGACCAGGACTCGCTACTTCCGGATGGATACGTGGCCGGTGCACTCGACTGGATGGCGCGCAACCTCACGGCCGCGGATCGCTACGGCGCGCTCGCCGCGGAAGTTATCGAGGACGCCAGTGGGGTGATGCGATACCCCATCACGGAAGTCGAGGATCACCTGCAAACCGAGGAGGTAATCCAAACAGGGACTTTCTGGAAAGTCGCAGCGCTCGCCGAGATCGGGGGATTCGACGAGACCCTGGGCATGGACGCCGTCGATGCAGCCGCGTGCTTGGCTCTGCGACGCATGGGATATGCGATCGGATTGCTTCCCGGCCTGGCCTTGGAGCACTCGATCGGATCGAGCACCCAGATCACACTTGCCGGGCGTTCGGTGATGATCACCGGCCATTCCCCCGAGCGGCGCGCATCGATGCTGCGGAATCGACTGCGGCTGTTCCCGGCGGAATTCGCCGAATCACCGCGGCATGCACTGCGCACCATCCGACGCGTCGTGGTCAATCAGGGCGTCGGCCTCATGCTCGAGGTGGAACGTTGGGAGAAGGCCAAAGGCACCGCGCGCGGCATCAAGCCCACGTGGACTCGCTAGCCTGCCTGCCGTGAAGGGAATCATCCTCGCCGGGGGAACCGGCTCACGGCTGTGGCCGATCACCAAGGGAGTCAGCAAGCAACTCCTGCCCGTATACGACAAGCCGATGATCCACTACCCCCTGTCCACGCTCATGGCCGCCGGCCTGCGCGAGGTCTTGATCATCACCACCCCGGAGGATTCCGAGTCCTTCTCCCGGCTGCTCGGAGACGGAACCGGGTGGGGCATGTCCATCACCTATGCGGTGCAGCCGCGCCCCGAAGGACTCGCGCAGGCGTTCTTGATCGCCGAGGAATTCCTCGCCGGTGATGCCGCTGCCTTGATCTTGGGCGACAACCTGTTCTACGGCCCGCGGCTGGGTCGACACCTCTCCGACTTGACGAATGTCTCGGGCGGACATGTCTTCGCCTATGAGGTGGCCAACCCGTCCGAGTACGGGGTGGTCGAATTCGACGATCAGGGCGTGGCGCTATCGATCGCGGAAAAGCCAGCCGCACCGAAGAGCAACTTCGCCGTGCCGGGTCTGTACTTCTACGACTCCTCCGTAGTAGACGTAGCAAAGAACATCACCCCGTCAGCTCGCGGCGAACTCGAGATCACGGCGGTCAATGACCATTACCTGCGCGCCGGCGCGCTCACCGTGACGGTGCTGGAGCGCGGGACCGCGTGGCTGGACACCGGTACCTTCCGATCGCTGCAAGACGCCGGCGAGTTCGTCCGAGTGATGGAAGACCGCACCGGAACCAAGGTGGGCTGCGTGGAGGAGATCGCCTGGCGCAACGGCTGGATCGATGACGCCCAGCTCACCGAGCTGGCGGGAGCCTTGAAGAAGAGCGGCTACGGCGAGTACCTCAGCGACCTGTTGAACCGACAACGCTGATAGTCCCGCCGTGTCGCTACTCTTCCGCAAATACCCACTGGGGAAAACGCGCACCGTGCTCGTTCCTAACCAGTGGAACGGATCGGTTCAGCAGTACTACCACTTCCTGTTGGGATACCTAGCGCCTGTCTTCGCGTGGTCACGAAAGAACCCGGGTAAGGCCTTCGCGGTGCGCGACTGTGGGCCGATGAATCGATGGTTCGAGTTACTACGACCGCAATGCGATGTCGAAGTGATGACAGTCGGGGATGTATTGCATGTCCTGGCAGGTCAGTTACAGCCGACCAAGATCCTGCGCGGAATGGACTTCCCCGAATCCTTCGTAGCCCCCGACATTCGGGAGTTCGCGGACACGACCAGGCACCTAGCCGCCGGCCGTTTCGAGTCACGGCTCGACGAGCGCGCGATAATCGTCTCCGATCGCGCAAGCAGCGATGAGTTCTTCTCCACACCCGCTGCCGAATGGCCGGAATCCGGTTCGCAGAAGCGCAGCGTGCCGAACCTTCGTGACGTGGTGCTCTCGTGGAATCGCTCGGATGTGAACTTCATGGATGCGGCAACGGTAGCTATCTACGAACAGATCCTCGCGCACAGCTCAGCACGGATTCTGATCGGACAACACGGCGCTGGCTTGACCAACATGATCTGGATGCCCCCCGGCTCCCACATCATCGAGATCCTGCCTCCGATGCCCGCGGACGCGCAGGAGATCTTCGCGAAGTTGGCCAGGGCGATGGGAATGCACTACAGCGTTGTGGAGCAAGCATCGGTGCATGCGCCCGTCGATGCCGACCTACTTACCCAAGCCCTGGATCGAATCAGGGACTAACGGTGGATCTCACGCGCCAGTCTTCGGTGAGCGATTCGCTGCGCACGAGAGTCCCGAGCAAGGCTCGGATGATCGTCGGGGCTGCCTGCGGATGTCGGGACGCGTAGCGCAGCAACCAAATGGCCAAGTGTCGATCCTCGCGACGCGCGGATCGTCCGTAACTGGCCCGGTCGGAATTGGAGCGGGCGTAGATGATGCTGATGGGCTGGTCGAACTCCTCCACCATCGACACCGCAGGTACCGACGCTGTCGCCATCTCGATCCGCATCGGGCCCTTCTTGCGGGGTCTCTTGGTGCGCAGATCGATGAACGAGCGCAGTGGATTGACCGATCCGCTCATCTGCATATACGTGGGTTGGCTCAATTGGTCCGAAATCCACCGGGCAACAGGCAAGCGAGTTGGACCTTCGATAGGAAAGCTCGTCCACGCTTCGAGCGGTTCATCGGGATCGCCATCCCAGAGGGCATCGGGATCCTCGCCGCGCATCGCCCAGGGGCCGAAGTACGCAGTGCCCGCGGTCAACGGCCAGTCTCCGGTCTCGCTCGTGATCCCTTCGATGCCCGGCAGGAAGAGTTGGTCGTCATATGACAACCAGCAGACCCAATCGTCCGGGTGGGCGCCGGAACCGATCAGGTAATCCACCCAGAATGCTTGATGCTGCATCGTCGGAAGTTCGGTTCCGGTGCAGATGACCTCGAGTTCGGGGTTTCGTTCTTGCGCCTGGCATGCCAACTCCATATCGGAGCCGCGCTCGTCCCCGGTCACGCTGATCACCACGCGCGAGAAGTACCCGCTCGCTTGCTCGATGGACCGCAAGCACCGCGCGAAACGAGCACCGCCACGCCACACCATGCATACGAGGATCGGTTGGGTGGCCACGTGCTCTACGGCTGCCTTCCGCGTATGCGACCACCGATGCGCCGCAGTGGTTCGGTGGCTCGCCACGTCTTGCTGGACAAGACAGATGCGAGCGCTGAGGCATCCGCCGCACTGCCGCCCACCAAGGCACCGGCCACGGGTGGCAGCGCATCGATCGAGAAGATGAAGTCCAACAATCGATCGGCGAAGCCTTCCCACGTCAAGCGCCCGATCACGGCACGAAGGTCGCGAACCCTTGCGTGTGCTCGATCCGGATCGTTCAACAAGGCCTGGAGGTCATTCGCATAGTCATCCACCGACCAGGTCCGCGGCATGTCCGCCAACTGCGAGATCTCGGCAAGCGGCCCGAATGCGGTGAAGGTGGCGGGGGTTCCCAGGGCTGCTGCTTCGTAGGGCACGAAGCCGAAACCCTCGGCGCTCGACGGATAGATGACCGCGGCTGCATTGGCGAGCAACCATTCCCGACTTGCGCTGCTGACGTGTCCGACGGTGTGGGCTGCGCCCCGCAGGTTGGTGTGCTGGGCGAGCAACGCCTCCTCCTGCTCTCGGGAACTGCTCGATTTCACGTGCAGACCGGCGAGGACGATGTCGCAGTTCACACCCCGCTCGAGGAGTTGCTCCCATACCCGAAGGGCAAAATCACGGTTCTTGTGCACGAAGTCATTGCCCAGGACGAGCACAAATGGCCTGCTACCGAGGCTGCTGCGGATATGGGCGATGTCTTCACCCGGTTCGGCGCTGGCCGTGGTGATGTGATCCAGGCCAAGCGGAATCGGTTGCACCCGCTCGGGTTCCAGGCGGGGTACTTCCTCGAGCAGTCGCGCGGCCACATCCGCGCTGATCGTGGTGATGCCGTCGACGCTCAAGGCGATCCTTCGCTGGAGTGCCCGATACGCAGCCCACGCGTCCGTGGATGCGTGGTAGCGCGGAATGTCGTAGGCGATGAGATCCAAGTACGTGGTGATCACTCGTCGACCGAGTTCGCGCGCCCCCACCATGTCGACCCGCTGGTCGATGTGATTGGGGTACCAGATGGCATCACAGGTCCGCTCCGGAGTGCCGAGGTGCACGTTGTCCAGATCGGCGAGGTGAGCGGCGTAGGCCGGTAACACTTCGATGCCCACCAGGTGGAGCGAGCGCACCCGCGGATTCAGCGCCAGGGCCCGGACCGCGGCGGTCGTCAGGACCTGCGCGCCGGTTTCGTGGGGCCCTAGCCACGTCGCGTCGATCGCCAACGAGATGCCGTCGGGGTCGATCGACTCGGTGCTGAGGGCGGTGAATCTGGACGATGACAGGTCCTGTTGTTCGCGGACGTCCATCGACGCCGCCTCCACGAGGGGATCCGCGGCGAGCACATCAGGGGGACCCAGCAGCCACCAGTCGTGCCAGAAGCCGCGTTCGCTGGCTTCCTGGGACCAGCGGGTGAGTTCCTCGGGTTCGGTAGGAACCTCGGTGACCAGTTCACCGAGGTCGGTTGCCACGGCGATCGCCGCACCCGCAGGCGCCGTTGCGCGCAAGAAGCGCGGCTCGCCGCCGCGGTGAGCAACCAGCGAGACCGAAGCGATCCGTGGATCGGCATCGAGACGATCGGAAATCTCGGCAAGACGATCCATCGTGACCAGCGCCGTATCGCCAAGCACCGTGAACGAGCGGCCGCCCGAGGTGGTTACGGGCTTCACAACGCCTCATAGATGCGCTCGAGGCGCGGATTCAGCGCCGGGGAGTAGTACGGATCGACCGCGTAGATCGCACCCCATCGACGTTGGAATTCCGCGAGTTCCCCCGGGTGGGCTGCCTTGCGCACGATGGAGGCTCCCTCGTGGTGAGTGAGGTGGGCGTAGGGCGACCACGCTACGCGATATCCCGCTTGGGCAAGCCGTAGGCAGAAATCGACATCGTTGAAGTCGCGTGCGAACGTCTGGTCGAAGCCTTGGACCGAATCGAACGCCTCGATGGACGTGAGCATCGCTGCGGCCGTCACAGCCGAGTAGTTCCGCGGGGTTAGGGTCGATCCGAAGTAGCCGGGAAAGTTGGCTGCCTTGGCAATGTGTGCATGTGTGGGTCCGGACGGCAGCAAGACGATGCCCGCGTGCTGCAGACGACCATCGGGATAGGTGAGTTTGGCTCCCACGGCTCCCACCCCAGGCTGCTGGCCGATCTCCAATAGTGCGTGGACGGGGTCGGGGAAATCGGCGGTGGTGTCGTCGTTGAGCAGGAGAAGGTAATCGCCGGAAGCGTGGGTGCGTCCGAGGTTGATGGCTGTCGCGAAATTGAAGGCGCCCTCGGGTCGGTAGACCACCTGGTGATCGGCTCCTTCGACACGGTTGATCTCGCCGGTGCTCACCACGATGATCTCCAGGCGCGTGCTTGTCTCACTCGCCCGAAGAGTCCGAACGGCCTCGTCTACGAATCTGGCATTACCCCGGAGGTTGCGCGTTCCTATGGTCGGAATCACCACCGACACCAGCGGATCGCCCTGCACCTTCGGGCGCACTTCGTTCAGTCCGGGAACCTTGCTGGCGCGCACCGATCCCCCACCCTGGCGGTCGAGGTGCGCTTGCTGGACTCGTTCGGCGGCCTGCTGCGCCCACGGCTTGGCATCGATGGTCAGCGCCGTCGATCCGCTCCACGCCCGCCAGTGATACAGCGGGCGGGGAACGTGGGTGACGTTGGACAGTTCCGGAAGGATTCGCAAAGCGAGATCGAAATCCTGTGCTCCGTCGGCTTCGCTGCGAAACCCTCCATGCGCTCTGACGAGATCGGTACTGAACACGGTGAAGTGACACAGGTACATCTGGGTCAGCAGCAATTCAGGCGAGAAGTCCGGCTTGCAGTACAACTCGAAGTGCTCGCCTTTGGCGTCGATCTTGTCCTCATCGGAGTACACGACTTGCGGACGCTCCGTGCCTTCGGCGATCGCCGCGCTCATCAGTTCGACGGCCCGCGGGTTCAATTGGTCATCGTGGTCGAGCCAGCCGAAGTAATCGAAGGTCACGTGCTCGAGGGCCCGATTCTGCGCGGCGGAGATCCCCCCGTTGTCCCCTCGGATCACCATTACTCGCGGATCAGCGGCGTGTTCGGTAGCGAAGTCCTCGAGCACGGCCACGACTTCCCGGTCGGTCGAGCCGTCATCACTGACCACCAACTGCCAATTGCGCGCTGACTGCTGGACCACGCTGGCCAAGCACTCACGCAAGAAGACCGGCGGTGGATTGAAGACCGGAACGATCACCGAGATGGGGATCTCGTTGTCGAAGCTGCCAGGAGGACGCTCTGCGGAATCGGCGAGCCAGGCCCGGTATTCCTTGCCGATATTGCGCTCCCACCACTTCCGCTTCAGGTAGCGCTTCACCCGTCCCGCGCGACGCTTGGCGCGGATGAGGGGGTGGGATTCCGGCAGGTCCACGTGTTCGTCTTGTCAGTCGATCTCGTAGGTATAGGGCAACTCGACGAAACCCTGACCGATCTCGCCACGGGGACTGCGGACGGTGAATTCGAGGGCATCGTCCCAGTTGTCGATCAGCACGCTTCCGGTGTGATCGAAGACATCGATGTGCACCCGGTACCGCCCGGGCAGTAGCGGGTTATCCGTTACGAAGGCGGCCACGGTCCGATCACCCTCGACGTAGCCGAAGTCGTATCCGATGCGGTGGTTGCTGACCATGGTGACTAGTGGTCCGGTCTCGTGCTGAAAGGCCAGGCGGACGTTGGGGCCAAGCAGGCGTTCATAGCAATGCATAGCCACTTCGATGCCGAAAGTAGAGCCGGTTTCGGCATGGTTGATCGGCTGCTTACCGGCATCGATGAGCCGCGCCGAGGTGCAACGGATACTGCCGTTGCCGGCGCGCATGGTGGTGTCGTCTCGGGTGGCGGCAACGTCCGCGTTGGCCTTGGCTTCCTCCGCGTTCACCCGTTGCAGGTACGAGCCGATCACCTCGGTTGCCGGGCCGATCTCTTGCACCGTGCCGTGGTCCAGCCAGGCCACCTCATCGCATAGGCCCTCGAGCTGGCCGAGTCCGTGGCTCACCACAACGATGGTGCGTCCTTCGCGTCGCAGGGTGTAGAGGTGGTCGAAGCACTTGCGCTGGAATTCTTCATCGCCCACCGCGAGCACCTCGTCCACGAGCAGCACATCCGGCTTCATGTGGACGGCCACCGAGAAGCCCAACCGGACGTACATACCGCTGGAATAGTGCTTGACCGGATCGTCGATGAACTCACGCAGTCCGGAGAAGTCGATGATCGTCTCCATCGCGTTGTCGATCTCGGACTTCGTCAATCCGAGGATCGATCCGTTCAGACGGATGTTCTCTCGACCGGTCATATCCGGATGGAAGCCGGCGCCGAGTTCGATCAGCGCGGCAACGCGACCATCGGTATCGATCCTGCCCTCGCTCGGGCGGTAGATGCCGGTGATCAACTTGAGCAGCGTGGACTTTCCCGAACCGTTGTGACCGATGAGTCCGTAGACGCTGCCCTTGGGAATCGAGACGTTCACATCGCGTACCGCCCAGAAATCCTGGGTGTTTTTGGCGCGACCGCGAACGAGCCGTTCCTTCAATGTGTTGCGTCGATCGGCATGCCTCAGGAAGCGCTTGCCTACCCCCCGGAGATCGACGGCATAGGACTCGCTCATAGGAGCTCCCCGATGTCCTCGCTGCTGCGGTTGAAGATCGTGAAGCCAGCCCAGAACACCACGAAGCCGAACACCAAGAGTCCGGGAACCACCCACCATTGCGGAGTGACCAGTGAGTACATGACTTGATGCATTGTCTCCACGAACCAGGTCAGCGGGTTCGCCTTGACGATCGCGGCGAGCCAATCGGCGGTTCCCTCCACCAGCGCCAAGGGGTAGAGGATCGGGGTGAGGAAGTACAGCGCCTGGAGTATCACCTGCACGATGTATTGCACGTCTCCGTAGCGTGCGTTGACCACCGAGAGCATCAGGCCCACGCCCTGGCCGAACATCGCGGTCGCGATGAGTACCGGGATCGCGATGAGCCAGGTGATGCCGATGTTCCCCAGCCATAGGAACATCGCCACGAGCACGATCAGTTCCAGGGCGACTTGGACGAGTTGCACCACGCTTGCCCCCAGGATCGGGGTCCAGGCTGGGAAGTGCACCTTGCGCAGCAGTTCCCCGTTGGACTTCAACTGGGTCATCGAGAGCATCAATAGACCGGAGAAGAGGTTGAAGGTCACCATGCCGGTGAACAAGAAGGCGGCGAAACTCGTGCGGTCCGGGTCCGATCCGAGGGGTGGGGCCTGGATGCGGAACACCAGCGAGAACACCGCGGCATAGACCAGCAACGTGGCGAGGGGCTGCAGGAGGGACCACGCCCACCCGAGGACCGATGAGCGGTAGCGGGTCGAGAAATCGCGGTTCGCGAAAGCCCACACCAGGGCCCGCTGGCGATACAACTCCCCGATCATCGCTGTGAGTCTAGATCCGCGGCTCTGGCACGGTAGATTGCTGGCACGCAAACAGGAGGGTTCACATGCGTATACGGGCGAAGATCCTTGCCACTATTTCCAGCCTTGCCCTGGCATCGGGCTTGGGCCTGGCCGCCGGGGCCCCCGCGACGGCCAACGATGCCTTCATCGCCACGCCCAATGGCATGGTCGGGATGCAGCAGGAGATCGTGTTCCGCGCACCGTCCCTCGCTGGGCAGGTGGCCACCATCGGATTCGTCTCCGGAAGCATCTCCAACGCCGGCCAGACCGCCGTCAACGCGAACGGCTACGGCTCCTTGGCCTGGACCCCCACCACAGCCGGATCCTGGACTATTTCCGGGCTGGGGTCGGCCGTAGGAGTCGGCTCGACCACCATCAACGTCTCCCCGATGCCGACCGTCACGTACGCGCTCGTACCGAACCTCATCCAGACCGGTGTGGCCAACAACATCCAAATCGTGGTGTCGGCGCTGGACGGAGTGATTGCACCAAGCGGCTCGGTGACCCTGCGCAATCAAAACCAGAACGTGATCGGCACCGCCACCCTCTCGCCCACGACCGGGACCACCTCCACCGCGAACATCCAATGGACGCCCTCCGGCGGAGACACCATCACCCCATCCTTCGTGCCGTCCACCACAGCCTTCGCAGCCTCGACGGGAGCCACCGCGCAACCCGCCTACTCCAGCGATGTCGTGACCGTCGCACTGCGGTTCCCACCGGTCCTGTACGTCGGAACCCCCACGATCCTCGGGGCCCAACTCGGCAACGGCGTGCCTGGAGGCAGCGCCTCCTTCCTCTTCGACGGCATCGGCATCGTCGGTTCGACGCCCTCGGATGCGAACGGCGGTATCGCCGCTTCCTGGACACCCACCTCCGCTGGAGTGCACACCATCAAGACGGAGTTCTCCAGCAGCAATGGCCGGGCCAGCGGCACCTCCAGCCAGGTGGTGAACATCCAGCCGCCGAAGCCCACGGATCAGATCACGGTCACACCCCAGGGTGGAACCCCATGGAACCCGGGCTTGCCGATCAGAGTCCAAGCCGGCTCGAACACGGTCCTCACAGCCTCGGCCCAATCCGGTGCCACGGTCGTGCTCTCCGAGACCGGGCCCTGCGCACTCAATGGTTCGACCATGACTGCCCTCTCGGCAGGGCAGTGCATCCTGACGGCGACCTCTCCGGGTTCGGCCAGTGTTTCCGCTGCGAGTGCGACCTACACGATCACCGTTACCAAGCCACCGAAGCGGAACCGGCGCTGACCTACGGGTGACACCTCGGGTGTCACTGCAGTAACCTCCATCACATCTTCCCCAGGAGGTTGCCGTGCGTTCATTCAAGTCCCTGCCCTTGTCCGTGCTGCTGTCCGTTGCCGCTGCCCTCGCGCTGACCGGGCTGGTGGCAGCCCCGGGCCAGTCGGCCGAACTGTCCGGGCGCAACTGGGTGGCCACCCCCAACGGTCTGGTGGGGGTGCAGCAGATCGTGACCGTGCGGGCTCCGCGGCAGGCGGGTTCCGTGGCAACCATCACCTTCCAGAACGCCACTGCGGGCACCAACGCCGGGCAGGCGGTGGTCAATTCCCAAGGGTTCGCCAACCTGCCATGGACCCCGGACCTCCCTGGTACCTGGAGCGTTTCGGCCAGCGTGGGTGGCGTCAACATCGATGCCGCCGAGATCGTGGTGGGGGCGATGCCCACTCGGACGGTCCTGCTGACTCCCGGTGAAGTGCGGGAGAACCGCGCCACCACGATCGTGGCCACTGTCGAGGCACTCGGTGGGATCATCACCCCGAGCGGCACGATCAGCGTCCGTAACCAAGCCAGCGAGGTCGTGGCAACTGGCACGCTCGTGCCTACCGAAACCCCGGGCCTAGCCCAAGCCGAGATCTCCTGGACACCCACACCCGGTGCCGTGAACTTGGTCGCCACCTACAACCCGGCCACCGCTGCCTTCGGCGCGTCATCCTCACCAGGGCAGTCACCGCGGGTGGGTGGCGCTCAGGCGGTGTCCCTTCGCATGCCACCGGTTGCCTATGTGGGGGTGGAGGAGACGGTCTCCGCAGTGATCCAGCCGAGCTTCCGCAGTCCACTAGGTGGCAGCGTGGCCTTCAGCCTCAACATCGACGGTTTCCTCTTCTATCCGATGGGCGGCTCACGACCGATCGCTGAAGGAGTGGGCAGCGCGCAATGGGTACCGACCCAGGCGGGCGTACAGACCGTGGGTGTCCAATACGCCTCGGCGAACTTCGCCATCAATGGAAGCGATACCCAGGCGATCAACGTGCAACCGGCGCCGGCTCCGGACGCAATCACCGTGACACCCACCGGAGCGGGCCCCTGGCCGGTAGGCGACGTGGGCACACTGACCCAGGGAAGTTTCGTGCAGTTGACCCCAACATCGGAATCCGGCAACCCGGTCACCCTCGCAACCGATGGCCCGTGCGCGGCGCAGGCGGGAACGGTCACGATGCTCGGGCCCGGTGAATGCTCCATCGTTGCCACCAGCGTGGGCAACGGCGGATCGCTGGCCGCGACTGCGCAGGAATACACAGTGACCATCCAGGCGGCTGCGCGCCGATAGGTTCAGGCGCCGCGGCCCTTCCATTTGCGCAAGGGCGCCGTTACTTTCCACGATCGCGTTCCCTGGATGAAGTCGAGTTCTTGCCGCAACGCAGCGTTCGCCGCTTCGAGGGCGAGGATTCGGGTGTCCTTGTCCTCCGCAGCAAGGACGACGAACGAACGGATACCCAAGAACCCCTCGATCGAGTCATGCGCATCGGTAACGGTGACGATCGCCTGCGCGGGCTCACCCGCCGAACCTGATCCCAGCGGCACGGTCACCACCGATCCGAGGTAGACATCCTCGATCCCTGGCCCTCCGGGCCCACTTATCTGGACGGTCGCGATCCCCGGCATTGCCCGGGTGGACAGCAGGAGAACAAGATCCCCGTCCACCGGCCTGCTGATCCGGAACTCGGCGTACCGCCCCGGGCGAAGTTCGTTGCCCCAGGCCTGCGGTGAACCGAACGTTCCGATCACCGCCGAATCGACGATCTCGAAATCTCGCTCACCTCGGGGCTGGCGCAGCATCGGGGTAAGCCCTTCATGCACGAGGTGGTCGAGGTAACGATCCCCGTAGCCTTCGTCGGGGGCGGGCTGGCCCACGGCCAGCATGTACTCGCGGCCAAGTTCGATCGTGGGATACACCGGTTCCCTCCGCTGTGCTGAGTCGATTTCCCGCGAAATCGCCCCTGCCACATCGTCCCATGTGGTCTCGGCGAGTTCACTTGTTCGGATGCGTTCGGTCAACTCACGCCGGCGTTGCGGGTCCAGCATGTTCTCTTCGATAGCGCGGACGAAATCAGCGGTGTCACCGGGTTGGAAGTAGACGGCACTCGCACCGCCGGCTTCGGGCAGGGAAGACGTATTCGCGGCAACCGGGACCTTCCCGAACGCGAGGGACTCGCTGACGGGAAGACCCCAACCCTCGTAGGAACTGGGATAGACGGTGAACTCGGCGTGGGCGTAGAAGCGAGCGAGCTCATCATCATTGACATTCGAGGACAGGACGCTCACCTTTCCGTCGAGGCCGCTGCTGAAGACGTACTCGCGTAGGAACTCCCCCGCGTTCCAACCCAACCGGCCGATGCACACCAAGTCCGGAACCCCATCGACCCCGCGGGATTCGATCAACTGCTGCCAGCCCTGCAGCGCAAGCAGATGGTTCTTCCTGGATTCGATCGTGCCCACGAACAATGCGTAGGGCCGTGGCCACGGCCGGTCGGCAAGTTCGCGGCCCTGGGGTGTCAGACCACCTGGCAGACCGGTGGCTGCGCCCGTTGGTGTCCTTCGCCCCCGCTCGGTTGCGTACTCCTCGAAGTCGCGTCGCGTCGATTGACTGATCGCCGGGACCGCGCTCGCGATGTCGAGCAACAAGTTCAAGTACCGGTCGAAGAGTTTGTTGACCGCCGCCGTGTGGCCGGTCTCTAACACAGGTGTGAGGTCGTAGAGCAGGCAGACGATGCGGGCTCCCTGCGCGTGCGCCGCGCGCGCCGCGAGCATCAATGCGTCATTGATCCACAGCGCCCCGAGGAAGACGAGCACCGTGTTCGCCTCGATGCCGACCGGCTCCGCCTGTGTCCCTCGAGCCAAGGCGGCTGTCGCCACTTCGGCACGGCCTTGCCGATAGTGGGCGGCAGCCGATGCGGACCGGGCGCCTTCATCGATCAGGGCGCGCTGTTCCTCGGATGTCAGTTCCACGAAGACACCGCGGGAGCGGTCGAGGAATACCGCGCGGGCGCCTTCGTTCACCAACAGCAGCGGCGCAGTCTCGGCCACCACCCGTTGGACTCCCGAGACCGATTCGCGGCGCTGCAAGAACTCCAAGAGGTCCGTGACATCCACGAGCCGTTGCTGCGCACGGGAATCGATCGGTGGTGCCACGGAACGGAGCCTAGGGGCGGCTACCGTTCCGTGGATGGTGCGGTTACGAGACAGGGGCATCGATCTTGCGTCCCTGGCCATCGTCGCCGCGATCACCGCTGGTATCGCCCTCATCTCGCAGCGCTGGACCGGCTTCAACTCCCCGGATTCGGAGTTCTACGCATCGTTGGCGCTCTTCGGATCCGACGTGACGGATCGGGCCCTCGAGCCGGCCTACACCTGGACCCGGCTGGGTTACATCGCACCGGTTCGAGGGTTGGTGCTCGCTTTCGGGCCGTGGGCAGGTTTCGAGATCTGGCGGGTGCTGTTGCTGCTGCTGATCGTCGGTTCGGTCTACAGCCTCGCCCACATCGCCGGCCGCAGCAGGTGGCTATCGGCGATCCTTGCGACCTTCGTCGGGCTGAACACCGTGGTCCTGGCTTTCGTCGGCAATACCTACCTGACGGGCACGGTCCTGGCGGGGACTTTCGCGGTGGTTGCCCTCGCGGTCTCGCTCCTTGGTCACGCGAGTTCGTCAGGACGTGGCTTGCTCGGCGGCCCGCGCTGGTGGACCACGGGGAGCACCGGCCTGCTGCTCGGTTGGCTGGTGATGACCAATCCGTACGCATTCATCCTCGCCACGGGGCTATGGATCGCCGTTCGCGGCGTTGCCTTCGTTCGCCTTGGTGGAGCAGTGGGCAGGCGCCTCGCGCTTCTGGCCTGGGATCTCGTTGCTGTTGCCCTGGGGGCAGCGATCTCCTTCGCGGGGTTCCTGCTGGCTGGATTGGCGATCTTCCCGGGGCGGAATTGGCTTCGGACCTATCTGGAGTGGAACGAGCGCCTCGACTACACGGTTTTCATCGGCGATGCGACCACCTGGCGGCGAGATTCAGCGTTGCTGGTGGTGATTATTGCGCTCGTGGGAGCGCTCATCGCGGTCCTCGCCCAACCTCGCCGCCGGTGGGCCTGGGCAGCGCTAGCCCTCGCGACCGCGAACATCGCGGTAACCGTGGTGCTGATGCTCGTGCTGCCGGGGCCGTGGCTGGAAAGCCCTACCTACGTAGCCAAGCTCTGGCCAGGGGCATTATCGGTCATCGCCCTTGCCTTCGTCTCGCTCTCGCCCGGCACCCATGAGGACAAGCGCGCCTATCCCTGGTCGCTGATCATCGTTGGCGCACTCGGCGCCGCATTGCTCGTGTGGTCCGGCCGGTTCGATGGCGTGCTCGAGTATTCGACCGCCTGGCTGCTGACACTCGGAGTCGTCCTACTCATCGTCGTATCTGCATGGCTCGTGCGCCGCCGTTGGAATGTTGCCGTCGCAACGTTCCTAGTTGTCACGATGGCCACGACGTTCATCACCGCCCAGGTCCTGCAAAACGGTCGAGGACTCCTAGGAATCTACGGTCAGTATCCGTTCCGTTCGGCCTTCGTCGATTTCTCCTTCGATGCGCAAATGGCCTCGAACATCGAAGTCCAACGCTGGTTGCTGCAGGGAACATCACCAACGGATTCCATCGCACTGTGGACGGACGAGGACCGGCTCACCACCGGTATCGCGGCCATGCAACTGTGGGGTGGCTACAACCTGGTCACCACCGAAGCGACCCTGGACCGGGCCAGTACGGAGCGACTGGAGGAATTGCGCCCTTCGGTCATCGCCATGTACGCCCCCACGAAGGAACAGATCGATGCCTTCTACTCGACGCTCCCGCCCTGGTCGCTACCCAGCGACCTCGAGTGCATCCGCGTGCCCTACCTGGGAATCGGCACCGGTGAGGCGGTTGTCTGCCGTACCGACTTGACCTGGGTGGGTTGATCGAGCCTGCGGTCAACCAGACGCAAGTCGGCGCAGGTCGCGGGATCGTCGACCGGTTTTGGTCAGATCGGACAAGCGCCGGTGGATCCACTCTCGGGAGGAGTGCTGACCGGCAGCATCGAGCCCCACCTGCTGCTCGGCCGATATTCGATAGTCGATCACCGGGGTGGGATCTATAGACAGCCGCTCGGCGCGCAACGCGGCGAGGGACCACCATCGATCGTGCAGCCACCCTGATGGCACCGACCAATCGTCAAGGGCACCTGGCCGAAGCGCACTGGCTCCCCCGGTGGCCAGCGAGTGCCGGAGGGCGTAGATCCACTGCTGCCGACGTGACCATCCGGAGAAGTCCTCGGGGACCGGGAAGGTGTCGCGGATCGTGCCGGGCACCGCTGCACCGTGTTCGTCGATCAGGAATCCATCGCTGGCTAGAAGTGCGATCGAGGGATCGGCGGCCAACAACTCGACCTGGTGGCGCACCCGGTCGCCATGCCAGATGTCATCGTGATCACCGAGGATCACGATCTCGGCTCCTAGCCCTGTGGCCAGGCGCAGCGCCTGCTGGAAGTTCTGCGCCACACGGGTAGTCGTGTCGGTAGCCGATGACGTTGCGGTTACCACCGTGAAGCCGTGATCGGTGAGCATCTCGACGGTTGCATCGCTGGAGTGATCGTCGATGGCAACCAGAACATCGGACCGACGAGACTGCCGGTCGATGCTGGCCAGTGTGTCACCGAGGAAGCGTTCACTGTTGTGCGTCACCAAAACGGCGGCGACCTGCAACCCGTCGGTCACACCCGATCCTGCACGTCGGACGCTCGATCTCGACCTGCGGAAGACGCCAGGCGCTGGATCAACGCTTCGTATTCGTCGGTTACCCGATCCCACTGGTAGTGCTCGGCTACGCGGCGGCGGCCGGCTGCGGAGAAGTCCGATAGTTCACCATCGAGTTCCCCTTCGGCCACATCATCGAGGATGGTGGCGAGGGAGTCCGCATCACTCCAGAAGAAGGCGTGATCGTCAGTCACCTCACGGTTGAATTCGCAGTCGAAGGCAAGGACCGGGGCACCGGCGCCCATCGCCCGCAGCAAGCTGGGGTTGGTGCCACCCACCGAATGGCCATGGATGTACGTGCGAGTGTTCGCGTACAACTGGTCGAGCAACTCTTGATCGTAGATACCGCCGAGGAATCGAACCCCCGGATGGTCCTTGGCCACCTCGTGGACTCGATCGATGTACCAACGAGAGTAGGGCGCGCTGCCCACCACGAGCAGCGGGCGTGTTTCCTCACTCAGGGTGTACCCGTGCACCGCTTCGAGCACATGGTTCTCCGGTTCGAGTCTGGCGACGATCAGGTGGTAGTCACGCCGAATCACACCCAACTCCGCTAGGCGATCGGCACCGGG
>AACY020302276.1_pt1 | contig 19356 bp, 15 predicted proteins | sample 267378 | NCBI WGS metagenome assembly AACY02 (sample SAMN02954345, study PRJNA13694) | marine metagenome | biome: aquatic; feature: ocean; material: water; isolation source: isolated as part of a large dataset composed predominantly from surface... | reverse complement strand
CTCGCCGAGCGCGCCTCCAAGGTGACCTACTGGCACCAGTGGCCGGACGCCTACGATCACCTGATCATGAAGTGGGACGAGTTCCTGAGCGCCTGATCCCCTTCGCTCCCAATATGCGGGCGGCCCGAGCGCGGGCCGTCCGCTCCCCCCGCCCTTCCGGAGACCGCGCCCGATGGCGAAGGATTTCGACCTCGAACTGGTGAAGCTGCGCAAGGTCTATCCCGGCGGCACGGTCGCCGTGGAGGGTTTCGACCTCCAGGTGGACAAGGGCGAGTTCATCTCCTTCGTCGGCCCCTCCGGCTGCGGCAAGACGACGACGCTGCGCATGATCGCGGGGCTGGAGGACATCACCGGCGGCGATCTGCTGATCCGTGGGCGGAACTTCACCAAGGTCCCGGCCGAGCAGCGGCCGACGGCGACGATCTTCCAGAACTACGCGATCTATCCGCACATGACGGTGCGGGAGAACATCGCCTTCGGCCTCGAGGTGCGGCGGATGCCGAAGCCCGAGATCAAGAAGAAGGTGGACGCGATCATCGACACGCTGGAGCTCGGCGACGTGGCGGGCGCAAAGGAGCGCGCGCTCTCCGGCGGGCAGAAGCAGCGGGTGGCCCTGGCGCGGGGCCTCGTGACCGAGCCCGACATCCTGCTGCTCGACGAGCCGCTCGGCGCGCTCGACGCCAACCTGCGGAAGTCGATCCAGGAGGAGCTGAAGATCCTCCAGCGCGAGCTCGACGTGACCTTCGTGTTCGTGACCCACGCGCAGTCCGAGGCCCTCAGCATGGGCGACCGGATCGTCGTGATGAACAGCGGGAAGGTGGAGCAGATCTCCGACCCGTTCACGCTCTACACAAGGCCGCGGACGCCGTTCGTGGCGCGCTTCATCGGGCGCAACAAGATCATCGAGGGAGAACTGGCGGACGCCGCGAACGGCAAGGCGACCGTCACGACGCGGTTCGGGCCGCTGACGGGCGTGCCGAGCTTCGACGCGCGGCCCGCCGCGGGGGCCAAGGCGATGGTCGTCGCGCCGTCGGAATATGTGGACGTGCTGCCGGCCGGGGCCGCCGCCGAGGGCGAGACCGAGGGCGTGAGCGGCGCGGTCACGGCGCTCGATGCGGTCGGGCATGTCGCCTACGTCACCGTCCGTCTCGACGACGCGCTCAGCGTGCGGCTCGAGACCTACCGGGAGAAGATCGAGGGAACCGGCGTCGCGCCGGGCGCGCAGGTGGACCTCCGCTGGAGGCCCGAGCGCGCCACGGTGGTGCTCGACGCCGCCTGACGGGCGGGTGCGGGCGACGTCGCCGCCCCGCCCCTGCGAGAGAGGATCACGGCCGCTGCGGGGGCCGCAACGCCGCGCGGGCGCACCGCTCGCGCGAACGGCGAAGCCATGCCGGCGCGCGAGGCCGGCGACAGGGAGAGTTCGTCGCGCGTCGCGTGGCGGGCGGAGGAGAGAGCGATGATACGAGTGGGCGTGGATGTCGGCGGCACCTTCACCGACGTGGTGCTCGAACGCACGCGGGCGGCGGGCGACGACGGCCAGAAGGTGTTCGTGACCAAGGTGCCGAGCACCCCGAAGGACCAGTCCGAGGGCGTGGTCGCCGGCGTGCTGCAGGTCTGCCGGATCGCGGGCGTCGAGCCGGGCGAGATCGACCAGCTGTTCCACGGCACCACGGTCGCCACCAACATGGTGATCGAGCGCAACGGCGCGGAGGTGGGGATGCTCACCACCCGCGGCTTCCGCGACATCCTGCACATGGCCCGCCACAAGCGGCCGCACAACTTCTCGCTCCAGTTCGACGTGCCGTGGCAGTCGAAGCCGCTCGTGAAGCGCCGCAACCGCCTGCCGATCACCGAGCGGCTCATGCCGCCGACCGGCGAGGTCTCGGTGCCGCTGGCGGAGGACGAGGTGCGCGCGGCGGCCGAGACCTTCAAGAAGCGCGGGCTCGACGCGGTCATCATCGGTTTCCTGTTCTCGTTCCTGAACGACGCGCATGAGCTGCGCGCCAAGGAGATCGTGCAGGAGGTGATGCCGGACGCGTTCGTCTGCGCCTCTTCCGAGATCGTGAACGTCATCCGCGAATACGAGCGGTTCAGCTCGACCGCGATGAACGCCTATATCGGCCCGAAAACAGCGCTTTACCTGCGCCGGCTCGAGTCCCGCCTCAAGGAGAACGGGATCACGGCGATGGTGCGGATCATGCAGTCGAACGGCGGCATCTCGACCATCGAGAACTCGGCGACCCGGCCCATCGGCCTGCTGCTCTCCGGCCCCGCGGGCGGCGTGATCGGCGGCAAGTGGACCGGCGGGCATTGCGACACCGGCAACGTCATCACCATCGACATCGGCGGCACCTCGGCCGACATCTCGGTGATCCAGGACGGCGACCTGCGCATCAAGAACCCGCGCGACACGGAGGTGGCGGGGCTGCCGGTGCTGGCGCCGATGATCGACATCGACGCGATCGGCGCCGGCGGCGGCTCCATCGCCTATATCGACGCCGGCGGCGCCTTCCGCGTCGGCCCGCGCTCGGCGGGCGCCGATCCGGGCCCGGCCTGCTATGGCAAGGGCGGCACGGAGCCGACGGTGACCGACGCGCAGGTGGTGCTCGGGCGGCTCGACCGCGAGCACTTCCTCGGCGGCGATCTCGACATCGACCCTTCGCTCGCCGAAAAGGCGATCAAGGAGCACATCGCCGACCCGCTCGGCATGAGCGTGACCGACGCGGCGCTCGGCATCCTGAAGATCGTCAACAACAACATGGCGCTGGCGATCAACGCGAACTCGGTCGCCAAGGGCGTCGATCCCCGCGGCTTCACGCTGATGGGCTTCGGCGGCGCGGGGCCGCTGCACGCCGTCGCGCTCTCCGAGATGATCCAGGCGAAGGACGTGATCTCGCCGCTCCAGCCCGGCATCACCGCCGCGATGGGGCTGCTCGTGACCGACCTGAAATACGAGTACACCCGCTCGGTCCTCCAGACGCTGAACGACGCCGACGACGCGGCCCTCGCCGCGATCAACACGATCGCGGACGAACTCACCGCCGAGGCTGACGCGCAGCTGGAGAGCGACGGCATCCCGAAGGCGGCGCGGCGGTTCACGCGGATCATGGAGTGCCGCTATCTCGGCCAGGGCTTCGAGCTGCGCGCCGAGATGCCGGAGGGGCCGCTGACGCAGGCGAACAAGCAGACCGTCATCGACAGCTTCTTCGACGTCCACAAGGCCACCTACGGCCACGCCTTCCGCGACCAGATCACCGAGGGCGTGACGCTCCGCGTGATCGCCACCGCCGACGTCGAGCAGCTCACCCTGCCCGACCTCGACCGCGGCGGCCGCACGGACCCCGAGGACGCGAAGCTGCGCGCCCATGACACGGTGTTCGAGAGCACGGGCGCCGTCGAGACGCCGCGCTACGACCGGCTGAAGCTGCTGGCGGAGGACGTCGTGAACGGCCCCGCCCTCATCACCCAGCACAACTCCACGACGCTCGTCCCGCCGGGCTACCGGGCCACCGTGCTCGGCCATGGCGACATCCGCATCGCGCGCGTCTGACCGGGGGAGACAGGAACATGACCAAGGAACTCGATCCGATCACGCTCCAGGTCGTCGGCGGCGCGCTGCACTCGATCGCCGAGCAGATGGGCAACGTGCTCTACCGCATGAGCTATTCGTCGATCATCCGCGAGAGCCAGGACCTCGGCGCGGGCCTGTTCGACAAGGACTACAACACGCTCTGCGAGTCCGACTCAACGCCGATGCATATCGGCTCGCTCCCGGGCTACCTCCGCGGCATCGAGAAGACGATCCCGCTCGACGCCTGGAAGCCCGGCGACTGCGTGATCCACAACCACCCCTACAAGGGCGCGAGCCACTCGCCCGACATCGCCATCGTCATGCCGGTGTTCTTCGAGGGCGAACTGGTCGGCTTCTCGGCCAACACCGCGCATCACGTCGACATCGGCGCGGCGACGCCGGGCCTCATCATCGACGTGCCAGACGTCTGGGCCGAGGGCATGCTGCTCGACGCGGTGAAGCTCTACGAGGAGGGCAAGCGCAACGAGTGGATGTGGAAGTACATCCGCGACAACACCCGCGTCCCCGGCCTCGTCATGGGCGACCTCGAGGCGCAGATCGCCTCGGCCGAGCTCGGCGTGCGCCGGTTCGAGGAGCTGATGGCGAAATACGGCAAGGACACGGTGATCCAGGCCACCAAGCAGCTGATGGACTACACCGAACGGCGGATGCGCGCCGAAATCGCGAAGATCCCCGACGGCGACTACCACGCCGAGGGCTTCCTCGACGACGACGGGCGCGACCGCGAAAAGACCCTGCCGATCAAGGTCTGCGTCAAGATCCGGGGCGACAGCGCCGAGATCGACCTCACCGGCTCCTCGCCGCAGGTGCCGACGGCGTTCAACGTGCCCTTCGACGGCTCGACCAAGGTGGCGGCGTTCTTCGTGTTCCGCGCCATGCTGCTCGACACCTACACCAGCGAGGACGACATCCCCGCCAACGAGGGCTCGTTCCGTCCGATCAGCGTGACGGCGCCCGAGGGCTGCATCTTCAATCCGATCATGCCGGCGGCGGCGGAGGCGCGCTTCTGCCAGATCCAGCGCATGTCGGACCTGGTGCTGAAGGCGCTCGCGCCGGTGATCCCCGACAAGGTGACGGCGGGCAATGCGGCCACGCTCTCCTTCGCGGCCTATTCCGGCGTGCGCCCGAACGGAGACTACTGGGTGTTCCTGGAGGTCAACGAGGCGGCGATGGGCGGGCGGCCCTTCTCCGACGGGCCGGACACGGTCGAGGAGCTGATGCGCAACACGCGCAACAACCCGCTGGAAGACCTCGGCATGCATCTGCCGCTGATCTGCGACCGCTACGAGGTGCGCGACGACGTGCCCCCGGGCGCGGGCAAGTTCCGCGGCGGCTCGGGCGTGGTGAAGTCCCAGCGTTACCTGACGCCGGGTTACATGACGCATGAATCCGACCGCCATCTCGACGCGCCCTGGGGCGTGTTCGGCGGCAAGGAGGGCGCCTGCGGCAAGCTGGAGATCCACAACATCCACACCGGCGAGACCCGGCAGGCCTATTCCAAGTTCTCGGGCCTCGCGACCCAGATCGGCGACGTGGTCTCCTACATCTCGCCCTCGGGCGGCGGCTACGGCGACCCGCTGGAGCGCGAGCCCTCGAAGGTGCTGGACGACGTGCTTGACGGCTTCATCAAGCCCGAGCACGCCCGCGACGACTACGGCGTGGTGCTGAAGGAGGTGGATGACGGCTACGGCTGGGCGCTCGACCTCGCCGCCACGGAAACCCTGCGGGCGGAGCGGCGGGCCTGACGGCCCGCCCACCCGCCCCGCCTGCGGAGGACGCGCCCGTGACCGCCTATCCGAAGCTGTTCTCGCCGCTCGATCTCGGCCCGGTCCGCCTGAAGAACCGGATCGCCATGGCGCCGCTGACGCGCCAGCTCGCCGAGCCCGACGGCACGCCGACCGACGAGATGGCCGCCTACTACGCCCGCCGCGCCCGCGGGGGCGTCGGCCTCATCATCTCGGAGGGGACCTACGAGACCGACGATCTGGCCTGCAAGGCGTATCTCTCGCAGCCGGGGATCGCGAACGCCAAGCATGTGGCGGCGTGGCGCAAGGCGACCGACGCGGTCCACGCCTTCGGCACGCCCATCATCTGCCAGCTGATGCATGGCGGGCGCGTCACCGACCCTCGTTGTCTGCGGGAGGGCGAGCAGTCGGTTTCGGCCTCCGACACGCAGTCCGAGGGCTGGGTGCTCTACACCGACGGCGACGCCGAGAAGCACGACCGGCTGATCGAAGGGGACTGGCCGAAGGTCACCTTCCCGCCGGCGCGCGCCCTGACGGTCGCCGAGATCGAGCGGGTGGCCGACGGCTTCGCCGAGGGCGCGGTCCGCGCGGTCGAGGCGGGGTTCGACGGGGTCGAGATCCACGGGGCGAACGGCTATCTGCTGTGGCAGTTCATCAACCCCAAGACCAACCATCGGACCGACGACTACGGCGGCTCGCCCGAGAACAACGTCCGCATCGCGAACCTCGCCTGCGCGAAGGTCCGCGCGGCGATCGGGCCCGACAAGCTGATCACCCTGCGCCTCAGCCAGGACGGGGTGGACGACTTCATGGGGGCGTGGCCGGGCGGGGTCGAGTACGCCCGCGCGGTCGGCGCGGCGCTGAAGGACTGCGCGGCCGACGCGCTGCACTGGGCGAGCTTCGCCTGGAGCGACAACCGCGATCCGAACTCGGACGTCCCGATGCCGAAGGCGCTGGCCGAGGCGAGCGGGAAGCCGATGATCGTCAACGGCGGCATCGCGGAGGGCGCCGACGCTGAGGCGGTGATCGAGACCGGCGCGGGGGACGTCGCGGCGGTCGGGCGGCCGCTCTTCGCGCATCCCGACTGGCCGCACATCATCCGCTCGGGCGAGGCCTATCCCTGGACCGACTTCGACCGGAAATACGTCGTGCGCCCGCCGCTCGACTACGGGCTGTTCTACCCGCCGGAGTATCCCGCGCCCGACTGGCCGGCGGATCTCGCCTACCGTCAGCCGGCCTGATCCGCGAGGCCCCGACCCGGCGCGCCGGGCCGGGGCCGATCACGTCCGACGGCGGCGCCCGTCCTGCGGGCGCCGCACGGTTTTCAGCGGCTGCTGTTCGACACCCGCTCCAGATAGGCCACGCAATCGTCCACGCTCTCGACGTCGGCGAACTTCGCGTCGATGTCGTAGAGGTTCCAGGCGACGGCGCCGGGGACGCGGTCCCCGATGCACTCGCGCACGGCGATGGTCCGGAAGCCTTCCTGCAGACCGTCGCAGATCGTGGTGCGCACGCAGGCGGTGGCGGTGACGCCGGTCACGAGGATCGTGTCGATGCCGTTGGCCTGCAGGATGCCGGCCAGTTCCGTGCCATGGAACGAGGACGCGCGCTTCTTCAGAAGCGTGTACTCGCCCTCGACCGGCGCGATCCGGCTGTCGATCGCCCAGAGGTCGCGGTCCTTCAGGTTCACGGCCTCGACCGGGATCTTGCAGTGCCAGAGGCCCATGTCGGTGAAGGCCGCCTCGCGGTCGGTGATCTCGTAGGCCGTCGTGACGTGGATCACCGGATGGCCGTGGCGCCGGCAGGCCTCGAGCAGGCGCTGCATGCCGGGGATGATCGCGCCGTCCATCGCCTCCTGATCGCAGGTGAAGGGATTGCCGGGCCGCGTCCAGGCGTTGGCGAGATCCACGCTGACCAGCGCGGGCTTGCGGCCGAAGCCGATGCGCCGCTGGAAGCCGCGCTCCTGGTAGATCTTCGTCGAGGCCTCGAAGGCCGCGGTCAGCATCCGGTCGAGTTCGCGCGCGTCGAGCTCCGCCATGTCCGTCTCCCTGTTTCGGTCATGTCGCAGGATCGCCCCAGAGGCCGCGCGCCGGAAGTGCCGATGCGCCAATTATCATTGCGCTCCACGCATCAATCGGAAGAGGCTGAGCTCCATGCCCACGCCGCCCTTCACCCTCGACACCCTGCGCTCCTTCCTCGCGGTCGCGGAAGAGCTGAACTTCCGGCGCGCCGCCGAACGGCTCGCGGTCGATCAATCGGCGCTGACGCGGCGGATCCAGAAGCTCGAGGCGGATCTCGGCGTCGCCCTTTTCGAACGGACGACGCGCGCGGTCTCGACCACGGAAGCGGGCCGACTGCTTCAGACGCGCGCGGCGCTCCTGCTCGCCGAGGCGGGCGACGCCGCCGAGGCGACGCGCAGCGCCGCGCGGGGCGAGACCGGGCGCCTGCGGATCGCCTATATGGCCTTCGCCGCGACCGAACTGCTGCCCGCGGCGCTCCGCGCGTTTCGCGGGGCGCATCCGGGCGTTTCCATGACGCTGAGCTACATGCCGACGCAGGCGCAGAAGGCCGCGCTGGCGCGTGGCGAGATCGATCTCGGCTTCCTCGTCGGCCCCTTCGCGCATCCGGAGTTCGAAGTCGCGACACTGCGCGAGGAGCGGCTCTGCGTTCTCGGCCGGCCGGATCATCCCTTGTTGGCGGGGTCCGACCCGAGCCCCAGGGACGTCGCGGCGACCGCGCTCGCGCTCGGGGACCTGACGGAGTGGGAAGCCTATCGACAGCGCCTGGACGAGCTGTTCGCCGCCGAAGGCGCGCCGCTGCGCCCGGAGTGGGAGACCGCGAACAGCCTCGCGCTGCTGGGCCTCGTCGCCGCGGGACTTGGCGTGACCGTGTTTCCGGAGACGGCGGCGCGCTTTCTCGGGCGCGGGCTCGCCATCCGTCCGATCGCCGACGCGCGTTTCCAAGTCGCCACGGCGCTCGCCTGGAGACGGTCGAACCGGGCGGGACCGGTTCGGCGCTTCGCGGCGGTGGCCAAGGCCGCGGCGGCGATGTGACGAGCGCCACCGCGAACGGGGAGCGCCCGGCGTATCGGGAGCTTTGGCGGCGACCCGCCCTTGCGGGCGGCGGCGCGCTCGCGCCAATGTGACGGCGGCGGATTGCGGGGACGCGTGATGGAAGCGGGGCTTATTCCCTTCGTATGGCGGCATTCGCGCGCGCAGCAGCTCGCGATCCTCGCCACGACCGTCGCGACGCTGCCGCTGCTCTACCTCTCTCTCGAGCTGCCGAAGATCATCGTCAACGAGGCGATCGAGGGTGATCCGTCCGCCTTTCCGCGCGAGATCTACGGGGAGAGCGTGGACCGCCTGCCCTTCCTCGTCGGGCTCTGCGTCGCGTTCCTCGCGACCGTCCTCGCGATCAACGCGTTGAAATACGTGATGAACGTCTCGATCGGCATGTGCGGCGAGCGGATGCTCCGGCGCATCCGCTATTCGCTGGTCGATCATGCGATGCGCTTTCCGCCCCAGCGCTTCCGAACCTCGGACCCCGGCGAGGTGGTGCAGACTGTGATCGCGGAGACGGAGCCGCTCGGCGGCTTCATCGGGGAGCTGATCTCGACGCCCGCCTATCAGGGCGGGATGTTCGTCGTCTTCGTCGGGTTCATCTTCGCGCAGAACCCGCTGCTCGGGCTTGCGGCGGTGGCGACGATCCCGCTTCAGGCGGTGGTGATACCGCGGATGCAGCGCCGTGTGGTGCGGCTGAATCGGGAGCGCGCGGCGAACCAGCGGCGCGTCGCGGAGGCCATCTCGGAGCCCGTGACCGGCTTCGACGAAGTCGTCACGAACGGAGCCGCGCTGTGGCGGCTCTCTCGGCTCTCCGCTCGGCTGCACGTCAACACGATGCTGCGGCTCGCCATCTACCGTCGGAAATACGTCATCAAGGCGCTGTCGAACGTGCTGAACCAGGTGACGCCGTTTTTCTTCTACTCGGTCGGCGGCTGGCTGGTCATCACCGGGCGGTTGGAGATCGGCGCGCTTGTGGCGGTGCTTGCCGCTTACAAGGACATCGCGAAACCCTGGCGCGAGCTTCTGAACTATTACCAGCGCTTCAGCGATTTCCGCGGGCGGTTCGATTTCGTGGTGGCGAGCTTCACGGGCGAGGATCTGATGCCGCCGGAACGGCTGACCGGGCCCGCCGAGGGCGCCGCGCCGCTCGGCGGGAAGCTGCGCTTCGAGGGCGTGGAGGGCGGCTCGGGCGCGAGCGGCCTGTCGATCCCCGAGCTCGAGATCGAGGAAGGCGCGGAGGTCGCCTTGGTGGGCGGCGGCGAGGCCGCCCGCGCCGCGCTCATGCGTCTCGCCGCCGGCCTCGAGAGCCCGGGACGCGGCTCGGTGACCCTCGGCGGGCGCGAGATCGCGCGCGCGACGCTGCCGGAGATCGGCGCCGGAATCGGCTATCTCGCAAGCGAGCCCGGCGTCCTGCGCGGGTCGATCCGCGAGAACCTGTTCTACGGCCTCTACCGCAGCCCCCCGGCCCTCCATCCGGACCGGCAGCGCGACGCCTGGCGCGAGGCGAAGGCGACGGGCGCGCCGGGCCACCACGCCGCCGGCGACTGGCTCGACTACAAGGCCGCCGGCGCCCGAGGCGCGCTCGATCTCGAAGCGCGGATGCTGCGGCTGGTGGAGGCGGCGGGCCTCGCCCCCGAGCTGCTCGACGCGGCCTTCGACGCGCGCCTCGATCCGGATGAGGCGAAGGCGTGGGAGGAGCGGATGGGCGCCGCCCGCTCGTCGCTCGCGGCCGCGCTCGCCGAGGCCGACCTCGCCGACGCGGTCGCGCCCTGGGACCGCGACGCGTTCAACGAGGACGCGAGCCTTCTCGAAAACATCCTTTTCGCCGCCCCCTCCGAGCGCGGCGCCGACGCGCCCGCGACGGCGGCGGTGCTCGCGCGCTCGGGCGGGGACAGGATCCTCGCCGAAGCCGGATGGGCGCTCGCCTCGGAGTTCGCTTCGGTGATCGAGACCGTCGGACGCGACTCGGGCGTGCTGGACAATCTCGGCGGCATACCGCGCTCGGAGATCCTCGCGGCCAACGACCTGTTCGAAACGAACCGCGACCGCGGGCTCGATGGCGCGTCGCGCTCCACGCGCAAGGCGCTGATCGCCCTCGGCGCGAGCTTCACGCCGGCCCGCGACCGCTTCGAGATCGTGGACCCGCCCTTCATCGCGCGCGTCATGGAGGCGCGGCGGGCCGCGGCCCCGGCGCTCGCCGGGCGGGGCGGGTTCACGCCCTTCGACAGCGGGGCGGTGGCGCCGGGCCTCACCATTGCGCAGAACATGCTCGGCGGGCCCCGCCGGCACGCCCGCCGCTCGGCCTGGCGCCGGCTCGACGCCTTGATGCGGGACGCGGCGGCCGCGGCCGATCTTACCGAACCGCTTCTCGAGCTGGGGCTGGAGACCCCGACTGCGCCCGGGGCCCCGCTCGATCTCCGGCGGCGGATCGCCCTCCTGCGGATCTTGCTCAAACGCCCGCGGCTCGTCATCCTCGCGGTCGACGATGCGGACATGGCGGCGATGGTCCGCCGCGAGACCCAGGGAGCCACCGTGCTGCGCCTCGCCGACGAGACGACCGCCGCCGACGCCGGGATCGTCGTGCGCCTCACCGCCGAGGGCGCGCTCGACGCCGTCGAGCGTCCGGACGTTCAAGGCTCCGAAGACGCGCGCGCCGAGGAGAGGGTGAAATGACCGCCGACATCGCCGAGGTGACGGCCGCGCTTCGGGAGAACCCGGTCTTCGCGCGCCTCGACTCGAAGCGGCTGCGGATCGTGGCGCTCACCGGCGAGGTCCTCACGTTCCGTCCCGACGAGGAGCTGTTCCGCCGCGGCGAGGCCGGCGACGCGGCCTATGTCATCATCCACGGCGGCGCGCGCGTGACGATTCCGAGCCCGGACGGCGAGAAGACGGTGGCGAAGATCGGCCGCGGCGAGTTGTTCGGCGAGATCGCCGCGCTCTGCGACCGGCCGCGCACCGCGTCGATCATCGCAGAAGGCGCGCTCTCCTGCCTCCGCCTGGACCGCGAGGAATTGCGGAGCCTGCTGCGGGACTTTCCGGCGCTGGCGCTGGAGCTCATCCGCATCCTTGCGGACCGGCTCGAACGCGCGAACGTCGATCTCGCCGCGGCGCGCGCGGCGGGCTGACGGAAGCGACCCAGATTTCGCGTCGGAGGGCGAGCCCCCTACCCTATCTGCGCATCACCGCCTATAGTGGCGACGTCGGCGCGGCGGGAGGCTACGGATGCGTTGTCCGTTCTGCGGAAACACCGAAACGCAGGTGAAGGACTCGCGCCCCGCCGAGGAGCACGCGGCGATCCGCCGTCGCCGCTTCTGCCCCGATTGCGGGGGCCGTTTTACAACCTATGAGCGCGTGCAGCTGCGCGATCTCGTTGTCGTCAAGAAGACCGGGCGGCGCGAGGATTTCGACCGCGACAAGCTCGCGCGCTCGATCCGCACCGCGCTCCGCAAGCGCCCGGTCGACCAGGAGCGCCGGGAGCAGATCATCTCCGGGATCGTCCGGAGGCTCGAGAGCATGGGCGAGACGGACATTCCCTCCGACACGATCGGCGAGATCGTGATGGAGGCGCTCGCCCGCACCGACCCCGTGGCCTATGTGCGGTTCGCGAGCGTCTACAAGAACTTTCAGGAAGTCGGGGATTTCGAGGACTTCGTGGCCGAACTCCGCCCCAACGCCGCGCCCGACGCGGAATGACGGCCGGTCCGGCCGAGGACGCGGCCCGGATGCGGACCGCGCTCGCGCTCGCCCGGCGCGGGCTGGGGACGACATGGCCGAACCCCGCCGTCGGCTGCGTGATCGGCCGAGACGGGCGCGTGCTCGGACGCGGCTGGACGCGCCCGGGCGGCCGGCCCCACGCGGAGCAGGTGGCGCTGGAGGACGCGCGGGCGCGCTGGGGCGCGGAGGCGCTGCGGGGCGCGACCGCCTGGGTCTCGCTCGAACCCTGCGCGCATCATGGCCGAACGCCGCCCTGCGCGGGCGCGCTCGCGGCGGCGGGCGTCGCCCGCGTCGTCGCGCCGATCGAGGATCCCGACCCCCGCGTGTCCGGCCGCGGCTTCGCCGCGCTGCGCACGGCCGGCGTGGCGGTCGAGACGGGGCTCATGGCGGCGGAGGCGCGGCGGGCGAACGCGGGCTTCCTGTCGAGGCTGGAGCGCGGGCGCCCCTTCGTTTCGCTCAAGCTCGGCGCGACGCTCGACGGGCGGATCGCCATGGCCTCGGGCGAGAGCCGCTGGATCACAGGCGCGGAGGCGCGGGCGCGGGTCCATCTCATGCGCGCGGAGAGCGACGCGATCCTGATCGGCTCCGGCGCCGCGCTCGCCGACGACCCGATGCTCGACGTCCGTCTCGCCGGTCTCGAGGCGCGCAGGCCGGTTCGGGTCGTGGCGGACGGGGGGCTGGCTGCGCCGCTCACCTCCCGTCTTCTGCGAAGCGCGCGCGAGTCGCCGCTCTGGCTTCTCCACCGCCCCACGGCCGACCGCGAGCGGCGACGCGCGCTCGAAGACGCCGGGGCGGTCACGATCGAGACGCCGGTGACGCCGAGCGGCGAGCTCGACATGGGCGCGGCCCTCGGCGCGCTCGCCGGGCGCGGACTGACCCGCGTGCTCTGCGAGGGCGGCGGACGGATCGCGGCGTCGCTGCTGCGCGCCGGCCTCGTCGACGAGATCGCGTGGTTCTCGGCGGGCGCGGCGATCGGCGCCGACGGCGCGCCGGCGGTCGCGGCGATGGGGCTCGAGCGCCTGTCGGAGGCGCCGCGCTTCCAGCGAGTCTCGGTGGAGACTCTCGGGGAGGACGTGTTGAGCCTGTGGCGCGCCGACGGACCGTGACGCCCCCGGCTCAGAGCGTCCGGAGATAGGTGTCGTACTCCGCGTCGGTGACCCGCTCGAGCAGCCTTGCCATCTCCTGGCGCTTCATGAGCGCGTAGCAGCGATGCAGCTCCGGCCCGAGCGCCTCGCGCAGGAAGCGGGACGCCTCGAAGGCCGAAATGGCGGCGGGCCAGTGCGTCGGAAGCTGGCCGCCATGGTCGGGCGTGGCCTCGCCCGAGACCGGCTCGCCGGGGTCCGCGCCGCGCTCGATCCCGCGGAGCATGCCGGCGAGGATCGCGGCGAGCGCGAGATAGGGGTTCGCGTCGGCCCCCGCGACACGATGCTCGATCCGCGCGGCGGGCCCGGCCGTCGCCGGGCAGCGCACCGCCACGCCGCGGTTGTCGAGGCCCCAGGCGGCGACATAGGGCGCGTAGGAGCCGGGGCGGAGGCGGCGATAGCTGTTGAGATGCGGCGCGAAGAGGAGCGCGGCCTCAGCCATGGTCTCCAGCAGCCCCCCCACCGCCGCACGCATCGCGGGCGACACGCCCTCATCGTCCGCCAGCGCGTTGCGGCCGTCCTCGTCCACCAGCGAGACGTGGAAATGCTGGCCCGACCCCGCCTGGTCGCCATAGGGCTTCGCCATGAAGCAGGCGTCCATCCCGTGGTTGCGGGCGACGCCGCGGATGGCGCGCTTCAACATGATCGCGTGGTCGGCCGCGGCGAGCGGGTCGGCGACATGGCCGAGATTGATCTCGAACTGGCCGGGGCCGAATTCGGCGGTCGCCGCGTCCGCCGGCGCGCCGAGGGCGCGAGCCGCCGCGTCGATCTCGGCGAGCACGCCGGCGAAGGCCGACTTCACGTCGAGCAGATAGATCTGGTTCGCGCCGAGCCGGTCTCCGCCGGCGCCCTTGGGGGGGAGCGCGCGCCCGGCCTCGTCGGTCTCGGCGTCGACGAAGTAGAACTCGAGCTCCGGCGCCACCACCGGCGTCAGCCCCTTCGCGGCGAAGCGCTCCGCGACCCGCCCGAGCGCCTGGCGCGGGTCGTAGGCGCAGGGCGTGCGGCCGTCCGCCTCGGTCATCGTCATCAGGACCACGGCGGTCGGGCGCTCCGCCCAGAGGCAGCGGCCGAAGCTGTGCGCGATGGGCCAGCCGACGCCGTCGGGGTCGCCGATGTCGACGGCGATCTTCGCGGCCGAGACGTCCTCGCTCGCGATGTCGAGATTGTAGGTCGACATCGGCATCCGCACGGCGCCGCGGGCGATCTTGTCGATCTGGGCGGCGGGGACCCACTTGCCGCGCATCACGCCGTTCATGTCCGGAAAGACGCACTCGACGATCTCGATGTCCGGATTGTCGGCCATGAAGGCCGCGGCGCGGGCGGCGAAGGCCTTCATCCGGCGGCGCGCGGGCCGTCCGCATAGAGGCAGAGCAGCTCCAGGGCGATGGTCGCGCCTGCGAGCGCGGTGATCTCCGACACGTCATAGGCCGGCGCGACTTCGACGACGTCCATGCCGACGACGTTCAGTCCGCGCAGCGCGCGCAGGATCGCGAGCGCCTGGTGGGCGAAGAGGCCGCCGACCACCGGCGTGCCCGTCCCCGGCGCCTGGCTCGGGTCGAGGCAGTCGATGTCGAAGGTGACGTAGGCCGGACGGTCGCCGACCCGCGCGCGGATCGCGTCGGCCGCGGCGCGCCAGCCCTCCTCGTGCACGCGGATCGCGTCGAACACCTCGAAGCCCATCGGATCGTCGTTCGTGGTGCGGATCCCGACCTGGATCGATGCGGCGGGGTCGATCAGCCCCTCGCGCGCGGCGTGGAAGAACATGGTGCCGTGGTCGAGCCGGCGACCCTCGTCCTTCCAGGTGTCGGTGTGGGCGTCGAACTGGACCAGCGCGAGCGGCCCGCCGGCCCGGGCGGAATGGGCGCGGAGCGCGGGATAGGCGCAGAAGTGGTCGCCGCCGAGCATCAGCGTCGTCGCCCCCGTCGCGAGGATCTCGCGCAGCGCCGCCTCGATCTCGAAGGGCGCGTCGGCCGGGCGGCCGTGGTCGAACTCGACGTCGCCGGCGTCGTAGACCGCGAGGCGCTCGAAGGGATCGAACGTCGAGGGCCAGTGGCGCGACCAAGAGAGCTGGGTCGAGGCCGTGCGGATCGCGCGCGGGCCGAAGCGGCAACCGGGGCGGTTGGTCACGTTCGTGTCGAGCGGCACGCCGACCACCGCGACGTCGGCCCCGGGGATCAGCGCGCCGGCCTCGCGGCGGCAGAAGGTGAGCGGCCCGGACCACATGGTCTGGTAGTCGCTCGGCCCCATGAGGGCTTCGGCTTCCGGCGTGCGGGCGGGCGGCATGGCGCCTCCTTGGACAGCTCACTCGGACAGAACCCGATGCGGCCGCGCGGCGCAAGCCGAAGCGTCGCGATGCGTCGCGCTCTTGCGCGCGCGACGGGCTTCGGCTTGATGGGAGGCGACGCATCCCAAGGAGACCCTGCGCCATGGCCGCCCCCAACCGTCTGACCACCGCCGAGATCCAGGCGAAGGACGCGGCGCATCACTGGCACCCCTTCACCGACACGGCCGGCCTCGCGGCGAAGGGGGCGCGGGTGATCGCGCGGGCGGAGGGCTGCTGGCTCTACGACAACGACGGGCGGCCGATCCTCGACGGGATGGCGGGGCTCTGGTGCGTGAATGTCGGCTACGGGCGCGACGAGATCGTGGACGCGGTGGCGGCGCAGCTGCGGGAGCTGGCCTTCTACAACACCTTCTTCCAGTCGACCCACCCGGCGGCCGCGGAGTTCGCCGAGGCGGTGACGGCGGTCGCGCCGGAGGGGTTCGAGCGGGTGTTCTTCACGAACTCCGGCAGCGAGTCGAACGACACCGTGTTCCGGCTGGCGCGGGTATACTGGGACGCGGTGGGCAAGCCCTCGAAGAAGGTCTTCATCGCGCGGAAGAACGCCTATCACGGCTCGACGGTCGCCGCCGCCTCGCTCGGCGGGATGGGGGCGATGCACGGGCAGTCGGGGCTGCCGATCGAGGGGATCCGGCACATCCCCCAGCCCTACTGGTTCGGCGAGGGGCGGGACATGGACCCCGCCGACTTCGGCCGCGCCCGCGCGCGGGAGCTGGAGCGGGCGATCGACGAGGTGGGCGAGGAGAACGTCTGCGCCTTCATCGCCGAGCCGATCCAGGGCGCGGGCGGCGTCATCATCCCGCCGGAGACCTACTGGCCGGAGATCGTGCGGATCTGCCGGGAGCGGGAGATCCTGCTGGTCGCCGACGAGGTGATCGCGGGCTTCGGGCGGATGGGGACGTGGTTCGGCTCGCAGGCCCTCGGCATCCCCGCCGACCTGATGCCGGTCGCGAAGGGGCTTACCTCGGGTTACGTGCCGATGGGGGGCGTGCTGATCTCCGACCGGGTGGCGGGGCCGGTGATGGAGAAGGCGGGCGAGTTCTTCCACGGCTACACCTACAGCGGCCACCCGGCGGCCTGCGCGGCGGGGATCGCGAACCTCCGCATCATCCAGAGGGAGGGGCTGGTCGCGCGGGTTCGGGACGACATCGGGCCGTATCTCAAGGAGAAGTGGCTCGGCCTCGGCGACCACCCGCTGGTGGGCGAGGCGCGGATGGAGGGGCTGCTCGGGGCGCTGGAGATTGTCCGGTCGAAGGCGACGATGGAGCGGTTCCCGGGCGAGGCCGGGGCGGGCATGCGGTGCCGGGATTTCTCGGTGGGGACGCATGGGCTCGTGATGCGGGCGGTGGGCGACACGATGATCGTCTCGCCGCCGCTGACCCTCACCCACGAGGAGGCCGACCTGCTGGTCGCGCGGGCCCGGGCGGCGCTGGACGACCTGGCCGACGCGATGGTCCGGGAGGGGTTCGCGCCGGGGTGAGCGGAACGTAACAAGTTGGGAGCGTTGATTTCGTTGGACAATTGTTGGTAAAAACTTCGTTAGCTCGGGGCTTTCGGCGCGCGCGACCCCTTGGGAGGCGGCATGTCGATCCTCGCCCTTCTGGCCCCGTATCTCGGCGTCTTCGGCGGCGTTTTCCTGATCGCCGGCAGCGTCGCGATGTACCTCAACGGCGAAGTCCACAAGGATGCGGGAGACCGCGAGGCGCTTCTGAATGATCTCGAGAATGATAGCCTGCGCGCCGCCTATCGGGATCGGCTGAAACGCGGGCTGGACCGACTCGACGCTGCGTTCGGCGCGTGGGAGGCGCGGGGGCGGGATCTCGACGGGGCCGATGCGGCGGCGGCGAGGGCGCGGAACGCCAGGCCCTGGAGCTGGGGGCTTCTGGATGCGGCGCTGCTGGCCGCGCTGCTCTACCCGCTCGCTTCGCTCCTGCTCTTCTGGACCCTCCTGCCGGGGCCGGGGACGCTGGGAACCCTGCCGATCCTGCCCGACATCGCACGCTGGGAACGGGTCGCGACGCTTGTCGGGGTTGCGGTGACGCTCCTTCTGGTGCGCCTTGTCTTGAGCGGCGCAGCCCGACTGCGACTAACGGAGGGGTTCGTCGCAGTCGGGCTGGGCGAATCGGCGGCGGGGCAGCTGGCCGTCGCATTCGCAATCGCAGGCGCAGGCGCGGTCGCAGGCGCATTCGCAGGCGCAGGCGCAGGCGCAGTCGCAGTCGCAGTCGCAGTCGCTCTGCTCTGGGACTTTCTAAAGGCCCGGATGGAGCGCCGGGCGGCCGATCCGACTGCGACGGCGCTGGCTTTCGTGCTGGCCTTGCTGGCGCCGCTTCTCGCCGCGGCGGCGCTGCTCGGGCCGGATGACGAGGTCGCAGCCACCGGCCTGCTGTTTCTCGGGGTGCTGCCGCTTCTGAACGCGCTCGCCGATTTCGCCTCGACGGGGGCGACGCGGCGTTTCCTGCGCAAGGGCCTCGAGGACGACGCGTGGTTCTGGGGGCTGATCGACCTCTCGGTCGGCGCGCTGATCTTCCTCGCGCTCGCCGCGGCGCTGATCTGGTTCGTCGCGGCCGGCGCGTGGCTCGGGACGACGCGCCTGATCGACCTGCCGCTGCTGTTCGCCGACGCGGAGACAAACGGATCGATGCGCAACGACCCCGGCGCCTACGCCTGGCTGTTCATCGCCTTCGGCACCACGCTGCTGCCGACGCTCGCCCATTTCGCGCTGGCGCTCTACAGCTACGTGGTGACGGCGCCGGCGTTCTGGCGCCGCAGGATGGCGGACCTGATCCGGAAAGGCGGCGAAGGCTCGCCTCGCAAAGCGAGAGAAGGTCTGCTCATGCTCGGGCTCAGCGTCGGGATCGCCGCGGCGCTCGCTTTCTCCGTCATCCCCTACGGATTGTGGTGGGTCGCAGGGACCTACGGCTTCCACCTGCTCGACGGCGTGCTCCTGCTGCTGGAGCCGTGGGCGGACCTGATCGGCGCGATCCCGCCCGGTTAACCGCCCGGAAGCCCTTGCGCGGGCAGGCTGGCGCCCCAGCGCGCGGCGGCGGGCCGCGCCCGTCAGGAGGACCGCGCGTGACCGACGCCGCCGAAGCAGACCCGACCGAGGCGGGGGAGCGCCTCGACATCCGTCTCGCCACCGCCGCGGACGCCGACGTCGACGCGATCGCCCGGCTGATCACGCAGCTCGGCGCGGAGCTTGGCGGCGTGCCGCCGGAGGAGCGGCCGACGGCCGATCCGGGCGTGCTGGCCTGCACGCGGCGGATGCTGGCGCTCCGGGGCTCCGTCTACGGGCTCCTCGCCGAGCGCGAAGGGAAGGCGGCCGGCGTGCTGATGGTCAACGAGCGCGCGGCGCTTCGGGCGGCCGACCTGTATGGGAAGCTGACCGAGATCTACGTCCGCCCGGACCTTCGCCGCCGGGGCGTGGCGATGGCGCTGCTCGGGGCGGCCGTGGCGCTCGGGCGCGAGCGCGGCTGGTCGCGTCTCGAGATCGGCGCGCAGGCGACGATCGACGCGGCCACGGCGAAGGCGCTGCTCACGGCGGCGGGCTTCCGGCCCTGCGGGCCGCGGCTCTGCATGGATCTTTGAGCGGCATCCGGTCCGGAGGACCCGCACCGCTCCGCCGCGCCGCGACGCGATAGCGCCGGGTGTGGAGGGCGGGCCGGGCGTGCGCCTTCGGACCGGAGGGCGCCCGAGCGGACGGGCCGTGACGGATGGGGCCGCTTCAGGGGCCGGAGGGGACTTGGCGCGCTGAGCGGCGCCG
>AACY020373710.1_pt1 | contig 19498 bp, 15 predicted proteins | sample 267378 | NCBI WGS metagenome assembly AACY02 (sample SAMN02954345, study PRJNA13694) | marine metagenome | biome: aquatic; feature: ocean; material: water; isolation source: isolated as part of a large dataset composed predominantly from surface... | reverse complement strand
TCTGGCGTAAATCACGAACACAAAATTCTTAATTGTGAAAAAGTCGCGACTTATTGTTTACGACTAATTAACTTAACCGTACGTCATAACCGTAAAGACAGCATCACAGCTAACGTTTAGTTGTAATCTGGCCTATACAATCGGAGAAACTATTCACTACAGGAATCACTATTGGAAAATGGTTGAATTAACTTAGGTCCTGCCCTGCATGGTCAGGACCCAGTTAGTGGGGAGCGTCTCCCCTACATGTCTATGCTTAGATAGCTAAGAACAGACCTGCAATTGTTGCACTCATTAAGTTAGCTAAAGAACCGGCGATAACAGCACGGATACCTAACTTAGCTAAATCATGACGACGGTTAGGAGCCATAGCACCTAAACCACCCAGCAGAATCGCGATAGAAGACAAGTTAGCGAAACCACACAGTGCAAACGAAATAATCGCTTTGGTTCTGTCAGTCATTGCTAAACCAGTGTCAGCAACAATCATACCGCCATCAGCGATGTCTTTTAGGTATGGAGCAAAGTTCAGGTAAGCAACGAATTCGTTAACAACGATCTTCTGACCGATGAAAGAACCAGCAACCAGCGCTTCGTTCCAAGGTACACCGATTAAGAAAGCTAAAGGCATGAAGATGTAACCAAGGATCAGTTCCAGTGTTAAACCTTCAACACCGAACCAACCGCCTACACCACCGATGATGCCGTTGATCATAGCGATCAAACCAACGAAGGCTAACAGCATTGCACCAACGTTTAACGCTAAGTGCATACCAGATGAAGCACCCGCAGCAGCAGCGTCTAATACGTTAGCTGGCTTATCAGGATCTTCTGGTAATTCATCCATATCGTTTTTAGCAACTTCAGTCTCTGGGTGCATCAGTTTAGCCATTAATAGACCACCTGGTGCCGCCATGAATGACGCAGCAACTAAGTACTCAATAGGCACGCCCATTTGCGCGTAACCAGCCAGTACTGAACCTGCGATAGAAGCTAAACCACCCACCATGATCGCAAACAGTTCTGATTGAGTCATAGTTGGAATGAATGGACGAACCACTAACGGCGCTTCGGTTTGACCAACGAAGATGTTAGCAGTCGCAGACATAGATTCAGTACGGCTTGTGCCTAATGCTTTTTGCAGACCACCACCGATGATACGGATGATCCACTGCATGATGCCTAAGTAGTACAGAACGGCGATCAGAGAAGAGAAGAACACGATAACTGGCAACACGTTTACTGCGAAGATAAAGCCAAGTTTGAAGTTAGCTAAATCACCGAACAGGAAGCCGATACCGTTTTGTGCGTAACCGATAACGCTAGAAACCGCGTCAGACACACTTTTCAGGATATCTTTACCGACAGGAACGTACAGTACAAAACCACCGAAGGCGGCCTGGATGGCTAATGCACCACCCACAGTACGCAAGTTAATTGCTTTTTTGTTATTCGATAGGAGGAAACCTATCGCAAGTAGGACGACCACCCCTACTAAACTCATCAATATATTCATTAACCATCACCCTATTGTTAACACTTTTTAATTATGTTGTTAATCAACCTATTTCCGAGTCAGATTATACCCGAGAGAAAGTCGAAAATCGTCGTTTTGATCAAAATTTTGGAGTTTAATTTCAACCGCTTAGAGCAAAATGCTATTGCGACCTACACCTGTTTAACCAAAAACAACTAAAGGTCAAACAGTTGCATTGCATTCGACACCAAGTGTTCTGATATTAGAACACTAGATTTTTTTTGCAAAGTTGCAATTTTGTCTATAAAAAGTACAGCGTTAGCGGGTTGATTCCGTTTTTCTGTAACATTTAACGGGGTCATGGCAGGAGAATCAGTCTCAAGTAGGAAGCTTTCTAGCGGCAGTTCGCTGACGGTTTTAAGCAGTTTTTTCGCATTGGGATTCATCACTAAACCGCCAATGCCGAGTTTAAAACCTAGCTTAGTGTATTCAACGGCGATATCGGGGCTACCAGAAAAGGCGTGGATTACGCCAGCTCTTGGAAGTTTATGACGCTTTAAATGGAATAATACCTCTTGGTGAGCTTTGACGGCATGGACGATAACGGGCAAGTTCAGCTCATGGGCGAGTGTTAACTGCGCATCGAAAAATGCTAACTGTTTACTCCAATTATCAGCATAAAGTTTGTCTAAACCGCATTCACCAATGGCAACAAAACGGGGACATTCTCGTAACTGAGAAATGTGAAATGTTAATTCAGAGATTGCCTTATCAACATCTTCGGGGCAAAACCAGGGGTGGATCCCTAAGGCAAAATAACACTGATATTGCTCAGCAATTGCCAATTGTTTTGCCCAATGCAGAGGGGAAACACCCGGGATGATCAGATTATCGATGCCCGCTTGTCGCATACGCTGCACAACCTGTTCACGGTCACTATCAAACTCTGCAAAATCGAGGTGCGCATGGGTATCTAACATCATCAATCCGTTACTCCGATTTTGTCTCTCCATGGGATGCAGCAGTCTTTTCTTGGCAATTTGGCTTATTGCGGGCTAATGGCGGGTCCTCCAATCGAGGCATACAACAGCGGCGATTTTCAGGCGTCAGCCCCATCTTGTCACACCAACGAATATAGGCACGCCACGCCTGAGTTATCCAATGAATCATGTGTCACCCTAAATTGTAGATACAAAAAAGGCGGTGAATCACCGCCTTTACCCTAGAGTCACTGACCTGTTAGTGTTCGCGTGTTTTAGCGAACTCGATATCAGGGTATCTTTCCATCGAAAGATTTAAGTTAACCATAGTTGGCGCAATATAAGTTAAGTTATCACCACCATCGAGCGCCAAGTTTTGGCTACATTTGCGGCGGAACTCTTCTAGCTTACGCTCATCTTTACAATAAACCCAGCGTGCGGTTGAAACGCTAATACCTTCGTAAATTGCTTCAACGTTGTACTCGCTCTTTAAGCGGCCGACAACCACTTCAAACTGCAGCACACCCACAGCACCAACGATTAAATCGTTCGAGTCTAATGGACGAAACACCTGCACAGCGCCTTCTTCAGACAACTGAACTAAGCCCTTAAGTAATTGTTTTTGCTTGAGTGGGTCGCGCAGACGAATACGGCGGAACATTTCAGGTGCAAAGTTTGGTACACCGGTGAAGCGGAACTTTTCACCTTGGGTGAAAGTATCACCGATACGAATGGTCCCATGGTTATGTAAACCAATAATATCACCAGGATACGCCACTTCGGCGCGCTCACGGTCACCCGCCATAAAGGTCAAGGCATCGCTGACGTTCACATCTTTACCGATACGCACGTGGTGCATCTTCATACCTTGCTCATAGCGACCCGAGCAAACACGCATAAAGGCAACGCGGTCACGGTGTTTTGGATCCATGTTGGCTTGGATTTTGAACACAAAACCGGTGAATTTTTCTTCGTCAGGCATGATCATCCGCGCATCGCTTTCACGAGGCAGCGGCTTTGGTGCCCACTCCACAATACCATCGAGGATATGGTCAACACCGAAGTTCCCCAAAGCGGTACCGAAGAAAACTGGCGTAAGCTCGCCCTTCAAGAAGGCTTGGTGATCAAATTCATTCGATGCACCGCGAACCAGTTCCATTTCATCACGTAAATCAGCAGCATAACTACCAATCGCTTTATCCAGCTCAGGGTTATCGATGCCTTCAATCACGCGGCGCTCTTGAATCGTGTGTCCCATACCGCTCTGGTACAGTACCACTTCATCGCGCAAAATATGGTAAACACCCTTAAACTCTTTACCGCTACCAATCGGCCAAGTGATAGGCGCACAGGCGATATTGAGTACATCCTCAACTTCATCCATCAATTCAATGGGATCGCGAATATCACGGTCGAGTTTGTTCATAAAGGTGACGATAGGCGTATCACGCAGACGCGTCACTTCCATCAATTTGATGGTACGGTCTTCTACACCCTTTGCCGAGTCGATAACCATCAGGCAAGAGTCAACCGCCGTCAATGTACGGTAAGTATCTTCCGAGAAGTCTTCGTGGCCGGGAGTGTCGAGTAGGTTTACGAGTGCACCGCCATAGGGGAACTGCATGACAGACGTAGTAATCGAAATACCACGGTCTTTTTCCATTTCCATCCAGTCAGACTTAGCGTGCTGACCCGATTTTTTGCCCTTAACGGTACCCGCTTTCTGCAGCGCGTTTCCGAATAACAGCACTTTTTCGGTAATGGTGGTTTTACCCGCGTCGGGGTGCGATATAATCGCGAAGGTGCGACGTTTATCGACCTCTACTTTATTGTCTGACATTTAACCTATGCACTCGTATCGCTAAAAAAGGCGCAAATTATAGCGCCTCAGTGCGTACTTGGCTAGGTAAAGCCCGAGATGTACCTCGGGCGATATGGCTTATTTTGTGCCTTCGAGCAAACCTTTAACTTTTGCTAACTCAATTCGCGCGTATCTGTGCTCAACAAAGTCATAAATATTGGTCGCAAGGGCCAGACGGAAATAATTCGCCGCCTCTTGGTATTGATTCTTGGCGATTTCGATTTTGGCGAGGTAGAAATACGCTTCACATAAACGCTCAGCATATTCTTTCGGATGGGTCAGGCCTAACTTGGCATCGGCAAAAACCTGATCACGACTCTTAACACCAAGATAATAATCAACAATCACGGTTGACCAGGCATCGGCTTCCAACCCCTTGCGGTGCTCTAGTAACTGACGTTTGGCCTCTTCTGCGTTATCCTTTGACTGGATGAGATATAACCACAGGGCGCGGTAACCATCTTTATTGTCGCCAGCATAAAATGCCTGCATATCTTTTAAGGCAAGATCGTTTCTATCGCCATAATAAAGCGCAATGCCGCGATTTAAGTAGGCATAATCATAATTTGGCGACAGCTCTAATACCCCATCAAACGCCTCATAGGCGCTATCGAACTCACCTTCTTGGGTGTAATAAATACCAAGGAAATTATAGGCATCGGCTAAATCGGGTTGCAGTTTTAAGGCCTGCATAAAATCGATGCGCGCCATTAAGCGTAAACCGACACTGTCGTAAATCACGCCGCGATCGTAATGAAAACGTGCACGCTGCTCGTTGGTTAGCTCTACCGCCGATAAAATCTCATTCAGCTTGGCAAGGGTGACTTCGACTTTATAGTCAGGCATCACGGGGGCGATGACTAACTTGCCTTCAACGTCATTTTGGTTGTCTAAGGGAGACTTAGTGGTCGCACATCCAGCCAACATCAAGCTGGCACCCGCCAGCACAGCAACAACAGCGGTTCTAATTTTAAGACTCATCCATTTCTACCTTTTTAGGTTCCCAACTAACGCAGAAGAATGTTCATGATAGCAATCCCACTTCAGGACTGCTATTGAGGAATAGCATTAAACGCAATTTTATTAAACCTAAACAAACAAAAAGGAGATCAATTGATCTCCTTTTGGTCACGTCATGTCGAAACTGACGCCGATAATGTCAGTAAAGACGATTATTCAGCAGCAGGTTCTTTAGCCTGTGCTTCTTTGATTGACAGACGTACACGGCCTTGACGATCCACTTCCATGACCTTAACAGTCACTTCTTGGTTCAGTTCAAGGTGGTCAGAGACGTTAGCAACACGCTCATCGCTGATTTGCGAAATGTGCACTAAACCATCTTTACCTGGCAGAATGTTCACGAAGGCACCGAAGTCAACGATACGGATAACTTTACCGTTGTAGATACGACCTACTTCAACTTCTGAAGTGATTTCTTCGATACGACGGATGGCTTCACGGGTTGCATCGCCATTTGACGAAGCAATCTTCACAGTACCGTCATCTTCCAGTTCGATAGTGGTGCCAGTTTCTTCGGTCAGAGCACGAATTACCGCGCCGCCTTTACCGATAACATCACGGATCTTCTCAGGGTTGATCTTGATAGTTGTGATACGTGGAGCGTGGTCAGAGATATCATCACGGTGTGAACCAATCGCTTGGTCCATTACGTTCAGGATATGTACACGTGCGCCGTAGGCTTGTTGCAGTGCAATTTCCATGATTTCTTTGGTGATACCTTCGATCTTGATGTCCATCTGCAGCGCAGTCACACCATCACGGGTACCGGCTACTTTGAAGTCCATGTCACCTAAGTGGTCTTCATCACCTAAGATGTCAGACAGAACAACGAAGTCATCGCCTTCTTTAACTAGACCCATAGCAATACCCGCTACAGAAGTCTTGATGGGTACACCCGCATCCATCAGCGCCAGAGAAGTACCACATACTGAAGCCATAGAGCTTGAACCGTTTGATTCAGTGATTTCAGAAACCACGCGAACGCTGTATGGGAATTCTTCAGCCGTTGGCATAACCGCGTTGATACCGCGCCATGCTAATTTACCGTGGCCGATTTCGCGGCGCTTAGGTGAACCCACCATACCAGTCTCACCCACAGAGTAAGGAGGGAAGTTGTAGTGCAGCATAAAGCGGTTAGTACGCTCGCCCATGATACTATCAATCTTCTGTGCATCACGCTCAGTACCTAAAGTACAAGTTACCAGTGCTTGAGTTTCGCCACGGGTAAACAGTGCACTACCGTGAGTACGTGGTAATACGCCAGCTAATACGCTTAATGCGCGAACCATGTCTGGCTCACGACCGTCGATGCGCGGCTCACCACGGATGATGCGACCACGAACTACTTTCTTCTCTAAGCTACCGAGCAGACCGTCAACTTCACGTAAATCCACTTCTGGGTTTGCAGCCAGCAGCGCTTCTTTAGCAGCGGCTTTAACCACAGCAACTTGAGCATAACGCTCTTGTTTAACTTGAATTTGATACGCTTCAACAAAACCTGCTTCAGCTAATTCTTTAACTTGAGCAACTAAGGCTTCGTTCGCCACAGGTGCAGTCCAGTTCCACGCTGGTTTGCCTGCTTCCGCTTTGAATTCGTTGATGGCTTTGACCACAACTTGCTGTTGGTCATGACCGTAAACCACAGAGCCTAACATCACTTCTTCCGGTAAGGCTTGAGCTTCTGACTCAACCATCAGTACTGCGCTTTCAGTACCAGCAACAACTAGGTTTAATTGGCTAGTCGCTAACTGTTCAACAGTTGGGTTCAGTACGTATTCGCCATTGATATAACCCACGCGCGCTGCACCTAATGGGCCGCTGAATGGGATACCCGAAATAGCAAGCGCAGCCGAAGTACCGATCATTGAAATAATATCCGGCTCGATTTGTGGATCGACAGATACAACAGTAATGATCACTTGAACTTCGTTTGTGAAGCCATTAGGGAAAAGAGGACGAATTGGACGGTCGATCAGGCGAGCGATTAATGTCTCATCTTCTGAAGGACGACCTTCACGCTTAAAGAAACCACCAGGAATTTTACCTGCTGCGTAGGTCTTTTCTTGATAGTTAACAGTCAGAGGAAAGAAGTCACGGCCTGCTTCAGCTTCTTTTTTACCAACAACAGTGACTAACACTGTCGTGTCACCCATGCTAGCTAAAACGGCAGCGTCTGCTTGACGTGCAATAACACCTGTTTCCAGGGTGACTGTATGTTGACCATACTCAAAACTCTTTACAATTGGATTCACGTGACCCATTCCTTAATTAATGACCTTGAATTACGCGCGTAAGTATACTGCAATTAGGAACAATAGATAAAGAGCAGATAATGATGACAAAGGTCTATCTTTTCACTAAAGTGGGTAAACGAACAAAGAGTTATGTTGTAACTTAATGTAGCAATATCCCCTATAGCGAAAACAATAATAAAGGATGAGCTGAATGACGGGTCGCTTTAAATCCCTAACTTGGAAACAAACAAATCTCGTCGTTTTTACAGCGCTTTTTTTCGCTATCGCCATCTTTATTGTTGAAATCGCCCTCGTCGTCGTCTCTACCAAGCAGCAACTCACTACCACGCAACAGGAATTGCTGGATTCTGTAGAACAACCCGCCGCCAACGCCGTCTGGGCATTAGACGATAACCTTGCAAGGCAAACCCTTGAGGGGGCAATTAAAGTAGAGCATGTCGGCTCTGCGGTAATCGAACTCGATGACGGCTCGATGTTTGTTTCCGTGAGCAATAATAAGAAAAACAACTCACAAACCTTTATCAGCCTTAGCAACAAACTCTTTGATGACTTAAAAGAAATTTCACGGCCCTTATATCGGCCTTTTTACTTTGAAGGCACACAAAAACAGCAGCTCATCGGCACGCTTACCATTTTTTACGATACGCAAGAACTCACCAACACCCTCTTTAGCCAGTTACGCTTCAGTTTTTTTGCTACCTTAGCCCGCGCGCTATTACTCACCTTAGTACTATCTGTGGTATTCCACCGCTTCTTAACTCAGCCGATTGCCAGGATCAGTGAAGCCATAGATAAGATTTCCCCCGATTCTCCCGATGAAAACCTGCTGCCTATGTCCAATGCCCATAAGGATGACGAATTAGGCCTAGTAACATCGAAGTTTAACCAGATCCTTATCCAATTCAGTCAAACCCAATCCAAACTGCGTAAGATGGCTACCCGAGACCCATTAACAGGCCTGCCCAATCGCACCCTGTTACTGGAAACCATTGCCGTGACAATCCAGCGCTCACGGGTTCATAAAAGCAGTTTTGCTTTGATGTTTATTGACTTAGACCGCTTCAAAAATATCAATGACTCCCTTGGCCACGCGTTGGGCGACCAATTCCTCGCCCGTATCGCTCGTATTCTTGAGCGTGTAGTCGGTGATAAAGGTTCAGTATCACGCCTAGGTGGCGACGAATTCGTGATTTTAGCCGACTCGGTCCACTCCCCCGACCAAGCCGCCGACTTTGTCGATAAACTATTAGTGCAGCTCAATGTGCCGATTCAACTGAATGAACATGCAATTCACCCTGCGGCATCGATTGGGATTTCCATCTATCCAGAAGATGGCAACAGCGCCGAAGATCTTATCCGCCATGCCGATATCGCCATGTACAGTGCAAAGGCCGCTGGGTCGAATCAATGGGCCTTCTTTAAACAACAGATGACCGAGCGCGCGGCTGTGCGACTCCGCACCGAAGCATCACTGCATGACGCCTTGAAAAACAATGAATTTTTGCTCTACTTTCAACCCAAATTGGATTTACAAACCGGCAAGATCACCGCTTGTGAAGCCCTGATCCGTTGGCAAAAAGATGGCCGCTTAATCAGCCCGATCTCTTTTATTCCAGTGGCGGAAGAAACCGGTATTATTATTCCGATTGGACGTTGGGTTATCGAGCAAAGCTGCCGTGTGCTTCGTGACTGGCAGAAGAAATATAACTTTGCGATACCGATTGCCATTAACGTTGCCTCACAGCAATTTGCCGATGCCAGCTTAGTGTCGGACATCAAACAGATGGCGCTGCGTTATCAAATCCAACCGGAATTGCTCGAAATTGAAATCACCGAAACCTCGTTAATGAATGACATTGAGCTGGCGATCAATAAATTAGAGCAGCTCAAATCGGCAGGTTTTGGTATTGCCGTCGATGACTTTGGTACAGGCTACTCTTCCCTGTCTTACCTGCGCCATTTGCCGATCACCACCATGAAAATCGACCGTTGCTTCGTGTCCGACTTACCAGGGGACAGCGCGATTGCCTCGACCATTTTGATGCTAGGCAAACAGTTAAATCTGACGATTGTGGCCGAAGGGATTGAAAACGAAATGCAACTCGATTGGCTCAAGCGTAACCAATGTCAAATCGGTCAAGGCTTCTACTTTAGCCAGCCGTTACCACAGGCGGAATTTGAGGCGCTGTATATTGCCAATCAAACCGCAACCATTAGCAATATTGATGGATTACGTGGCGCTTAATACGTCGAAGAAGATAGTATAGAACACTGAATTTGAGGCAATAAAAAAGGAGGCTAAGCCTCCTTTTTTACGTCAGTAAACGCGTGATTAACGACGTAAACCTAACTTTTGGATCAGCTCATTGTAACGCGCTGCTTCAGTACGCTTCAGGTAAGCTAATAACTTACGACGAGCGCTAACCATGCGTAACAGACCACGACGTGAGTGGTGATCGTGGATGTGCTCTTTGAAGTGATCTTGCAAATGGTTGATTTGAGCAGTTAACAGCGCAACTTGAACTTCAGTTGAACCAGTGTCGTTTGCGCCACGGCCAAATTCAGCCAGGATCTTTGCTTTCGCTTCAGTACTTAGTGACATGTGTCTCTCCAAATATAAAATGTGAATCTCTAGCCGATCACTAACTCAGCCAGAGGGCGCGCTATTCTACCCATAATCCTTGGCGCGCGCAATAAATGCGATGGATTAATAACCCAAGATAATCAATTAAGATGCTTTCGCTTGGTCGTGGAGTACGACTAAGCGCTTAGGCGCTAGTAAGCCATCTTCGTTCATCTCGCCAATGCCGACAAAACGACGCTCAGTGCCCAACGTAATGCGCACCAGTGTATCTGCAACGAGCCCAGAGACTCGTACCGCCTGACCTTGCATAAGATAAGCAGCGCTTGCATCTGGCACATTGACCTCGGGAAAGTCGGCAACCGCCGTATCCATAGGCAGCAGCAACGGGTCCAGCAAGCTGCTTGGGTCAAGCTGCTCCTCCTGCGCCTTAGCGACTAAGGCTTCGAGCTGCTCAAGAGTGACCATTTTGTCGTAGGGATAATGGGCAACTTGAGTACGACGCAGCATAATCACATGGGCGCCACAACCGAGCATTTCGCCTAAATCATCGATGATAGTGCGAATATACGTGCCCTTAGAGCAATGAATGTCTAAGGTCAGCTCATCGCCTTCTAGACCGATGAAGTTCAGCTCAAATACTGTGATTGGACGTGCCTCGCGCGGCACTTCAATCCCCTCACGGGCATACTTATACAAAGGCTGGCCTTGGTATTTGAGCGCCGAAAACATGGAGGGCACTTGCAGGGTATCACCACGAAAATGCTCTAAGGCGGACATTAACTGCGCCTCAGTGAACTCGAGCGGGCGAGTCTGCACTACTTCACCGTCAGAGTCGCTGGTATCAGTGCGTTGTCCCAGTTTTGCAGTGACCAGATAACGCTTATCCGAATCCAGCAAATGCTGCGAAAACTTAGTCGCTTCGCCTAAACACACAGGTAGCATACCCGTAGCCAAGGGATCGAGTGCTCCCGTGTGCCCTGCTTTATTGGCATTAAAAAAGCGCTTTACCCGTTGTAATGCGAAGTTGGAGCTCATGCCAGTGGCCTTATCCAACAACACAATACCGTCGATGAAGCGGCCCTTCGAACGTCTCGCCATTACGCTTTACCTTCGGTGTCATCGGCTTCGTCGATGTCATTGTCAGTTACATCGTCAGCGCTACCAAACTGCTGTTGCTTGGCTTTATCGCTGTTGATCACTTGGCTGACGAGGTTAGACATACGCATACCTTCAACCAATGAACTGTCATACACGAAACGGATTTCAGGCATGACTCTCAGCTTCATGCGGCCCGCAACTAAAGTACGGATATAAGGTGCGGCTGTAATCAAGGCATTGAGCTTTTCTTGCACCAGCTCTTTGTCTTCTTCGAAGAAAGTCACAAACACTTTGGCGTAACTTAAATCGCGGGACACATCGACATCATTAACGGTTACAAAACCAATACGGGGATCTTTCATGTCGCGTTGTAACACAACAGCCAGCTCTTGCTGCAACTGCTGGGCTATGCGACGTGTACGACTGAATTCTTTTGCCATAATAGAGTTACCATAGCTAATGTATTAAATTGAAAGGGCGGCTAATGCCGCCCTCTTTATCGTTACAGTGTACGTGCCACTTCGACGGTTTCGAATACTTCGATTTGGTCACCCACGCGGACATCGTTGTAGTTCTTAACACCGATACCACATTCCATGCCGTTGCGAACTTCGTTAACGTCGTCTTTAAAGCGACGTAGCGATTCGAGTTCACCTTCGAAGATCACCACGTTATCACGCAGTACGCGGATTGGTGCGCTGCGCTTGATGGTACCTTCAGTTACCATACAACCGGCGATTGCGCCCAGTTTTGGTGACTTGAACACGTCACGTACTTCAGCCAGACCGATAATCTGTTGCTTGAATTCTGGTGACAACATACCCGTCATCGCCGCTTTCACTTCATCAATCAGATTATAGATAACACTGTAGTAACGCAGGTCAACACTTTCGCTTTCGATAGTCTTACGTGCCTGTGCATCGGCACGGACGTTAAAGCCAACCATGATAGCGTTAGAAGCCGCAGCTAAGGTCGCATCGGTTTCGGTCAGCGCGCCCACACCGCGAGCGATGATGTTCACTTTCACTTCGTCGGTAGACAGACCCATTAAGGAGTCGGTAATCGCTTCGAGTGAACCTTGAACGTCTGCCTTCAGAACGATGTTCAGTTCCTTCACTTCGCCTTCGGTCATGTTCGCGAACATGTTTTCCAGCTTAGACTTCTGCTGACGCGCTAATTTCACGTCACGGAACTTACCTTGACGGTACAGAGCTACTTCACGGGCTTTACGCTCGTCGCGAACTACAGTTGCTTCATCACCGGCTGATGGCACACCTGAAAGACCTAAGATCTCAACAGGGATAGATGGGCCCGCTTCAGTGATTGAACGACCGTTCTCATCTTTCATCGCACGGATTTTACCGTACTCTAAACCACACAGAACGATGTCGCCTTGGCGCAGTGTCCCTTCTTGAACCAGAATCGTTGCCACAGGGCCGCGACCTTTGTCCAGTTGTGATTCGATAACCACACCCGCTGCCATACCGTCACGTACCGCTTTAAGCTCTAATACTTCAGCTTGCAGCAGAATGCCTTCGAGTAGGTCGTCAACGCCAGCACCTGTCTTAGCAGATACGAAGGCGAACATGTTGTCACCGCCCCAATCTTCAGACATAACGCCGTGTTGCGCTAATTCGCTCTTCACGCGGTCGATATCGGCTTCTGGTTTGTCCATCTTGTTGACGGCAACAATCAATGGCACGTTACCCGCTTTAGCGTGCTGAATCGCTTCGATGGTTTGTGGCATTACGCCGTCATCGGCAGCAACAACCAGTACAACGATGTCAGTCGCTTTAGCACCACGGGCACGCATTGCGGTAAACGCAGCGTGACCAGGGGTGTCTAAGAAAGTGATCATGCCGTTTTCGGTCTCAACATGGTATGCACCGATATGTTGAGTAATACCACCGGCCTCACCCGCTGCCACTTTCGCGCGGCGGATATAGTCGAGCAGAGACGTTTTACCGTGGTCAACGTGACCCATGATGGTCACAACTGGCGCACGAGGCTCAAGCTTAACGCCGCCCTCTTCGTCGCGCTCAGACAGTACTTGTTGCTCTAATTCGTTTTCACGGATCAGTACCACTTTGTGGCCCATTTCTTCGGCAACTAACTGGGCGGTTTCTTGATCTAACACTTGGTTGATCGTCACCATTGAGCCCATCTTCATCATTTGCTTGATGATTTCAGTCGCTTTAACCGCCATTAAGTGGGCTAATTCCGCCACAGTAACGGTTTCACCGATACGCACATCGCGGGTCACAGCAGCAACAGGCTTGTTAAAGCCGTGGGCCATTGATTCTGGCGCAGTGCTGCGATTACGCATGTGTTTTTCGCGGCCGTCACGGGCATCTTTACCACCACGTTTAGTCTTGGCAGTATTTTTGTTACGTGCACGACGGCCACGTTTTTCTTCATCCATATCCGATGAATCTTCAGCAGCACGGGCCACTTTAGAGGTAGTGATATGGTGATCGCTATAACGTTCAGCCTCTTTACGTTGACGCTCTTCTTCGTCCCAACGCTTAGAGTTTTCTTCCGCCAACAGACGCGCTTTTTCAGCGGCTTTAGCCGCTTCTTCGTCTTGCTTACGTTTAGTCGCTTCTGCTTGAACCGCTTTTAAACGCTCAGCTTCAATGCGTGCCGCTTCCGCTTCTGGCGAAGTGTCTTTTGCAGGTTTCGCATCCGTTGCCGCTTTAGCCTTAGCTTTTGCTTCGGCATCCGCTTTCGCCTTGGCTTCCGCTTTTGCTTCTGCGTCAGCTTTCGCCTTAGCTTCTGCTTCCGCTTTAGCCTTGGCTTCCGCTTCGGCTTTCGCCTTAGCTTCTGCTTCCGCTTTGGCCTTCGCTTCTTCTTCCGCTTTCAGAGCCGCTTCGCTAACATCGCGTTTAACGAAAGTACGGGTTTTACGCACTTCCACTTTAACGTCTTTAGATTGACCACCATTACCGGCCACACTCAGGGTCGATACGGTTTTACGTTGCAGTGTCATTTTGGTCGGTGCGCTTTCGCCGCCATGCTGCTTCTTCAGATAATCCAGTAACTGTTGCTTCTCAGCTTCAGACACGTTATCAGTTTGGCCTTTCTTAATTCCGGCCTGAGAGAATTGCTCAATCAGACGTTCAACACTTTTACCCACTTCCGTGGCCAATTTCTCTACGGTAGTATCTGCCATCAGTTAAATCCCCCTGTTGATCGACTTATGCTTCTTCGCCAAACCAACAGATGTTGCGGGCAGCCATGATCAGCGCACCTGCTTTTTCTTCTGTCAATTCTTCAATTTCGATCAAATCATCAATGCCTTGTTCAGCCAAGTCTTCTAGAGTCACGATACCTTTGCTTGCTAAAACATAGGCTAAGTGTCTTTCAACACCTTCAAGTGCTAATAACTCTTCACTTGGCTCCACACCATCTAGTGCTTCTTCAGAGGCGAGAGCTCGAGTTGAGATCGCCGCTTTTGCACGCTCACGTAATGCTTCAACGATATCTTCATCGAAGCCATCAATTGCCAATAGTTCAGATACCGGCACGTAAGCCACTTCTTCGAGAGAAGTAAAGCCTTCGTCAGCCAGTACTTGAGCAAAATCTTCATCTACATCCAGTGCTTCCATAAATAAGCTCTTCACCTTAGCGCTCTCGGCTTGGTGCTTCTTGTTCATGTCTTCCACTGTCATCACGTTCAGTTCCCAACCAGTCAGTTGAGTCGCTAAACGCACGTTTTGACCGTTACGGCCAATGGCTTGTGCCAGACTTTCCGCTTCAACGGCGATATCCATTGAGTGGTTGTCTTCATCAACGATGATAGAAGCCACATCGGCAGGTGCCATTGCGTTGATCACATATTGTGCTGGATTATCATCCCACAACACGATATCGACACGCTCGCCACCCAGTTCATTCGAAACCGCTTGTACACGTGCACCACGCATACCCACGCAAGCACCGATTGGGTCGATACGACGGTCGTTTGACTTCACGGCGATCTTAGCGCGTGCACCTGGGTCACGCGCAGCGCCCATCACTTCAATAAGCTCATCGGCAATTTCCGGTACTTCAACACGGAACAGCTCAATCAGCATGTCTGGCTTAGTGCGGGTTAAGAATAACTGTGCGCCGCGGGCTTCTGGACGTACTGAATACAGCAGAGCACGTACGCGGTCACCAGGACGGAAAGATTCGCGTGAAATTAAATCTTCACGGAACAATACGCCATCAGCGTTGTTACCTAAGTCAACTACCACGCTTTCACGGGTCGCTTTTTTCACCACACCAGTGATCAGCTCGCCTTCTTTATCTTGGAACTGTTCAACGACTTGCGCACGCTCGGCTTCACGTACTTTTTGTACGATCACTTGCTTAGCGGTTTGGGTAGTAATACGGTCGAAGGCCACAGATTCGATCTGATCTTCGATGTAATCGCCAGGTTGGATTTCTGGGTTTTCGTAACGCGCAGCTTCCAAGGTGATTTCGCGGTATGGGTTTTCTAACGCAACACCGTTATCGTCGATAACCATCCAGCGGCGGAAAGTTTCATAGGCGCCAGTTTTACGGTCGATAGAAACACGAACGTCAATATCGCCTTCGTATTTTTTCTTGGTTGCAGTTGCCAGCGCAGTTTCTAGCGCTTCAAAAATTTTCTCGCGTGGAACGGCCTTTTCATTTGAAACCGCCTCAGCGACTAGCAGAATCTCTTTATTCATTTCGTCTTGCCTCGTTCACCTTGAAACCATCAAAACTTAGCGATGATGTTGCCTTTACGGATATTATCCAAGGCGACAACCAGCTCTTTACCATTCACATTGAGTGACAGCATTTGGCCGTCAACCTGTGTAATGGCGCCTTTTAAATTACGACTGCCCGCGACAGGCATAGTCAGTTGAAGCTTGACATCCTCACCGACATAGGCCGCATATTGTTCAGCAGTGAACAGCGGTCTATCTACACCAGGTGAAGAAACCTCTAAGGTATATTCGGTCGAAATAGGGTCTTCAACATCGAGTACAGCGCTGACTTGGCGACTTACGTTGGCACAATCTTCGATATTGATACCATTCTCACCATCAATGAACACGCGCAGGATTGAATGTTTACCCGCTTGTACATATTCAATGCCCCAAAGTTGGAAGCCTAATGCCTCCACAGGCACTTTGAGCATGTCTGCCAGTCTGGATTCTAATGTTGCCAAAATTGACCCCCGGAAAAAACAAAAAAGGGCTTAATAGCCCTAGTAAAGCGTCGTATCGGATACGACAAATTTAAAAGTCCCAGATAACAAAAAACCCCGTAATGACGAGGTTATTAGCTTCAAGAACCTGTAAACCATAACGAATTCAAACACAATTCGTTACTAGGAGCTGGTTGCGGGGGCCGGATTTGAACCGACGACCTTCGGGTTATGAGCCCGACGAGCTACCAAGCTGCTCCACCCCGCGTCAACTGTGTGCAAGTATATTGACTATCGTCTTTGCTTGCAATAACTAAGTCAGCGCTTACTTCGTCTCACTTAGCTATATTATGGTGCCGAGAGCGGGACTTGAACCCGCACGTCCGTTAGGACACAGCCACCTCAAGGCTGCGCGTCTACCAATTTCACCACCTCGGCGACACCTTTTACTAGTCAGGAATTTTCGTTTCTGACTTTTCGGTTGCTTGATCAACTGGTTGAGTTACCTGTTCATCAGCACCTAAATTTTTCCATGCATCTTCATTTTTTGCGTGGTTTGCACTTAAGTTGCCAATCAGCAGACTTAACGTGAAAAACGCAATGGCCAGAATCGCCGTTGTACGTGTCAGAAAGTTACCTGAACCGCTCGAACCGAATAAGGTACCTGATGCACCGGCGCCAAACGAGGCCCCCATGTCAGCTCCTTTGCCTTGCTGGATTAAGATCAGGCCAATTAAACCTAATGCAACCAACAAGTAAACAACCACTAAAACTTCATACATATTATGCGCTCATCGCTATGGTACACAGACTTAAAAACTCGGTAGAGTTTAAACTGGCACCGCCAATCAGTCCACCATCAACATCAGGCTGGGCAAATAAATCTGCCGCATTACTCGGTGTCACACTACCACCGTACAAAATCCTGATATTTTCTCCGATAAACGGAGACACTTCAGAGAGACGTTTGCGTATAAACGCATGTACTTCTTGTGCCTGCTCTGGTGTCGCGCTCTTACCAGTCCCTACAGCCCATAACGGCTCGTAAGCGATAATGGCGTTATCAAAAGCCATAGTGCCATTTTTCTGGATCACTATATCCAACTCTTCCGCAATCACCTCGAAGGTACGTCTTGCTTCACGTGCTGGACCCGATTCACCCACACATAAGATTGGGGTTAGACCGTGCTTTTGTGCAGCGGCGAATTTCTCCGCTACGATATTACTAGTCTCTCCGTACATACGGCGACGTTCTGAATGCCCGATAATGACATATCGACATCCGCAATCTTTAAGCATCTGGCCCGAAACTTCTCCGGTATAAGCGCCAAAGTCATGTTGACTTAAATTCTGAGCGCCCATCCTAACAAGTGAACCGTCTAACGCTTCCTTGTTTGCTTCTAGCAGTTGCCTGACGCTTTCTAGATAGATAGAAGGCGGGCATAAAACCACTTCAGCTGAATCATTTTGGAGCTTTGAGGCAAATTTCTTGAACAACTCTTGGGCTAATGCCGCACTGCCGTTCATCTTCCAATTGCCAGCTACCATAGGACGTCTGAGTGCCATCACTGTCTCCTCTGAAAGCGGCGTGAATAATAGCGAACCACTTATTAAGTTACAATAGCTAAATTCGAAATTTTTCAGATATTAGGTTGGAATGCTTACTTTTTACACGCCAAACCCTATTCTTGCTCATTAATGCAGCTAACACCTTCATTTTTAATCGGTATCAGCTGCACTCGACTAAAGATTCGTTTGATTAGCTCGCCGATTTTACCGCATCTGCAATCAAATTGGCGTGCGCTAACACAGTATTGTGATCATCACCTTCAACCATCACACGAATTAACGGTTCAGTACCGGATTTACGTAGCAATACGCGACCTCGGGCACCTAGTTGTGACTCAACCTGAGCCTGAGCGGCTTTAACTTTATCTGAGCTTAATGGGTCGTGTTCGCCCTCAAAGCGCACATTCACTAACACCTGTGGCAGCATTTCCATCGGGGCTGTGAGCTGCTCAAGAGTGGCATTTTGTCGACGCATTGCCGCCAACACTAATATACCCGCCACGATACCATCACCTGTCGTACCATGGTCAAGGTTAAGGATATGGCCCGAGTTTTCACCGCCGATGCGCCAATCGAGTTCTTTCAGTAACTCCATCACATAACGGTCACCCACTTTAGAGCGGGCAAAGGGAATATCTAAGGCTTGCAAGGCTAAATCGAGACCGAGGTTAGACATAAGTGTGCCGACAACGCCACCACGCAGCACGCCACGGGCTTTAGCATCACAGGCCAGAATATAGAGGATTTGGTCGCCATCGATTACTTCACCGCGGCTGTTGACCATCATGATACGGTCGCCGTCACCATCAAGCGCAATCCCTAAATCGGCGCCCTCGGTCAATACGGTTTCGCAAATTTTTGCCATGGACGTGGCGCCCACTTTGTCATTGATGTTGACGCCATTGGGCTTATCACCAATGGTAATCACCTCTGCGCCTAACTCACGAAATACCGCAGGAGCAATGTGATAGGTCGCACCGTGAGCACAGTCCACCACAATTTTTAACCCTGTGAGGGTTTGATCCGCTGGGAAGTTGCCCTTGCAGTATTCAATATAACGGCCACGTGCATCTTCAATACGTGACACTTTGCCCAATAGATGTGACTCAACACACTCTAAGGGCTTTTCTAATTCGGCTTCAATTTCCAGTTCTAGGTTATCGTCGAGCTTGCTGCCATCGGTTGAGAAAAATTTAATGCCATTATCATAGTATGGATTGTGGGATGCACTGATCACCACCCCTGCTTCGGCGCGGAAAGTGCGAGTGAGATAAGCCACAGCAGGTGTTGGCATTGGCCCCATCAACATCACATTGAGACCCGCAGCCGAATAACCCGCCTCTAAAGCAGACTCAAACATATAACCCGAAATACGGGTATCTTTACCAATAATCACTTTTTTCGTGCCGCTGCGGGATAACACCCGCCCAGCAGCCCCACCCAACTTTAATGCCAGCTCGGGAGTCATCTGGCCTGAACCTACCTTGCGCACG
>AACY020525170.1_pt1 | contig 19519 bp, 18 predicted proteins | sample 267378 | NCBI WGS metagenome assembly AACY02 (sample SAMN02954345, study PRJNA13694) | marine metagenome | biome: aquatic; feature: ocean; material: water; isolation source: isolated as part of a large dataset composed predominantly from surface... | reverse complement strand
GAAGCAGCCGTCCGAGCGCGACGAAGACGAGGCGATGCTCGACCTTTACAGCTCCGCCGTCGGCATGGCGCAGAAGACCCCGCCGCTGTTCCGGTCGGTCGCGCAGATGGGCGTCGACGTCGCGGCGAAGGAGGCCGTGATCGAGGCGCTGAAGCTCCTGGTCCCGAAGGGTGGCGAGATCGTCGTGAGGACCACGGGACCGGCCGTCCGGCTGTTCCGCGACGCCAAGGGCGCGGCGCACGCGGAAGAGGTGAGCCCGGCGAAGCCGTCCGTGTCGCCTGCGTCGAAGGAGGACGGCGGCGACATCCTCGAGACCGGGCGCTCGCCCGCGCCGGACTGCACGCCCGACGAGGCCGAGGAGATGGGCCGGCAGGCCTATCGCGACGACCTGCGCATCGTCGATAACCCGTTCCCCTGGGATCACCCGCACCGGCATCGCTGGGACCTTGGCTGGCGCAAGGAGTCCGGCTCTGACGGGATGGGCGAGGACGATTGATGCTCCGCGCGCAGGCCAGCAAGCTCGAACAGCTCGCGGAGGTTCTCGAGCCCGGCGACGCGATCGAGCCGATATTGCCCGGCGCGGTGCGCGCGGCGCTCACGGAATGGCTGACGGAGATCTGGTCCGTCGACGACCTCAAGGCCGTGAACCTCGCCCCGCGCACCAAGGCCCTGTTTCACGGGCCTCCTGGCGTCGGCAAGACGACGCTCGCGCATCACCTCGCGGCGCGGCTCGGGATCCGCCTCGCCGCCGTCCGGCCGGATCGCGTGATCGACTCCTTCCTCGGCTCGACCGGGCGGAACATCGGTTCGGTGTTCGACTGCGCCCGCGCGGAACAGCCCGTGCTCCTTTTCTTCGACGAGTTCGAAGCGCTCGCGGGCAAGCGCATGAACGCGCGGCAGGGGGCCGAACAGGAGCGCAACGCGTCCCTCGACGTGATGCTCCAGCCGATCGAGGCCCATCGCGGCCTCGTCGTTGTGCATTCCTCGGATCGTGGGCGCGCGGAGCGCTCCGCTACGGCATCACCGCACTCGCGATCCTTCTGTTCCTGCTCGCCCTGCGCGGCTCCGGCGAGCGGGCTGGTCGGCTGGCCGAACGGCTCTTGACGATGGAGAAAACCCATGGCGTCCAACGACCGATGCTCGATGCGGCGTCGCGCCGTCCTCGTTCTCGCGACGATCTGGCTGAGCGGCTGCGCGATGGAAGCTTCTGACGTCGGCGGGCATGGGGCATGCCCTCCGGTTGTTGAGTGCAGCCGGGAGTTCCAGGCGCGCGCGACCGAGGAGGCGGCTCTGCCGCCGGAAGGGTCGGTCGTACCCGCGCGGCCTCCTCACTGGAAAACCCTTGCGTGATGAGCCATGCGCCGTGCAGGGCGAGCGCCACGCGTTCGCCCTCCTCATGCCACTGCTTCAGGCTGGCGCGGCCCAGAAGCGCGGCGAGCACGTCGCGCGACAGCGTCTTCTCGACGATCTCGCTCTCGAGCGCCTCGAAACGCTGGCCCAGCATGCCGCGCTCGAGCTTGCCATAGATGCAGGCCTGGCAATCCTGCAGACTCAGCGCGCCCACCTAAAATTCCCGCAGCAGCTGCAGATGCTGGAGTTTGGCGTCTTTGTAGACGCGGTAGCCGTTGGCCTGGCGCCTGCCCTTCAAAAGCCCGAGCTTGTCGTAATGAAGCCGCGTCCCGCGCGATAGGTCCAAGCTCTTGTGGAAGCCGTCAGCCTCCATATACGGGTATGGGTATATGAATCTTGAGAAACCGTTGTGAAAGCTGTTCCGGCCTCTGAGTTGCGACCGTGAATGACGCGCCACACGCCGGCCTTCTCCGGCGCGGGGCCGTAGCGCTCGCAATCGTGCTTGCTGTCGCGCTGGCGGCGATGGTTTCGACAGCTCTCGTTGTTGGCAGCATCGATCGGCGTTCGACGGAGGTCGCCTTGCAAAGGCGCGCCGACGAGATCGCGCGGTCCATCGATCTGAAGTTGTCAGCCTCCCATGCGGCAGTGCTGACAGTGGCGGAATCCTTCGAGCTGCGCGAAGGTTTCGATCTGGGGCGGCTCGAACGGCTGGCGCGCCGCGTCGGCGACGTGTTCGGTGGATGGTTCGTCATCACGACTGGGGACGAGCAGGTTCGCCAACTCCTGAACACCCGTAAGCCTGAAGGGACCTTGTTGGGCCCCTCTCCTGGCGCCGACCGCCCTGAACTGAGACGTGCCGAGGCGGAGAGCCTGCACCTGGGCCGCAGCGTGACCACCGATGCCTTCCTGGGCAGGCTGGCGAGCCGGTTGATCGTGGCCACCGTTATTTCGATCACCTTGCCAGACGATATGACGGCCTTTCTCGGTTTCGCCACCACCCTGGAGGACATCAACGCGTGGCTGATGGAAACCGAACTGGCGGAAGGCGAGTTTGCCGCCATCGCGGACGGCTCGCGCAGGGTCATTGCGCGCTCGCAGGACAACGTGGATTTCCTGCTGGCGGACCTTCCCGACTGGTACGTCGCCTTCTCGGATGGGCGGGACAGCGGTGTCGCTGTCGGTCCACCGTTGTACGGCGGGGCCCCCAGACTGTTCGCGATGCGTCGCCTCGAGGTTGCGCCGCGCTGGACGCTCGCGGTCTCCCAGCCGCTGCCGTCTCCGCTGTCTGCTCTGTATAGCTCCGCCTGGCCGGCGCTTTCGGGGTTGATGGCCCTGTTGCTGAGCGGAAGCATGGCGACCCTTTTGCTTGGTCGTCGCCAGGCCCGGGACGAGGCCCGGCGTGCAGCCCGCGAGGTCGTGGAACGTGAGCGCCTGCTGGGAGAAGTCCGCGCGTCGGATGCCCGCAAGTCGCGACTCATGGCGGTGCTGGCGCATGATCTGCGCACGCCGCTGGTTGCGGTGCTGGGGGGGCTCGATTTGCTTCGAGCGCATCTGGACAAGCCGCCTCAGAAACGAATGCTGCACCGCCTGAAGGCTGACGGCCACGGGATGCTGACCCTGATCGACGATGTGTTGGAGCTGGCCCGACTGGGTTCCGGCGAGGCGCGGCTGCGGCCGGAGCCCTTTGCGCCGGTCGCGCTGCTGACGCAGATTGGCGATCTCGTCCGGTCGTCAGCGGAGCGCCACGGGACCGAGGTCGTGGTTCAGGTCGATGATTTCCCCATGTTGAAGGGTGATATGGCGTCCCTGCGGCGGGTTCTGTTGAACTTCGCGACCAACGCGGTGAAGGCCACGCGCGGCGGCAGCATCCGGCTCTCCGCCACGCTCGGTGCAGCCGGCGCGGATGGTGCGACCGTGACCTTCGCCGTCACCGATACCGGTTGCGGCATCGCGCCTGAGGACATACCGAGGCTGTTTCGCGATTTCGGCATGTTGGAGCGCGACGGCGCCCACCCGGACGGGACCGGTCTCGGCCTTGCCATCTGCCGCAGGCTGGCTGCCGCAATGGGCGGCGAAATAGGTGTCGAGAGCGCCCTTGGGGAGGGGTCGCGTTTCTGGCTGAGAGTGACGCTGCCCGAGGCGGACAACGCTGCATCCGAGGCAAAAAGTGAATCGGTTGACCCCTCCGGCGTACTGATCGGCCTCAAGGTTCTGGTTGCCGAGGATCACGACATGATCCGGCAGCTAACCTGTGCGAACCTCGCGCGTGCCGGCATGCTGCCGACGGAGGCCGCGGACGGCGAAATCGCCGTTGAGCTGGCCGAGGCCGAGGAATTCGACCTGATCGTGATGGACCTGCAAATGCCACGCCTTGACGGGGATGCGGCGGCGGCACGCATTCGCGGCGGTGGCGGGCCTTCGGCGCGGGCCCGGATCATCTGCGTGACCGCGCACCAATCCCCCGAGATCGCCTTGATGCTGAGTAACCTGGCCTTCGACGCCAGCGTTCGCAAACCGCTGGACATCGGCCAACTGGCCGCCCTGATGCAGGGGGTGCCGACGACATCGAACGCCGTGCTTTCCTTCGAGGACTTCGACGCTGACAAGCTCAGGCAGCTGTCCGAGCCCGACGGCGGGGCGTTGTTGAACCGGACACTCAAGAGCTTTGCAGCCGATATTGAGACGACCCGCACCGATCTGGCGGCATTGATCGCCAGGCGCGACACCCTCGGGGCCGGCCGTCTGGTTCACAAGCTGGTCGGGTTCGGAGACACCCTTGGCGCACGGACACTTACCAGCGAACTGCGCAAGTTTGAAGATCTGATCCGCGATGATGACATCGAGGTTCTGGAAGAGGCGCTTGAATGGATCGATGACGTGATGGCCAAGACGCAGATGCAGGTCGTCCACCTGATCAATCAGACTAATCGGCAGAGCCTTTTGTAACGACCTGCATCCGGGCGATCCGGGGTGCCGCCTGATCCATTGTCCGTTTTCTTGATCTCATTCTCGCTCTTTGAAACCGCTACAGAAATTGTTGCCCTATGGACATCTAGTCCGATCAACACGCTAAGTTGCACACGTTGTAAGGTCTGCCCACGGCGGGGACCGCGCTCAGTCGGCCTTGACCACGGGGCCTTCCTGGGCAGCGAGCCAGTTCCAGGGGAGCAGGTCGTCGAGGCGGCTGATCGGCGTGCTGGCGATCCGTGCGAGGACGTCGGCGCGACGGGCCTGCGGATCGCCGCCGTTCATCTTGGCGGTGACGATCAGAGTGTACATCAAGGCGGCGCGGTGAGGGCGGCCTCGATCGCGTAGAGCTCGGCGATGCGGCGCAGACCCTCCTCCGCGATCGGCGAGGCGTCGCTGTCGAAGATCTCTCGCAGCTGCCGCCGCCCATCTGACCAGCAATGGGCGAGCACGAGCGGCGCGTCCGGGCCGCGCCCGTCGCGGACGGTCTTGTAGGCGCTGTAGCAGTCGACCTGCAGCACGCCGGAGAAGCCCTCAAGGATCGCGCGGGCGTGCTCGGCGCCACGGCCGGGCGCGTAGTGATAGACGACGGCGGGCGGGTCGGCGCCGCCCCATCGGCGGTCGTCGCGGGCGAGGGCCCAGAGATAGCCGATCTTGGTGCGGCCGCGGCCGGGATCGAGCACGGGCGCCGTGGTCTCGTCCAGGAAGAGCTTGCCGGATCGCCGCAGATGCGCGCCGAGCCGGTCGACGACCAGGGCGAGATGGAAGGCGGCCTTGCCGACCCAATCCGCGAGCGTCGAACGGTTCAGCTCGATCCCGGCGCGGGCGTAGATCTGGGATTGGCGGTAGAGCGGGCTGTGGTTCGCGTACTTCGCCACAAGGACATGGGCGATCAGCCGCTCGGTCGGCAGCGCGCCCTCGATCAGGTGGGCGGGCGCGTTCGGCGGGGCGACTGTCCGCCGGACAGTCGCCTTTTCCGCCTCACCCTGGGTCACCGCGCCCGCGCAGCGGCGGCAGGCGTATTTCGGGCGGACGGTGGCGATCACCCGGAACTGGGCGGGAACGATGTCGAGCCGCTCGGCGCGGTCCTCGCCGATGCGCGCCATCTCTCCGCAACCGCAGGGGCAAAGGGTGCGCTCGGGCTCGATCACCCGTTCGACGCGGGGCAACTCCTGCGGCAGCCGGCCCTGGTTGCGCTTGACGCCGACGCCGCCTGCGCGCGACGCTAACGGCGTCGCGCTGGAACGATCCTTCGCCTCTTCCGCCGTGGCGACCGCCGCCTCCAGATCCTCGAAGGCCAGCTGGCGCTCGTCGGCGCCGAGCTTCTCCGACTTCTTCCCGTAGAGCGCCTGGCGGAACTCCTTCACCAGATGCTCTAGGCGGCGGTTGTGCTCGGCGAGCGTCTCGACCTCGGCCTCGAGTGTCAGCCGCCGCGCGCGCTCGGCCTCGAAGGCGGCGCGGATCTCGGGCGGCAGGGTGGAGAGGTCGATCTCGGCGGGCGGGCTCATCGCCTCGGAGTTTACCGGCCGCGACGACGCGTGTGGCGCCCCGGCGGCGCGGCCGAAACACTCCGCCGCAGTCGGCCCGCGCACCCGCCGCGGCCCGTAGACCCGCCGCCAGTCGAGCCCGTCGAACAGGGCTTCGAACTGGGCGCGGGAGAGCCGCATGACGCCGCCGCGATCTCCGCCACCCGCACCGCCGGCGCATCCGCCGCCAGCCGCACGATCACGCCGTCCGCCTCGATCTCGACGGGCGCCGCCGCCCCGGCGGTGGACGGCCCCTCATCGACCACCAGTGCGGCGAAGGCCTGCTCCGCGCCCTCCTCGACAGGCAGCGCCAGCTTGCCCTGCCGCGCCAGCCGTCGCCATGTCGTCACCTGCTGCGGCGCGACCCCGTGCCGGCGGGCGACATCGACCACCCGTGCGCCAGGCTCGAAGGACTCCAGCACGATCCGGGCCTTCACCGCGTCCGGCCAGTTGCGCCGGCCAGTCGGGCCCGCAATCACCTCGAGCCGCTCGGCTGTCTTCCGTCGCCCGGCCAACAAAATCTGCGCGCTTTCCTGCAGAGCTGTCGTCCCCATCCATCGGCAAACTCGCGCCGAATGGATCAAGCGATCCCGAGGTCAGCCGGTCAGGGGTGGAGACGGCGCTTACGTTGAACCCGGCGTAGGCGTCGGCCTGCAAGATCCCGCTCCAGCGGGCGAGATGCTGTCGGGGATGCTAGCCGCGCCGGTCGCGCGAAAAGCGGAATAGCGCGGCCGGCGGTGCGCGCCCGCCGAAGGGCCCGTCATCGCGGACATAGGTCCAGAGCCGCGCGGTCTCGGCCTTGCCCTTGGCCCGCAGCGGCACGATGGTGTCGTCGCCGTGGAGCTGCTCGGCGGCCATGACATGCGCCTCGATCAGCGCGTGCAGCGGCGCCAGCACCGCGGCGACCGCGCCTACCTGGTCGGCGAGCGCCGACAGGCTGAGCTCGACGCCCTCGCGGGCGTAGCGCTCGGCCTGAAGGTTCAATGGCTGATGCTGCCCGTACTTCGCGAAGACGAGCATCGCCAGAAAGCTCGGGCCGGCCTAGGCGCGCGGCGTCGGGTGAACTCGTCCTTGGGTTTCACGCAGCGATACATCGAGGGTGATGCCGCTGCGAGGGCGAAGGTCGTAGAGATGGTTTGACCGATATCTGGTCAGGCAGTTGTGGTAAAGTTTGGGTGACTATTCTGACGAGACTGCAGAGCCAAGCCCAATACGCCTATAATAAAGAAAACAATTGGAATGTTTCTACCGTTGATCTCAGGCACTCTTGGTGGGTTTATTGAGCTAGTGGAATAAAGTTGAGCGCCTCCGTAGTCAGTCAACAGCGATTGGGCTTCAGTAGATTTGAAGCCAGTCCAGAATGAAATCGCTCCGTAGGAGCTATCATAAGGCAATACGCCGCCGACCAAGCCGCCGCTCAAAACACCTGCAATGACCCATTCATCATCGCGCAGGACAAACAAGGGCCCCCCGCTATCACCACCAGCTGTTGAACCCTCAAGGGCAAGCATATCGCTTGAAGACGTTACATTAAAATTTTGAAGTGTATTCGCCGTACCAACTGGATTATCAAAATCTGCATAGTAGAGAAAATTAGATCCAGAAGCATTATCGCCAACGCTATAAGCGTCTATTGTGTTATCAGCCGCCCATCTTTCTCCATCTCTCGTGCCCTCATGACCTGATGAACCCGTACCATTCAACCCATAACCAACAAAACGCACCTGTTCACTAACAATGAACTCATTAGTGAAACGATGGGGATTGATATCATTTACAGCACTGTCTATCTCAATAATCGAAATATCACTACCTGTTTGGATATTTCCATTATAGCCCAGCATGTTGTAAATATGTAAAACTCTGTAATTATTGCGAGCCCCACCATAATCAAAGATTGCTGTAGCAGAGCTGGCGGAATATCCGTTCGTGCAGTGTTGTGCAGTCACGATAGTTTTTGCAGAGACAAGCGCCCCACTGCAAAGCCCGTATCCACCACCTGAATTCGCAAAACGCAGTTCAGCTACTCCTGAAAACGGAATACCAGCGTCAATTGCTAGAGACACACCAGCATCGTCGTTTATGGTAATTGCAAACGCAGGATCGACTCCAACGATAAGGAGAAGGCTGGAAAAGATTCTTCCCAAAAGCTTGGTCATTGTGGCCACACCCTCGCCCCCACCAAAATACTATCGACCAACATTCCCCAAGTTGCATGCAGGGGCAAGGTCGCCTGATTTTGCCCGCTGGACAAGCGTCTTTCGCCCCGGGCAGCGTCTGCGGTCGCGCGAACGCTTGGAGCTGGGCGGATCAGACCGATCTCGATCCGCGTAGCGGGCGCGCATGATGATGCCGTCCGCGACCCATCAGGCGTGACGAGCGCCCGTGCTAACGCCACAGATGCCGCGGACGAGGCCCCCATCTGGCGCCGCCAGTGATAGAGCAGCGATAGAGCAGGCTCGGATCCAACCCGCGTTCGCGCGCGAACGCCGTCACCGAAACGCGATGCCGCGGAACGCGCGCCCGCGATCGCGTGGAACAGGCGCCCACCATCCGTGGAATGCGCACCCCCGACGGCGACCGCCGTCCGCAATGATTTCAACTCGATCAAAAGCCATAGGGACAGCCACATGGATAACCTCCGGGATATCCCCGTGGCTCTTACACCAAGCCGCGCGTCAGAAGACGGCACTCACCCGATGAATACGTTCTGCAGGGCGTAGATCTCGTTTCATGTTGCGGGCGAACTGCGTTTTGGTTACTCGGGCCTTCCCTTCTGTACCTCACGCCTGCGCCGTTCGAGGGCCTCGGAGACCGCCTCGCGCAGGTCGGCGGCGCCGGCCCGGCCTGAGGGGCGCTCAACCAGATGGACGAGTTCTTCGCGCACGCTCTCGAGCACATCGACGACGACGTCACAGGCATGCGCTTTCAAAGTACTTGCCATCTCTGCCGCTTCACTTGGTTGGTCAGGGAAGAACTCGAAGGCCCGTTCCTCTGCTGCCATGCCTTCCTCCAAGTAGGGCGGCCTTTTGAGATATTCGTCCTCCATCGGATCACCTTCCCAGCGGGAATCGCGGGGCGCCGCGAAATCGGGACCGCAGCGGTCTGGGCCTACCGGACGTCATCTCGATCACCACTTCCTTCTCCCGAGCAGTATCTGCTCTCTGGTTTCGCGGCAGCACGGCAGCCGGTGCGGGCGGGGCCCATCGCAATCCGAACTGTCTAGCAATGCGTCGATCTATTGCTCGAGCTTGGCTACGACAACCCGATGCACCGCCTCGTTTTTCGAACGCAGAAGTATGAGGGATGTCATTGGACATCAGCCAAGCGTCCGGCTTAGATAACAGGATTGGATATATATATATTTTATCAGTATTTTTTCTTCAAAAATACTAGGAAAAGAACAGGTTATACTTAAAAAGATATTTTAAAGTTTTCGCAATAAACCAATATTATAGGAGCTTTATTTTGATATATTCCAATCGATATTGGCTTTGATCGGGTGCAAAGTAATCCCTTCTGACGCCTGATGCCGATTAAACCAATAAGTTGTAGGGAGGACTACCCTTGAAGCGGCGCACGCCCCGCGCGCGTCGGGGCTTGCCCAACCATGAGCGCAACGCGGGGAAGGTGCGCACGCTCCTCGCGCCATTTCACAAAGCTGTTACTGGCGCGCGCATCGAACCTCACCCCTAGCTTCTCGGGCCGCTCGCCGATCAGCCATTCGAGAACGTCGCCCCAGAGGCCCCACGCTTCGGTGGTCTGCAGTTCGAAGGAGCCGAAGTTGTAGACGCGGGTGATCGCGCTTCCGCCGCTCGCCGCGCCCACGACGTGGCTGAGCATCTGATCGGTGACGAACACCGGCACGCCGAGATCGGCGAGGTGCGTCGTCATGGTGCGCCGGAAGTCATGCTGCACGAACGGCTCCGACGTGAGCGGCTCGAGGTGCTGCACGCGCCAGCGTCGGAGGTTTTCGCCTTGGGCGAGCGGGAAGATGCGGCCATCGGGGCGGCGGCGGCGCACGCGATTGAGCGCGCGGATCGCGTAGCTGTTCAGGGTGATCGTGTGCGGCCGCCCGCCCTTCATTCGCTCGGCCGGAATGCGCAGCACGCCCGCCTCGTAGTCGATCTCCCGCCAGAGCGCGTCGCAGACCTCGTTCAAGCGTGCGCCGGTCGCCGCAATCAGCGCGAAGGCGACGGCCGTCTCGTTGCGGCCCGCGCCCTGCGTCGCCTGGTCGATCGTCGTCATCACGTCGCGCAGTTCATGCAGGCCGAGAAACCGGGAGCGGGCCGATGTAGCCTCCATCCGCTCCTTCCGCGTGGTGACGCGGATCTTCTTGAGCGGCGGCATCGGCTGGAGGTGGCCCTTGTCTGTCGCCCAGCGCATCCATGTGCCGATGTGGCGGCGCAGGCGCGCGCGCAGCTTGAGGGGCTGCCGCTCAAGATGGGCGTCGAGTTTCTCCACCGTCAGGGTCTCAAGAGGCTCGTCGCCGAGAGCCGGCTTGACGTGCTTCTCGAAGTGGAGCGCCTCATACTTGTAGGTTTTTGCGGCCCACGAAAGCCGACGTTCTTCAATATAGCCGGCGAAGCTCTCCGCAAGTGTGAAGGGGGCTCCCTCCGCGCGCGTTGTTCCGCGCTGCCCGCTTTCCGCCTGCAGCGCGATGGCGCGCGCCTCGCCGACGGACATCGCCGGGAACTCGCCGATGGCCTTTCGCTTGGCCTTGCCCGCCTCGAACCACTGCACAACAAACACTTTCTTGCCGCTGGTGTTGATGCGGATCCGAAGGCCGGGGCAATCGCTGTCGCTGTGAAGAACCTGGGACGCGCCTGGTCTCAGCTTCTGAATGGCCTTGTCGCTGAACCGGAAAATCATGCGCTTGTCCTTTCATGGGCGGGGTTTCCGAGTGACCTGATGACTGCAGTGCCAGATGATGGGAATGCATTATTGGGTCAATTTCAGGTTCACTCAGTCACAAGAGGGCTCTTACGTTGCGTTTCGAGCGTGTTTTGCGTGATATATGATCTTGTGTCAAGCCTCAGAAATCAATAGGAAATGTGCAGTTTCAGCGTGATATATAGGGTGTTGTAGGATTTCTCTTAATCAGCGGGTCGTAGGTTCGAGCCCTACTACACCCACCAATATTTTCAGATAGTTAGAGGTGCAACGCATTTGGAGTGTTGGCCTAGGCAAGCGCCGGGTAAGCATGAGCGCCAGCACTTAGCCGCGACAAATCCACAAATGGCCAACTGAGGCGGGTTGATCCTGACTGTGCTCCGGAGGTTTTGATGGGGCACATTCGGCTCGGCGTTCTGCCGAAAAGCAAGCGATGGCATGACGTTGTTGCGCTGATTGAGGGTGACGGGTCCTCGCAGGCTGTTGCGCGCGCGGCCGGGAATGCGGCGCAGGCCGCGCTCAAATCCGCCGCATCCGATCCAGTCTTTGCTGAAGCACTCTGGCTTCTGGTTCGCCTCCCTCTCGCAGCGCGCGATCCCGATTCGGCTGACGGGCTGACGGAAGTCCCAAGGGTTCCAGGGCGTTTTCCGTCGCTTCTTGAGCTTACAGCCGGACTTACCGAAACCCTTGACGCCTTCGCTCTGGAGCGTGGCCCTTTGGGCGCAGGTCCTCAATGAGCTCGAGCTTCATCCGGATCTCACGGTCGCTGACGAGGGACGGATCGCCTGGGCGATCCGTCAAGGGTCTCCCGCGCTGATGGACGCGCTCAACGGCTTCGTGAAGACGGCGAAGCAAGGGACCCTGCTGGGCAACGTCCTTATCAAGCGGTACTACGAGGACGTCGAGCGGGTTCGGAACGCGGCGGCGCCGGGCGAGAACGAGAAGCTTGACGCCGTGATCGAGATCATTCGCCGCCACGCCGGGGACTACGATTTCGACGCGCTGCTGATCGCGGATCAAGGCTATCAGGAATCGGGACTCGACCAGCCCAAGCGCAGCAAGGCCGGCGCTGTCGGCGTGATGCAGGTGATGCCGGCCACGGCGCGCGACCCCAACGTCGCGATCCCAGACATCCATATCGTCGACCGCAACGTCGAGGCGGGCGTGAAATACCTGCGGTTCCTGCGCGATCGCTATTTCAGCGAGGACGACATGACCCCGCTCGACCGCGCCCTGTTTTCCTTCGCCGCTTACAACGCTGGCCCGGCGAACATCGCGAAGGCGCGGCGGTGGGCCGAACAGATGAGGCTCGATCCGGATGTCTGGTTTTGCAATGTGGAGCTGGCGGCGGCCAAGACGGTGAGCCGCGAGCCGGTCGTCTATGTGCGCATCATCCTGAAATACTACGTCACCTACCGGCTTTACGAGGCGCGCCGGAAGGAGCAACCCGCCGAGTAGGCCGAAACCGCTGGTTCAGACGCCAGGAGGAGACGCCTGCTCGATCACGACCGTGCGGGTCGGGAAGGCGAAGGCGGCCCCCGCCTTCTCAACGGCGCGCATGACGTCGAGCAGCACCGCCTCCTGCACCTCCAGGAAAGTTCCGTAGTCACGGGTGGTCACGTTGGCGCGCAGTTCAATCTCGATCGCCGAGGGGCCGAAGCCGATCAAGCGGGCGCGCGGCAGGCCGCCGTCCTCAGCGACCCATTCATGCGCCGCTGCGGCGTCACGGATCGCGCGAAGAGCGACCGCCACTGTCTCGGGCGGTGTGTCGTAGCGGAGCCCGATCGTCTGAACGATCTGGCAATGGTTCCGCCGACTGAAATTTACGACATGCATCTTCGCAAGGTCAGCGTTGGGTATGGCGGTCAGCGTGCCGTCGAGGCCTCGGATGCGGGCCGAGCGTGGGCCGATGGCCTCGACCGTACCCATGTCGGAACCGAAGCGGATGAACTCGCCGATGCGGAACGGCCGGTCGGCGAAGACGCTCAGACCCCCGAACAGGTTCTCGATCGTGGACTGGGCCGCCAGCGCGAGCGCGAGACCGCTGACGCTGACCCCGGCCACCACGCCGAGAACCGGAACCCCGATGGCGTCCGCTCCCCAAACCAGCGCCGCCGTCGCCGCTACCGCGCCGCCGACGCGGCCGAGCAAGCGCAGAAGGTGGGCGTCGTATCCGTGCTCCGCGACAAGCGGAGACGCGATCAGCGCCTCGACGAGCAGCGATGCCGCGACCCAGGCCGTCCAGGCGAGACCCACGGCGAGCGTCACCGTCGCGACGCTCAAGGCGAACAGTCCGAAAGCGCCGGAGACGTTGATCTGGTCGTTCGCGAAGCCGATGCCGAAGAACGTCAGCGCGCAAAGAGCGGTCGGCGCTGCAAGCCGCGCGAGAGAGAGTCGCACTGGACCTGTGTCGCGGGCTACAGCGCCCGCAGCGCGCGCCACCGGCAGCACGGCGAAAAGGCCAGCGAGCCAAAGAAGCACGGTCAGGGCGACCTTCCACGCTGGTGTGCCGAAGAGCGGCGCCCGAAACTCCGGCGGCAGCGCCGCGACGAGCCCTTGCGGAACCGCGGGACCAGCCAGATTGATCTCGACCGCGTGCCAGTTGTCGACGACGCTTGGCTGAACGATCGGCTCGTGGATCATCACGGAGTGATCCTCCGGCAGTCGGACGACCGTTTCCGCCGAGAAGAGATATTCGGCCGACGCGCCCTCGCCGACGCGGACGATTTCGATCGCCGTCCCGGGGCGGCGCCAGCGTGGCGGCAGGTCGTCGCCGCCCGGGATCGACTCGAGCGCCAAAGGCTCCAGCCGCACAAGGATGTCGCGCAGGTAGGCGACAGCGGCGCCCGCCGTTTCTTCGCGCAGCGCCTCAGGGACAGCCGAAAGGTCGAACAAGGCGCCGGCGCGATGGACCGCACGATAGAGGGTTTCCAGCCGCGTCGCATCGGGGGCCGCGCGGTAGGCGCGCAGCGCATCCCCGATGCGCGCACCCTGCTCCAAGAGCGACCCGTAGGTCGCCCGAGGGCTCGCGGTGTCGAGCGGGGCGAGCGGCGTCGACGGCTCCTGCGCCCAGCTTTGGGCGGCTAGAACGCACACAGTCAAGATTAGGGCGAGTAGGCGAAAAAAGGCGTAGCGCATCATTCGAACTAGTCTTTAGAGCGCCCGCCCGGCAAGCCTCGCCCGCCGTTTCGGACGTGCCGTGCCCCCCGCTCGGCGACGCGCGCGGCATTGGTCTCAGCTACTGCGGCGCCTTGCTCATGAACTCCTCGACGACGTTCGACATGTCGAAGGACGAACCGCCCTGCACCGGGGGATACTCGACGAGACTTTGCAGGTGCCTCTGCATGAGAACGCCCATAGGCTGGATAAGCCAGGAGACCTTCTGCAACAGATGTCCATAGGCGTCGGTCGAGTCATAACTCTCGAACGGATCCATGCGGATGTTGAACACCAGCGGCACCGTCCGCGGCGCCACGTTGGCGTAGTAATCTTCCTTCGTGGAGAAGTGGAACTTCCACGGCCCCATCCGCACCGCGGTCAGCTTGCCCTCATAGTAGTGGAAAATATGGTTGCGTGCGGAGCTGTCGGTGTCGCCGCGCCAATAGGGCAGATTGTTCACCCCGTCGATGAACTGACCCATTTCGGTCTCGACCAGCGCGGCGGGGTCCTCGATGCCGGCGGCGACGGCGAGGCTCGTGAACATGTCCTGATGCGCCTGGATTCCGTTCCGCACGGCTCCTGAGGGCAGGCTAGCAGGCCAGCGGATGACCGATGGGACACGCACTCCGCCCTCATAGGTCGTCATCTTCTCGCCGCGGAACGGGGTCGTGCCGCCATGGGGCCAGGAGGAGTGCTCGGGACCATTGTCGGTCGAGTACCAGACGACGGTGTTCTCGGTCAGGCCCTGCTCGTCGAGCCAGTCGAGCACCGCGCCGATGTCATTGTCATGCTCGATCAGGCCCGAGCCGTAGAAGTCGGCCTCGGAGGTATACTCCTCCGCCAGGTAGCGGCTCTCGTCGCGCAGGCGCGTGTAGAGATGCATCCGGCTGGTGTTCAGCCAGACGAAGAATGGCTCTTCGGCCGCCTGCGCCTCGGCCATGAAGTCGAGCGCGCGGGGGACGACCTCCTCGGTGTCGAAGGTCTTCATCCGCTCCTGCGTCAGCGGCCCGGTGTCCTCAATGGTCTGATTGCCGACGACGCCGAAGCGCGGGTCTTCGGTCGCGTCGAACGCATCGGTGGCGAAGCTGTGCAGCACCCCGCGGGTGCCGAACTGCGCCTCGTATTCCTCCAGCGACCCCGAGAACGCCTCGCCAAAGCGCTGATAGTCCCGCTGCTCGGACTCCTCCTGCGTGTTGAGGTGGTAGAGGTTGCCGTAGAACTCGTCGAAACCGTGATTGGTGGGCAGATGCTCGTTGCGGTCGCCGAGATGGTTCTTGCCGAACTGACCCGTGCGGTAGCCTTGCATCTTCATGAGTTCGGCGAGCGAGGGCGACTCCGGCTGGAGACCTAGCGGCGAGCCGGGCTGCCCGACGGTCGTCATGCCGGAACGGATCGGATACTGCCCGGTGATGAAGGCAGCGCGCCCGGCCGTGCAGCTGGGCTGGGCGTAATGGTCGGTAAACAGCACGCCTTCTTCAGCGATGCGGTCGATATTGGGCGTGGAGTAGCCCATGATCGGATGGCTGTAGGCCGACACGTTCGCCCAGCCCACGTCGTCGCCCCAGATGACGAGGATGTTGGGGCGCTCCTGTTCCTGGGCGGAGGCGGCCAAGGCCGACATCGCACCGAGCGCCGCGGCGAGCGGCAGTCTGCTCAACATGATCGATCTCCCTGTGTTAACCGGTTTTCTTGAGCCGCCGGTGCGTGTTGTGATCCTTCTTCCTTTCACAGTAGCCGTACTGGCCGAACGGAATTGCACTCGCAGGTGCAGACCTGGGAAGCATCAATGACTTTGGACGACGCCTGTTCGCTTGCCTTGCGCGCTGGTTGGCTCTCGCGACAGCCCGAGGTCTTCGCCCGGCGGCTGCTCTCCGGGGCGCAGCTTCGCCAGCTCCAACGGGGCGCGATGCTGTACGGTCTGGGCGATCCCGCCGGGTCGCTCTACTGCGTCGCGTCCGGCTGTCTCGACGTTCTGGCCTCGTCCGGCCCGTTCCCGCCCACGCTTGCGCATCTCGCCCGGCCCGGCTTCTGGATCGGGGAGGCGGCGCTCCTTGGGGAGACAACCCGCCTCGTCGCAACGATAGCGCGAACGGACGCAGCGGTTCTCGTCCTGGCGCCGGCCGAGGTGCGCCGCTGCGCGGACGAGGCCCCCGAGACATGGCGGCGGATCGGCGCCATCACCGCCGGGCATCTCGATACGGCGCTTTCCTTCGCGATCTGCCGGAGTGGAGAAGATCATCTGCTCCGCGTCGCGGTCACCCTGCTCCGACTATCGGAACCAAGGGACCCGCATGAGGATCGTGTGACCCTGCCGCTCTCGCACGCCGAGCTCGGCGAAATCTGCGGCCTGTCGCGCAACAGCGTCGGGCGTGCTCTCACGGCGCTCGCTCGGAGCGGGACCGTCGAGGCCGGCTATGGGCGGGTCATGCTTCCCGACCCACCGGCCCTGGCCGCTCTGATCTCCCGGTAAGGGCGGCGCGCAAGCGCATGCCAACCGTCTCAAGGCTCTGTCACGAACGCCTCGACGCCCGCCGCGCGCCGCAGCGCCTCAAGATCGGTGATCTCGATGCTGCCATAGCCGCAGCAGATCAGACCGTCGCTCTCCATCCGATCCAGAAGGCGGCTCACGACGGAACGCGACAGGTTCGCAAGCTGGCCGAGCTCGGTCTCGTGTTCGAGGAAAGCTGGCTCATAGCGATATCTCGGGCGATGCGGAGTACTGAGCCACGCTGCCTACGATAATGGTCTATGCGACGCCCCACAGGCGACCTCGCGGTCTTTCACATCCGCTGCCAAGCGTTGTCCGCCCCCGCACGCGCTCCGTTCTCACCAAGCGCTGTCGCTGCTACCAACCTTGCGAAAATCATTTCAAATGTCCTTCGAAGGGCGAGCGATGCGCCCTGCCCTGTCGCACGGTTCCGCCGTCGTTGTCGCTCGGCTGTCCCCTGTAGTTCATCAGTGGCCCTCCATCCAGAATCGAAGGCCCCGCATCAGGCCAAGCACTAGGGCCGTCCCGCTGATGTACAGAAAGGCGAGCAAGTAACCCGCCGCACGGCTGCGCCGAAACCGCTCGATTCGGTGTCGAACGCGCTGGACGGTGTCGAAAAAAATCATTTCAGAGGCTCCCCGTTTCTGAATACTATCTCAGTTCTGACTCATTAAAGTTATTAAGTACAATAAGCTGTTCCCTCTATGTGAGTCAGGGCAAAGCAATAGGCAGAAAAAATGATTTCGCCTTATTCAAAATATTACCCATTTTATTCGCAGCCTTCCCTGTTACAGGAAGAACGTATGCCACGCTTCAAGCCAGATCATATGTTGTTCTATCTTGATCCCGACCAAGATTGCTGTCTCAACTACGATAAAATGCAGTGGATCATCAAGCGCCGCCGAGGTTCGGGCTTTCAGCCTGTGTCTTTCATCGCTGGACGGCGCTCGACCCTAATGCGCGAGGCCGAACGGTTGAGTAGGGGCTGCCTCACCGACAGCGCTCTGGCGCGCATTCCCCCACGGCCACCGCAAGACCACCACGCTGGTCGCGGGCCTGCGCCTGAGCGGCATGGTCGCGCCGATGGTGTTGGACGGCCCGATCAACGGCGCCCTCCGGGCCTTGTATCGCTCGAAACAGCCCACTGGGCTGTTTCGTCCGGGCAAGCCCGGACCACTCAACAAGGGTTCGAGGTCTACGTCCGCCACGTCTTGGCGCCGACGCTCCGGCCGGGAGACGTCGTCATCATGGACAACCCCTCCAGCCACAAACGCGCCGCGGCGCGGAAGTTGATCGAGGCTGCTGGAGCCGAGCTCCTCTTCCTTCCGCCCTACAGCCCCGACTTCAACCCCATCGAGATGGCCTTCTCGAAGCTCAAGGCGCTCCTGCGAAGGGCCGCCGAACGGACCGTCCAGGGCCTATGGGACGCCATCGGACGCCTCGTCGATCTCATAACGCCCAACGAGAGCGCCAACTTCTTCACCGCAGCCGGCTATGAACCAGAATGAACGGGAAACGCTCTAAGCTGCGTAAGGTCGTTCTCATCGTCGGCGGCGAACAGGTAGGCCCATTGGTGGCGCTGATCCTGCACTCCCGGCGGACGCTTGCCGCGCGTCCACCAACGGTGACAGAGCCGGCCTTTCTGGCCGACGCGCCTGTTCGCCGGGAAAACACTCCACTGGAGTCTTTTCTTTTCCGGCTCACTCCATGAACCACAGCGTCACCCGCTTGCCGGGACGGGCCCCGGCGGCGGCGGCCAGCGCCGACTGGAGCCCCCTTGTATGGGGCTTCATCTGTCAAGGCGTGATCGTCATCGTCATGTGCGGTCAATCGGGACCGGGCCGTTGCACGGCTGCGGGGCGTCGCCCGCAGAACCTTGTATCCGGCGAGCTCACCGGGAGCTCGAACCCTAATCCTGCTTTCGGCGAGGCCGGCCCGGGCGGACGGGGCCCATCTTTTGAACGGCGTTCAGCCCTGGGGGCTCACGGCCGCACGCCCATCCCGGACCGCACGACGACGACGGCGCACGCCGTCGCCGCCGTCAGGCTGTGGCGATCCTGGCGCCCTCGGGCGGCGCGCCGGTGGCGAGATAGCGCCACAGCGCGACGACGAGCTTGCGCGCCAACGCCACGATCATGATGCGCTTGAATCGGCCGCGGGTCGCTCCGACCCGATCGCAGAACCAGCGCGAAAGCTGGCTGTCAGGCTGATGACGCAACCAGAGCCAGGCCAGTTCGACGGCGGTGCGTCTGGCGCGCGGGTTTCCGGCCCGGCTGATCCCTTGGTCGCGCTGCAGGCCGCCGCTGCGCCATGGGCTCGGCGTGAGACCGACGTAGCCAGCGACCTCCCGCCGATTGGCGAAGTCGCGATGGAAGACTTCGTCGACGAGGACGCGCGCCGATATCGGACCGATCCCGGCCAGTTGGATGAGGCGGGCTTCCCGGGCGTCGGCGTCCTGCGACCGCTCCGCCGCCTGCTCGCGCTCGACTGCTCGGATCATCTCGATCGCCTGCCAGAGGCGACGACACTCCCGAGCGATCTCGGCCTTGAGCGCCGGCGGCAGATCGCGGCCGTCGCCCGTGCGCATCGCCTCGAGCCGCTCCGCCCAGTCCGCGCGCGCGGGATCGAAGGTGCGGATGCCCTGCGTCATCAGAAGTCCCTTGATGCGGGCGATGTGCTGGACCCGTTCCTTGACCAGGCGCTCGCGCTCACGGCTGCGGCGTCGGCGATCTTCCTGCTCGGGGCTCGGCGGCCGAACCATGCGGCAGACCTGTCGCTCGCCCCGGTCCCACGCCATCAGCGTGCGTAGCAGGGCCGCGAGATCGAGTCGGTCGGTCTTGGCCCGACGCGCCCGGCGGTCGACCGGCAGGCTCGCCGGATCCATGACGTGGCTCTCAACCCCATGATTCAACAGAAGGCGATGCAGCCAGAAGCCGTCATGGCCCGCCTCGTAGCAGCAGACGATGCGCGCCGACGCTCCGAGCCGCCGCTCGAGGGTCTCCCGCACGCCGCCGATCCGGCGCAGCAGCGCGTCGGCGTCGCCGCCGGCCACCGAGTGCCGGCTCACCTTGTCGGCAATCGGCGAATGGATCCCCATCAACCAGCGGGACTTGCTCAGCTCCAGCGCAATATGGAT
>AACY020296379.1_pt1 | contig 19650 bp, 11 predicted proteins | sample 267378 | NCBI WGS metagenome assembly AACY02 (sample SAMN02954345, study PRJNA13694) | marine metagenome | biome: aquatic; feature: ocean; material: water; isolation source: isolated as part of a large dataset composed predominantly from surface... | reverse complement strand
GCGCGCGGCGCCTCGTGGACGAAGCGCCCGTTCTCCAGCACGAGCACCCGGTCGGCGACGTCGAGCGCGAAGCTCAGGACCTGCTCGGAGACGACAATGGAGAGCCCCTTGTCGTCGCGGATCTTGCGCAGCGTCCGCGCCATCTCGCGGATGATCGAGGGCTGGATGCCCTCGGTGGGCTCGTCGAGCAGCAGGACCTTGGGCTTCGAGGCGAGCGCACGTCCGATGGCGAGCTGCTGCTGCTGACCGCCCGAGAGGTTCCCGCCGCGACGGCGCCGCATCTCCAGCAGCACCGGGAACATCTCGTAGATGTCGCCCGGCACCGTCGTCTCGCCCGTCGAGGAGAGCCCGGTCTCTAGGTTCTCCTGCACCGTCATGGTCGAGAAGATCGCGCGCCCCTGCGGCACGTAGCCGAAGCCCTGCGCGACGCGCTTGTGGGGCTTGAGCCCGGCGACGTCGGCTCCGTCGAGCCGGATGCCGCCGCCGGTCGAGGGCACCATCCCCATCAGGGCCTTCATCAGCGTGGTCTTGCCCATGCCGTTGCGGCCCATGATGGCCACGATCTCGCCGGGCTCGACCTTGAAGTCGATGCCGTGGAGCACTTCGGACTGGCCGTAGGCCACGTGCATGTCGTCGACGTTCAGCATGGCGGCCTCCTCAATGTCCGAGATAGACTTCGACGACTTTCGGATCGTTCTGGACCTTGTCCATCGAACCCTCCGAAAGGATCTTGCCCTGATGCAGCACGGTCACCTTGTGGGCGATGTCCTCCACGAACTTCATGTCGTGCTCGACCACCAGAACCGAGCGGTCCTTGATGATGTTGTGCAGGAGCTCGGCGGTCTTCTTGCGCTCGGCGACCGACATGCCGGCGACCGGCTCGTCGAGCATCAGCAGCTCGGGCTCCTGGATCAGCAGCATCCCGATCTCGAGCCACTGCTTCTGGCCGTGGCTGAGGAAGGCGGCCTTCGTGCCGAGCAGGTCGGCGAGGAAGATGGTCTCGGCGACCTCCTCGATCCGCCGCACCACTTCGGCGGAGCGCTTGAAGGCGAGCGCGCCGAAGACGGTGTAGCCGGACGGATAGCTCAGCTCGAGGTTCTCGAAGACCGAGAGGTCCTCGTAGATCGAGGGGTTCTGGAACTTCCGCCCGACGCCGGCGTGGACGATCTGGTCCTCCCGCATCGTCAGCAGCTCCTGGTTCTTGAACCGGATGGAGCCGGAGGTCGCCTTGGTGCGGCCGCAGATCAGGTCGAGGACCGTCGTCTTGCCGGCCCCGTTGGGGCCGATCATCACGCGGATCTCGTCCTTGTCGACGTAGAAGGTCAGGTCGTCGACCGCCTTGAAGCCGTCGAAGGAGACCGTCAGCCCCTCCACCGCGAGGATGAAGTCGGTGGTGTAGGCGGGCGTGTTGACGCTCATCGGGAGACGTCTCCTCTCACTCGGCCGGCGCGCGCGGCGCGTCGGCGGGATGGGACGGATCGGCGGGCAGGCCGCGGCTCGCGCGCATCCAGCCGAACAGGCCGTCGACGCGGGGCTTCACATGGTCGTCGTAGAGGCCTGCGAGGCCGCGCGGGAACGCGACGACGACGCCGATGAAGAGCGCGCCCATCGCGTAGAGCCAGAGCTCGGGGAAGCTCTCCGAGAACACCGTCTGCGCCCAGTTCACGACGAACGCGCCGTAGACCGCGCCGATGAGCGAGAGCCGCCCGCCGACCGCGCAGAAGATCACCATGTAGATCGACGGCACCACGCCCACGAGCGTCGGCGAGATGAACCCGACCTGGAGCGTGAACATCGCGCCCCCGATCGCCGCGAAGGCCGCGCCGAGGCAGAACACGAAGATCTTGAAGTTCGCGACGTCGTAGCCCGAGAACCGCACGCGGTCCTCCTTGTCGCGGATCGCGATCAGAAGCCGGCCGACCTTGCCCTTGCGCACCCACTGGGCGACGAACAGGACCGCGAAGAGCAGGATCGCGTTCACGAAGTAGAGCGTGACCTTGGCGCTGTCGGGCCGGATGTCCCAGCCGTAGAGCGTGCGCAGGTCGGTGATGCCGTTGACGCCGCCGGTGAAGCCCTGCTGCCCGATGATCAGGATCGTCATGATCGAGGCGATCGCTTGGGTGATGATCGCGAAATACACCCCGCCGACGCGCCGCTTGAACATCGCGGCGCCGATCACGAAGGCGAAGAACACCGGCACCGCGATGATCGCGACGATCGTGAAGGCGAGATGGTTGAACGGCTCCCACCACCAGGGCAGCGCGGTGATCTGGTTCCAGTCCATGAAGTCCGGGATGCCCGGCGTGCTCTGGATCGCGGTCGCTTCGGGGGTGGAGGCCTCCAGCTTCAGGAACATCGCCATCGCGTAGCCGCCGAGGCCGAAGAACACGCCCTGGCCCAGCGACAGGATCCCGCCGACGCCCCACATCAGCACGAGGCCGACGGCGACGAAGGCGTAGGTCAGGTACTTCCCGAACAGGTTGAGCCGGAAGGCGTCGAAGGCCGAGGGCAGCACCACGAAGATCAGGAGCGCGAGGATCGCGAAGCCGACGATCTCTCCCTGGGTGAAGAGGCGCTGGCCGGAGCGGGTCGTGAGCGGGGTCATCGTCATCGCCTCACTTGCGAACCTTGATGGAGAACAGGCCCTGCGGCCGGAGCATCAGCACGACGATCACCGTCAGCAGCGTCAGCACCTTGGCCATCGAGCCGGAGATGAAGAATTCCATGATCGACTGCGCCTGGCTGATCGAGAACGCCGAGGCGATGGTGCCGAGCAGGCTGCCCGCGCCGCCGAAGACCACCACGAGGAAGGTGTCGACGATGTAGAGCTGCCCCGCCGTCGGCCCGGTCGAGCCGATCATGGTGAAGGCGGAGCCGGCGACGCCCGCGATCCCGCAGCCGATGCCGAAGGTCAGCCGGTCCACCTTCTCGGTGTCGATGCCGACGCCCTCGGCCATGTTGCGGTTCTGCACGACGGCGCGGACGCTCTTGCCCCAGCGCGAGCGGTACATCAGCAGCGCGACCGCCGCGGTGATCGCCATGGTCAGGATGAAGACGAAGAGGCCGTTGAACGGGATCTCGATCAGGAAGGTCAGCGGGATCGAGCCCATCATCCAGTCGGGCAGGGTGACGCCCACCTCGCGCGCGCCGAAGATCGAGCGGTAGAGCTGCTGGAGGACGAGGCTGACGCCCCAGGTCGCGAGCAGCGTGTCGAGCGGGCGCTTGTAGAGATGGCGGATCAGCGCCCACTCCACGAACATGCCCAGCGCGCCCGACGCGAAGAAGGCGAGGATCATCGCCACGAAGAAGTAGATGCTGAACAGGCCCGGCATGAAGTCGGCGAACACATGCGAGACCATGTAGGTCACGTAGGCGCCGAGGATCAGGAACTCGCCATGCGCCATGTTGATGACGCCCATCTGGCCGAAGATGATGGCGAGGCCGAGCGCCATGAGGACGAAGACGCTGAAGAGGATGAGGCCGGCGAAGCCCTGCATGGCGACGATCGCGCCGATCTCGCCAAGCGTGAAGCCTTGAAACATCGAAAGTCTCCCTGCGGGATCGGCGTGGCGGCGCGGCGGGGACGCGGCCCCGGTCGAAGGGGCCGGGCGGCGCGAGGCCGCCCGGCGCGCCGGACTTACTGGTAGCCCTCGGGGAACGGATCGGGCTCCACCAGTTCGGCGGTCTCGAACACCACGTCGTACTGTCCGTCGGCGCGGGCGCGGCCCACGCGGGTCTTCGACCAGAGGTGATGGTTCTCGTGGATCTCGACGTAGCCTTCCGGGGCCTTCTCGAAGGCGATGCCCGGGGAGGCCTCGCGGACCTTGTCGACGTCGAAGGAGCCGGCCTTCTCGACGGCGGCCTTCCAGAGCCACGGGCCGAGATAGGCGGCCTGGGTCACGTCGCCGATCACCATGTCGTCGCCCCACATCTCCTTGAACGCGGCGACGAACTCCTTGTTGTTCTCGTTGTCGAGAGACTGGAAGTACTTCATGCAGGCGTAGGCGCCCGCGACGTTCTCGCCGCCGATGCCGCGGATCTCGTCCTCGGTGACCGAGATCGTGAGGACGATCGGGCTCTCCGCGGCCGGGTCGATGCCCGCCGCCGTCAGCTGCTTGTAGAACGCGACGTTCGAGCCGCCGACGACGATCGCGTAGATGACGTCCGGACGGCGCAGGCGGATCTTGTTGATCACCGAGTTGAACTGCGTGTGGCCGAGCGGGTAGTACTCCTCGCCGACGACGCTCGTCCCCTCCATGAACTTCTCGATATGCGCGCGCGCGATCTTGTTCGAGGTCCGCGGCCAGATGTAGTCGGAGCCGAGCAGGTAGAACGTCTTGGCGCCCTTCTCGCGCGTCACCCAGTCGAGGCCGGCGATGATCTGCTGCGTCGCCTCCTGGCCGGTGTAGATCACGTTCGGGGACTGCTCGAGGCCCTCGTAGAAGGTCGGGTAGTACAGGAACCCGTTATGCTGCTCGAAGACCGGCAGCACCGCCTTGCGCGAGGCCGAGGTCCAGCAGCCCATGACCGAGGCGACCTTGTCCTGCACCAGCAGCTTGCGGGCCTTCTCGGCGAAGGTCGGCCAGTCGGAGGCGCCGTCCTCTTGGATGTACTCGATCTTGCGGCCGAGGATGCCGCCCATCGCGTTGATCTGCTCGATGGCCAGCTTCTCGGCCTGCACCGAGCCGGTCTCGGAGATCGCCATGGTGCCGGTGATCGAGTGCAGGATGCCCGTGGTCACCGTCGTGTCGGTCACGGCGAGGCCGGTGGTGTTGATCTCGGCGGTCGGGAAATCCTGCGCGCGCAGATGCTTCGGCGCGAAGAGCGACGCGGTCAGCGCCGCGCCCCCCATCAGGACGCCGCGGCGGCTCGGCTGCGCCGGCGTCCGCGGTTTCCGGGTCTCGTCGGTCATCGGGTGCTCCCTGCTTGGTTTCGAACCAGGACTGCGGCGGGGCGCCGCATGTGCCGGGAGCGTCACGCTAATGTTGCAGCGCACCAATGGGCAAAATTGCGTAGTGGCCGGGGGAGTTCTGCGCGGTAAAGTTCCTTAATCGAGGGGTAAGCCGAAAAAGCGGGCAGACAGTTGGGATTGATGGTCGACGAGGCGGCGCCGTCCGCAACCCGGGTCCGCCGCACCTACAACCAGTGGGTCGCGAACGAGACGCTCGAGGATTTCGCGCTGCGCTTCACCGCGCGGCGCGCGCGGCGCTGGTCCTCGGGGCGCGTGGCGAACACCGCGATCGGCTCGATCTCGTTCCTCGCGCTCGAGGCGATCGGCGGCGCGATCACCCTGACCTACGGCTTCGTGAACGCGGTGGCGGCGATCCTCGCCGTCGGCCTCGTGCTGGCCCTGACGGCGCTGCCCATCGCCTACCACGCCGCGAAGTCCGCGGTGGACATCGACCTGCTCACCCGGGGCGCGGGGTTCGGCTATCTCGGCTCGACCGTCACCTCGCTGATCTACGCCTCCTTCACCTTCATCTTCTTCGCGCTCGAGGCCGCGATCCTCAGCCTCGCGCTCGAGATCTGCTTCGGCGTGCCGCTCGGGGTCGCCTACATCCTGAACGCGCTGGTGGTCATCCCGCTGGTCACCCACGGCTTCGCGCGGATCGGCGCCTTCCAGAAATGGACGCAGCCCGTCTGGATCGCGCTCCACGTCGCGCCCTTCGCCGCGATGGCCGCGCTCGGGGTCGACGTCGAACCCTGGGTCGCGCACGCCGGTCGCCTCGGCGAGGCCGGCGCGTTCGACCTCGTCCTGTTCGCGGCGGCCTCGGGCGTCGCCCTGTCGCTGATCGTGCAGATCGGCGAGCAGGTCGACTTCCTGCGCTTCCTGCCCGAGCCGCGCACGCCGCGCGAGCGCCGGCGCTGGTGGGCGGCGCTGCTGGTGGCGGGGCCCGGCTGGGCGCTGCTCGGCACGCTCAAGATGCTCGCGGGCTCGCTGCTGGCCGTGCTCGTCCTCGAAGCGGGGCTGCCGGCCTCCGAGGCGGTCGATCCGACGAACATGTACCTCGACGCCTGGGGCCGGTTCGTGCCGGTGGAGGCGGCCTTCGCGCTGACCGGCGTGTTCGTCGTGCTCTCCCAGCTCAAGATCAACGTCACCAACGCCTACGCCGGCTCGATCGCCTGGTCGAACTTCTTCGCCCGGCTGACCCACGGGCATCCGGGCCGCGTCGTCTGGCTGGTGTTCAACGTCGTGATCGCGCTGATGCTTATGGAGTTCGGCGTCTTCGGCGCGCTGGAGGAGACGCTCGCCGTCTACGCCCATGTCGCGGTGGCGTGGATCGGGGCGATCACGGCGGACCTCGTCATCAACAAGCCGCTCGGCCTCAGCCCGCGCGGCGTCGAGTTCCGCCGCGCCTTCCTCTACGACATCAACCCGGTCGGCGTCGGCGCGATGGGGCTCGCCACGCTCGTCTCCATGCCGATCTATCTCGGCGCGCTCGGGTCGGACGTCGGGGCCTTCTCCAGCTTCATCGCGCTTGGCCTCTCCCTCACGGCGTCTCCCGTCATCGCGCTCGCCACCCGCGGACGCTTCTACCTCGCCCGCGAACCCGAGCCGCCGGCCTCGACGGCGGAGGCCGTCTGCTCGATCTGCGAGCACGCCTTCGACCCCGAGGACATGGCCTCATGCCCCTTCCACGCCGGGACGATCTGCTCGCTCTGCTGTTCGCTCGAGACGCGCTGCGGCGACGCCTGCAAGCCCCACGGCGCCGCCGTGCGCCAGCTCGACGCCTTCGCGCGCCGGTTCCTGCCGGACGCCGTGTCGGCCTTCATGCGCTCACGCTACGGCGAGTTCCTGTCGATCAGCGGGGTCTTCGCCCTCATCATCGGCCTGATGATGCTGACGATCTACCGCAACGCGGCGCAGGCCGATCCCGGCAGCGCCGCGGTGCTGGGGCGGACCCTTCTGATCGTGTTCGGTCTGCTGACCGTGGTCGTCGGCGTCGCCGCCTGGCTCCACGCGCTCGCCCATGACAGCCGCCGCGTCGCCACCGAGGAGCGCGAGCGGCAGACCGCCCGCCTCATGGCCGAGATCCGGGCCCACAAGCGGACCGACGCCGAGCTTCAGCGCGCCAAGGAGCTCGCCGAAGCCGCGAACGAGGCCAAGAGCCGGTACATGGTCGGCATGACCCACGAATTGCGGACGCCGCTCAACGCCATCCTCGGCTACGCGCAGCTTCTGGAGTCCGATCCCTCGCTCCCCGAACACCGCAGGCCGGCGGCCCAGGTCATCCGCCGCTCCTCCGAGCACTTCGCCGATCTGATCGAGAGCCTGCTCGACATCTCGAAGATCGAGGCGAACCGGCTGGAGGTGACGCGCGGCGAGGTCCGCTTTCGGGAGCTGCTCGACCAGATGGCCGCGACCTTCCGGCTGGAGGCCGAGGCCAAGGGGCTCGAGTTCCTCTACGAGCCCGGCGACGCGCCCGAGCGCGTGCTCGCCGACGAGCGGCGGCTGCGCCAGATCCTGATGAACCTGCTCTCGAACGCCGTGCGCTACACCGATCGCGGGCGCGTCCGCTTCGCGGTGCGCTACCGCAACGACGTCGCCCGCTTCACGGTCGAGGACACCGGCCGCGGCGTCCCGGCGGAGGCGCATGAGCGCATCTTCCGGCCGTTCGAGCGGATCGAGACGCCGGACGCGCCGCCGGTCCGCGGGACCGGCCTCGGCCTGACCATCACGCGGCTGCTCACCGAGCTGCTCGGGGGCGATCTCTCGCTCGAAAGCGCGCCGGGGCGCGGCTCCCGGTTCGAGGTCCGCCTCATGGCGCCGCGCATCCTCGGCGCGGCGCCCGAGCGGATGCGGCGGCGGCTCTACGGCTATCGCGGCGCGCGGCGACGGATCCTCGTCGTCGACGACAACCCCGAGCACCGCGCGCTGCTCGAGGACGCGCTCAGGCCGCTCGGCTTCGCGCTGTCGCTCGCCGAGAACGGCGAGGCCGCGCTCGCCGCGGCCCGGGCCGCGGCGCCCGACATCGCCCTGATCGACGTGTCGATGCCGGGCATGTCCGGCTGGGATCTCGCGTCCGCGCTGCGGCGGGATCCGGGCCTGTCCTGTCCGATCGTGATGATCTCGGCGCATGCGGGGGAGACGGCCTGCGCGGCGGCGGCGCGCGCATCGCACGACGACTTCCTCGGCAAGCCGATCGACGTGGAGGCGCTCTACGGCAAGCTGGAGCGGCTCCTGAAGCTCACCTGGCTGACCGAGAGCGCCGCCGCGGCCGACCCGGCGTCGCCGCCGCCGAAGGCGGATCTCGGGGCGCTCTCCGCGGCGGTCCGGATCGGCCATGCGCGGGGCGTGGAGCGCGCGCTCGAGGCGATCGCGGCCGAGGACCCGGCCTCGGAGCGGTTCAAGGAGCGCGCCCGCGCGCTTCTGGACGAGATGGATTTCGACGCCCTCCAGGCGCTCGTGGCGGAGGCGCGCGATGTGGCCTGAACCCGGGGAGCGCGGCATCGTTCTCGTGGTGGACGACAACCCCGACACGCTCCGGCTGCTGATCGACGCGCTGGAGGCGGCCGGGCTGACGGCGCTCGTGGCGCGCGACGCCGCCGCGGCCACGGCGCTGCTCGACCGCGTCGGCCCCGACGCGATCCTGCTCGACGCCGTGATGCCCGGCGTCGACGGCTTCGAGCTCTGCCGCCGCATCAAGGCGCGGCCCGAGCATTCCGCGCGCCCCGTGCTGTTCATGACCGGGCTGAGCGAGACCGAGCATGTCGTGCAGGGGCTTCGCGCGGGCGGCGTCGACTATCTCGTGAAGCCGATCAATCCCGAGGAGCTCGTCGCCCGCCTCTCGGTCCATGTCGCGACCGCGCGGATGATCGCCGACGCGCAGTCGGCGCTCGACGCGACCGACGCCGCGGTGCTCGCCTTCCGCCGCGACGGGACGCTGTCCTGGGCGTCGCGCCGCGCGCTGCGGATGCTCGGAGACCAGGCGCGGCCCCTCGAGGACCTGCCCGAGGCGCGGCGGCGCGCGCTCCGGGACTGGATCGCGTCGAGCGCCGACAGCAGCGTGAGCGGCAGCAAGACCCTCTCGCTCGAAACCGCCGACGGCCGCATCGTCACCGTCAGCCTGATCGGGCGCACCGGCGGCGGCGATCTGCTCACCCATGTCACGGTCGGACCGGAGGGCGAGCCGGCCGAGCGGCTCTCGCAGCTCTACAGCCTGAGCAAGCGCGAAGCCGAGGTTCTCTCGTGGATCGCGCGCGGCAAGTCCAATCGCGACATCGCGACGATCATGCAGCTCAGCCCCCGCACCGTGACCAAGCATGTCGAGCAGATCTTCCTGAAGCTGGAGGTCGAGAACCGGACGTCCGCCGCGATCCTGGCGATCCGGGCCCTGAACGGGTGACGGCGCGCCCGTGATCGCGTGATGCTCCCGCCAGACGGCGGGCGCCGCAGCCGGGCGGACGCGCGCGCGAACGCCGCCGCCGTCCGTCTCCGGCTTCAGGGCCGGAGCGCCCGCCGGCGCTCAGAGCAGCACCGCCCCCGCCAGTCCGAGAAAGGCGAAGAAGCCCACCACGTCCGTCACCGTCGTCACGAAGGTGCCCGACGCGAGGGCGGGGTCCGCGCCCACCCGGTCGAGCGCGATCGGGATCAGGATGCCGGCCAGCGCCGCCGCCACCATGTTCACGACCATCGCGGCGCCGAGCACCATCCCGAGCGTCGCGTCGCCGTACCATGCGAGGCCGACCGCCCCGACCACCACCGCGAAGATCACCCCGTTCAGCAGGCCCACCGCCGCCTCGCGCCCGATCACGCGCAGCGCGTTGGTCGCCGTCAGGTCGCGCGTGGCGAGGGCGCGGACCGAGACCGTCAGCGTCTGCGTGCCGGCGTTGCCGCCCATCGAGGCGACGATGGGCATCAGCACCGCCAGCGCCACCACCTTCGTCAGCACGTCCTCGAACTGCGCGATCACCAGCGAGGCGAGGATGGCGGTGGCGAGGTTCACCGCGAGCCAGGGCGCGCGGCGGCGCGTGATCTCGCGGATCGAATCGCTGATCTCCTCGTCGCCGACGCCGCCGAGGCGCAGGATGTCCTCCTCCGCCTCCTCCTGCAGCGCGGCCATGGCGTCGTCGATGGTGATGACGCCCGCCAGCCGCCCGTCCGCGTCCACCACGGGGCAGGAGACGAGGTGGTATTGGTTGAAGGCGTAGGCGACGTCCTCCTGCGGCTCGTCGACCTTCAGCGTGCGGAAATCGTCCTCCATCACCGATTCGAGGGTCATCGGCCGGCGCGCCCCGAGCACGCGCGAGAGCGGGATCTTGCCGATGGGCTTCATCGCGGGGTCGACCACGATCACGTCGTAGAAGGGGTCCGGCAGGTCGACCGCGGCGCGCATGAAGTCGATCATCTGCCCGACCGTCCAGAAGGGCGGGGCGGTGACGACCTCGCGCTGCATCAGGCGCCCGGCGGAGTATTCCGGGTAGGTCAGCGCCTTCTGGACGACGAAGCGGTCCTCCGGCGTCAGCGCCGAGAGCACCCGCGCGCGGTCCTCCTCCGGCAGGTCCTCCACGAGATAGACGACGTCGTCCGTGTCGAGCGTCTTGACCGCCTCGCCGAGAACCTCCGGGTCGAGCACAGCGAGGGCCTGGTCGCGGGCGCCCTCCGACAGCTCGGTCAGCACCTGCGGGTCGAGATCCGGGCCCCAGGCCTGCACCAGGGCGGCGCGCTGGCCGCTCGACAGCTGCTCGATCAGGTCGGCGAGGTCGGCGGCGTGGAGGTCCGCGCAGCGCGCGCGGGCCTCCGCCGCGTCCCCGGCGTCGAGCGCGGCCACGACGCCGGCGACGAGGTCGGCGTCGAGCTCGTACTCGTCCTCGCGTTTCGTGTCCGTCTCGGCGTCGGCCGCGTCGGTCATGCGGGGCTCCTCGGGCGGTGGGCGCGGGCGTGGACGACCCGGCGCGCGTGTCGGCGCCGGGCGGCAGGTGCGCCGCCCGACCCCCGGCGGTCAAGCCGCCGCGCGCGGCTCAGCGGCGGATGGCGACGGCGACGAGGGCGGTTTCGTCGCGGTGCTCGTGATCGGCGCGCTCCCCGTAGATGCCGATCTCGACATATTCGACCGGCGTGATCGCGCCGGCGCCCGCGAGGCGTTCGAAGGCGGCGGCGAAGCCCTGCGCCTCGAAATGGGCCGCGTTCACCCCGAGCGCCAGCACGCCGCCCGGCGCCGTGACGCGCAGCACTTCGCCGAGCGCCGACGGCCCGACATGGCCGTGGGTGAAGGTGCCCGCGCTGACCGCGCCGCGATAGGCCCCGTCGTCGAGCGGCAGCCGCGCGGTCATGTCCGCCTCGATCAGCCGGCGATAGCCGCCCTTGGCCTCGGCCACGGCGAGCATGTCCGCCGAGATGTCCAGCCCGTCCACGTCCGCCACGCCGATCTCGGCGAGCGCGCGGCCGACGAGGCCGGTGCCCGCGCCGAGATCGATCGCGGGGCCGCGCGGATCGGCGCGTTCGGCGAACAGTTCGGCGACGCGGCGCGGATAGACGTAGTCCATGCGCGCCGCGAACTCGTCCTCGTAGGTCGCCGCCCAGTCGCGGTAGAGGCGGCGGCTGTCGTCGGGCGTCTCGAGCGCATAGGCGTCGGTCAGGCCCGGGTTCTCCTTCTCGCTCATGACCGCCACGTTAAGCGGGCCGGACGTCCGCAGCCAAGCGGACAGCGCGATTAAGCCCGAAGCGATCCCTGCGAGCGCCCTCCATGTCGACGATATCCTGGCGGCGGAGCGGTTCCGCGCCGGCGCGCCCGGATCGGACGTCGACGAGCGCGCGCTCCGGACGCCGGCTGTGCCTGCGCTGCGGCGACGGCGTGAACCCGCTGTTCGATCGGCGGCGGCCTTGAAGTCGCCCAGCCGAGGATGTGGCGGCTCTGACGGCGCCGTCGTGGTCGGTCGAGACGGATGTCCGGTTTGGGGTCGGAGGGGACGTCGGCGCTATAGGCGGGGCCGCTGCTCGCGAAGGATCGCGCGAACGCCCCAGGGTGGTCGCCTTGAAACGTGGGGGCGCGAGCGATTTATGGCGCAAGCGACTGTGACTGCTCCGCTTCTCGCGACCGTCGCAATGCGACCGCCCCCGGGATGGGGCGTTCGCGCGATCCGTGCTGGTCGCACGGATCGCCGTCACCGCTGAGCACATCCCTCAAGACCGCTTCGTCCCGCAACGCGGACAGATGAGCCGCAGTGGGGGACGGATGTGTCTCGGTCAGCCCACGAGCCGGATCGACGCGCCGGGTTGCCGCGTCGATTCTCGGACAGATTTCCGCGAGAACGTCTCTCCGGGAGACCGACGCAGGGAAAACGGGACGTGGCCGAGCAGAAGACCGAGAAGGACGACGACCCGCGCGCGCGGCCGAAGGGCAAATCGGTCCGGCCGCTCCGAGCGCTCTGGCCGTTCCTGCGCCCCCACCGCCGGCTCGTCTGGGCGGCGGGGTTCATGCTGCTGCTCGCGGCCTGCTTCACCCTGCTTCTGCCGCTGGCGCTCCGCCGCGTGATCGACCTTGGCTTCGACCCCGAGAACGTCGCCAAGATCGATCAGTATTTCGCGGCCCTGATCGGCGTCGCCGGCGCGCTCGCCGCGGCGACCGCCGCCCGCTACTATTTCGTGACCAAGCTCGGCGAGCGCGTCATCGCGGACGCGCGCTCGGCGGTGTACGATCGCGTAATCGGCATGAGCCCCGTCTTCTACGAGCGCCTCCAGACGGGCGAGGTGCTGTCGCGGCTGACGACCGACACCTCCGTGATCCAGAGCGTCGTCGGCTCGTCCGCCTCCATCGCGCTGCGTAATGCGCTGATCCTCGTCGGCGGGATCGCGATGTTGCTGGTCACCTCGCCGAAGCTCACCGGGCTCGTGCTGCTCTGCGTGCCGCTGACGGTGTTCCCGATCCTGCTGCTCGGGCGGCGCGTCCGCGCGCTCTCGCGCGAGAGCCAGGACCGGGTGGCCGACGCTTCGGCGCAGGCGTCCGAAACCCTCCAGGCCGCGCAGACCGTGCAGGCCTACACCCACGAGGACCGCTCGCGTGCGCGTTTCGGCGGGCTGGTCGAACAGGCCTATGACGCGGCGCGCCGGCGCATCGTGGCCCGCGCGGCGCTGACCGTGGTCATCATCTTCATCGCCTTCACGGCGATCGTTGGCGTGATGTGGATGGGGGCGCGCTCGGTGATCTCGGGCGAGACGAGCGCGGGGGAGCTCGGCCAGTTCATCTTTTACGCCGTGTTCGTCGCCGGCGCCGTCGCCGCGCTGTCGGAGGTCTGGGGCGAGCTGATGCGCGCCGCCGGCGCCACCGAGCGGCTGGTCGAACTCCTGGAGGCGGAGGACCCGATCCGCGCGCCTGCGCGCCCGGTCCCGCCGGCCGAGCCGGCGCGCGGCGCGATCGCCTTCGAGGGGGTGAGCTTCCGCTACCCCTCGCGCCCGGACGTCTCGGCGCTAGACGCGGTCTCCTTCGCCGTGCGCCCCGGAGAGACGGTCGCGCTCGTCGGCCCTTCGGGCGCAGGCAAGTCGACCCTCTTCCAGCTTCTGCTCCGCTTCTACGACCCAGAGGCGGGGCGGGTGCTCGTGGACGGCGTCGACGCCGCCGCGATGGAGCCGAGCGCGCTGCGCGCGCGCTTCGCGCTGGTGCCGCAGGAGCCCGCGATCTTCGCCGACACCGCGCGCGAGAACATCCGCTTCGGGCGGCCGGACGCCGCCGACGCCGAGATCGAGGCCGCCGCCCGCGCCGCCGCCGCCCATGGCTTCCTGAAGGAGCTCCCCGAGGGCTACGACACCTATGTCGGCGAGCGCGGCGTGATGCTCTCCGGCGGGCAGAAGCAGCGCATCGCCATCGCGCGGGCCATCCTTAGGGACGCGCCGGTGCTGCTGCTCGACGAGGCGACGTCGGCGCTAGACGCCGAGAGCGAGCGGCTTGTGCAGCAGGCGGTCGAGCGCGTCTCCGAGGGTCGGACCACCCTCGTCATCGCCCACCGCCTCGCGACCGTGAAGCGGGCCGACCGGATCATCGTGCTCGACCGGGGCCGAATCGTCGCCGAGGGGCCGCATGACCGGCTCGTCAGCGAGGGCGGCCTCTACGCGCGGCTCGCGCGCCTCCAGTTCACCGAGGGCGCCATCGCGGCGGAGTAGGCCGCCCGCGGCTTCGCCCTCCGGCCATGGCCGCGAGGACGGGCCGTCCGCGCGGCGGTCCCCCGTCGACCTTCATCGGTTCAGGCGCCTTCGGCGGCGCGCGACCGCAAGGCGCGCGGGCTGCGCTGACGCGGCCGGCGTTCGATGCCGGTGCGCCCGAGGCGGCGCGCCTCGCCGGACGCCTCCGTGACTGTCGCCATTCGGTGAACAGATTGGTCAGGGCTTCATTTCTACTTGAGGTTGAATCGCGTTTTCCAAGTCGTCGAAAACAACCATAGGTTGAAGACATTAGAACATGTAAACCCATTTTTTTGAAGAATTTGAGCGAAACCTTTGCTACACGACCTCGCGAACGAGATGCCCGATTTGTCGGGGCAACAGGCGAGGCCAACGCATGACGGACACGCGGAGCGGCGACGAGACGGTTCTCCTGCACGAGACCTTCGACGGCTACCATCGCGAGCAGGACGGCGGCACGTTCCAGCACAGCCACTGGGACGCCCGTTGGAACGCGGTTGTCACGAGCGCCGGCGACGACGGCGCGCTGAAGTCCGAGGAGCTCGACGTCTCGGGCCAGGATTCGCTGACCGTGGCGTTCGACGCCAAGGCCTGGCTAAGCAGCTGGCACGCCGACTTCGAGGGTCGCGGCCGGCACGGCGAGGACAGCCTGACCGTCAAGCTGATCGTCGACGGGCACGTCCGGGTGCTGGACACGTTCTACTACGACCCGCACAGCGGCCTCTTCGTGGGCGACCAGACGGGCAAGTCCTTCGGCAAGGGCGGCTTCTCGTCGATCGCCTATGAGGGGCTCGAACTCGACGGCGCCAGCGCGGCCCAGCTCGTCTTCGACAGCGAGATCACCGCCTGCGACGAGTTCATCAAGCTCGACAACGTGAAGATCACGGCGACCAAGTCGGCCGACGCGGACGACCTCTGCCCGCCGCAGGTCGACACGCTGCTCCACGAGGACTTCGAGGGGATCCACTATCCCGAGCAGAGCGACGACGTCGCTGGCCACACCGACTGGACCATCGTCGACGGGAAGGCGTTCTCGACCAACTGCAAGGAAGGGGACCTCACCTTCCAGGCCGTCACGCTCGACGGCCACACCGCAGGCGAGCTGCGCTTCGACGTCAAGGTGAACGACGTCCACCGCTTCGAGTCGAGCGGCTGGGCCGAAGACTGGCTCAAGGTCCAGATCAAGACCGACGGCGGGCACTGGGTGACCATCGACACGCTGCAGCGCGCCTGGGGAACCGACCATTTCGTCGGCGACCAGTCGGGCCAGACCTTCGGCGACGACGGGATGACCACGCTCGTCTACCGCAACGAGGACATCGCGGCGGGCGCGCAGACGGTGCAGTTCCGCCTAGTCAGCCACGTCACCGCGCATGACGAGAAGATCTACGTCGACAACGTGAAGATCGACGTCGAGAAGACCGTCTGCGACACATGCGCGGATCCGGAGAGCTTCGAAAAGGGCGACGCCGACGGCGACGGCAACTTCGACGATGCGATCTCTGCGGGGACCATCGTCGACACGCAGTTCGAGCACCTCACCATTTCGGCTTTCGCGAGTGAGCGCGCCAAGACGGTGCATCTCGAAGCCGAAGACATGCATGACTGGAACTTCGACAAGAAGAACGGGAGCAAGGCCTCCGGTCACGAGTTCGAAAAGCTGAACGCGCATGCTGACAAGGGCGCGCTCTGGGATCACTTCGACGGCGACAGCGGGACCTATCAGGTCAGCGCCCGCATTCAGGACGAGAATGACGGCGTCAGCACCGTGATCTTCAAGATCGACGGACACGAGGTGAAGCGCGTCCATCTCGACAAGCACTCGGATCAGGTCGGAAGTGACCACGGCGCGTTCGACAAGATCGACTTCGGCGAGCATCACATCGAGCGCGGCCAGGAAGTCAAGTTCGTCTTTGAAAAGAACGGTCACGAACTCGGCCGGATCGACAAGTTCACTTTCACCGAAGTGCTTGGCGAGCCCGAGAACCGCGCAATGATCTTCGACGCGGACAACCCGACCGGCGGTGATGACGATCTCGGCAACGGCGACGGCAACGTGCTGATCATCTCCGAGGACGGCGACCGCCACGATCCGGACGACAACCGCAAGGGCGGCGAGATCCATCTCGACTTCGACGTCCCCGTCCGCTTCACCTCCTTCGACGTGATCGACACGGAGGAGGGCGGCTCGGTCGAACTGTTCGTGCGCAACGGGAACGGGGACCTCGTCAGCGTCGGGTCGGTCGACCTTCCGCGCCTGCCCGACGGCGCCGTGCGCACCGTGGACCTAACCGGGATCACCGACCAGCCCATCGTGAAGGCGGTGGTCACGCTGAACGGCTCGGGCGCCATCGACGATCTTTGCTACGAGAAGGCGGACGAACCGAACGAACATCCGACTGCGGTCGAGGACGCCTTCTGCTTCTGCATCGACCCGAAAGCGGCCGATGGCGCGACGGCGGGCTTCAACATCTTCGACGGCTCGGGCAGCATGGACGGCCTCGCCGACAGCGATCCTGAGGGCGACGCCTTCTTCGTCTCCGACGTCGACGGAACCGCTTTCTCGCAGGGCGATACGATCACGTTCGCGACCGCAACCGGCGCAACGGTGACGATCGATGCGAACGGGGCGGTCAGCTATGACGGCTCGACGGCGGACTATTCGGGAGCGTCCATCACCGGACCGAACGCCGGGCTAGACGTTGACCGGAACGGCGACGGGATCGTGTCGGCGGATGAACTGGTGGTGGGCCAGACCGTCTTGGAGACCTTCACCTACGCGATCAGCGACGGAGTGAGCGAATCGGACCCGGTCACCGTTTCCATCGAGGTGAAGGGCGGCGGCAACACGATCGAGAGCGTGAAGAACCTGCTGCCGTCGTCGGTTCGTCTGTCGATCGACGCCAGCAGCGACGTCAAGGAAGGCTACGTCGCGACGGTGGAGAGCGACGGCCCGGCTCCGATGGGCGATCTCATCGATCTCTCGGGCATCTACCTCAACGCCTACTGCGCCAACGCCGAGGCTCCGCTGGGGACCGCGCTTCCAACCTCCGTCGTTGACGCGCATGTCTACATCGCGGCTCCCGGGACGCATCCGGTCGACGGCGTGGAGACGCCGTTCGTTCCGGACGACGTGCTGGACGTGTTCCAGGCGCCGGATCCGAACAATCCCTTCGGATCCCTCCAGGTGGACGCGCGTGACAATCTCGACCTCGTGAACTGGATCCTGAACCAGGATTTCACCGGCCTCGAAAGCAATGATCCGGGTCAGTTCACCGCTGCGGAAGTGCAGGAGGCGATCTGGGAGCTTCTGAACGGAGTTCCGCGAGAAGAACCCACCGACCTAACCGGGCGCGGCATTCCGGTCGACGACACGAATGTCGATCTCATCGTCTCGCTTGCCGAGAGTGAGGGCGAGGGCTTCACGCCGGGTCATGGCGACATGTTCGGCGTGATCCTCGACCCAAAGGGGCCTTCGCCGGAAGGCTTCGATCAGCCTTTCATCATCGGACTCGAAGTGGACTGCATGTGTCCGTGAGCGGGCGACGCTGGTTCAGTCCAGCGCCGCCTTCTCGCGATTTTCTGGGAGCAGGAGACTAAATGATGAAGACGCTTATCATGGCGGGAGCCCTCGTGGCGCTTCTCTCGCCCTTCGCTTCAAACGACGCCCACGCGGTCACCGCGCGGCCGCTGTGCGGACTCGATTCGGTCAACGCGGCACTCGAAAACAGCAACGCCGTGGCCGGCTGCTTCGAGGGCGTCGGCGACCTCGGCGGCCTCGACGCAGTCAACACCGATGGTCCGTTGGAGACCCCGATCTTCGGCGTAGCCGAGTGGTACAAAGTGCCGAACAGCAACCCTGCCTCGCGACCCTTGGTGTTCGGCGTGCGGCAGAGCACCGTCGAGAACCCGGGCGGCGCGATTTTCACGCTCGGCGGGCTCAGCGGAAAACAGCAAGCGCTCTTGGTCTTCTCACCAGTGGACAGCAACCTTGATCCGGCTCCCGAGTCCGCCACCGGCTTGTTCGACTACGTCGCCTATCTGATCACCGAGGATCAGTGGGGGAGCCAGCTCGCCCAGAACGGGTTTTTCAGGATCGAGATCGAGAACCCGTTCGCCTTCGATGATCAGGGTAGCACGAAGTCGCTTGCCTTCAATACGCATGTCTTCGTCACGCCGCTGCCGGCCGCGCTGCCGCTGATGGCGTCGGGCCTCGCCGCGCTCGGCTTCCTCGCGCGTCGCCGCCGCCGCGCCGCCTGACGCCCTCGCGTCGCGCCGGCGCTGGGCGCCGTCCTGTGCACGATCAGACCCCGGACGCGCTGCGTCCGGGGTCGTTCATTTCCGCCTTCTCAAGAAATCGCGACGATCCGCCCATTGCGCCGCAATCGCTGCGCGACGCGATACTCCCTACGTCGGTCGTCCGCATCCGCGGGGCCGCCTTCAACGCCGTCGCCGACCCGGGGCGATCCGCCCGGTGGGCGCGCGGCGAACGACAGGGAGACGCATCCATGACCACCCGCCGCAAGTTCCTCTCCGCCGGCGCCGCGGCCGGCGCGGGCGCCCTCGCCGCGCCGAACATCTCGCGCGCCCAGTCGCCGATCCGCTGGCGGCTGCAGACCTACGCCGGCGCCGCGCTCGCCGAGCATGTCATCAAGCCCGCCATCGACCAGTTCAACGCCATCGCCGAGGGCGAGATGGAGATCGAGCTCTACTACGCAGACCAGCTCGTCCCGACCTCCGAACTGTTCCGCGCGATGCAGCGCGGCACCATCGACGCCGTGCAGTCCGACGACGATTCGATGGCCTCGCCGACCGAGGTGACGGTGTTCGGCGGCTACTTCCCCTTCGCCTGCCGCTACTCCCTCGACGTGCCGGTGCTGTTCAACCAGTGGGGCCTCGGCGAGATCTGGGACGAGCAGTATTCCGCCGTCGGCGTGAAGCACATCTCCGCCGGGGCCTGGGACCCCTGCCATTTCTCGACGAAGGACCCGATCAACTCGCTGGCCGATCTTCGCGGCAAGCGCGTCTTCACCTTCCCGACCGCGGGCCGTTTCCTCGCGCAGTTCGGCGTGGTGCCGGTGACGCTGCCCTGGGAGGACATCGAGGTCGCGGTGCAGACCGGCGAACTCGACGGCATCGCCTGGTCGGGCATCACCGAGGTCTACACCGTAGGCTGGGCGGACGTGACCGACTACTTCCTGACGAACAACATCTCCGGCGCCTGGTGCGGCAGCTTCTTCGCCAACATGGACCGCTGGAACGAGCTGCCGCCGAAGCTGCAGCAGCTCGTGCGCGCCTGCTTCGACAGCTCGCACTACTACCGCCAGCACTGGTACTGGGGCGGCGAGGCGCGGCTGCGCGTCGAGGGCGAGAAGATGTCGCTGACCACCATCCCCGACGCCGAATGGGCCGAGGTCGAACGCGCCGCGCGCGTCTTCTGGGACGAGATCGCCGAGCAGTCGGAGACCGCCGCCCGCGTCGTCCAGATCCTGAAGGACTACAACGCGCTGATGGAGAAGCGGGCCGCCCCTACC
>AACY020559794.1_pt1 | contig 19784 bp, 17 predicted proteins | sample 267378 | NCBI WGS metagenome assembly AACY02 (sample SAMN02954345, study PRJNA13694) | marine metagenome | biome: aquatic; feature: ocean; material: water; isolation source: isolated as part of a large dataset composed predominantly from surface... | reverse complement strand
CTCTAGGCGCGACTCGGTAAAGTTGTGGCCTAATTTGATGAAGAAGTCCTTACTCTGGCTATCCATAGACTCGCCTTGCGTGGTATCCACCCCAATCACATCGTGGTTTGCATCGTAGTACACGCCGTTATTGCGATAGCTGACCGAGCCTAGCATATCGATCAATTTTGACTCGCCTGAAAACGCATAGCTGGCACCAAAACTGACACCGTTAGACTTGAGTGAGTCAGGGACTGTGACATCAAAGCTAGCGACGTGCTGGTTATCGCCCGTGGGCTTTTTGGTGATGTAGTTGATAATACCGCCCTGTGCGCCTAGGCCGTGCATCGCATTGGCGCCGTGAATAATTTCAATGCGTTCAATCATTGCAGGATCGATAGTTTGTCCTGAGCGACCACCGCTGCGCAGCGGGTTCGATTGCGGCACGCCATCGATCATAATTAATGGTGCACGACCACGCAGGGTTTCACCCGTATTACTCATCTTTTGGCGGCTAGGTGAAAAGCTTGGCGCTAAGTTGCCAATAATGGTCGACAGATCTTTGCTGGTGCGGAACTGTTCTTCGAGTTGCACGCGGTCGATAATGGTCACTGTATTAGGAATCGAGCTTGGGGATTTATCCATACGGCTCGCGGTCACGGTAATTCTTTCTATTTCTTTGTTTTTATTTATTTCCGTGTCGGATTTTTCTTGTGCAATAGCGGATTGGGTGAGTGCTGCAAAGACAGCGAGAGCAACAAACGAGGTTTTGAACGTCATATAACTTCCTGCTAAGGGCGTGTGAATTTGCTACACCGAATTCCTTGGCATCAGACTCTTCCGTTAAACAACATTGCAAATGATAGTGATTTTTATTAACTTCGGATGATAAGGAAGTCATTCAAGGTTGTCTAGTCGATCTGTAAATCAAACGAGCTAAAATGTGGCGTTTTTTGCAACTTGTGACTCGGATAGCAATTATAGGTGTATTAAGATTGAGGGTTTATCTTCATCCTACTGATTTGTTGCTATGGCTAAGGATGACTATAATAGCGGCTTTAATTGTGTCTAAATACACCCCTTATGAACCGCAAAAAGAAAATTAATCAAACGCTTAAGCAGAAGGCGAAAAAAGCTAATGCCAAGCTTCACACCAGTAATAAACCTAAATATATCGCTAAGGCCGAACGAGTTGCACAGGCTCTCGCGGCAGAAAATGAGCTAGAAGTGCCCGTTGAGTGAGCCGTTAATCTCTAACAGTTAAATCCTCAATAAAGCTTACTTAGCATCTAAATACTCAATGGGATTGAGATAAAAAGCCTTTTTATATCCTTGGGTTGAAGTGTCTATTCGCCAAGGTCTTGGGAACAGGCTTAAGATGGAATAGTGCAAATGGGGTGGTTTACCTTGAGCATTGCCAGTCGTACCGACTGTGCCTAGCGTTTCTCCACCTGTCGCGAATAAGCCTGAAGATGCTTCAATGCTGCCTAGGTGCGCAAAATAATGCATTTGCCATTTAGGGCCGAGTCCAACAACGACTTTTCCGCCTTTTAAAAAGTCACCCTTGTACAGCAGTAGCATGGGCGTTGGTGCGACCACGGGGGTATTGGCTGCGGCAAAAATATCGATACCCTTGTGTGTGCCCGAACTTCCCCAAGGCTCATACCAAAAGGTTTGGCTATTCCAATCCTTATTCGTGGCACCTTTTACGGGGATGATAGGCTGCTCAGGCACTAGGCATCCGGCAAGGAAAAAGAGTGCGAGAATGAATGCGATATATTTCAGTTTCATTGTTATCTCTTACATAAATCTTTTAGTGAAACTCACTGAATTCACACCAGTTTGTCGGATATTGCAGGCGCTCGGTTTCACCAAGTGATAACCAATAGGGCCGCCAAAACGCATCGCACCAAAACTCAAGGTTCCCTTGCAAACTCCCAAGTGTATCAGGATCAACATCGGGAAAACTTTCCCAAGGAGCAGGCGGCGTGGCCTTAAAGGTAATAAGCTGTTGCAATAGATTGATATCATTGGTGATGAGCAGTACGCAGAACCCCGCAAAATCTGCATATTGCTGTAAAAATACTGTTGTCTGTAGGTTGGTGTGATGCAGTACGCCATTAAATGGCGCATCAGAACCTACAATTTGCTCGAATCCCGCCTGGCAAAGTAAAGTGTCGAGTCGCTGTTTATCTTGATCATTCAGCAAGCAATGGAGTTGATAGGCGGATAATTCAGTCTCAGTTGTTGGCGTGACTAAGGGATAAGCTTGGTGGCGAGGTAAAGTGAGACTCGCAGTTGCCTCGCCACCAAAGAGTGCTTGAAGATCCGTTGCCTGCGAGCGAGTTGTCGCTTTTATGGCAAATAGCTGTTTTACCCAGTTAAAAATCCCCATAGCTTATTCCTTAATGGCCATCGCAGGGTCGATAAAGCCGCCCGTTTCTGTTATCACCTTAGGGCTTATTGCCTCCCAACGTAACCATCCTTTGGCGCGTGGTGCGTTTATATACCAGAGTCCAGCCCGTTGTTCTAAGGGAAAATATTCCCTTGATGGGGCAAATGGACCGGGGTTTTGCTGGGCAATTTCGATACTATTGTCCGTGACGGCCGCGATAATGGCGACATGGCCATAGGGATTAAACATCCATGGGGCAAAGACCAGCAAATCATCAGCCATAGGTTTGCTTTGGCTGCCATTGGTAAATTGGCGCAGTGCACGTTTTTCGTTCCAACTGCCATCAGTGAGCAGATTATCGAAGAAGTCCCGGGCGTGCCCAAAACTGTCAGGCATTTTGTGTTGATATCGTTGGTAAAAGTAGCGCTTAACAAATTCTACGCATTGATATTTTATGCCGAGGTTATAGCCGTCGAGGGAGAGGTTGCGTCCCTTATTAGTGTTGACGCCACCGTTATAGTAAATCTCGATTCCATTGAGGGAGTCGATAATGTCACCCACTTGGTGATCAGTGTTGAAGTGATAGCGTGTAAGCAACTGATAGCCGAGAAAACTTACGCTAAGCCCTAGGCCCACAATCAGCATCCATAAGCGAAAACCTTTAATCATCTTTAGTACGACATTCTCAAAAGATAAATTGATTCAGCATGATATAAGGCGGGATTGTATGCTGCTGTTGCTAAAGACGTCTAGCTGATAAGGGAATGTGGCGGGAGCTTAATACTTTCGTACTGAGCGCTTGCACATCTTTAATTCGTCAGGCCGATAGCGTTAATGTGCTATCGGCCTGATTATATGTGCTTATTAACGCAAACTAACTTTACAGTAGCGCAGTTGCCAACAGATAACCCACGGTTGATGCTGTACTAACACCAATCAGTCCTGGGATAATAAAGCTGTGGTTAATGATGAACTTACCAATTTTAGTGGTACCTGAGCGATCGAAACCGATACAGGCCAAATCGCTTGGATAAGTGGGCAGCACAAAGTAGCCATAACTGGCGGGTAAAAAAGCAATTAATAGCTTAGGATCGACACCTAAAGCTAATCCCATCGGTGCAATCGCCGTGAGCGCGGCCGCTTGGCTATTGACCAGTTTGGAGATTAAAAACAGCACTAGGGCATAGGTCCAAGGCTGGTTTTGCACTACGTGGGAGAGGTTTTCCTTCAGTACATCCATATGGCTGATAAAGTAAGTATCGCTCATCCACGCCACGCCAAATACCGAGAATATCGCCACCATACCCGCTTTAAAAACCGGACCATTGGCAATTTCAGCTGGCTTGACTTTGCAGCTCATCAAAATAAAGGCGCCTGCAATCAACATCATCATTTGGATCACTAGGTTCATCGACAGTGGCGCGAGCTTGCCTTTCTCTTCAAACACTGGACGCAGCTCGCTAAAGGAACCGAGTAATACCACTGCGGCGATAGCGGCAAAGAAGATCCCTGTTGCCCAATACGCTTCTTTGGGGAAGGTTTGATTCAGCAGCGTTTCGCCCTTGTCGTAGATAAAGGCTCTTTGCACAGGATCTTGAATTCGCTCTTGAAACTCTTCGTCTTTATCTAAATCTTTGCCGCGACGTAGGCTCCACAGTGCCGCCACTAACACACCGCAAAGGGAGGCTGGCACCGACACCATTAAAATGTCCAGCATGCTGTAGGCATGGCCAACACCGTGCTGCGCCGCCAAAATCGATACCATAGAAACGACGGCGACTGATACAGGGGAGGCGCAAATCGCCATTTGTGAGGCGACGGAGGCGACCGCCATTGGGCGTTCTGGGCGAATGTTTTTCTTCAGAGCAATGTCAGAGATAATCGGGAACATGGTGTAAACCACATGGCCTGTACCGCACAAAAAGGTGAGCGTCCATGTAGTTAACGGTGCCAGAATGGTGATGTACTGTGGATGGCGGCGCAGTAAACGTTCGGCAAACTGCATCATCACATCTAAGCCGCCTGCGGTTTGCAACACGGCGGCACAACCGATAACCGCAAGAATGGTTAACATCACTTGCACTGGTGGCTGTCCGGGGGCGAGACCAAAGACAAACGTCAGTAAAAATAAACCTATACCACTTATCAACCCGAGCCCCATACCACCATAGCGGGTGCCCAGTAGCAAGCAGCCGAGTACGACAATAAATTCCATTAAAATCATTTTGATTTACCCCTGCGGAACCTGCCGCGCTATTTGTATTAGGACTAGCTGTATTTGGCGTTATTTTGCGAGGCGATTGACTTTGATAACTTGCGCTGGCGCAAGGTGTAAATAAAAAGTGGCATTAGATTTTTCATAAATTTGAGCTAGCGCTAGAAACGTGTCGCCAGAAGTTGCATCCTTGTTAACTCGGAAGCGCTAATGACGCCTGTAGCCAAGTGAAACATGCCCTAGTACTTGCTCCGGTAAAAATAACCATAACAATCGCCAAGGATGTCCAAGTGAAACCTGCCACCTATAACACCGAAGCCTTCGATGAGTGGATCCGCAGTCGCTTTGTGGAACTCAACTCCCAGCTCGAACAGCTTTATTACCAGCAGACCGACCGTGCCAATGTGCAAAATATCGGCACCGAGCTTAAGCAAACACTAGAAAGCGAAGGGCGCGAACTGATTAAGGCGCTGCTCGATGAAGGCAATACCGATGAAGGGTTCGACAGTGCTTTTGATTTGCTAGGCAATGTCGGCCTGTATATGGCCGCCTGCCGTCGCCATGAGATAACCGAGCCGACGCGGGAAACCACTTCGCCACTGGTTGAGGCTTCGGCGCTCGCTATGCATATCGGCGCCTCCATCGGCGTGACGCCACGTTTTGCCACTGCGCATTTAACTACCCATAACCGTGCCCACAATGGTATCTACAAACGCTTTACCGATCTGCCTGATGAAAAGCTGTTTGTGGATTACAACACTAAGGGCATCTTGGCCTATAAGCGCGCCAGCGATGCCTTATTAAAAATTCAGCCCTTGGGGATCTCCCATCCTATTAGCCACGATTTATTGCGGGTCGCCAAACAGGCATTGCAGGACGTCATTGAATCAAATCAGCAATTATTCAAACGTTTAGATACCGACCGCTTTTTCTATTGTGTCCGCCCATATTACAAACCCTATCGGGTTGGCTCTGTGGTATATCGCGGCGCCAATGCTGGCGACTTTGCAGGGATTAACGTCATCGATTTAACCCTAGGTCTCTGTTTTGCCAACGAATCGTCCTATTCGCAAATGCTGGTGGATAAGTTTTTATATATGATGCCGGAGGATCAGCAAATCTTGCGGGAATGCATGCGCCGCCCGAATTTGATGGATGACTTTTTACAGACAAAGGCCTGCGTGCAGCAGGATTGGTATCAGGAAAACCTCAAGCTGTTTATCGAAGTCTGTGAATTACATGGGCAAACTGCGATTCAACATCACAATGAATTAGTGACTAAGTATATTGCTGAGCCTTCGGTCAGTATGGAGCAACAACATTTAGCCAAAGTGACCGCCAGCGGCCCACCATTGCATGTACTGCTCGCCTCCCTTGAGCGTTTAAGGGATAGACGCGCGGCCGTATTACGTGACGATATTCGCACCCGTTATTATGATTTGAAAAAACTCAAAGACAGTTTGAGGTAAGGCCATGCTGCTAAATGTAAAACAGGATTTTTGCCTCGCAGGCCCTGGATATCTGCTTAACCATTCCGTGGGGCGGCCACTCAAATCGACCGAGCAGGCGTTTAAGCAGGCGTTTTTTGCACCTTGGCAGGAGTCTGGCCGCGAGCCTTGGGGTCAATGGTTAGGTGTCATCGATAACTTTACCGCGGCGCTGGCAAGCCTTTTTAATGGTCAGCCGCAGGAATTTTGCCCGCAGGTGAATCTATCGAGCGCATTGACCAAGTTGGTGATGTCACTGGATAGATTAAATCGCGATGGCGCCGTGGTGCTGATGAGCGAGATTGATTTTCCTAGCATGGGATTCGCCCTTAAAAAGGCATTGCCCGCAAGTTGTGAACTGCGCTTTATTCCCAAGGGCTTAGATGTTACCGACCCCAATGTGTGGGACGCACATATCAGCGACGATGTCGATTTAGTCTTTGTCAGCCATGCCTATTCTAACACGGGACAACAGGCCCCCCTCGCGCAGATTATCCCCCTTGCCCGTGAGCGTGGCTGCTTGAGCATAGTGGATGTGGCGCAATCGGCTGGGATTTTGCCGCTGGATTTAGCCAAGCTACAGCCAGATTTTATGATTGGTTCGAGTGTGAAATGGTTATGCTCCGGCCCCGGCGCTGCGTATCTGTGGGTCAATCCGGCTATTTTGCCCGAATGTCAGCCACAGGATGTGGGTTGGTTTAGCCATGAAAATCCCTTCGAGTTTGATATTCATGATTTTCGCTATCATCCAACAGCGTTGCGGTTTTGGGGCGGCACGCCTTCTATCGTCCCCTACGCTATTGCCGCCCATAGTATTCAATATTTTGCCAATATTGGCTCACTGGCGATGCGTGAGCATAACTTGCAACTGATGGCTCCAGTGGTACAGGCATTGGACAATGAGCTCGTCTCGCCGAGGGCAATCGATAAGCGTAGCGGTACGCTGATTTTGCAATTTGGCGAGCGGCAAGCGCCGATCATGGCGGCATTGGCTGAGGCGAATATCAGTGTCGATGCCCGCAGTTTAGGGATACGCGTATCGCCACATATTTATAACGATGAGGCCGATATCCTAAGGTTACTGGAGGTAATAAACGCCCATCGTTAACTGATTGAGCATAGCTTGCTCAGCCGACATGGCGTAATAGCCTCGAACAGGGAGCATGGCTCTGGGGCATCAAGGCGCCCCCTAATGCCGATGTCGTTAACCCATGCCCTGAGGCTGAGGTCATTTATTGGGGCGAATATGCTCAAATGCTGTAGTTATAGTGGCAGAACATAGAACGCGGGGTTCGGAGCTTGGGATTACTGGGCGTGATAGCCAAATCGACTGGCAGCATCACGGTATCGACGATCAGCGAGCTACCCATATCGACCAGTGTCAGAGGGATAGTAAACAGTAGCAGTGGCGGGGCGGATAACGCAGAAACTATCGCACACTCCTCGCCATTATCAACAGCAGTTTGAACACTGGAGAAAGAATGCCCCCAAGTTGAATTTTCTCCCATCCTCGATGTTATTGTTGCACATCCCGTGAGAGAACAGCACACGACCAAGCAAGTCAACCAACGCATAACCACTCCATTGTTTATATGTGAAAAACCGCATTGTTTCGGTATGAGCGACTCGCTTGATTAACTTTGGGCGTTAGTCTTATGGAACCCGAACTGGTTTTGTTCGACACCGATATATTCAGTTTTAGCAAGTCGGCATTCTAACCACATGAATATATGTGTCAATTATTCAGCAGCAGTAATGAGACAACAGTAAAGAGACTCCCAACTTTAGTGTCGCAGTAGTTAACGCCTCTGCCTATAAGTTAGTTTTATATCGCGTTTAGCTCAGTCTTAAACGACATCTGTCCCTATTGTTGTTATTGCAGTGGTGTCTGCTGGTATGCTTTCTTTTGATGATAAATAAGTGGTTGGCTATGTCGCCATTTAGAGAAAAGTGTTGGTCATTGCACCAGCATGAAAGTAGCGTATACCTTCAAGAAACAAAAAGCCCCATCAGCAAAACTGTTGGGGCTTTGATACTTTATGCATGCATTTATACCGTGAGTAATGGCATGCATCTAGCCATTACAGGCTGTAGTACATTTCAAACTCTAATGGGTGAGTTGTACGGCTTACACGCTCAGCTTCTGCAGATTTCAGTGCAATGTAAGACTGGATGAAATCTTCGCTAAATACACCGCCGCGAGTTAAGAACTCGTGGTCAGCTTGCAGGTTTTCAAGGGCGTTTTCTAATGAAGTCGCTACTTGTGGGATTTCAGCCGCTTCTTCCGCTGGCAGATCGTACAAGTCTTTATCCATCGCTTCGCCTGGATGGATCTTGTTTTGGATACCGTCGATACCCGCCATCAGCAGTGCTGCGAAACCTAAGTATGGGTTTGCATGTGGATCTGGGAAGCGAGTTTCGATACGACGACCTTTAGGGCTTGGTACCACTGGAATACGGATTGAAGCGCTGCGGTTACGTGCTGAGTAAGCTAACATCACTGGCGCTTCGAAGTGTGGTACTAAACGCTTGTAAGAGTTAGTGCTTGGGTTAGTGAAAGCGTTCAGTGCGCGAGCGTGCTTGATGATACCACCGATGTAGTACAGTGCAGTTTCACTTAAACCAGCATATTTGTCGCCTGCGAACAGGTTTACGCCATCTTTCGCCAGAGATTGGTGAACGTGCATACCGCTACCGTTGTCGCCAACGATTGGCTTAGGCATGAAAGTCGCAGTCTTACCGTAGGCGTGAGCCATGTTGTGTACTACGTACTTCAGAATTTGGATTTCGTCCGCTTTCTTAGTCAGGGTATTGAAGCGAGTTGCGATTTCGTTTTGACCCGCAGTCGCCACTTCATGGTGGTGAGCTTCAACCACTTGACCCATTTCTTCGAGCACTAAACACATAGCGCTACGTAAGTCTTGTGATGAGTCAACAGGAGCTACTGGGAAGTAACCGCCTTTCACGAATGGACGGTGACCAGTGTTGCCACCTTCGTAGCTAGTGCCAGAGTTCCATGCCGCTTCTTTAGCGTCGATTTTCACGAAACAACCAGACATGTCAGTACCGAAACGGACATCGTCGAACAGGAAGAATTCTGGTTCTGGTCCAACTAATACAGTGTCAGCGATACCGGTAGAGCGTAAGTATTCTTCCGCTTTTTTCGCGATAGAACGTGGGTCGCGGTCATAACCAGTCATAGTGCCTGGCTCGAGAATGTCACAACGGATCAGCGCAGTGGTTTCTTCGGTGAATGGATCCAGTACGAACGTAGTTGGGTCTGGCATCAGTACCATGTCTGATTCGTTAATGCCTTTCCAGCCAGCGATTGACGAGCCGTCAAACATTTTACCGTCTTCGAAGAAGTCAGCGTCTACCTGATGAGCTGGGATAGATACGTGCTGCTCTTTACCTTTGGTGTCGGTAAAACGTAAATCAACAAACTTAACTTCTAATTCTTCAAGTTGCTTTAAAACTGATTCAACTGACATTCTCAAGTCTCCGGTAGGGTAAAGGGATGTCCCTTCTATAATCTTTTAACTCAAGTTGTGCTTGAGCAAAACTTACTAGCTATAAAGCGATATCTATGCCAATAATTTAACTTGTTGATAATTAATGAATATGTGTTTTATTGCACTATCTTTAACTCTGTATTGCACTTTATTGGTGCGTTTTGATGTGGCATTTTGGTGCATTCATCCATTTTGGTGCGCACCATGCATCCCCCATTTTAGTGCAGTGACGATGAGCATAGGCTTGCTTGGTTAATTCATATCCATATTCAAGCTGGGCGGCATACTCGCTGTTAGCCTGTTACTATCAATTAGGCTCAGCAAAACAGAATGAATTTAGCATATAAATAAGTCTAGATAACCGCGTAAGGTCACTGTTTTCAGTGCTCGCCATAATGTCACAAAACAGTGAGATGATAAGCTGTTTTTCTGATAATGATTTTGGCTTGTTTTCATTTCTTGTCATTAAAAATCAATTGATTAGTCTTGTTGTTCTTAGGTGGGAATAGAGTTTATTGAAACTGCGTCTAAAGCCATTTATTGAGGCTATCGAGAAAATACTTAGGTAGCGGTTTGGCATACTGATGTGTTTGGACGAAAAAACGGGTCTGCCGAATTGGGGTTATTCGCTATACTTATGGCGGCCTTAAGCGCATAGTCTGCTACGCCATTCCGGTGAAGAATAGTTATTTCAGCTGGTTAGTCGTATTGAGTTCGAGATAACGTGGCAATTGTCTGCGCGTTAACGGTGCATTTGGGTTATTTGCCTTATCGCCATAACTGATTCGTTAGCATAGGCCCCAAAAAATAGTTTTATAAGTGTTCAAAAATAATCCTGTGCGATATGGCCGCTCTGGAGTAGAATGTCACGCTTTTTTATGGCGACTCAACGTAGATTGCTGTAACGAATATTGTAATATCCCTAATTTTGTTTGATGGTAAGAGGTTTATCTGTGCTAGAGAATTTACGTAACATCGCCATTATTGCGCACGTTGACCATGGCAAAACGACCCTGGTTGACAAGCTGCTGTCGCAATCAGGAACCCTTGAGACCCGGGGAGAAGCTACTGAGCGGGTGATGGACTCCAACGATCTTGAAAAGGAGCGTGGAATCACGATTCTGGCAAAGAACACTGCCATCAAGTGGAACGACTACCGCATCAACATCGTAGACACCCCAGGCCACGCCGACTTCGGTGGTGAGGTTGAGCGCGTTCTGTCTATGGTTGACTCAGTATTACTGTTGGTTGACGCCGTTGACGGTCCAATGCCACAGACTCGCTTCGTAACCAAGAAAGCGTTCGCCCAAGGCTTAAAGCCAATCGTTGTTATCAACAAAATTGACCGTCCTGGTGCTCGCCCTGATTGGGTAATCGACCAAGTATTCGACCTGTTCGACAACTTAGGTGCGACCGACGAGCAATTAGATTTCCCAATCGTTTATGCTTCTGCATTAAACGGTTTTGCAACTTTAGATCCGGATGTCGTCAGTGAAGATATGACGCCACTGTTCCAGACTATCATTGAAAAAGTATCTCCACCTGCAGCAGATGCTGAAGGTCCGTTCCAGATGCAAATTTCTCAGCTCGATTACAACTCTTACGTAGGTGTAATCGGTGTTGGTCGCATCAAGCGTGGTAGCATCAAAGCTAACCAACAAGTGAGCGTAATTGGTGCTGACGGTAAAGTACGCAACGGTAAAATGGGCCAAGTATTAGGTTACATGGGCTTAGAGCGTACCGAAGTTGACGTTGCAAACGCGGGCGATATCGTAGCGATTACTGGTTTAGGCGAGCTGAAGATTTCTGACACTGTGTGTGCCGCTGGTAATGTTGAAGCGCTACCACCACTATCAGTTGACGAACCAACGCTGACCATGACGTTCCAAGTCAACACTTCACCTTTCGCAGGTAAAGAAGGTAAATACGTGACATCACGTAACATTCTTGAGCGTCTGCAACAGGAATTAGTGCACAACGTGGCACTGCGTGTTGAAGAAACCGATAGCCCAGACCGTTTCGCGGTATCTGGCCGTGGTGAATTACACTTATCTATCCTGATCGAAAACATGCGTCGTGAAGGTTATGAATTAGCGGTTTCTCGCCCAGAAGTTATCTTAAAAACCATCGATGGCGAACTGTGTGAACCATACGAAACCCTGACCGTTGACGTTGAAGAAGAGCATCAAGGGACAGTCATCGAGAAGCTGGGTATCCGTAAGGCTGAGATGAAAGATATGCAGCTTGACGGTAAAGGCCGCGTGCGCGTTGACTTTATCATCCCAAGCCGTGGCTTAATTGGTTTCCAAACTGAGTTCTTAACTGCAACTTCTGGTACTGGTCTGATTTACCACTCATTCGATCACTACGGTCCGCACAAAGGTGGCGATATCGGTCAACGTGCTAACGGCGTATTGATCTCTAACGCTACGGGTAAGGCGCTGACATTCGCACTGTTCGGTCTGCAGGACCGCGGTCGTCTGTTTATTGGCCACGCAGCCGAAGTTTACGAAGGTCAAGTTGTGGGTATTCACTCACGTTCTAACGACCTGACAGTTAACTGCCTGAAAGGTAAGCAGCTGACTAACATGCGTGCTTCTGGTACTGACGAAGCTCAAGTACTGACTACGCCAATCACCTTAACACTCGAGCAAGCGCTTGAGTTTATCGATGATGACGAATTAGTTGAAGTAACACCTAAGAGCATCCGTGTTCGTAAGAAACACTTAACTGAAAACGACCGTAAGCGCGCTAGCCGCGGTTAATGGTGGTTGTGGTGGGCACGTAAAGTGACTGCCATAGAGTGAATAAAGCCCTGCTAAGGCAACTTAGCGGGGCTTTTTAATGGCTATATTTCAGGTTCATGTACTGAGCGTATGCAGTTACGACCTGCGGACTTCGCTAAGTAAAGGGCGGTATCTGCTTGGTGGACTAATTCTAAGGCATTATGTTTATCTGAGGGGAGTAAACACGCAACACCCACGCTGACCGTGACAATTCCTATGTCTGTTTTAATATGGGGTATAGCAAGCGATTGAATAAGTTGATGTACGTGCTTGGCGGTGTCGAGTGCGCTTTGGTGATCCGTATTGGGGAGTAAAATAACAAATTCTTCGCCGCCATAGCGTGCTACCAATTCACCTGCCCGACGACCTGATTGAGATAAGCTGTTCGCCAGCATCTTGAGACAGTCATCTCCTGCGAGATGGCCATAAAAATCATTAAATAATTTAAAGTGGTCAATATCGAGCATGATAAGCGAGAGTGGCGTGTTGTTGCGTTGCCCACGACTCCATTCCTTTTGCAGCATTTGATCAAACAATCTACGGTTGCCAATATTGGTTAACCCATCGGTATTGCTGAGTTTTTCGAGTCTGTTGTTCGCTTCGGCAAGTTCATAGGTTCGCGCTTGTATAATGGACTCTAGCTCTCGATTGCGCTCTTCTAAACTCGTCATCGGGTAAATTTCGCCTTGTTTTGCTAAACCATAGGGAATGGATATTCCACTATGGACGATTTTCCAATCGTTGCTTTCTTGGCGAAAAATCAGCACTAACCTTGCGGTTTCTTGGCTGAGTATCGAGTCTGGAATAGGGAGGTGTATATGGAAAAACGCTGTAATAACAATAATATCTTCGGCAAGATCCTGTAGTGAAAGATCTAATACTTCAATATGGATCCGTTCGGGGACTTGGGCGAAGTCCTGACGGGTTATTTTTACCCATTCATCTTTACTGGTGACAAGAATATCGCTGCTACCTGCATAACCACTAAAAGTATCGCTAAAGCGGGCTGTGAGTTTGTCATCCCGTGCAGCGTACATCTCAATATATTCATCAAAAAGTGACTGCATAAGTTGCAAGCGTCTCTGTCGCATAGATTCACCTCAAGTAAGAATATAAGCGTTTTATTGTTCTTATTTGAGATGAGTATTAGTGATAAAACCATCTTCCGTTCTGATTAAAATCAAGATAGTGATGTAAAAACCACCAACAGTGTGATCTGTGCCCGCTTTTTGAGCTAGGGTTTGCTGTTCTTGTTACTGTTACCTAGCTTTAGTGGCAAAAGTTTGAAATGTTGTCATTTTGCTTGTTTAGTATACAGACCGAATGGTGCATTAATCGTTACTTTGGAACAGTGCAGAAGGGATTAATGCAAACGATAAACGTTTTAGAAGACGTCCAAACCAGATTAGCCTAATGACGCCTTGTAGGGTCATTCCCTTCGTTAGCCATAAGTAAAGGAATATTCCATGGACAAGACTCAACACTCTCAAGGTAAATGCCCCGTGATGCATGGGGCAAATTCAGCCGTTGCCAGCAACAATATGGATTGGTGGCCTAAGGCACTTAATCTCGATATTTTGCATCAGCATGATAAGAAGACGGATCCCATGGATCCCAACTTTAATTACCGTGAAGCCTTTAAGACCCTTGACCTCGCTGCCGTGAAGCAGGACTTGCATTCCCTTATGACCGATAGCCAAGATTGGTGGCCAGCCGATTGGGGGCATTATGGCGGCTTGATGATCCGCATGGCATGGCACTCTGCGGGAACCTATCGCATTGCCGATGGCCGTGGCGGTGCGGGGACGGGTAATCAACGCTTTGCCCCACTCAATAGCTGGCCCGATAACGCCAACCTTGATAAAGCCCGCCGTTTACTCTGGCCGATTAAGAAAAAATATGGCAACAAACTCTCATGGGCAGATTTGATGATCCTCGCGGGTAATGTGGCCTACGAGTCTATGGGCTTAAAAACCTATGGATTTGCCGGCGGTCGAGAGGATATTTGGCACCCAGAGAAGGACATTTATTGGGGCTCTGAAAAACAATGGCTCGCGCCAAGTGATAATCCTAACAGCCGTTATTCGGGCGCGCGTGACCTTGAAAATCCCTTAGCCGCCGTAATGATGGGGCTGATTTATGTGAATCCTGAAGGGGTTGATGGTAAACCCGATCCACTGCGCACCGCTCAAGATGTGCGTGTCACTTTTGCACGGATGGCGATGAATGATGAAGAAACCGTGGCCTTAACCGCCGGTGGCCATACGGTGGGCAAATGCCATGGCAATGGTAAGGCACAGGATCTTGGCCCTGAACCCGAGGGCGAAGAACTTGAGGCCCAAGGTTTGGGCTGGCTCAACAAAAAAGGCCCAGGCACGGGTGCAAATGCCGTGACTAGTGGTCTCGAAGGCGCTTGGACGACTCATCCCACTCAATGGGATAACGGTTATTTTCACCTACTGTTAAATTACGATTGGGAATTGAAAAAAAGCCCCGCGGGCGCCTCTCAGTGGGAACCTATTAATATTAAAGAGGAAGATAAAGTCGTCTCAGTGGGCGACCCGAATCGCAAGTTTAACCCCATCATGACCGATGCGGATATGGCGATGAAAATGGACCCCGAGTATCGCAAGATCTCCGAGAAGTTTTATCAAGATCCCGCCTATTTCTCCGAGGTATTTGCCCGTGCTTGGTTTAAGTTAACTCACCGCGATCTGGGGCCTAAGAGCCGTTATTTAGGGCCAGAAGTGCCGAATGAGGATTTGCTTTGGCAAGACCCGATCCCAAGCGTCGATTACCGTTTAGACGCCAGTGAGATTGTCGACCTGAAGGCGAAATTATTAGCCTCGGGACTCAGTGTTTCCGAATTGGTCGCAACCGCGTGGGACAGCGCGCGCACCTTCCGAGGCTCGGATTTCCGCGGTGGCGCCAATGGCGCACGGATCCGTTTAGCACCACAAAAAGATTGGCAGGCCAACGAACCCGAGCGTTTGCAAAAAGTATTGCAGGTGTTGAGCGCGTTGCAGGCAAGCTTAAGCAAAAAGGTCAGTATTGCCGACTTGATTGTCCTCGGTGGCGCTGCGGCGATTGAAAAGGCCGCCCACGCTGCGGGAGTCAATATCACAGTTCCTTTCATGCCTGGCCGTGGTGATGCCACGCAGGAAATGACCGATGTGGAATCCTTTGCCGTACTTGAGCCTTTGCACGATGCGTATCGTAACTGGCAGAAAAAGGATTATGTAGTTCAGCCCGAGGAGATGATGCTCGATCGCACTCAACTTATGGGGTTAACCGCCCATGAGATGACAGTGTTGGTTGGGGGTATGCGGGTGTTGGGCACTAACTATGGCGGTACACGCCACGGCGTGTTTACCGACAAAGTGGGTGTGTTAACTAATGATTTCTTTGTGAATCTTACCGACATGGCCAACAACTGGAAGCCTGCGGGTACTAATTTGTATGAGATAGTCGAGCGTAAAACTGGCGCAGTGAAGTGGACCGCTACCCGCGTCGATCTGGTGTTTGGCTCTAACTCGATTTTGCGCTCCTATGCTGAGGTGTATGCGCAGGATGATGCCAAGGAGAAGTTTGTGCATGACTTTGTGGCGGCTTGGACTAAGGTAATGAATGCCGACAGGTTCGATCTGGCTTAGTCACTGGCACTCAAGCTTATCGTGACCATAAAAGGTGCAGCTTAGACTGCACCTTTTTTATGTCTCTTATTAACAAATCAGAGAGTTAATGGCCCACTCGGTCAATCACTTGGATAAGTTCCATGCGGATAGCGTCCGGTGTTTGGCTATGCCAGAACCCGGCTAAATAAGCGCCGAGTGGCAGGAGGAAGAGCGCCAATAATAACAAGACTAACAATCCTTTATGGCTAACTCTGTGACCCGATTTAAGGCCAAAACCGAGTGCCGCCGATTTAGGGCAGGCCGCCACACAGCGCATACAGGCTTGGCATTCGTCGCTGCGAACCGTGGTTTTGGTATGCACTATGATGTTGGCTGGGCAGGCGCGGGTGCATTTGTCGCACTTCATACCCTTGGCTTCGATCAGGCAATGCTGAGTATCGCGGCGGATTTTGAGTGGGCTGGCAAAACTTAACAGTCCGAGCATGGCACCATAGGGACACAAGTAGCGGCAAAAACCTTGGCGACGCCATGCGGCGAGGACGAGAATAAGAGCAAAGCAGGCTAAGGTAATAAGCCCTGGTGTGACAAAAAACAGTGCCATCTTAAGGTCGGCAATCTTGTGGTAGTTACCCTGCAGATAATAGGGAATCGACTCGCTTGGCATGCCGATCACTACATAAAACAGCCCCAGCAGTAATAAGTATTTTAGCATCCGTAGTGGCCAGTCTAGCCATGCGGGTGGCGCAAGTTCTGCTTTGATAAAGCGTTTGCGCAAGGCGTAGAGGTATTCGCCGGCGAGTCCTAAGGGGCAGGCCCAGCCACAAAAGGCGCGTTTACAGAGTAGGCCAGTGAGTAGCACTGCGGCGAGCATCACAGCGGCGGCGGGATGGGTTTGGTCCCACAGGTTGAGCGTCAATATGGCTTTTAATTCAATCCCGCCGGCGATGGGCAAAAAGGCATCGACAACATCAGGGCGCATTAACCAAGGCGTGACCCCTTGTTTGAGTTGGATAGCATTAATGCAGTATTGGATGGCGACTAAAAACAACGAGAGTGCGAGCAGGTGTTGGCAACCTTCACGCAGGGCGTTGATTTTTATCTCGGCCTTATACTCCACCGGAGCAAACTTATGGGCAATAAGTGCAAGGGGCAAGGCAATGATTAGGGCGAGCGCCAAGGGCCAGTAGAGGCTAATCGCCACTGCGCCCACACTCAGGAGTAAGGTGGTCACTGCTCCCCATTTTTTACCGCTCCAATAGCTTAGGGAGGCGATATACATTAGGGCCAACATTAGGGTAAGGGATTCAATAAAGGTCATGTTAATACTGCAAATAGAATACACGTATTCAATCTGAGCAATCTTTTGTAGATAAGTTTATGAGCCTAAAGTGAATTTGTGCGTTAGATCCAATATTGATTGAATCATCACACTAAAGCGCGCCATCGCTCACAAAGCTAAAAATCTTAGCCTTGCACAAACGAAACTGGGAATGCAGGGAGGATAACATCAACAGCAAACCGCCATCGCAGCTTGCCGAAGTGTTTAGAGGGTTAGAGCCTCAGTGCTAAGCTGTTAATTCAGATTGGTTTGACGGAATTAACAGCCAGTTTGAGCAAGCTAAATGGCCTTACCCTTTTGAGTTCTCAAGGGCCTCGATAAATCGAGTAGACTCGTTGATAGATTTATTCATCTCTTTGATTAAGCCTGAGATATCCGTTTGTAAGTTGGCAAATTCACCTTTAATCGCGCCTATCGCTTGGGCATTTAAGTTATGCTTTAAATACAGCATATTGTCTTTCATGGCGGTGAGAATGGGCGGCATTTTAGATTCGGCGCGACGCATGGTTTTCATCAGTTGCTCGTAGGAACGGCGGGTTTCCTTGAGCTTGGTTTCACTGTTGCGGCGTAGGCTGGCTTTGCTGATCTCGCCGATTTCGGCTTGCCATTCATCGAATAGCGCCTCGGCGACATCTTCGACTTTATTGATGCGATTACTCACGTCATCGGCGGCACTTTGGGCTGACTCGTATTCATCTTTGGCCTTGTTGTAGGCCTTTTCGAGGTTGCCACCATCGTGGTTGAGCAGGGCTTGCATCTCCTCGAGTGCTGAACTGAAGTCTTTTTGGGCATCCTCTTGGGATTCTTTTGCGGCCTTCACTCTGTCGACCATGATGTCGCGCTTGTGGTAGCCCACTTTTTCCATGGCGCCGTAATAGGCACTCTGGCAGCCCGTCAGCAATAGCGTTGCCGCCATCAGGCTTGAGGTGATCAATCTTTTCATTGGGTATTCCGTCACTGAGTCAGATGAAGTTAGTCGGCCTTAAAACGTGCCGCATCGATAATGCTCCAGAGGTGAAAGATAGCACCAATTACCGCGGGCACAATTAACCACCAAAGGGCGTAGCCGACTACAGTGACCACGAAGAATAGCAATGCTGCCAAAATTCGCCCTTGTAGCAGTTGGCCTAGGCCGGGGAAAAACAGACTAGCGATTGCAGCGATAACATTGCCAGTGGATCCTTGTTGTGACATCAATTCACTCCTTAGACTTGTAAATTAAGTGTTTATTGTACGAAGATAACGAGTCTATACCAACAGAATCAAGAGAAACCCGTGACTAAGAAGATAGATCTGGCACAAATTCGAGTCTTACTCCTTGGGATTTGGCACTTCCTGCTGCATTTACGCCAGCGCCTAGTAGAAGATCAAATCAATATTCGTGCGGGCCACTTGGCCTATGTCACCCTATTATCGCTCGTTCCTATGGTGGCGGTGACTATGTCTATGTTGTCGGCGTTTCCTGTGTTTAAGGGGATCCGCGGCCAAATTGAAGCCTTCGTTTACGAGAATTTTTTACCCGCAGCGGGCGATACGGTACAAGTCTATATCAATGAATTTGTGGGTAATGCCTCTAAAGGCACTGCGGTGGGGATTGCGGCCTTAGTGGTGGTGGCGATTATGCTGATCTCCGCCATAGATAAGTCACTGAATAATATTTGGCGCACTAAGGAAAAACGTTCTGTGGTCGTGGCCTTTTCCATGTATTGGATGGTGATTACCTTAGGCCCTGTGCTGGTGGGGGCGAGCCTAGTGGCGACTTCCTACGTGGTGTCGTTAAAGCTGTTTGAGGGCGACACCTTATCTGGCGTAATGCCGCTGTTTATCGAACGTTTGCCGATGTTATTTTCGGTGGCCGCGTTTTTACTGCTCTATATGGTGGTACCGAATCAAAAGGTGAAGTTTTGGCACGCACTACTCGGTGCTGTGGTGGCTGCCTTGCTATTCGAGTTGGGGAAAAAAGGTTTTGCCTTGTATGTGACGAAATTTCCAAGTTATGAAGCCATTTATGGTGCGCTGGCGACCATTCCTATTCTATTTGTTTGGGTATATTTATCTTGGATGATCGTGCTACTGGGCGCCGAAATTACCGCCGCCATGCCCGAGTATTTGGACTATGAGTCCAGCAGCGATATCAACGAAACTAACCTCGAGGGTCAACCTTTAGCGGCGCAGGATACACCCGCCGCGCAGCTAGAAACCCCATCCGCCCAATCAAGCCAAGTGCTTGAGACGACAGGTGAACTTGCGGCAAACGCGCCTTCATCGACTACACTGGATAAGCCGTAGCTAAGTTATCATTCACCAATACATTCAGCGAGCCTTATCCCACCTATGATCACTGATGCCCATCCGCTTGCTGCTTTTATCCGCCGTGATTGGCTGATGATGGGCAATGGGCAGCAGTTGCATCTCGCTCAATATGGTAATCCGCAG
>AACY020557402.1_pt1 | contig 19796 bp, 15 predicted proteins | sample 267378 | NCBI WGS metagenome assembly AACY02 (sample SAMN02954345, study PRJNA13694) | marine metagenome | biome: aquatic; feature: ocean; material: water; isolation source: isolated as part of a large dataset composed predominantly from surface... | reverse complement strand
AGCAAAAGTGGCTGCCCAGTTAGCGGCGTTATTTACACCTGTGGTGAAAGGCTTTATCACAAATCGTGGTTTTAACGCCTGTGTGGATGCCCAGCAAGTGTTTGGTGGGCATGGTTATATCCATGAGTGGGGCATGGAGCAGTTTGTGCGTGATAGCCGCATAGCTTTGATTTATGAAGGCACAAATGGCATTCAGGCGCTCGATTTAGTTGGGCGTAAACTGCTGAGCGATCGCGGCGCCGCCATGCAGCAATGGTCTGCGCTAGTGACTGAGTTTATTCAATCACAGGGCAAAGATCCGCAAATGCAGCCCTATATCAGTGGGCTAATGGATTGCGCCACCGATTTACAAAAGGCGAGCGGTTATTTAGCGACCCATGCGGCTAGCAATCCCGACATTATCGGCGCGGCATCGATGGCGTATCTCGAGTTATTTGGCATTACTGCCCTTGCCTGGATGTGGGCGCGTATGGCGAAGATTGCCCTGACTGCGCTCGATAATGGCACGCAAGATGCCGACTTTTACCAAGCTAAACTGAAAACGGCGGACTTTTATATAGCGTATTGGGCCGTGCAGAGCCGCAGTCTGCGTAAACAGTTGGAGCAGGCGAGTGAGATGTTAACCACGCTCGATGAGGCGATTTTTTAAGTTTACCTTCAAAGTGTTACAACTAGTCAAAGCCAGCAGCGTGATGCTGGCTTTTTTATTAAGATGGCTTTCATTCAGCGCCATTCAGTAAGAGCTATGCACTAAGATCCAGATACTAAGAACTATGCACTAAGAGCCATGCAGCTATATCCATACATAATGAGTGGACTCTCTTTACAATTGTTACAAATCTCGACCGATGTAAATTTAAATGAGAATTATTGTCATCTAATAATCAAACTTTATAATGACGGCACATTTTAGATGACATGGGTAAACCACAGGTTTGCTCAAGGTTGGGGGACTTTGTGAAATCACGTTTTGCCTATTCAATACTAACGCTTGCCCTGATGCCGCATTTGGTCTTTGCGGCTGCGCCTAACGCTCAAGAGCGTCAACCCGAGCAAGAAAGTGCTTCAACGGCACAAGCCGCTACGCAATCAAGCTCGCAGGCCGCAGTACAAGCTGAGACTAAGGCGCCAGAGCGAATTGTCGTGCGTGGTCGCGCCATGCAAATGTATGTCGATAAAGAGACGGAAATCGGCACTAAAACGGCAATCAATGTGATGGAGCTGCCGCAGTCAGTACAAGTGCTGACCGAGCAACTGATTGACGATCAAGCCGCCCGTAATATTACTGACTTATACCGCTCTATTGCCGGTGTGAGTGAATTTAGCTATTCCGGCGTGACCTTTCGTGGCTTTCGCGACGATGCCAACGTGTTTTACGATGGCGTGCGTGGCGACCCGTATTCGGGATTCTCAGTACCACAACTGTTCAACGTGCAGCGGGTTGAAGTATTGAAAGGCCCAGCATCGGCACTCTATGGCGGTGGCGAACCCGGCGGCATGATTAACTATGTCACCAAAAAGCCGACCTTTGTCGAGCGTAAAGAGCTCACCCTAAGCACGGGCAGCTACGACATGATGGGCGGCTCGCTGGATTTCACCGGCGGCTTAACCGAGGATTTAGCCTATCGATTGGGAGGCTATTATCAACAGGAAGATAGCTTCCGTAACAATGCCGATAGTTTAAATGCCGAAGTAGCAGGTGGCTTACTGTATGAAATCAGTGACGATACTAAGCTGACCACCACATTCGATCTGATAAGACAGGACTTGGGCGGTAATCGACTCCGTGGTGTACCCGTGGATGATGCGGGGAATTTCCTCGTTGACCCTTCCTACAATGCCAACGAGAAGAGCGACTTCCAGAAAATGGATGCCTTGGTGCTGCAAGCGATTCTCGATCATCAATTTAGTGATGATTTTTCGGTAAAAACTCAAATTCGTTATCTGAATAATGAATCCGATCAGCAATATCACGAATCCCGTGGCTGGGTCGATGTGAACGGTGATGGTAAGGCAAACAGCGCAGATGGCACCATCAAACGTGAATATCGTGTCCAATCCCGCGCCAATGACGAAATCAGTTTAACCAACGATTTTGTTTATCGTTTTAATGCCTTAGGTTTTGAGCATGAGTTCCTGTTTGGTGGTGATTATCACTATGTCGAAACCGAATACCATTACAAGTTGGCGACTAGCAAGGAAGGCGTGGGTAATCTCAATATCTTTGAGCTGAATTACGGAGAAACTAATCCGAATACTTATCAGTTAAAAGACATGGATACCGACGGTACTCGCTCCAACCGTTTTGGCCTGTATCTGCAAGAACATCTGCATTTCAACGAGCAGTGGTCTTTAATTGCGGGTCTACGCTTTAGCCAGTTTGATGATTACGATAAAAAGACCGGATTCTCCTTTAGCGATAATGCCATTACCCCAAGGGCTGGGCTGAATTATCGTCCAATCGAATCTATGTCTTTCTATTTGAACTACTCAGAGAGTTTCAATCCGGCCTCATTGTCTGATCAAGAGAGCATTAAAAGTGACGGCGCACTCGATCCCGAAACCGGTAATCAAATAGAACTTGGGATGAAAAACGAGTGGCTCGATGGCCAGTTTATGACCACGCTTGCACTCTACCGCATTGAAAAACAAAATGTGGCCCAGGCAAACCCTCTAGATACCGGGGATGACGATGGTATTCCTAACTTGGTTAATTTAGGTGAAGTACGTAGCCAAGGGGTGGAATGGACGCTGGTAGGGGATCTTACGGATAACCTTACCGTGACGGCCAACTATGCCTATAACGATACCGAAGTGATTAAAGGCGTGACCAACGACAGTCTAACCAACACCTTTGGCGACGGCAAACACTTTGCCAATGCGCCGCGTCATCAAGCAGGTTTATGGACGCGTTACGATATTCAAGCGATTGATTCGGCCATTGCTTTTGGGATGGACTATGTAGGCGAGCAATTTAGCCTCAATGGTCAAACGGTGAAGCCCCATACAGTGTTTGATATGAGCTGGACGACCCAATGGGACCAAACCCAAGTGCGCTTAAATCTGAAGAATATCTTCGACAAGGAATATGCTGTTAGCGGATTTAGTGAGCGCAATGGCCATTTCCCCGGTGAGCCACGTAATGTCACCCTCGAATTGACCCATAAATTCTAGGGTAAAGCCTCCTAGTGTCATCTATGCCCGCGTGATGATTCGTGGGCATAGATTGCTTATCAATATATTGTATTTAAAGATAAATTTAACTATACCTTTTAATATGCATGCGTGTTTTAGCCTTGCTGCTAACCATGCCATGATCCGAATGAAACGCTTCTAATATTTTATTTATCGATTACAACGATAGATTCTATCCGTTTTTGACTGTGACTATCTTTGTTTAGACTGAGCTTATCTATTCTCCATTGCGTCTTTATTGCGATAAGGTCAGTTATGCCGCCGATTAGCCATTTATCTTCTGCCTCTCAATCTGTTACCGCGCCGAAAGTGGCGTTAATTGCAGAAGGCGGTGGCCAGCGTGGCATTTTTACCGCAGGCGTACTCGATGCTTGGCTTGAGGCGGAGTTCGACCCCTTCGATTTATTGATTGGTACCTCAGCAGGCTCGCAAAACTTGACCAGTTTTTTAGCCAGGCAAAAGGGTTACGCCAAAAAACTCATCCGTGGGCTAACGCGGCATAAACGCTTTTATCAGCTAGGGCGTGGTTTGATTGGTGCCAATGTCATCGATCTCGACTGGTATTTCGAGCAGACTCAGCGTGGCAGTTTTAAGCTGGATTTAGCGGCGGCCAGTCAATCCCTCAATGGCCGAGAACTCCTTATTACGACTACACGAGTCTCTGATCGCCAAGGGTATTTCTTGAGTCCAACCAGTCATGAGCACTGGCGTGAACTTCTCAAAGCCTCTAGCGCATTGCCATTTTTATATAAACAGGGGGTCAAGTTAACGCCTTGGTTAGGGATTGGATCTGCTAATCATAGCGATGCGACACTCGAACCCGAGCAAGACTTTTACCTCGATGGCGGCTTAGCGGCGCCTTTGCCCGTGCGTGAGGCGTATAAACGAGGGGCCCGTAAAATTGTGGTGGTTAGAACGGTCAATGAGGACTTTCAAGCCCAATCGGCTTGGGTACATAAGCTTAAATCGTGGATCTGTGTCTCTGGTTTTTGCCCTAAGACCATTGATTACTTAGTACAGCATGAAGAGGCCTATCAGGCCGAGTTAGATTTTATTGCCAATCCTCCCGATGATGTTGAAATTGTTCAGATTTTTGCGAAGGCGCCATTACAGAGCAAGCTGTTAGGCAGCACAGATGCAGATTTACGCATTGATTATCAGCAAGGGATAAAGGCGGGGAAGGCGTTTCTTGCAACGTCTTCTGGGCAAATTGCCAAGGCTAACGATGTGACGCCCATTGCACCGCTGGCGATATCGGCTTAGGTTATTTGTTCGATCTTAAGGTGATATTCCAAAGCCGTATTTATGCTTGGTGCCGTGTGGCCAAGCTAAATCAAAGTCTTAAAGAGTGAAAGATAAAAGCCACCCTAGGGTGGCTTTTATCTTGATGACATGCGTCAGCGATTATTAATAGCTGGCGGCATGCACTGAGCGTACGGCGCGGCCCGATGGGTCGATAATGCCACGTAGGCTTTCATCCCATGCTAGCGCTTCTGGAGTAGAGCAGGCGACCGACTTGCCACCGGGAACCGTTTCAGCGGCACTTGGCAATGGATAATGTTCTTCAAAGAAACAACGGTAGAAATAGGCTTCCTTGGTTTCTGGCGTGTTGTACGGGAAGCGGAACTTCGCATTGGCCAGTTGCAAGTCGTCTACTTGCTCAGCGGCATGGGCCTTTAAACCATCGATCCAAGAGTAACCTACGCCATCGCTGAATTGCTCCTTTTGACGCCAGGCGACTTCTTTTGGCAGTTTATGCTCAAAGGCTTGGCGCAGAATGTGTTTCTCAATCCGGCCATCCTTAGACATTTTTGCCTCAGGGTTGATGCGCATCGCCACATCCATAAATTCCTTATCCAGGAAAGGCACACGGGCTTCGAGTCCCCACGCCGCCATGGCTTTGTTGGCGCGCAGACAATCGAACAGATGCAGTTTATCCAGTTTACGCACGAGTTCCTCGTGGAAGGCCTGCGCGTTTGGCGCCTTATGGAAGTACAAGTAACCGCCAAAGAGTTCGTCGGCGCCTTCACCCGATAACACCATTTTGATCCCCATCGCCTTGATTTTACGCGCCATTAGGTACATAGGTGTCGCGGCACGAATGGTGGTCACATCATAGGTTTCTAAGTGGTAGATGACTTCTTTAATCGCATCTAAACCCTCTTGGAAGGTAAAGTTGATCTCGTGGTGAATGGTACCAATCGCATCGGCGACCTTCTTAGCGGCGGCTAAATCCGGCGCGCCTTTTAACCCCACGGCAAAGGAGTGCAGCTGCGGCCACCAAGCGCCACTTTGATCGTCATCTTCGATACGGCGTTTGGCAAAAGTTTGGGTAATCGCCGAGATCACCGAGGAATCTAAACCGCCAGACAACAACACGCCGTAGGGCACGTCGGACATCAATTGGCGCTTAACGGCGGCTTCGAGGGCATCGCGCAATTCTTCTTGGCTGGCAGCGTTATCTTTCACCGCATCAAAGCTCTGCCAATCGCGAGTGTAGTATTGCACTGGCTCACCAATGCTTGAGTACAGGTATTGCCCAGGCTGAAATTCGGCCACGGTTTTACAGACGGGCATCAGTGCCTTCATTTCGGAGGCGACATAGAAGTTACCCGCCGCATCACGCCCAGTGTAGAGCGGGATAATACCCATATGATCGCGGCCAATAAGGTAGGCGTCTTTGGCTTTATCGTAGAGTACGAAGGCGAAAATACCGTTTAATTTATCAAGGAATTCAGTGCCGTATTCTTGATATAGCGCCAAGATCACTTCGCAGTCAGAGTTGGTTTGATAGCTGTATTTATCGCCGAGTTGGGCTTTGAGTTCTTTGTGGTTGTAGATCTCACCGTTGACCGCGAGGATAAGGCTGCCGTCTTCGGTTAGCAGTGGCTGCGCACCGTGTTCAATATCGACAATCGCCAAGCGCTCATGGGCCAAAATTGCTTTATCGCTGGCGTAAATGCCTGACCAATCGGGGCCGCGATGGCGCATCAGTTTGGACATTTCCAGTGCCACTTGGCGCAGCTCTTTCGCATCGGATTGAATATCTAAAATTGAAAAAATTGAACACATAATGCAACTCCTAAACCGCTGTATTTCATTTGAGGATGTCTCAATTGAGTATCAATGTGCCAGCGATTTGGGATTTTGCCAAATACTATTTTTGATGATTTGTTCGTTTTCAAGTGTTTTTGATGATTTTGATATATCTTTAAAATGATTTTAATTGAATTTTATTTAAATAATTTCGCTTTTTTCTAAGTAAAGTGTTTTTGCTTGTTGGTTGCCAAGCGGGATATTGGTAAATACGTAATGTTGACTCAAGAAAATCCGTTTTTAGGAAAATAATCATAAATGTGAGCAAGATAGTGATCCAATCGCAAGTGTTGCTGATTTAATAAACAGTTTATCGGCGGTCATTGCGCGTGTTGCTACAGTCAAGGTCAAACTAAAGTGGGGCGGCTGGTAAAATAATAAGGCACCTCTCAAGGTGCCTTATAGGGATGTTTTAGCGATGAATCGCTTTACTTAAGTGTTTACTTTGCGGCCGTGGCAAGTTCCGTTTTGGCAGGGCGCAGGCTATTGAACTCAGTGCCTTGATAGTAGCCAGGCCAATCTTGGCTGTTACCTAAGCTGCGAGTCACTTGATAGTAAACTTCGAGATCTTGAATCGCACCGCTCAGATCCCAGTCTTCATGGTATTCATCGCAGACATTGTGGTAGCAGCCCTTCATGGTCGCCTGCATTTGAGTCTTATAGCTTGCTGTTGCAGCATCTATGGGTTCGCTTCCACCACCGGCAAAGACCGCAGGCACGCCAAGTTTGGCAAAGCTGAAGTGATCAGAGCGGAAGAAACCGCCCGACGCAGGATTCTTTTCACCCAAAGCAATACGGTTTTGCAGTTTGGCGGCATCGACTAAGTAGTTCTCAAGCTCGGACTTGCCTTTACCGACGATAGTGAAGTCCTTGGTTTTTCCATAGATATTGGTGCTATCTAGATTGAGCACCGCCACGGTTTTATCAATGGGATAGATAGGGTTGGCAGCGTAATAGCGTGAGCCGAGTAAACCTTGCTCTTCGCCCGTTGTCGCGATAAAGGTCACCGAGCGCGCTAAGCCGTGGTCCTGTTTGGCGTTATCGGACAGTTGTCTGGCGATTTCTAAAATGCCCGCAATGCCCGATGCGTTGTCCATGGCACCGTTGTAAATTTTATCGCCTTCTTTACTGTCATCTTTGCCAATATGGTCCCAGTGGCCCGTAAATAGGATTTGCTCATCGGCTTGCTTAGTGCCGGGAAGGGTGGCGACAACGTTATAGCTGTTGGCGTATTCGGCTTTGTTTTTAAAGGCGATGTTGGCCGTTTGCTCAAGGGGTAAGTTAATTGGACTATCGGCGGCGCGCGCCATCAGCGTTGGTAGGGATAAACCCGCTTTTTCAAATAATTGTGTTGCAGCATCTAAGGTTAACCAGCCTTCGACTTGCACGCGACTGTCTTGCTCGGCTTTGCTGAGGACTAAATCTTGCTGCGCGCCGGTCCAGCTGTTTTCAACCACTGACCAAGGATAAGAAGCTGGCTCTGTATCGTGAATGATCAATGCGCCGAGCGCGCCTTGGCGGCTGGCTTCTTCAAATTTGTAACTCCAGCGACCATAGTAGGTCATGGCTTTACCGTTAAACTTACCTGAGTCAGGGCGGGCAAAACCGGGATCGTTCACAAGGATCACCGCAATTTTCCCTTTCATATCGACATCTTGGTAATCGTTCCAGCCATATTCAGGCGCATTTACACCGTAACCAACAAACACTAAGGGCGCGTTTTCGATATTGACGCCGCCATTATCGTGGCGACTATTTAAGACGATATCTTTGCGATAGGTTAATGGAAGTCCCGCCAAGCTGATTTGCTGCGCTTCGGCGGCGGTATAACTCACCATAGGTACAGGTTGTAAAAAACTGCCTTGGTAGGCGCCTTTGAGTCCCATTTCGGCAAACGCCTTAGACAGATAATCTAAGGTGAGCTTTTCACCGTGGGTAGTGGGGGCGCGGCCTTCAAACTCATCGGAGGAAAGGTTTTTAATGTCGTTTCTAAAGCGTGCTTCATTCATTTGCACGGGTTTCAGTGCTGCACTGCTGTTGGCATCGGGCTGGGCCGAATTAGGGCTGCAGGCGCTGAGCATGGCTAGCGCGCAGACAGGATACAAACGTCGCATAGGTTAATCCTACTGTTGTTTTTAGGGCGTATTCACGCATATATCAAAGGGGTATGTCGCGCCTTATCATGAAGCAAGCGCTATTGGGGGACAAGGGAGAGCCAAGGGGAAAAATGTTACTTAATGTTGCTTTACCGTATCGAGTCTGTTGTGGTTCTCAGCACGCTAAGGTGCTGAGAATCGGGCGGTTTAAGATTTAAACTACATCAATATCGCCGGCGCAGGCGAATACATGATTCGGGCGGAAAGGTTCTTTATCGATATCCTCAAGCTTACTCACGCCGCTGGTGACCAGAATAGTCTCAAGCCCTGCTTGAAAACCCGCCAGGATATCGGTGCGCATATTGTCGCCAATGATCACGGTATTTTCGGAATGGCCGTCGATATGGTTGAGCGCCGAGCGGATAATCCACGAACTGGGCTTGCCCACATAAAAGGGCTTTTTGCCAGTAATACGCTCTATCGGAGAACACAGGGCGCCGCAGGCTGGACTGTAAGCGGGGCCGTGGGTGTCGGGATTGGTGGCTATAAAACGGGCACCGCGGGCGACGAATCCCGCGGCCTTATGGATCATATCCCAGTTATAGGAGCGGGTTTCACCGACAATCACGAAGTCGGGATTAATGTCAGTAATGGTAAAGCCAGCCTTGTAGAGCTCATGGGTGAGGGCGCCTTCGCCAATCACAAAGGCTTTACTGCCTTCCTGATGCTTTAAAAAGTCGGCGGTGGCCATGGCAGAGGTGTAAAAACATTCTTCTGGTACGTCTATCCCGGCGGCGCTGAGGCGGTTTTGCAGATCTTTACCCGTTTGTACTGGGTAATTGGTCAGAATAACGAGGGGATTGCCTTGGTCGAGAACGCGGTGGATAAATTTATCACTGCCGGGGATCAGCTTATTGTCGTGCAGGAGTACACCATCGATATCGCAGATAATATTTTTCATCTAATAGTCTCTTGTATGCCGAACAAAATCACTTTTCGTTAGCTTATCTAATGCCACATTAGGCGAGAAAACAATGATTTTGTATGACAAGACGAAAAAAAAGAGACCCTTAAGGTCTCTTTTTTCGCGAGGCAGTGTTTAATCGGGGGCGTAGCCGTTAGGTCCGATTAAGGTGCCATCGAGATAGGCTTGGCCGTCCTGCATCTTGAGGCGTTGATGGCTGAACCATTTCACCACCAAAGGATAAATCGCATGCTCTTGCTCATGGACACGAGCGGCGAGCATCTCTGCGGTATCATCCTCATAAACAGGGACTTTTGCCTGTAAAATCACTGGGCCTGCATCCAGCTCTGGCGTGACAAAATGCACACTGGCGCCATGTTCTGTGTCTTTGGCATCGATGGCGCGCTGGTGGGTGTTTAATCCGGTATATTTAGGCAGCAACGAAGGGTGGATATTGATCATGCGTCCTAAGTAACGATTCACAAAATCGTTGGTCAGAATACGCATAAATCCGGCCAACACGATCAAATCGGGCTGGTACTTTTCAATCGTTGTCATTAACCGTGCATCGTAATCAGAGCGAGATTCACCTGAATGAGCAATCACGCAGCTGGTATCAATTTCACTATGATGGGCGCGAATTAAACCGTAGGCATCGGGTTTATTACTGATCACTCCGACAACTTCGGCCTGCAGATTATCGTCACAACCGTCGATAACGGCTTGCAGGTTACTGCCATTTCCGGAAATTAATACAACTACACGACAGCTTTGGGGCATTACAGGATCTCCACTTGCTCTTCATTGCCTTCGCGAGCAGCGATAGCACCGATTAGCCAAGCTTGTTCGCCTTCGGCGGCGAGCAGTGCCAGTGCGGCATCGACTTTATCGGCTGGCAGCGCAACAATCATGCCGACACCACAGTTAAAGGTGCGGTACATTTCATATTCTGCAATGTTACCGTTTTCCATTAACCAATTGAAAACGGCAGGCCATTGCCATGAATCACCTTGGATAACGGCTTTGCAGTTTTCAGGCAGTACGCGGGGGATGTTTTCCCAGAAACCGCCGCCAGTGATGTGCGCCATTGCGTGCACGTCCGATGCTTCAATCAGCTTGAGCAATGATTTAACGTAAATTTTGGTTGGTTCTAACAGATGTTGGATCAATGGCTTGCCATTGAGATCCTGTTGAGGGTCCGCTTGGCTGACTTCTAATACTTTACGCACTAATGAATAGCCATTTGAATGAGGACCGCTTGAGGCTAAGGCGATCAGCGCATCACCCGCAGCCACTTTACTCCCGTCAATGATGTCGGCCTTTTCAACCACGCCCACACAGAAACCTGCGAGGTCGTAATCTTCGCCTTCATACATGCCTGGCATTTCAGCGGTTTCGCCGCCGATTAACGCACAACCAGATTGGAAACAACCTTCGCCGATGCCGTTAACAACCGAGGTTGCTGTTTCTACATCGAGCTTGCCTGTTGCGTAGTAATCGAGGAAAAACAACGGCTCAGCGCCTTGAACGATCAAGTCGTTCACACACATGGCCACTAAGTCGATACCGACTGTGTCGTGTTTTTTGTAATCGATAGCTAAACGCAATTTAGTACCAACACCATCGGTGCCTGACACTAAAACAGGTTGCTTGTATTTAGTGGGTAATTCACACAATGCGCCAAAACCACCTAAGTTGCCCATTACCTCTGGACGACGGGTACGTTTAACAGCCGCTTTAATGTTACTTACCAGTGCATTACCAGCATCAATATCAACGCCAGCGTCTTTATAGCTCAGTGGGGTAGGAGTGCTCACGGAGGATCCTCTCGGGTACATCGTTATTGGATTTTTATGCGGCGGTATTCTACCAGCTTGTGCTAGGGGTCGAAAGCCATGATTTGGATTTATCGACTTGCGGGGAGTATTTTTAGCTTCACAGGGGGATATTTCACATTTTCTATCCTGCGATTGGTCATAAAATAGTAGATGAATGGGTGTATCTTAAGCGATAGGCAATAATTCTTGGGATATTGCTCACGATTAGCTCGAATGGCAAAACTTTATGTTTTACCCAATAAACAAATCATCTAAAATCTGAAAAATTTGCCTAAGATATTTCGCGAACAACAGTAGGAGAGAAAAATGAAAGTTGTCGAGGTTAAACACCCGTTAGTGCGTCACAAAATCGGCCTGATGCGTGAAGGCGACATTAGCACTAAACGTTTCCGTGAGCTAGCCGCCGAAGTGGGCAGCTTGTTAACCTATGAAGCTACCGCAGATTTCGAAACCGAAACTGTTACGATTGAAGGCTGGAATGGTCCAGTTGATGTGGATCAGATCAAGGGCAAAAAAGTGACTGTTGTGCCAATCCTGCGTGCGGGTTTAGGCATGATGGACGGTGTACTTGAGCATATTCCAAGTGCGCGTATTTCGGTTGTAGGTATTTACCGCGACGAAGAAACCTTAGAGCCAGTGCCATATTTTGAAAAGCTGGCCAGCGATATGAATGAGCGTATCGCGCTGATTGTTGACCCCATGCTGGCAACTGGCGGCTCTATGATTGCGACTATCGACCTGCTGAAAAAACGCGGTTGTACGTCAATTAAAGCCCTAGTGTTAGTTGCTGCGCCTGAAGGGATTAAAGCCCTTGAAGCGGCTCACCCAGATGTAGAGCTGTATACTGCCGCTATCGACAGATGCTTAAACGAGAAGGGCTACATTCTGCCTGGTTTAGGCGATGCCGGTGATAAAATCTTCGGTACTAAATAAAAACAAGATGACTTAACCGTCATTAAGATTCGATAGGGGAGCTGAGGCTCCCTTTTTGTTTTTGGCGTTCGCAATACAATATTCATCGCCCCTTCCCACTGCTTGAACTAGAGTTAACAATAAGATTTATTTCAATTTAATACTTGAACAATACAAATGTTCGTTATATTCAATTCATTTTAAGTAAGATGATCGCAGGGATTATGATTAGTACAAAACTCAGTTGGGCACTGGTTCGTCAATCCTGTTCACTGGCAACATTGATATTTGTTGTCCTGCTGCTTATCCTCTTACCCTTCAAAATCGACAAGGAACATAAGGCTTTCGTTCATTTCCTGAGGGCAAAACACACTGTGCCAAGTTATGTGGAGCTGCTAGGAAAAGGATTGTCGTTACACGATATTATTGATTTTGATAGCGCACTGCTTGCGCCCTTTAAGCTCGACCCTTCGCGCTTATTATTGCCTCCAGGGAGCCATTTACTGCCGGAGGAAGAGCAAATCATTCGCTATTTTGACTACCTCTATTCGAGTAGCAAGAATGCGGTTCGCGGGGCTTTTGTCTATATCGGCTTATATAAAAGCAATGCCTTGTATGTGGCATCCCCAATTCCGGAAGAAGTGAAAAACCGATTAATTCACGATCATATTTTGACCAATGAGTTCTGTCAGCGGTTGCATTATTGCAGTAAGGACGCGTCGGCGGAGTCCTTGGCGGACGGTATCGTGTTATCGATTCCTTACGTCGATGAAATTACAGGAAATGTTATTTTCTCTATGGCGGCGCCGATTTCATCTTCCCACGATCCTGCGCATATGTGGGGGGATGTGATTGCCGATACGGCATTTATGGCATCGGGATTTATGCGGGGTAAAGACTATGAGTCGGTGATGACCCCTTATGGCACCGATATCGTGATCACTGGCGACAGCCTCTGGACGCGTATTACGCCAGAGTTCTTGTTTTATCCCATGAGTAATCATCTGGATAACCTCACCACATTAACCTACAAAGTCAGTGTATTACGCTTTGTGGTTCAGTATGTTCCCCTATGGTTCTTGTTGTGTGTGTTAACTGTTATCTTCCAACTCAGGTATATGCGCCTTAAACAGCTGCGAGCAGAACGTCAACGGTTCGGCGAGGCGATGCTGCAGGATCCTTTTACTAAAACCTACAATAAGAAGGTCTATGAGACGCTGACATTTAAGGCGGCGACTGAGGGCTTGTATGCGGTGATCTGTATCGATGGCGATAAAATCAAAACCATCAATGACACCTACGGACATAAACTGGGTGATATGGCGATTCTGCAAATTGTTGAAGCCATGCGGGCGGTATTTCGGGAGAATGACTTGTTCATCCGCACTGGTGGGGACGAATTTGTGGTGGTCCTCAGTAATTGCTCCCAGGATAAAGCGTTACAACTTGCTCATAAGCTTAAAGAGAATGTTGAGCAGCGCCAGTTCTTAAGCATGCTAACGGTATCGTGCGGGGTGGCAGATTCGAGCGGCTATCCATCCTTTGACTCAGTGTTACAAGCGGCGGATAAGGCTTTATACGTGGATAAGGCCAAAAAGGGCATGCGTCCGTCCGATAATAGCCTGCGCTAAGTTCCTTTTATTGAGCTAGCTAGACATTAAAAATTAGGCATAAAAAAGCGTGGTCTTGCCACGCTTTTTTATTGCTATCTGCCTTAGAGCACCATGGCGGCAATCCAACCAAAGACCAGTAAAGGGATATTGTAATGGATAAAGGTTGGGATCACGCTGTCGCGAATATGGTCGTGCTGACCATCGGCATTTAAACCTGAGGTCGGGCCCAATGTTGAGTCAGATGCTGGTGAGCCAGCATCGCCCAAGGCCGCAGCGGTGCCGACTAAAGCGATAGTTGCAGGCACTGAAAAACCAAAGCTTAAAGCTAAGGGGACGTAAATCGTCGCGATAATCGGAATGGTCGAGAAAGACGAGCCAATGCCCATGGTGATCAAAAGACCGACCAGTAACATCAAAAAGGCGGCGAGGGCTTTATTGTCGCCAATCAATGAACTTAATGACGAGACAAGTGTGCCGACTTCGCCGGTTTCTTTGACTACCGCAGCAAAACCTGCGGCGGAGATCATGATAAAGCCGATATTGGCCATCATGCGCACGCCTTGGGTGAAAATATCTTGATCGGCAACGTGCTTGAGCGCGCCCGAAAAACTGAAGATCATAAAGCCGACTAAGGCGCCGAAGATCATCGAATCGGTTTCAAGTTGCACAAACAGGGTCGCCAGAATCGCAAATGCGGCGATAACGATATTGCGTTTATTGAGGCTTTCTTCAGGTTCGGCAGTCAGTACCTTAGCTTCATCGTAAACCCGAGGTTTGCGGTAACTGAAAAATACCGCGATCAGCAAACCGACCACCATACCGGCGGCGGGGATCAGCATGGCCGGGGGAATTTGATCGCGTACGGCGACCAATCCATTGCCCGTCAGGTTAGAGAGCAAAATATCATTCAAGAAAATCCCACCAAAGCCCACGGGTAAAATCATGTAGGTGGTCACAAGACCGAAGGTCAGCACGCAGGCGACCAGACGGCGGTCGATATTCAGCTTGGTCATCACATGCAGTAGTGGCGGCACGAGGATTGGAATAAAGGCGATATGGATCGGCAGGATATTTTGCGAGGCCATCGACATAGCAAGCAGGGATAACAACAATAACCAGCGCACCCAGTTGGTGTTGGTGGCATTGGGGTCTTTACCCAGGCTTTTAATGATGGAGTTGGAGATCAGTGTCGTTAAGCCCGAATGGGATAGTGCCACAGCAAACGCACCAAGTAAGGCATAACTGAGGGCGATTTGTGCGCCGCCACCTAATCCCGTATTGAAGGCATCAATCGTTTGATGCAGATCCATTCCCCCGACCAAACCGGCAACGAGGGCACTGATAGTGAGTGCAATCACCACATTCACCCTCGCTAAACTGAGGGCTAACATTAAACACACTGCAATAACGACCGCATTCATAGACAATATCTTAATTCTGTAAACCAAAGGGACTATTTTTGACTGCAAAGGCCGTGTCTGTCCAGTTTACGGCGGCTTAATCTGAAAAATATCTGAAAATGTGAATTGGGTGGGTTTTTACTGTTAGACGAATGTGTTCTCGTACGCTTACCAGTCGCCCAGATTGCTCTATCCTTAAGCAGTAGTGTCAAAATGCCCTTGAAAAATGTGATATTGGTCTTAAATAGGTTGTAAGGCAAAACGCACGACTTATAATGCCTAAAGATTTGATTGGTAAGCTCCCTCAAAGACACTCGCGCAAATCGGTGCTAGCGTGTTTAAGGGATGTTTTACTTTAATAGTTAGTTCAACTCATAGATGGAGATATAAAATGAGCGTATTAGTAGGCCGTCCGGCTCCTGATTTTACTGCTGCAGCTGTATTAGGTTCTGGCGAAATCGTAGATAGCTTTAACTTAACTGCGGCCATCAAAGGTAAGCCAGCGGTTGTATTTTTCTATCCACTTGACTTCACTTTCGTTTGTCCATCAGAGTTGATCGCTTTCGATCACCGCATGGAAGAGTTCACTAAGCGTGGTGTTGAAGTGATCGGTGTGTCTATCGATTCTCAATTCACTCACAACGCATGGCGTAACACCCCTGTAGAAAAAGGGGGTATTGGCCAAGTGAAATACACTTTAGTTGCTGACGTTAAACACGACATCTGCAAAGCATACGATGTTGAGCACCCAGAAGCTGGCGTGGCTTTCCGTGGTTCATTCCTGATCGACAAAGAAGGTATGGTACGTCACCAAGTGGTTAACGATCTGCCATTAGGCCGTAACGTTGACGAAATGCTGCGTATGATCGACGCTCTGCAATTCCACGAAGAGCACGGTGATGTATGCCCAGCGGGTTGGGAAAAAGGCGACAAAGGTATGAACGCAAGCACTGAAGGTGTTGCGGCTTACTTAGCAGAAAACGCAAGCTCTCTGTAATTTGCGGATTTTCGCGTAATAAAAAAGCTGCCCTAGGGCAGCTTTTTTATTGGACGGTCGATAAGCATTAACGCTTATTCCTCACCATCTGCATCCTCTGACTCACCAGCGGCTAATAATGGCCAACCACCTAACTGCTTCCAGCGGTTGACAATATGGCAAAACAGCTCTGCGGTGCGCTCGGTATCGTAAAGTGCTGAGTGAGCCTCTTTATTATCGAAGGGGATCCCCGCCATAATGCAGGCTTTGGCCAGCACGGTATGGCCGATAGCTAAGCCTGCGAGTGTCGCAGTATCAAAGGTGGCAAAAGGGTGGAAGGGGGAGCGTTTTAAGTCACAGCGCTCAATCGCTTTACTCACAAAGCCATGATCGAAGGCGGCGTTGTGCGCCACGATAATACTGCGGTGACAATCTGAGGCCTTCTGCGCCTTTTTAACGGCTTTAAAAATCTCTAAAAAGGCTTCTTTTTCGCTTACGGCGCCGCGTAATGGATTGGTGGGATCAATACCATTAAAGGCCAGTGCCTCGGGTTCTAAGTTGGCGCCTTCAAAGGGCTCAATATTGAAATGCAGGGTTTTATCAATGCCGAGCAAGCCTTCATCATCCATTTTTAACAGCGTGACGGCTATTTCCAGCAACGCATCGGTTTGAGAGTTGAAGCCCGCGGTTTCGACATCTATCACTACCGGAAAGTAGCCTCGAAATCGGTGTTTCAATTTGTTTGCGTCGCTAATATCGCTCATTAAAGTACCCAAGAAAAATGATAGGGCGCTATTATGCTAAATGTACTAGGATGTGTCATGTTTGATTGGTGGTTTTATGAGCTAAAGGAACTAAAAAGTTTGCCGATAAAACTTCGTAACCGAATAAACACGAGTAAGGGCTATGTGGCGAAAACTGATATTAGTATCAATTTTATGCGTTCCAGCAACTGCAATGGCAGAGTTGCGCCACTATGTGGCTTCTTTGGGCGAATCCCAATGGCGAGTCAGTCAAAACAGCCCCATCGTATGCCGTCTTGAGCATGATATTCCATCTTACGGTAAGGCAATTTTCACCAGCGAAGCGGGTAAACAGTTAAATCTTAACTTTACCTTGGACATGTGGGTGAAACCGGACCAAGTCACACAGGCGACCTTGATGAGTCGCGCCCCGCAGTGGCGTCCTGGTGTGGTATCGAAAGAAATCACTTCACTACGTTACCAAAAGTACTTTAATGGTGAAGTGCCAAAACGTGCCGCTTGGTCGATGTTGAGCGAGCTGAGCCGTGGCATGGAGCCAACCTTTTATTACGCCGATTGGTATAACGAATCGAATAAAATTGCGGTAGGGTTGTCGGCGGCGAACTTTGGCCGTAAATATGCTGAGTTTAAGTCGTGCCTATCACACTTATTGCCTTACAGTTTCGAGGATATCGCCTTTACCGTACTTAACTATGAAGAGGGCGGAACCGATTTAACCCGGTTCTCACAGCAGCAGCTTTCCCGCATTCAGGAATATTTATCCTACGATCCTGATGTGGAACTGGTGTTAGTCGATGCCTATACCGACAGTTACGGTGGCCGCTCCGTTAACCAAAAAGTCTCGGATAAGCGCGCAGAATCGGTAAAAGATTTCTTTGTCGCCAGCGGTATTCCGCAGGATAGGATTGTCACTGTTGGCCATGGTGAGCGTCGTCATGTGGCGTCGAATGATGATATTGAGGAGCGAGCACTCAACCGCCGCGTCGTTATCCGGATCAGTAAGCCGCTGATGTGATATTTGGCTCTAAGTTCTAGTTTCGTTTAATCTAAATACACCTCATTTAAACCAACAATGCCAAGCCTTCGGACTTGGCATTGTTGGTTTCTTTCTTCTCACAGTTTATGCGTTCATTATACCTATTGAGTAAACGCCAATTTATCTAAGGTGATCTCACCAAATCGTTGCAGTAACAATGACTCGGCTTCTTGCATCACGTCCTTTAATGCGTCGTTGACGGCTATTTCAATAGGGCAGTTATTGTGTTCATCAGTCAGGCCAATCGTAAACAAGGCACTGTCTCCTAGTGCTTGATGAATTTCCAACAGAGTGATCTTGGCAAGTGGTTTTGCCAAAGCCCAGCCGCCAGCATGCCCTTTACTTGAGGTGACATAACCTTGATCTCGCAGTAGCGCCATTGTTCGGCGAACCACCACGGGGTTAGTTCCAATCATTTCGGCCATTTTTTCGGAAGTGAGCTGCGTTGCAAATGCATCTAAATGCACAAGAATGTGTAATACACGCGATAATCGACTGTCTTTTCTCATACAACACCTATGGCTATTTCGTCGAAGCATATCATGAAACTTTTGAAGTTACATGTGTTGATTCTCACAATATTATCATGTAACAATAAAAGTTACACAAATGAAAGGGGTGATTTATGCAAGTCGAAATTGTCATTATTGGTGGTAGTTTTGCTGGGTTAGCAGCCGCTTTGCAATTAGCAAGGGCGCAGCGAAAGGTTGTGGTCATTGATGCTAATCAACCACGGAATAGGTTTGCCCATGCCTCACATGGGGTGTTTGGCCTAGATGGTAAGACGCCAGCGGAAATAAGAACGACTGTCCTTGCTCAGTTGGAGCTGTATCCAAGCTTTTCGTTGCAGGAAACACAAGCCATTGGTGTCGAACAAACACAAACGGGTTATGCAGTCTTAACGGCTGACGGTATGAATATTCGCTGTCAGAGGTTGATTTTAGCTATGGGTATTCAAGATACATTGCCAAATATTGAGGGAGTAGCGACATATTGGGGGAAAACCGTTGCTCACTGTCCTTATTGCCATGGTTATGAATTGCGGGGCAAATCCTTGGGGGTACTGGCAAGTAGCGAATTAGCCATGCATCAAGCCCTTATGCTGCCTGATTGGGGGCCGACGACATTATTTACGCAACAAGCCTTTGTTCCCAACGATGGCGAACGACATGCCCTTGCCAAACGGCAAGTGCAAATTGAAACCACCCCAATAGTTTCAGTGCATGGTGATGGTGAATTGCTCACCCACGTGGTACTCGCAGATGGGCGCACGGTTGCATTACAAGGTTTATTTGTTGCGCCGCAAATCCAGTTGCCAACGCCTCTGATTGAGACGTTAGGTTTAGCGCTTGAAGCGGGCCCATTTGGTAATGTTGTTAAAGTGGATGCGCAGAAGGAAAGTTCTTTGTCGGGGGTGTTTGTTGCAGGTGATCTATCCAACCAAATGCAAAGTGCAACACTTGCCATCGCCTCGGGAACTATGGCGGGAATAGCGGCTCACCGTAGCCTTATTTTTACTCCCTAACTGGCAAGTGCTCATTTTGAACAAGTGCTATAGACGCACGTTAATCTGATTGTTTATAGCGTCTCACACTGGATTACTATTTGTCATGGTTTGCTGTAGTGGAACTTAGGCTGAACACGGTTGCTTGCCATATGGCTTTTATCGCGTGTGGTTCTCGGAGATTTTTATGTAACAAAAAACGACTGAAAATCGCTAGAGTTTAGCTGTGTGTTTGAATCGAGATAAAAAAAAGCCCGCTTAAACTAAGCGGGCCGCAAAAAATGCATTTGCAATCAACAAATTGAAGGAAGGAAGTCAAGCATAAGAACCAGGGATGAACTGACATCTTAAAAAGACACCAGTTTAAAAGTTCTTTGTTTTCCATATCCGCTAGCGGATATC
>AACY020561216.1_pt1 | contig 19810 bp, 18 predicted proteins | sample 267378 | NCBI WGS metagenome assembly AACY02 (sample SAMN02954345, study PRJNA13694) | marine metagenome | biome: aquatic; feature: ocean; material: water; isolation source: isolated as part of a large dataset composed predominantly from surface... | reverse complement strand
CTTATACTGTAAAGCCCCGCCTTTGGTGGGGCTTTCCGTTTTTTGTGCTTCTACTTACCTACGTTTCTGGAGCAATTTGATAAATCTTTATCAAATTAAGGGCGTTGACTGGTAAGATTGGGAGCAAGTATCTCGAGTTTTTTGGCGACCGATGAAGTTAAACGGTATAATTCCTTCATTCAGTGATGCCAGGAGTAAGTATGAAGTTTGTCGATGAGGCAGTAATTAGGGTCGAAGCAGGCGACGGCGGTAGCGGTTGCGTGAGTTTCAGACGCGAAAAATATATCCCTGATGGTGGTCCTGATGGTGGTGATGGTGGTGACGGCGGCAGTGTGTATCTGGAGGCCGACGAAAACTTCAACACCTTGATTGAATATCGTTTTGAACGTTTCCACATGGCTGAACGCGGTGAAAACGGTCGTGGCCGTGATTGTACTGGCCATAGTGGTAAAGATTTGATTTTAAAAGTGCCTGTGGGTACTCGTGCGATTGATCATGACACCGAGGAAGTGCTTGGTGATTTAACTACCCATGGCCAGAAGTTATTAGTGGCAAAAGGTGGTTTCCATGGTTTAGGGAATACTCGCTTTAAGAGCAGTACAAACCGTGCGCCCCGCCAGAAAACCTTAGGTACACCGGGTGAAGTGCGTAGCTTAAAATTAGAACTGCTATTGTTAGCCGATGTTGGCTTGCTTGGTATGCCTAATGCGGGTAAATCGACCTTTATTCGTGCAGTGTCTCGTGCGACACCTAAGGTTGCGGATTATCCCTTTACGACATTAGTGCCTAACCTCGGTGTGGTTAACCCACGTCCAGGCCAAAGCTATGTGATCGCAGATATTCCTGGTTTGATCGAAGGCGCGGCAGAAGGTGCGGGTCTGGGTATTCGCTTCTTAAAGCATTTAGAACGTTGCCGTATTCTGTTACATATCATCGATATCGAGCCAATTGATGGCACAGATCCTGTCGACTCTGCCCGTGCAATCGTCGGTGAGCTTGAAAAGTATTCGCCAAAACTGGCAAGCAAACCTCGTTGGTTAGTCTTCAATAAGGCCGATCTACTGCTCGAAGACGAGCTAAAAGAAAAGGTTGACCGAGTTGTTAAAGAGCTTGGTTGGGAAGGTGAGGTTTACACTATTTCCGCCTATGGCCGCGATGGTACTAAGGAATTAGCGACTAAGCTGTGGGATTTCATCCAAAGTCTTCCTCCTGAAGATAAAGATGCAAATCCAGACGATGAAGTCGAATTCAAGTGGGATAATTATCATCAAGCTAACATTGAGTCCGTCAATGAAGATTATGATGATGACTTCGACGATGACTTTGATGATGATGACTACGATGTTGAAGTCATCTACCAAAGATAATATCCATATCTAAGTTTTGAGAGTTTCGTGTACGCAGATACTCAAAATGATATTACTCGGCAAGTTGTGCGGGTTGCACAACTCTTGCTGGCCTACGGTGCTGAATCTGATTTAGTTGAAGAAATCAGCCAGCGCCTAGGTCAGGCCTTAGGCTTAGCAAGTATCGAGCTTTCTATTTCCTCCAATTCCCTCGTGTTAACGAGTTTAGTTCATGGTCGCTGTATCACGACAACGCGTCGGATCCGTGAGCATGGCATTAACATGACCATAGTGTGTGAGTTACAACGTATTTGTTTACTTGCAGAAAAAGGCCTCTATGGCCCCAATGAAGTGCGCAAACGTTTAGCCCGCATCGAGCCTAAGACCTATCCTCCTTATCTTGTTATATTGATGATAGGCTTATCCTGCGCGAGTTTTTGTCACCTCTTTAATGGTGATGTCGCGGCTTCAATCATTACTTTTTTCGCCTCTGCAGTGGGAATGTCGGTGCGCCTTGCGATCGCAAAGCGGCATTTTAATTTGCTGGTGAATTTTGCGGTGACGGCATTTGTCACTAGCATGTTGGCGCAGACGGGTTATGTATTCAACTTGAGTGAGACTCCGCAGGCGGCCATGGCGGCCAGTGTATTAATGCTGGTGCCGGGATTCCCAATGATCAATGCGATTTCTGATATGGTTAAGGGGCATATGAACGTGGGCATTTCCCGTTGGGGACATGCAACATTACTGACGGTTTCTTCGGTCATTGGGATTACAATCGCAATGCAACTTGGTGGTATTTTTCTGTGATGGAATTACTGACTATTTTGCTACACGATGCCTTTTTCTCAGCGATCCCTGCCATCGGCTTTGCCATGGTATTTAATGTACCTAAACGCTTTTTAGTCTACTGTGCATTAGCTGGCGCAATTGGTCATAGCTCTCGCACACTTATGCTGCAATTTGGCTTACCCATTGAGTGGGCGACCTTTGCCGCGGCGGCGTTAGTGGGCACTATTACTATCGGGTTTGCAAAGCGTCATTTAGCGCCGCCGTTGATGTATGCAGTTGCTGCCATTATCCCCATGATCCCAGGTACTTATGCATTCAATACTGTGATTGCCTTAGTGCAACTCACGGCACAATCGCAGGTAAGCCAAGAGCTAACAGGCCAAGTGATTAGTAATGGGCTAAAAACAGTCTTTATTCTAGGGGCACTATCGGTTGGTTTAGCCTTGCCGAGTTTGCTGTACTTTAGAACCCGTCCAGTTATTAAATAAAAACAATTCCACAGGAGTGACCATGCGCATTGCTATGATAGCCGCGATGGCAAACAATCGAGTCATCGGAAAAGACAATAAAATGCCATGGCATCTACCCGAAGATTTACGCCATTTTAAAGCCATGACCTTAGGTAAGCCAGTTGTGATGGGCCGTAAAACCTTTGAATCAATCGGTCGACCTTTACCTGGGCGTCATAATATTGTGATTTCTCGCCAAGCGGATTTATTGATCGAGGGCGTAACCTGTGTCACATCATTTGAAGCTGCCAAAGAGGCGGCTGGCGATTGTGAAGAGTTGGTGGTCATTGGCGGTGGACAATTGTATCAACAGCTATTACCCCAAGCCGATAGGCTCTATCTAACTCAAATTAACTTAGACGTTGAAGGTGATACCTTTTTCCCTGCTTGGAAAAACGATGAGTGGCAAGAAACCGAATCCGTAGCAGCTATAAATGCTGATGGGCTGGAATATCGCTTTATCAATTTGGCAAAAAAATGTTAAATTATGTCGTTATGTTGTGTACCCTGTGCGTATGGATTGTCAATATGTCGAAGGTATTATACCGGCTAGGCGCCAGTAGGCTGAGATAACTGTGTTATCGAGAGCTATCTGAACCTGAGAGGTCAATTATCGTTAGAGATAGACGCAGACCATACAAACCATAAAAAAATTATAAGAAAGTATTAAGGAGTATCGGATGCGTCTAATGCCTGTAGCCTTGGCTGCACTAATCGGATTTAGCTATGTTTCTGTGCCAACCTCGGCTAAAGCGACTGAAGCAGATCCGCTTGTTGCGAGTATTTGTGATTACGTTAAAGCGAACGATAAAAACCGCTTACGTAAAAAATTAAAAGAAAGTCGTGTTAAATTGCGCCAAGTTTACAGCGGAATTAGTTGTGACGGCCAAAGCTTACTACGTACCGCCTATGCCGTGAATGCGAATGATGCGGGTGAGTTTGTTGCTAAGCGGTTATCCGCCAACGAGCTAAGCGTACCAGAAGCGGATGGCATGACTATCCAAGCTTGGGCTGAGGCAAATGGTCATAGTGCCAGTCCTATCACTGCAGCGGTTAAAGAGCGTTTAGGTGCAGGCGCTGGCGGTGAAGAAGAGTAATAGCCTGATTAATCATTTTCTCGCGTGCTTTTACATAGACAAAGAATAATACATAAAAAATGCCGAACTCAGTTCGGCATTTTTTATGTGTGTCGTTTAGGCCATTTTTACCGAATATTAAGTTGAGTTCCGAAATTGCATTTATAGCATTTGGCTGCGGGATAGCCTGATAACCTAGTTCAAGGGAAAGCGCAAGCCAAAGAAAAGGGCCGCGACAGCGACCCTATTTATACCTGAGTGTTTGCTTACACTCTAAATTCACCGACAGAAGCTTGTAGCTCTTCGGCAAGCTTAGCCACCTGGTGGCTTGATTGGGCGGTTTGATCTGCGCCAATCGCGGTCTCTTCCGAAATTGCTGCAATATGTTCTAGCTTTTCAGACACTTGTTGGCTTACTAAATTTTGTTCCTGCGCGGCGTGGGCAATATGAGTGCCTGCATCATAGGCTTTATGCACCGACTGGCTGATGGTCTCTAGGGCAAGGTTGGCTTGTTCTGTTTTTGCTACGCAGGCATTGGCTTGGGCACGGCCCATATCCATCGCAGCCACTGCTTGCTGTGCCCCTTGCTGTAGTACCTCAATCATTTGTTGAATTTCACGGGTCGAGACTTGGGTTCTTGATGCTAGGCTTCTTACTTCGTCGGCGACGACCGCAAAGCCACGGCCTTGTTCACCCGCCCGCGCGGCTTCAATGGCCGCGTTCAATGCCAATAGATTCGTCTGTTCGGCAATACCGCGGATCACATCCAAAATCGAGCCAATTGAGGCGCTATCCGATTGGACCTTGTTAATCACTTGGCCTGCTTTAGCCACTTCTTCCGCTAAGGCCAGAATGGTGTGTTTATTTTCCTCGGCAATAGCACGCATATGCTTAGCTTCTTGATCAGCTTGTTTAATTTGTGCGAGGGCATCATCGGCACTCATCGACACTTGTTGCGCGCTGGAGCTTAATTCTGTCGTTGCGGTAGCCACTTGATCGACTTGATTCTTTTGTTCTTGGATACCCGTGGTGGTTTGTGCGGTGATTGCAGAGGTCTGTTCAGCTGCGGCGGCAAGCTGGTTTGAACGATCTAAAATACCCGCAATTAAGCCGCGTAAACTATAGACCAAGCGATTACAGTTTTTGGCAAGTTCAGCAAACTCATCGTGACCTGAATCATCTAATTTGTGGGTTAAATTACCTGAAGCGAGCACATTCAGCGCATTGTTTACTTGGTTCAGCGAGCGTTTTAGGGGCGTGACTACGGCAAAGCTGATAATAACGGCGACAACAATTGCGATAAGCACCACAATCATAGTGCGGATACTTGCTGCATCAATTTGAGCAATGGTTTCTTGGCTCATTTGTGCCGCAACCGCTTCGATATTATTGCTCACTTCTTCCATGTTACGATCGATGATTTTAGCGTCTTTCTCAATAATGCTGAGTTGATTCGATGCCGCCAGTGCGTGGTTCAGCTGGCTCGCTTTGAGTTGCACCATAGAATCTGAGCCTTCGAGGAGTGCCAGTACTTTTTTAATATCTTGGTTAATCGATTCTAAGGTATCAGCTTCAATAATACCCTGCGCATGGCGGTTAACGTATTCGAGCTTATTTTTGCTTTCGCTAAGAATGTAATCAAGTTCCTTGGAAATGAGTTCGTGTTTACTCATTTCTTCGTTTGTCACCAAATCAGCAATGGTGGTGATGATATTCCCCATGCTGCTATCAATTGCACTGGCTGAAGCTGCAAGACTCTGGGCATCAGGGTTTTGGCTATTTTCTAAATCGATAATATCGAGCAGTACCGATGAGGCATCATCGGCGGCATTTTCGAGTTTCTTTTTTAAATTGATAAGCTGTTCTTGTTTGCTTAACGCGGCTTCTCGCTCGGTAAGCATGGCCAAACTATCCCGCTCAAAGGTAGAAAAGCTTGTATTTAATTGAGAAATCAATGATGACAAGTTGTTTTGCTTTTGAACAAGCTGGTTGAGATTGCTGATCTCATTTTTAAACTGGGCGCTATGGTCGTTAAATACTTTACGGATATCGGGAATGAGCCGGGATTTTGGGGCATGGTAAGCGATTAATACTTGACGCTGTTGCTCACTCAGGGACTCGGTTAAATGATTGGTCGATTTTAGGGCTGGCAGGCTGAGTTCTTGCATCATCGCCGAACTATCTTTGAGGCTAATGTTCGTCAGGTAAGAGGTAAATCCTAACAACACAAGTAAAAGCGTGACTATGCTAAACCCGCCAATGACTCGGGTGGCTACATTAACTTTCATAGGATACTCCGGTTATTATTATATTATTCCGAATGAAAAGATTATTAAATTCAGGGCTTAGACGCACTGTCGTTTATCGACCAAAGTTAAGGTTAGTTTAACTCTTTTTTAACTTTTTTTGGGTAATTTTTTGGTCTTTTTCAAGATGCCATAGGGTGAGGTGTTCTCCCCAGCAACAGCCTGTATCGAGTGCTTTTAACTTAGGATCTTTCACTTTTCCCATCAATGCAGCCCAATGTCCAAACACTAAGGTGTGACTTTGGCGTAATGCCGACGTAAATTCAAACCACGGGCGAAGCTGTGGATTACTGCAATTTTCTGGTGGCTGTTTACAATCAAAATCCAAATGACCATCGATATACAAATAACGCATGCGGGTCAACGCATTAATACAAAATCGCAGCCGATTTATACCAATAGCACTTGGGTCCCAACGTTCTGCAGTGTCGGTATACATTTGGCGAATGAGAGCATCGAGATAATCATTTTGCTGTAGGGCTTGGCTAACCAGTTGGGATTCTTGCTTTAATTGTTCTAACGACCATTGCGGTGGCACGCCAGCATGGGTCATGATGACGTTATGTTCTGGCAACTCCCGCATTAAGGGTTGCTGCCTAAGCCAGTCGATAAGGCTCGAAATATCCGGTGCGTTTAATAGTGGTGTGAGGTTATCACTGGGTTTATCCCGCTTAAGTTTGCCATGCAGGGCCAGTAAATGCAGATCGTGGTTCCCGAGAACCGTTTTACCCGCATCACCTAGAGATTGAAAAAAGCGCAGTGTCGCTAATGAATCTGGGCCTCTAGCGACAAGATCACCCACCGCCCACAGTTCATCGCGGGATGGATTAAAGTCGACTTTAGCAAGTAATTTTTGGAGTTCGGCAAAACAGCCTTGGACATCACCAACAAAATAATGGGCCACAGTATCCTTTCTTAAATTAAATCAGTGTAATAAACCAGGGGTCGCTAAACGGAAGGGCTTAATGGTTGCCTTAAAACGTTCGCCAGATTCGCTGACCATACCATAAGTACCATACATAATGCCAAGAGGCGTATCGAGTACTGTGCCACTGGTATATTGGTAGGCGGTATTGGGTGGAATGCTTGGGGTTTCGCCGACTACTCCTGCACCTTGTACTTCAGTCATTTTGCCGTTCGCGTCGGTAATGATCCAGTGACGGGTTTCGAGTTTTGCGGTCTGCTCACCGAGGTTAATAATGGTGATAGTGTAGCTAAAGAGGTATTTCTGATCCTCTGGCGAGGATTGTTGTTCAATATACTCGGTTTTGACTTCGACTCGGATAGAGTTATCCAATACGCTCATGTGAGTTCCTACAATGATATTGGGCACCTAAGTGCCCATCAAACTTAACTGCTTAAGCCTGCTTATCACATACCATATTCGCCATTGCAACATATTGTTCAACGGAGATTTGTTCTGGACGCAGGTTGTGATCGATACCTAACTGTTCGAACTCTTCATCACTTAACACTTGTTTGAGGTTATTACGCAGTGTTTTGCGGCGCATATTGAATGCCGTGGTACATAGCTGGCGTAGCACATTCACATCTTTACAGGGGAAGGGTTTTTCTGCATAGGGCAAAAGGCGCACTACGGCAGAATCCACTTTCGGTGGCGGCGCAAAGCTATGGGGTGGTACTTCGAGTACGGGGACCACTTGGCAAAAATATTGTGCCATAACCGTTAATCTGCCATAGGCTTTCGTACCTGGACTTGCAGATAAACGCAGCACTACTTCCTTCTGCAACATAAAGTGCATGGTTTCAATCAGTTCGGCAAACTCGAACAGATGGAACATTAACGGAGTTGAAATATTGTAAGGTAAGTTACCAAAAACTTTGAGTTTTTTACCTGGGACAACCAACTGACTAAAATCAAACTGCAATGCATCGCCCTGATGAATGGTGAGCTTATCCTTAAGTACTGGGTGATGCTGCAAGCGCTCAACCAAATCGCGGTCTAACTCCACTACGGTGAGATTGTCTATCGAGGAGGCGACTGGCTCCGTTAAAGCGCCAAGGCCTGGGCCGATCTCTACCATCACATGGTCGTTATCGGGGACGATCGCACCCACAATGCGGTTAATCACATTGTTATCAGTTAAGAAGTTTTGTCCGAAACGCTTTCTGGCCGTGTGGCCTAAATGTACTTTGCTACTCATTAATATCTAATCGTTTAGTTTTTTGAGGATAACTCAATGGCTTTATTCAAGGCGCAGACAAAACTGCCGATATCGGCTTTGCCAGTTCCCGCAAGATCGAGCGCCGTACCATGGTCAACCGAGGTACGGATATAAGGTAAACCTAAGGTAATGTTTACCGATTTGCCAAATCCTTGTGACTTTAGAACGGGTAAGCCTTGGTCATGGTACATGGCCAAGACGACATCCGCGTCCTGTAAATATTTAGGTTGGAACAGGGTATCGGCGGGTAGAGGGCCGACAATGTTCATTTGATATTCTTCACGCAGTTCATTCAGTGCCGGAATAATCACATCGATTTCTTCCCGGCCAAGATGGCCGTCTTCACCCGCATGGGGATTTAAGCCACAGACATAAATCTTAGGCGAAGCAATGGCAAACTTGCTGATAAGGTCAGCGTGTAAAATCTTGATTATATGATGTAAGCGTTGGCGTGTAATGGCTTTAGCAACATAAGCCAGTGGAATATGAGTGGTCACCAGTGCCACTTGTAAACCTTGAGTTGCTAACATCATCACTACATCGGGGCAGTTAGCCTGATGGGCAAAAAACTCGGTGTGACCACTAAAGGAAATCCCTGCTTGATTGATGATCCCCTTATGCACTGGGCCGGTGACAACGGCATCAAACTCGCCACTCATGTTTTTTTCACCTGCGTAACGCAGAGTCTCAACCACATAGGTACTATTTTGCTCATCAAGTTGCCCACAGACGGCTTCAGTGACGAGCTTGAAGGGGGCGATTGTCAGCGTACCTGCTGCTTGAGGTTTTGGGGCTTGATCAGGCAAATAGGGGCGAAAGGTAACATGAAGGCCAAGTCGTTTAGCCCGGCTGGCTAATAATTCAGGATCCGCACAAACGACTAACTCAGCAGGCCAAGCCTGCTGAGCCAGTTGCACGACTAAATCGGGGCCGATACCCGCAGGTTCTCCGGGGGTAACGGCAATACGTTTAGTGGTCAATTTACCTTAACCTCGATTAGACTCAGGCTGAAAGACTTCAATGTATGCGTCGGCACGCATTTCGTCTAGCCAGTTTTGCAGTTCTTCGTTAAATTTGCGACGGAAAATCAGTTGGTGCGCACGGTTAGTATTAAATTGATCCGTGGCATCGGTTTTTCTACGCTCTTCTAACTGAGTGATATGCCAGCCGTGGGTAGTACGGAAAGGCTCACTGATCTGATCAGGGCTTAAACTATTAAGTGTCTGCGCAAATTCTGGCACATAAATACCAGGCTCAGCCCAACCTAACTCGCCCCCCTTAGTCGCTGAACCCGGATCTTCAGAGTATTGACGGGCTAAATCTTCGAATTTAGCTTCGCCTGAACGAATTTGCTTCAGGAACTGTTCTAACATGGCCTTAGCGCGATCTTCCGACAGAATTGGCGATGGCTTGAGCAGGATATGACGCGCTCTCACTTCTTCAATTTCTTTGGTTTGTAAACCACGAGCATCCATAATCTTGATGATATGGAAGCCAGCACCGCTTTTAATTGGGCCGATAATATCGCCTTTTTTGGCGCCATTAATGACTTCAGCAAACAGGGTTGGCATCTCGTTGATGTTCATATAATCCCAAATACCGCCTTCAAGTGCTTTAGGGCCAGATGAAGAGGCGATAGCGGTACGGCGGAAATCCTCACCACTCTTTAAACGTTCAAGCACCGCATTGGCGCGTTTGCTTGACGCTTCGAGTTGTTCACTGGTGGGATTATTGGGTACATCGATCAGGATATGGCCGATTTGGTATTCGACGTCCTTCATGCCTTGCTCTTGGATCAGTTTCACTAGGCCAGTGATTTCCTGTGGTGAAACTTGGATACGGCGTTGTACTTGAATACGTTGGATTTCACCTAAGGTGATTTCTTCACGCAGTTGCTCACGGTATTGGCCGAAGCTTAAGCCTTCGCTCTCAATTTTTTGCTGCATTTGCGCCACGGTCATTTTTTGTTCGCGCGCAATGTTTTCAATTGCTTGGTCTAACTGTAGGTCACCAATATGTAGACCAATGCGATCCGCCATTTGTAATTGCAGACGAGTCAAAATTAATCGCTCGATAACCTGGGTGCGCAGTGCACTGTCGGAGGGTAACGATTGATTCGCGGCCTTAGCATTGGCTTTAACCGTGTCAATCATATTGGTGATTTCACTTTCGAGCACAATACCGTCGTTGATTTGAACGGCAACACGGTCGAGTGGCTGGGGAGCTGCCATGGTTGGCTGGCTGATAGCGAGTGCAAATAAAGCAAAAATCAGATGTTTACTGGGTTTCATCCACAAAATCCTTGGCACGTTCTAAGGTCAGATTCGACGGCTTATTTAAGTTAACTTTACCATTTATATCGAAATTACAGTGAGTTGCCTAAATGTTCTTTTGTTGGTAACTCTTAAAAGATGCGTCACTCAATTCAGTTATTGGGTGAACGCACAGCTTTCATTAACTTGTTTGGACTCTCAGTCCTTGTTGAGGTTCAGCAATCTACCACAATTCTTTGCTAATTCCTCAGATAAAGCGGTTTTCTGTAGTTAAACAGACCATCATTGAGCATATCCGTTACACCTAATGGACCAGAACCACCGAGCCCTTTGATGACTAAGTTGAGGTACACACCACGTTCAAATTGCTCGCGCTCATCGATAATGGCTGAGCCGATGTTGTCATCGTAGTTGGTTTTAATGCGATAGTGATAACTGAGGCGGATTGCATAACAGCATGATTCATATTGGAAACCTGTATAGGTTTCTATGCTACGACTCTCGTTGAGGTCATAGTACCAGTTGCCAACAAAATAGAGGCTGTCATTGATAGGCCAAGCTCCGCGAACACCTGCTTGGGAGATATTAACCAAATCGTTAGTGTTGGAGTTCAGTAGATCGGGTACATAACGATAGCTTAATTGCAGTAGTTTGTTGGCTTCAGGACGGAAGTCTAAGGTGACTTCGGTCTTTTTATTGTCACTGGTGTTGGTATCGTACTGAATGGCCGCGCCTAAATACCAGTCTTGGCTTAAACGAGTATCTAACTCGGCCGCCAATACTGAAGTTGATTGATTTTGCTCAAAAATATTATCTTCGAAGCCTAGCTTACTGTCTTGAAGATAGAAGATTTGTCCGAGACTGAATTTGGTCGCTTCTTGGTTATGGTCATCGAAGAAACGAGTTGTAATACCAAGAGTCACTTGGTTGGCATCGGCGATACGGTCAAGGCCAGAGAAGCGGCGATCTCGGAATAGACCAAAGTAGTCGTCCTGCAATTGGGCGGTATCGTAAATACCAATACCCCGTTGATCCTCATAACCTACATACAGATACTGGAATTGAGGTTCGAGTGTTTGGCGATAATTTTGCTCAAATATTTCGGTAAAACGTTCGAAGTTGATTTGTCCGTTGATACGCACCTGAGGAATGGTACGGCTCACAGTGTCATCTAAGGTATCAAATTTAGTGTTATTTTTGTCCTGCCAATAGTTAGTTTGCATTAACTTTAATTGGCTAGTCAGTGAGCCTGAAGGACCATGGATTGGCAGTGTTAGGCTGGGTGCCATATGCAAACGGGTTGCCGTGTTTACATCGTCATCTTGGTGGGCAAAATTGGTCAGCTCTGAGTTAAAACCAAAGTCCAAGTTGTTCCAAAAGTCGGCGGCACGGTAGTTAAAGTTAACCTGTGGCATCACTTGGTATGGCTTTTCATCTTCGCCCAGAACTTTAATATCCTGCACCCGAGTGCTGATATCCCAATCACGTTCGAAGTAACTGACTTCGCCAATCCGTGATAATTGGTTATCGGTCGCACGGTTAACATCAGACTTTAAGTCGTTGAAATAGTTGTTATCCGAAACTTCAGTAAAGTTAGTCAATACTCGCCAGTTTTTATCGATAGCTCCCTGGTGTTGCCAGTTATACAGGTAACGATTTGGGCTGCCGCCGATCATTCGATCACTGCCTAGATATTCAAAATTCAAACGGCCATTTTGAGCTTCACCCGCGAGATAACGAAACTCAGTTTTAGTGAATAACCCGCGGTTAGTCATATAGTTTGGCGTAAATGTCAGGTCGTATTCCGGTGCAATATTCCAATAGTAGGGCGCTGACACCTCAAAACCGTTGGTGGTGCTGGTGCTAAAGCTTGGATAGAGGAAGCCTGTTTTACGTTTGTCTGAAACCGGAACCGTCATATAAGGGATGTAGAACACCGGAATATCGGCCACTCGCAGCTTGGCATTCCAGATCTCGCCCCATTCTTCTTCGCTGTTGATCTTAATTTTTTCGGCTTCAAGCAACCAAGAGACGTTGTCAGGCGGACAGGTGGTAAAGTTCGTATTGGTTAAAATCAGGTTGTTGTTTATGGTGATTTGCAGTTTTTCTGCATCACCGTGCACCTGTTGCCCGTGCAGCCAATACTGTGCGCCTTTGAGGGTGGCACGATTGCTGCGCATTTGCGCCTGTAGCGAGTCTGCGGTAACGGTAAAATTGCTGTCTTGGAAGACTAAGTTGCCATTAGCATCAAATTGTTCTGTGGCTTGATCGAGGATGGCTTCATCGGCAGCGATGTGTCTATCGCCTTGGCTGAAGACCACATCACCGGTAAAAATCGCTTGCTTACCCATTTCAGCTTTTGAGCGGTCTGAAGCTATTCGAATTTTTGCTTGTTCAGCCGCACTCAACCCCGGTTGAGATACGATACGAGGTACTGGCGGTTCGATTAGGCATTGTGATGCTGAGGTTGCGGGAGATTCGTCTGCCAGGACTAATTTAGGTAACAGGCTCAAGGCCAGAAGGTAACGGATCTGCATCTTAGGTCAATAATAATGATTTCTTAGTCTGGACAAGTATCGACGGGGAAAGTTGCAAACTACAAGTGCAACGCAGCAAATAAATCTCTCAATTTCTTAGCTGTTTCCAAATTATATGCCAGCTATAATAAAGCAATTTTTCTATAAGAGCCATGAAATGACTTTATCCGATCCGAGATTTATTTCCCTTAATCAGTGGCTGAACCGTTATTTTTCCTATGATGTGACCCCGATATTGATTTCGGGTGATGCTAGTTTTAGACGCTATTTCCGCGTCGTTGCGCGTGATGCTAGCTATATTGTCGCCGATTCTCCGCCCGCCTTAGTGCCTATCGCGCCTTTTATCGCCCTCGCCAGTGGCTATGCGGCGGCGGGACTGACAGTTCCAAAAGTGATTACTTCCGATGCCGAGCAAGGTTTTATGCTTCTGAGCGATCTGGGGGATACTCAGTTATTGTCTGTACTTACGGACGATAATGTCGCCGATTATTACCGCCGCGCATTGGCATTATTGCCTCAAGTCGCCTCAGTGGTTGAGAGCTTTGATCCTGTCACAGGCAACACGCAGCCCTTGCCTTTATATGACGAGGCGTTTGTGCGCCGTGAGCTGGGGATCTTTACCGAGTGGCTGTTAGAGAGGCATTTACAGCTCGAACTTAGCCATGAGGAACGCTTACTGCTGGAGAAGAGTTTTGGCCTCTTAGTAGAAAATGCCCTCGCTCAGCCAAAAGTGGGGATGCACCGGGATTTCCATAGCCGTAACTTGATGCTAAAAGAGGGTGAGCTGTGCGTAATTGATTTTCAAGATGCGGTGTTAGGCCCTGTGACCTATGACGCTGTGTCTTTACTGCGGGATTGCTATATCCGTTGGCCGCAAACCATGGTGCTGGAATTAATGCAGCAGCATTATCAGCAAGTGCTTGAATTAGGGCAAATTCCGGCGCAGACATCCTTTACCCAGTACCAAACTTGGTTTGATTTAATGGGGCTGCAGCGCCATATCAAGGCCGCGGGTATTTTTGCCCGTTTACACTATCGTGATAACAAGCCCGCCTATATGGCCGATATTCCGTTAACCTTGTCCTACATTGTGGATATTGCCAGTGTTTATCCTGAGTTGGCACCGTTTTCCGCTTGGGTGCAATCGCGCGTTGTGCCTGCGTTTGCGGCCAAGGGAAAGGATACTCAGCAGGGAGACAAGCAATGAAGGCGATGATCCTGGCGGCAGGCAGGGGAGAGCGTTTACGCCCATTGACTGACTCTTTACCAAAACCCCTAGTACCGGTGTTAGGTAAGCCGCTGATTGTGTACCATATCGAGAAGTTAGCTGCGGCGGGTATCGTGGATATCGTGATAAATCACGCTTGGCTTGGGCATAAGCTTGTCGAAACCTTAGGGGATGGTCATGCCTTTGGGGTCAAGATCCAATATAGCGCCGAAGCATCGGCACTCGAGACCGGTGGCGGAATTAAACAAGCCTTGCCTCTGCTGATAACGGATGGCGACTCGGATGCACCGTTTTTAGTGCTCAATGGTGATGTGTTTATCGATGCCTTGCCGACGATTGTCCCCTTAGCGGATACAGCTCTGGCGCATTTATGGTTGGTGCCGAATCCCGAGCAACATCCTAACGGTGACTTTGCCTTGGAGCAGGGCCTTGTACGTGAACAGGGTGAGCAAAAATACACTTTCTCTGGCATGGGCTTATATCGCCCATCATTATTTGATGGCACGCCGAATGGTGCCTTTGCCCTTGGGCCTTTGCTGCGGGCTAAAATGGCCGATGGCCTGATCACCGGAGCACACTTTAATGGACTCTGGTGCGATGTTGGGACGATTGCGCGTCTGCAAGCATTGGAGTCCGCGCTAGCGTAATGGCATATCGACTAACGTTTAGCGCCCTGAGTGAACGGTTTCACTCGCAATGTCGATTGAGTGACTGAATAAATTATCAAATTGGGAATTAAGATGCGCCTTTGGGGTAAGTTTTTTGGATTTGTTATCGGGTTTATGTTTGGCCGTATTTTCGGTGCGTTACTGGGCTTATGGCTTGGTCATCTCTACGACAAGCGCGCCAGTGGTGGCGCCAGTTTTAGTCAGATCCTAGGTCAAGCCAAGAATCGACAGGGGATATTCTTTAACACCACCTTCGCCGTGATGGGCCATGTGGCCAAGGCGTCTGGTCGAGTGACTGAGACCGATATTCGTATCGCGACTATGTTGATGGATCAGATGCGCTTAACAGGTGAAGCCCGTAAAGAGGCGCAGCAGGCGTTCCGTGAGGGTAAAGAGCCTGACTTTGACCTGCGTAGCAGCCTGCAAGCCTTTCGCGCTGTGACCCAAGGCCGTCAAGAACTGGTGCAAATGTTTATCGAGATCCAAATTCAAACCGCCCTATCGGACGGTGAGCTCGATGCCGCAGAACATGCAATTCTGATGACGGTGGCCCAAGAGTTAGGTTATGGTCGTGGGCAACTCGATGAATTACTTAAACGTTGGCAAGCGGAATACCGTTTCCACCAAACCTCTAATGGAAATAAAACCTCGATTACCGACGCCTATCATTTGCTCGGCATTAATGCCGAGGCAACGGATCAAGAGGTCAAGCGGGCTTATCGTAAGTTGATGAACGAACATCATCCCGATAAATTGGTTGCTAAGGGGTTACCACCCGAGATGATGGAAATTGCCAATCGTAAGGCGCAGGATATCCAAGCTGCGTACGACAGAGTGAAATCGGAGCGCGGCATGCGCTAATGCTTCGGTTAACGTTGTCGACGCAAGGAATAATAACGATAGATAAGGGATTAAGATGAAATACGTTAACCGATTAAGTGTGATTGCAGGTTTATTACCTCTAACCCTCGCATTACCAACCTATGCCGAACCCGAGCTGTTTGTCGCCCCCTACGGTGGTTACAGCTTTGGCGGCAGCTCGTTCGATATCAATGAACTCGATGCTAACAACGCTGAAACCAATAATAAGCAGAGTGTGGGTATCGAAGAGGCGAGCCATTACGGCCTCATGTTAGGGATTGGCACTAACGATCCCGGCAATATTTACCTGCTCTACAGTCGCCAATCCTCCGAGCTGAAAAGCGGGGGCCTGTTTACCCCAGACTTAGTCGCCTCCTTAGATGTGGACTATATCCACCTTGGCGGCACTTTATTCTTCCCAAGTGGCGATTTTCAGCCCTACATTACCGCCAGTGCCGGGGTGACTCGGATGATGCCCGATGATTGGTCAACGGAAACCCGTTTCTCCATGGGCATTGGTGGTGGCGTCGAATATCGTATGATGCAAAACTTTGCGTTGTTTGCGGATCTGCGTGGCTACGCGACCTTTATCGACAGTGACACCTCACTTTTTTGTAATGAAGACCAATGCTTATGGCATGTCACATCGGATGTAATGTGGCAAGTGCAAGCCAATCTTGGGGTCAAACTCAGTTTTTAATTTTCCTGCTTTATGGGCAAGGCGCAAACGCAGTTAAGAGGTAAAGATGAAAATAGTCGTACTCGATGGTGAAACCTTAAATCCAGGGGATTTAACCTGGCAAGCGGTCAGCGCATTAGGGGAATTTAGCTGTTTTGCCCGCACGCCCTCGGCGGAGATTATCCCCCGTGCTCAGGATGCGGAGATCGTGCTCACCAACAAGACGCCCCTCGATGCCAACACCTTAGCCCAACTGCCTAAGCTTAAATATATCGGCGTGCTCGCCACCGGCACTAACGTGGTAGATCTTGCCGCCGCAAAAGCGTTAGGCATAGTGGTCACCAACGTGCCCGCCTATGGTCCCGATGCCGTCGCACAAATGGTGTTTGCCCATATTTTGCATCACACGCAAGCGGTTGCGGCGCACCATCAAGCCGTTGCCGCAGGGCAATGGAGCAATTGCAGTGACTTTTGTTTTACCTTAATGCCGCTGCAATCCCTCAAAGGCAAAACCTTAGGCTTAATTGGTTATGGGGATATTGGTCAGCAGGTGGCTAAACTCGCTTTAGCTTTCGGCATGAAGGTATTAGTAAATACCCGCACTGAACCTAGCGATTTGCCTCAAGGCGTGAGTTGGACATCCCGCGATACGGTATTCAAGGAGTCCGATATTCTCTCGCTCCACTGTCCACTTACCCCTGAAACCACCGAGCTGATTAATGCCCAAACCCTTGAATTAATGAAGCCGCAGGCGCTACTGATCAACACCGCACGCGGCGGCTTAATCGATGAGGCCGCGCTGGCTACGGCATTAAAGCAGGGCAAAGTCTTTGCCGGCGTCGATGTTCTCTCAACCGAACCACCAAGTGCAGATAATCCGCTACTAACAGCACCCAATATCAGTATCAGCCCCCACAATGCTTGGGCGACCAAAGAAGCACGGCAGAACCTACTTAATATCGCAACGGCAAATCTCAGCGCTTATCTAGCTGGCGAGCGAGTTAATTGGGTGAATCCATAAGGCCTGTGGGTTAGCTTGTTTCTGTTTAAAGGGAATAGGCTGCTACTCCAGCGTAAATTATGCAGGGATCGTAGGTAGTTAAAAATGTTGGCACCAACTGATAGGTGCGCCATGGCATTCGCTCACCGACACGCAGCAAGTCCATCCTTGGATGCTCGACCGCCCCGTCCGTGGGGCGGACGGTCGTCTCGCAAACCTCCATGGCTCACCTATTTAGCATCGGCGTAATCTGTAAGTTTTAAAGAAATACATAGCACGCTTTTTGGACAAAAGCGTGCTATGTTTTGCGCGAAATTATCTCCATTTCGGATAAACAAAAATAATCCTAAACGCTGAGTCGTGAGCAACTTAAGGATGTAACGCTTGGCTTGAGGCTTTACCTTTACACCATTTGCCGCTGTTATGCTGCTTTTTAAATTCACACATGCTATCCCATCGACCACTTATGCCACTGTATTGACGACGAAACTCTTTGGCTGATGTGAGCCACGCATCGGGCGCAATACCTAATTCATTGAGTAGCTTAGGTCGTTGATTATCGATATAGCCTTTCTTATCAAGGCGGATGGCGCGGCCTGTCCAATCAATCAGTTCGAGATAATCGGCAAAGTGAAACGGAATACCCACTTGCTGATTCAGGTGAGCTGCGCCATCGAATTGGACCAGAGACTTGTGGGGAATATGAGCTTCATTAGTTGAGAAGTCAGTTTGTAGCTTTGAGATAGCTAATGGGCGATTGGGTGAATCTAGCGAGTTAATTCTCTCCTGAATCGATGTAAAATCAGAGGATTGCAAAGAATCGGCAATTCCTGCTCGAATGGGATTTAAATCCACATACATCATGCACGCGAGCAGGGCTTGCTCATCTAACAGTGCTTGCGATTTAAAACGCCCCTCCCAAAAGGCGCCTTTACACTCATCTTCTCGATTGGCTTTACGAGCAATTTCCTCATTTAAACAACGCATAAACCAAGAAATACTGCTTAATCGTTCATGCCACTCGGTAATTAAGCCATCGAGTAACATGCGTTCACCTTCGATTAAAGCATCACCATGCATATACTTAGTAGCAATTGCATGGCCTTTAGTGATTTGGCACCAACGGCTGATAATGTCTTTTTGCGTTAAGGATTTGGCCTTATCGACATCTATTTTAAGCACTAAGTGGTAATGGTTACTCATCACCGCGTAGGCGCAAATATCGATACAAAATATCGCAGACAAGGCTTTGATTTTATCAACTATCCAGCCACGTCGATGCTCGTAACTACGTCCAGATAACTTATCCTCGCCGCACAAAAAAGCCCTTCTAACACAGCGATTTATCACATGGTAGAAGGGCGTTGAATTAGCATCAATTAGCTGTCTTCTTGCCGAAGTCATCGCAAACTCCACACAGACAAAATCAGGATATTTTAAAGCCTAGTTGAAGGTGCTGAATAACACAAAAAGATATGGCTGTCCCCGCTATTAATAACTCCAGCGTAAATTATGCAGGGATCGTAGGTAGTTAAAAATGTTGGCACCAACTGATAGGTGCGCCATGGCATTCGCTCACCGACACGCAGCGAGTCCGTCCGTGGATAATGGAATGGACCCATCCACTTTAAATCGGCCTCGCAATGGGCCACGATGTAGTCGCTAAAACTCATCAGAAAGAGGACGGGTCCACCTATGAAGATTACTACAATCGGTTTAGATATCGCAAAGTCTGTTTTTCATGCTGTTGGCGTCGATAAAGCAGGCAAGTTAATTAAAAAGAAAATGCTTAGACGCAAAGACTTGCTGCCCTTTGTCGCTCAAATTGAGCCTTGTCTGATTGTGATGGAAGCCTGTAGTGGCGCAAATTACTGGACCAGAGAATTTGAGCTGTTGGGCCACAGCGTCAAGTTAATTGCTCCTCAATTTGTCGTGCCTTTTCGGCAAGGTAACAAAAATGACTACAATGATGCTTTAGCCATCGCGGAGGCTGCGCAGCGACCCAACATGCGGTTTGTAAAACCCAAAAGCGTCGAGCAGCAAGATGTGCAACTGCTCCACCGAATGCGCGAACGATTAACTAAGCAATCAACAGCCTTAATCAACCAAGTGCGAGGTATGTTAGCTGAATACGGCATCGTGATAGCCAAAAGTAAATCGGCTTTTAAAGTACAGTTTCCTGAGATTTTGACTAACGAAACCAATGCGCTGACTACCAAAGGTCGAACAATTTTTTATCAGTTATATGAAGAGTTTACAGATATAGAAAGACGGCTTAAGGATTGTGATACCCAAGTACTCACTGAAACGAAAAACAATGTGATTTGCCAGCGTTTAGAGACTATCCCA
>AACY020563972.1_pt1 | contig 19867 bp, 19 predicted proteins | sample 267378 | NCBI WGS metagenome assembly AACY02 (sample SAMN02954345, study PRJNA13694) | marine metagenome | biome: aquatic; feature: ocean; material: water; isolation source: isolated as part of a large dataset composed predominantly from surface... | reverse complement strand
AGCATCAATTTTATGCCAATTATCTAAACAATAACTTGCATAGCTAAGAACAGCTGGCCTTCCCAGCATTTCAGAAATTTTAACCCAAGGTTTAGCTAAGCAAGCTGGCAACACTTTAGAAGGATTCAAATCACCCCATACATATGCATGAGCTAAAAAAGAAAACTGCACATTTAGCGACCTCAATTCTGCTTCCTCGTAGTTAGTTAAGTCATGAGAAAAGAAAGAAGAGGGCAGTTTATCTACTAGATTTCTAATTTTGTTTGTAAGCAATAATTTGGGTATTGCTAAGGAAAGCTCCTTAAGTTTTAGAACATCTTTATTAGAATCATCAAGATAATATAAAGGTTCTGTATCAGGTAAAAAGCCATTAAATAATTTTTTATCGAGGTTCAAATAAGATTTCATTCAATTATTCTATATTACTTAATTTTTTTTACATTATTTCTTGCATTATTCATCCAGGTACATATAATTCTTAAATGAGAATGATTCTCATTTCGATTATCATTTAGATTTGAAGTGAAAATGAAATACAAAATAAAATTATTAATGTTCATATCAGCTGTGATGCTTGCACAGACTGATGAAGTTTTAGACGATCAAGTAGAGGAAATACTTGTAAAAGGTAAAGTCCTATACACAGATCAAGTTGCTGCTCTTAAAACCCCGGTACCAGTATTAGATGTACCACAAACAGTAACGATTGTTACTGATGATGACATTCGTTCACAGGGTCTTAGAGAAATAGGGGATATTGTTCGATATACACCTGGTGTAAATACCTCACAAGGTGAAGGACATAGAGATGCAGTTGTTTTTAGAGGTGTTAGATCTACAGCAGACTTCTATCTGGATGGTGTAAGAGACGATGTTCAATACTATCGATCTTTGTACAATGTTGAACAAGTCGAAATTCTAAGAGGTCCGAATGCACTTTTATTTGGTCGTGGTGGTACTGGCGGCATCATTAATAGAGTTACTAAAAAAGCTGTTTTAGGTGAAATGTTCGGTGGCTATGATCTAGGTACCGATTCATTTGGTGCTCTTGATTTTGCTGCTGACTATAATGTCCAAACTGGAGATAACTCAGCACTACGTTTTAACATCCACAGCGATGCTTTAGAGAATCATAGAGACCATTATGATGGTACAAGATTTGGCATGAATCCGACGGTTACAATAGCTCTAAGCGATAAGACAACTATGGATTTGTCTTATGAATATGCAGACCATGAAAGATTTATTGATAGAGGTATTCCTACTATAAATAATGCGCCAGACGAATCATTAAGCAATATCGTTTTTGGTGATGAAGACATAAATGTCACTACTTTAGAAGCTAGTATTATGCGTGCTAATGTAAGTCACAAATTCTCAGAAACTAGAAAAGGTAACCTAGCAGTTCAATCTAGCAGCTTTGAGAAAATGTACAGAAATTTATATGCTTCAGGCTATGACGGAACTCTAGTAACTATGGATGGTTACTTAGATCCAACTGAAAGAGACAATTTTATCGTCTCAGGTAATATAGTTAACGAAGTTGTTACAGGATCTGTCACTCATACTATTCTAATTGGGGCAGAATTAATTAACACGGAAAATAAAAACCATCGTTATGACACTAACTGGTCAACTACTGATGATGATAATGAAGTCTTTGATATCTCAAGACCTATGGACTTTTCTGTAAATTCAGCTGGAGTTGCTACTGCTGTTAACTTTACAAACTCTTTGAAGAGTAAATCAGAGTCTGACATAACAGTAACGTCACTATTTGTTCAAGATCAAATGGATCTTACTGATAATGTAAAGGTCATGATAGGTGGTCGATTAGATAGTTTTGACATAACAGTTGACGATATCAAGAACGGTACATCTGAGTCACGAACAGACGATAGATTTTCACCAAGAGCAGGTCTTATATATAAGCCTCAAGAAAATGTTTCTTTATATATGAGCTACAGTGAAAGTTTCTTACCAAGATCTGGTGAGCAATTTAAAGCACTAAGCGCCACATCAGCACGATTAGATCCCGATGTATTTGAAAGTACTGAACTTGGAATTAAATGGGCTATGACAGATGCTCTAAGTTTTACAGCTGCCATATTTGATAGTGAGCAAACCAGAGCTACATATGATAATGATACTGGTGAAAACTCTGAGATCAGAGGTTTACGTGTAGATGGTATAGAGCTTGAACTTAGAGGTCAGGTCAGCGATAAGCTACAACTTGCAGTTGGATATAGCTCTTTAGAGGGCACAACTAGCTCAGGTGGTGTTGCTCGAGAAGTTCCTGATCATACATTCTCATTATTTGCGAAATATCAAGTTGATGAGAACTTTGGTTGGGCATTAGGCGTGACACAACAAGGCGAATCGCATATCAAGGATAACAGTACTCTTATATTACCTGAGTACACTAGATTTGATTTTGCTGCTTATTGGGATATTTCAGATGATATGATTCTTAGATTAAATGTTGAGAATCTAACAGATGAGCTTTATTTCCCGCATTCACATAGTACCCATCAAGCTTCTGTTGGCGAGCCATTGAATGCTAGAGTCTCATTAAGCAAGAGTTTTTAATAAGGACTCATAAGAAATTAAATGGGGGGCAAGCAAATAATTAAAGGGCTTGAGTTGTCATATTCCACCCTTGCAACATATGATGACCATTCAAGAACTATAATGCTTGCCTATACCATTTTAGTTGTGAAATAGGCTTTCGATTCATATTTTTACCTTTCATAGAATAGGGAGACAGTTTCACTAAGCCCCTCAGAGATGAGGGGCTTTTTTTTAGTTAAAAACTGTTTAGACTTAAAGCATTATGAAACTTAGCTATCCACCACTTATAGTTTTAGGATGTATTGCTGTTCAGATATTGCTTAACATGCTTGTCCCTTTAGAAGTTAACTTAAGTCTTCTATTAGGTCTTATAGTGCTTATTTTTTCTTTAGGAATCATTACTTATGCGTTTAGGGAGCTTAGTAATAATGAAACTACATATATACCTGATGGAGAACCTGAGAAACTAGTTACGTCTGGCCCATTTTCTTTTAGCAGAAATCCCATCTATTTAGGTATGGCTGGAGTACTTTTAGCTATTGCCTTTTTATTACAGTCACTTTCTGCTTTGTTAATACCTATATTATTTATTTCAATAATACAAAACACCTGGATACCACATGAAGAGAAAAAATTAGCGGAAATATTTGGCGAGGAGTGGATAACTTATTCAGAAAAAACAAAAAAATGGTTATGGTGAAACATTAGCATTAATTAACTTTTTCCAAATTTGGTAATCCTCTTTCATTATCGAATTGAGAGCGATTTCTGGATCATATATAGTTTTTTCTTGCCTTGTTATTAGATCAACATTCATTAATCCAGTGGTTATTCCTGCTAAACAAGCGACACCTTTTGCAGTTGCTTCAGTATTTTTAGGCACTTGTATAGGAATATTTAAGATACTAGCTATGTGTCCCACAAAAGTTTTATTTTCTGCCATACCTCCATCAACACTCAAAGAATTAACACTAATATTAGTTTGCTCGAGACAATCAACTATATCCTTAGTTTGATAAGAAATTGAATTAAAAGCTGCCGTTATCAGATTTTTTTTCGTTGTATCTCTTGTTATCCCATGGAAGCTTGCTCTAATTTCAGAATCCCAATATGGCGCTCCTAAACCAGTAAAAGCAGGAATAAAGTGCACACCATTAGCATTAGCATCTAAATTTAAGAACTTTTCAGAATGAGAACTTTCACTAAAAAAATCGAGTCCATCTCTTAACCATTGAACTACTGTACCAGCTGAATAAATACTACCTTCGATTGCATAGTGAATTTCATTATTGAAACTAAAACCTATTGTAGTTAAAAGCCCTTTATCTGAATTTAAAGGCGTAAGTCCGATATTAGACATTAAAAAACCACCGGTTCCATACGTACTTTTAAGATCCCCAGCATTTAAACAGCCTTGTCCAAATAATGCAGCCTGTTGATCTCCTAATACGGCTCTTATATCGAGATTATTGCATTCTGATAATGTCCCAAATAGATCATCCGAATTAGATACTTCAGGCAACATTGATTCAGGAATATTAAATAGTTCTAAAAGATAATTATCCCAGGACAACGTATTTATATTGAACAACATGGTTCTAGAAGCATTTGTTATATCTGTTTTATGAATTTTTTTATTTGATAAGACATACATTAGATAAGTATCGACTGTACCAAAGCATAATTTTCCCTCATCAGCTTTTTTTCTTGCGCCTTCAACATTTTCCAGTATCCATTTTATTTTTGTTGCAGAAAAATAAGGATCAAGAACTAAACCGGTTCTGGTAGACACTTCATTTACTATTTCTTGATCATTAATAGAAGAACAGAAATCCTTAGTTCTTCTATCTTGCCAAACTATAGCGTTATAAATAGGTTTTCCTGAATCTCTTTCCCAAATTATTGTTGTCTCTCTTTGGTTGGTAATAGCGGCTGAGGCTATTCCATTAAAGTTAATCTTTTCTAAGGTGTCTGCGACAGATTTAACTAAAATTTCTGGATCAATTTCAACCCAGCCATCCTCAGGATAGATTAATGGATATTCTTCTTGATGCACTTCAACGATTTGAGCATTTGAATCGAAAACAATAGCTCTTGAACTTGTAGTACCTTGGTCAATTGTTAAAATCTTAGTCATGTCTAATTTAAATATTTTAACTCTAATAATTTTAATATTCTTCATAAGTGGATGTTCTTCTATTGAAAACGATTCTTTTGGTGAAGAGAGAGAAAAGAAAATAACAGAACTTAAAGAGGATTGTTCATTTGCAACAGTGGATTACGATCGCGCAGGACAACCGCTTTATATTTGTTATAAAGATGGCACTGCTATAAAAAGGTCAAAAGATAAAATAAAAACAGATAAAGAATCAACAGAAACACCTGAGACACAAAATATTGAATAAGTACATAATTTATTCCAAGAACAATTGCTCTTATTGCGTAAAGGCAGCTACATTATTAGAAGCTAAAGATCTGCTATTTGAAATAAAAAAAGTTGATGGAGATATAAATTTATATGAAGAAATGCGAAAAATAGCACCTTCTATGAAGACACTGCCGGTTATTTTAAAAGATGACGAATTGATTGGCGGATATAGGGAATTATTAGCATCTTTAGAAAATAATGAATAAATTTATTTTTTATGACACAGAAACATCATCTGCAAAAGAGATAGATTTTGTTCAAGTAATTCAAGTAGGCACAATCTTAACTTCGTCTTCGCTAGAAGAGCTAGAAACATTAGATATAATTTGTTCGCCGCTGCCTTGGACATTAATCACACCAAAAGCCTTATTGTTAAATAAAAAAAAGGAGATATTTAATTCTGATACATCGCATTATCAAATGATAAAAAAAGTTTTTGATAAATGGTCAGCATGGACTCATGACAATAATTCAATATTTATTTCTTACAATGGCATGCGTTTTGATGAGCAAATAATGCGCAGACAATTTTATTGGAATCTTTTAGATCCATACATAACAAATACGAACGGCAACTCAAGATTAGACATTTTCATAAAAATGCAGGTTATTGGATGTTTTTATGCTGATTTATTTCCAATCCCTAAGATAGAGTCAAAAATCTCATTAAGACTAGAAGAATTTGCAAAATTATTCGATATGAATACAGAAAACGCTCATGACGCTGTTGAAGACTGCAGATTTTTAAAGAACTTATTAAAAAAAATAACAGAAATAACTCCTAATTTTTACCAAGAATTTATTTCAACAACATCAAAGATAGATCTTTTTAACCATCTGGCAAATGATGACGTTCACTATCTATGTTCTTATTTTCATAATAATTTAAAGTCATTTCCATTTACCGCTCTTACTGGTCCAGAAATCTTTTCTAATGATTTACCTATTTTTAATTTGATAAACGATCCTAATGATTACATTCATTTAACTGCATCTGAATTAACTGAAGTAATATCAAATACAAGAACATCACCCTTTAGGAAAGTTGCTTTAAATAAATCGATTCCTAGTATCTCTGCAAAAACACTTGAAAAGGATAGTATCGATATGGAAGATATTGATAAATACAAAGAAAGAGCAAAACAAATTAAAGCTAATGAGGATTTTATTTTTAGAGTTAATGAAATTTTTAATGATTTAGAGAGACCAACATACGCAACAGATTATATAGAGCAACAATTATATTCGGGTGGATTTCCAAATCAAATTAACAAAGACAGAATGAAAAGTTTTCATAATGCACAATCACTTACGGACAAACTCTCAATCGCAAATTCTTTTGATGATGAGAGACATCGAGATTTTGCAATACGAATTTGTGCTCAGGAATATCCTTCAGAGATAGACACTAGGTACCTTCAACATTGCAAGAATTTGGTTAAATTACGATTCAGTGAAGATGGTCCATGGCCTGATGCAAAAAAATATCTGCAAGAAGGGGAGAGCCTATTAGCAGAACTAACTAATCCAGATGAAAAAAAACTGGTGAAATTAGCAATTAATTCGATCAAATCTAGTCGAAATTAATATATCTATTTGTTTATAATAGGTACCCGAGTACCTCAGGGCATTATGGAAAGAGTTTTATATATAATTTTTATATCAAATCTATTTTTTGGAAATATTAATTTTGATGGTCACGTAAATGATGACGAATGGGCTAATACTGATAAATATTTAATATCATATGAAGTTGAGCCTGGATATAACACTCCCGCTAAATTTAATACTGAAGCATTTATTACCCATGATGAAAACTTCCTTTATGTTGGCTTCAAAGCATATGGCAATAAAGAAAATATTAGAGCTAGAATTCGAAGCAGAGATTCTATTTATTATTTAAACGATTTTGTTGATATTGGGATAGATACTTATGCAGATGGCAGGTATACAGTTTCTTTTAGTGTAAATCCAAAGGGAAGTATAGGAGACCGTAAATATTCTTCATTTTGGCCAGATGCATCCTATAACGTAGAATTTGAAGGAGACGGACATTTTACAGATTATGGCTATGAGGCTGAATTAAGAATTCCCTTCACATCATTAGATTTTCCTGAAACTGAAAATCAAAAATGGAAAATTTATTTTTTACGTAAGCTTTATGATAACGATAATGAAACTAGATATTTAAGTAGTAAAGACATCGAAGGAGCTGGATGCCGTATCTGCCAATCTGATATTTTTTATGAATTTTCAGGCGTAAAAAAGAAGTCTAAAAAACGCTTAATACCTTCAATAACATCAAATTCATATGCAGAGAGAGATGATGCAGGAGAAATGAAAAGAAATTCACCTGACTCTGAAATTTCATTAGGAGGAATTTATGAATTAAATGGAAATAATCTTGAATTTACTATTAATCCAGATTTTTCTCAGATTGAAGCAGATGAAAGTAAGATAGATGTAAATTCAACTACAGCATTAAGGTTTGAGGAAAGACGTATATTTTTCAATGAGGGAAGAGATTTTCTTCAATCGAGACTAAATGCTGTTTATACAAGATCAATAAATAATCCGGAATACGCTATAAAATTATTTAATAGAGGAGATAAGCATAGTTATTATTTTCTTGATGCAGAAGATAGGAACACACCTATAATCATTCCTGGCAGCCAAAGATCTTATTCTGCTATTTTAGGAAAAAGCCACGCTAATATTTTTAGTTATAAATATAATCTTGAAAGAGGCCAATATTTATCATTCTTAACAACAAATAGATCTTATGATGGTGGTGGGTCTGGTTTGCTCTATTCTTCACGCGGATACATTATTTTAGATAAAAAATATTCAGCTTCATTTGAGATAGCTAAAAGTGAAACAGATGAACCAATTAGTGATGCGATTAGTACTACTAATGGCACTAAAAATCATACCTATGCTTTAGATGGAGAATCATTTTCAGGATACGGTGGCCGATTCACATTTAGAAGTAATACAGAAAAATGGGGCTGGAATTATGAATTTGAAACTAAATCACCTGACTTTAGAACAGATCTTGGTTTTACAAACGAAAATAATTGGAAAAAACACTCAGTAAGTGGAGATTATAAGTATAGGTCTGATGGGTTGTTTAAATTTATAAAGCTGGATGCAGCAAGTGTGATTATGAAAAATTATCAGAATGATGTACTTGGACAAATGACTAGAATAGGTTCAAGAATAGAATTTAATAATCCATTTGAGATCGAATTAAGAGCAGAAACTTGGAATAAATTTCAATTTGAAAGCTATGTCTTTAATGATACTTATGAATATGAAATTGATATCAATTACAGCACTCCAAGATTATTTTTTAAAGTTAGAAATGACTGGGGGGATGCAATTGCTAGAAATATAGCAGTTCCAGAATTAGGAGACAGAAGGAATACGTCAATGGATGCTTGGTTTAATGTAAGTGACCAGTTTTTTATAGGAGCAAATATCAGACAGAGTGAATTAAAAAGTAAAATAACAGGAGAGGATTTCTTTTCCGGATATATTGGCTCATTAAAGAGCACTTATCAATTTAGTAAGTACTCATTCTTAAAATTAACTTATGAATATAATAATTTTAACGAAGATTCATATCTGCAAGCGCTCTTTCAATGGCAACCGGATTCAGCAACAATTTTCTACCTTGGTGGAACATTTAACCGTGAAGATATCGATGGTACATGGGAAAATGAAAGTTCTCAAATTTATATGAAATTTCAATATCTATTCAATTTCGATTAATTAATTGGTGTAGAATAAAAACATATGTCTAAAATTACTAAGGAACTTGCTGATCTAGCTCAGATGCTAATTAATATGCAGAAAGACCTAGGATTGAAAGATTTAAATCCTACAGAAGCACATGTCTTGCTTATGATTATTAGAGAATATGAACTAAAAGGAAGATGTTCGATGCTTAAAGCTGTAGAGGTATCAAAGAAATCCCGTTCTACAGTTTACAAGGCTATAAGAAAATTAGTAAACGCAGGAATTATCAGTATCCAGAATTCTAAATCTGATAAGAGATCATTTTTAGTAGTTCCTAAAATTTAAAATCAATCATGCCTAAATTTTTTGAATTATCAATTTATACATGCTTTTTTTATTTTTTGGTGTGGGTAATTTGGTTATTTTTAGTAATCCCTGTCGAAGCCGATGGAGATATAGGGTTTGGAAGTTTAGCTTTTCTGCCGCATGCAGCTAGAGTATTGCCGGTGCTATTTTTCGGAGGAAAAGCAATACCAGCTATTTATTTTTCTGAACTAGTGGCAACTAACTATATAGGCGATCTTGAGTACTCTACATCATATGGTGCCCTCATAAGCAGTACAGCAATTCTTATATCTTGGGGTGCATTTAAATTATTAGACGTGGATCTAAAATCAAAAAGAGTACTTAGAAATACAGATTGGAAGCATGTTACTTTATTTATATTAGTTTCAGCATTAGTTAATGGTATTGGAAATGGTGCTTACTATATCTATCAATATGAAGTATTCGATCCGTTAATAAGCATGCGTTTTGTAGTTGGAGATATTGTAGGAGCAACAATAGTGATATTATCACTTATGTTCTTAACAGGGTTTATTAAGGTTCCAGAGATAGAAGATGATTGAAGTAAAAAACTTATCTAAACAATTTATGGTGCCTACCGATAAAAAAGGTCTATTTGGCAAAAAAAAGGAACCCTTTTGGGCTGTAGATTCATTAGACTTCTCGGCTAGTAAAGGTAGTGTTGTTAGTATACTCGGGCCAAATGGATGCGGAAAAACAACTACACTTCGTATGATCGCGGCAATGCTTACTCCATCACGTGGCACTGCTTTCATTGATACATTAGATGTAAGAAAAAATAAGCAAAAAATTAAGTCAAAGATCGGTTATATGACAAATAATACCTCTTTGTATGATCGACTAAACGTAATCGAAACAATCACTTTCTTTGCTGAATTAAATCAAATACCTAAAGATATCTACAAAGAAAGAGCGCAAAAATTATTTGATCAGCTTGATATGAATGACTACCTCTTAAAAAGAATCTCAGATCTTAGTACGGGAATGAAGCAAAAAACTTCAATTGTAAGAACCCTAATTCATGATCCTGACCTAATCATCCTTGATGAACCTACTACAGGTGTCGACGTTACAGGCCAATCTGTAATAGTTGATTTAATAAAATCTATTAAAGAATCTGGGAAGACATTAATATTTTCTACACATCAACTCAATGAAGTAAGAGATATTGCTGACCACATAATCGTCATGAAGGCTGGAAAAAAAGTATTTGATGGTGATAACCAACAATTTCAAAATCTTGATAATAATAAATCATTTACAGAAATTTTTATGGAGATGGTAGATGATTAAATGGCAAATACTTTTAATTAAAGAAATTAGACATCTTTTCAGAGATACAAAAACAATCATTCAGACAGTTGTTGTACCTACTTTTTTAACTCCTTTGCTTATAACAGGCATAGTCTGGTATATAAGTTCAATAGCAATTGAAGAAAGTAAAAAAGATTACGAAGTTGCACTTTACGATATAGGCAATAATGAACTAGTAAGTAAATTTGAAGAATCTAAAAGATTAAATATAACAATATATGATTCAATAGAAGAAATCATTGATTCAGTAAAAAATGATAATTCAGAAATAGGAATAGTTATTGAAGAGGGGTTCCAACAAAATTTGACGAACAATACCAGTTCAGAAATAACAATCTACTCGAAAAATATTGATACATTTTCACAAGCAAAAAGTTTAGCTGAAGATGTTATTGATAATTTTGAGAATGATGAACGAGCAAGTCGTCTATCAAGTCTTGATCTAGATGAAGAGTTCATTAATCCAATCAATATACTTGAGGAAGATCTAACAACTGAGAAAGAAGCTGCTGGATCAATTTTTGGTGGCATTCTTGCCTTCTTCTTCGTTATGTATGTAATTACTGGATCAATGTATCCTGCAATTGACTTGGGTGCAGGAGAAAAAGAAAGAGGGACAATGGAAACATTGGTTTCAACAAATATTTCATCACTAGAAATAATTGTAGGAAAAATGCTATCAGTAACAGCATCTGCTGTTCTGACAGCAACATTCTCTTTATTAGGGTTTATTATTCCACTCTTAATAATTTTCTTTTTCTATGCTGACTCAATTCCTGAGAGCTTATTTGATACTTTATCTTCTTTAGTAAATCCAATTGCTTTTCTTGGCATCTTTGGATTGATAATTCCACTAAGTATTCTAATGGGGGCATTATTGCTTGCTGTATCTGTCTATTCAAAAAATACTAAAGAGGCGGGCTTACTATTAGGAAATTTGGTTATAGTATTTTTCCTGCCCGCATATATACCTTTATTTAACCCAGGGCTAGAGCTTGATTTTATAGGTTCAATTATCCCTTGTTATAACTTGGCCTTACTTACAAACTCGTTAATTGCTGAAAATACCAATTGGATGCTTTATCTTAGTGCATTGGGCTCAACAGTCGTTTACTGTTGTATCGCAATATACATTACTTACATTATGTTCGATGATGAAAAAATTATCTTCAGAAGTTAATGGAAGTAATTAATACACCAGTTTCACCATATATTCAAAACGCACCTATAGCATATTGTCCAACCACTCTTGAATCTATTTATGTAGATCCTGGAGACGAAATTGAAAAGCTAATGACCGTAAGTGATGAGCTAAATTTAAAGCCTCAATATATATTTATTACGCATGGACATATTGATCATGCCGGTGGAGCTGTTGAACTTGCCAGAGAGCTCGATCTTGAAATTATAGGACCACATATAGACGATAAATTTCTTCTTGATGTATTAGAAATACAGGGACAAATGTATGGAATGAAAGCAGAAAATTTTATTCCTGAAAAATGGTTAAATCATAAAGATAGTATTAGTTTCGGAAATCAAAAATTAGAAATCTTATTGTGTCCTGGACATACACCTGGTCATATTATTGCAGTTAATCATGATGCTAAAAAAGTAATTGGTGGCGATGTTCTATTCAATGGTTCTATCGGTCGGACTGATTTGCCACAAGGTAATCATCAAGATTTAATTGACTCAATTAAAAGCAACATGTTAACTCTTGATGATGATTATGATGTTTATTGTGGTCATGGTCCAAATACGACAATAGGTCATGAAAGGGCGACAAATCCATTTCTAGTTGATGCTTAAAAATAAAACCAAAGATTTAATGGAGAGAATTCTATATCTCTCGGAGAAGAATCTAAAAAATAATAAAATTCCTATCGCTGCTATTGTTGTTGATAGTAAAACAGATGAAATAATTTCAGAAGCAGTAAATGGTGATTCAGTTTTAGATCATGCTGAACTGCTAGCTTTAAATGAAGCCTTATTAAAACTCTCTGCTAATAGATTAGATAATTGTGATATCTACGTAAGTATTGAACCATGCCCTATGTGCGCAACTGCAATTGCTAAGACTCATATTAGGCGCTTGTATTTTGGTGCAGAAGACAAGAAGGGGGGAGGAGTAATAAATGGACCAAAAATGTATAGCCATTCAAATCTAAAAATTCCGGAAGTTATTTCCCATTGCTTCGCAGAAGAAACTGCAAATTTACTAAAAAAATTCTTTGAGAGTAAAAGAAATTATTAATCTACAGGTATAATCTACCTATGTCCGATTTTGATCTGATTCTTAAAAATGGCACAGTCTTTTTACCATCAGGAAGAGAGAATACTGATATTGGAATTAAAGAAGATAAAATTATATTTATCGGAGATATAGGTGATTCAAATAATTGTTTGGATTGTACAGACCTTTTCATTTTTCCTGGCTTAATTGATACTCAATGTCATTTTAGGGAACCTGGTGGTGAGCATAAAGAAACAATTCAAACGGGCACTATGTCAGCAGCATTAGGCGGAATAACAGGTATATTTGAGATGCCTAATACAAATCCGCTTACAACAACACCTGAAGCTTTGGAGCATAAAATAAAACGTGGCGTAGACACAGCTTATACTGATTTTGCTTTTTATTTTGGTGGCACTCATGAAAATTCTTCAAATTTACCCGAGTGGGAGAAATTACCAGGAGTTTGTGGAATCAAAATTTTTATGGGATCAAGTACAGGAAATCTACTTTCTGCAACAGATGAAGAGGTTGAAGCTGTAGTAGCTAATGGTAGAAGGGTAATAGCAGTTCATGCTGAAGATGAATTCATAATGAATGAGAATAAGAAAATAATTTTAAAAGATAGCAATGATGTGGGAATGCATTGCAAATGGAGAAATGTTGAAAGTGCTCTAAATGCAACTAGAAGAGTAGTTACTTTAGGAAAAAAACATAATAGACATATACATGTTCTGCATATTACAACAGCAGATGAGATGGATTTTCTACGTGATAATAAGGACACCGCAACTGTAGAAGTGCTTCCAAATCATTTAACAATGCACGCACCAGATTGTTATGAAAAATTAGGAACTCTGGCACAACAAAATCCTCCTATAAGGGAAAAAGAACATCAGGATGCATTATGGCGTGCTATAGATGATGGTACTGTAGATATAGTTGCATCTGATCATGCTCCACATACACTTGAAGAGAAATCAGGAATATATCCAGGTACTCCTAGCGGCACTCCTGGAGTACAGACATTATTACCTGTTATGTTAGATCATGCTGCTAATGGTAAGTTAAGTTATGAACGCATTGTTGATCTAATGGCATATGGCCCAAAAAAAGTTCATAAAATTAAGAACAAATGTGTAATAACAGAAGGCTATGATGCAGATTTTACTGTTGTCGATCCAAATCTTATTCACAAGATTACCAATGAAGAACAAGCATCTAAGTCTGGCTGGACTCCATACAACAATATAGAAGTCAAAGGTTACCCTGTCATGACCATAATTAGAGGTAAATTGATAATGAAGGATGGAGAACTTTTAGAGCGTCAAGCTAAACCAATAGAATTTGAGATTTAAGGAACAGGATCATGTCCTGAACCACCCCAAGGATGACACCTAGCTATTCGTTTTGTTCCTAGCCAAATACCCTTAACTGGCCCATATTTTTCAATTGCTTCAATTGTATATTGAGAGCAAGTTGGATGATATCTGCAACTCTGACCAAGTAAAGGAGAAAGCAAAATTTGATATAACTTAATAGGAATGATGAATATGAAATTAAGAATTTTTAACATTTAACTTTCTAATGGTGTTTTAGCCTCTTTCACTACTGTCTTAACAAAATCATTTAATAGTATAGACTGAGTTTTTTCACTGCCAAGCCTTCTAACTGAAACTGATTGATTTTCAATTTCTTTTTTTCCAACTGCAATAATATATGGGACTTTTTGAAGGCTATGTTCTCTTACTTTATAACTAATCTGCTCATTTCTAATATCAAGTTCTGATCTAATTCCGTTGTTTAATAATTCATTATTTAGAGACATAGCATAATCATTTGCTTCATCTGTTATTGCAGCAATTACTGTTTGTGTGGGCGCTAACCATACTGGCAATTTTCCACCATAGTTTTCTAATAGGATTCCTATAAATCTTTCAAAAGAACCAAGAGCTGCTCTATGCAATAACACAGGTGTATGTTTGCTTCCATCCTCACCAATATATGTAGAATCAAATCTGCCAGGTAAATTAAAATCGACCTGCAATGTTCCACATTGCCATTTTCTTGCAATTGCATCAGTAAGAACAAAATCAAGTTTTGGACCATAAAATGCTCCATCACCCTCATCAATAGTATATTCAAGTTTTAATTTTTCAATTCCATCTTGAAGGGCCTTCTCTGCTTTATCCCAACTTTCATCTGTACCAATTCTTTTATCGGGCCTTGTAGACAATTTAATCTTGAAATCAGTAAATCCAAGATCTTTATACATACTTGAAAGAAGGTCTATAAAGTTTTTTGTCTCGCTCTCTATCTGATCTTCAGTACAAAAGATATGGCCATCATCCTGTGCAAAACCTCTTACTCTCATTAAACCATGCATAGTTCCTGATGCTTCATATCTATGACATTTACCAAATTCAGAAAGCCTAAATGGAAGATCTCTATATGATTTAATGCCTTGATTGTAGATTTGTACATGATTAGGACAATTCATAGGCTTTAATGCATTTGTACGCTTTTCATTGGCATGTTCATCATCTATTTCAGTAATAAACATATTTTCTCTATATTGCTCCCAATGACCTGAAGTTTCCCACAGCTTTCTATCTACAACTTCAGGAGTATTAACTTCCCTATAACCAGCTCTCTTTTGCATTTCTCTAACGTAATATTGGAGATGAGTATAAATAGTCCACCCTTTTGGATGCCAAAAAACCATCCCTGGAGCTTCATCTTGAAAATGAAAAAGATTCATTTCTTTTCCTAATTTTCTATGATCAACTTCCTCTGCTTTTTTTAGTTTCTCTAGATAAGAACTAAGTTCTTTTTTTGTTTGCCAAGCAGTTCCATAAATTCTTGTAAGCATTGGTTTTGTTGAATCACCTCTCCAATATGCTCCAGCAACTTTTGTAAGTTTAAATTCACCACACATACCTATATTAGGCAGATGTGGCCCTCTACATAGATCAATAAATCCTGTTTCATCTTGTGTATATAACTGAAAGTTATCTTTTTGATCAGAGTCATTGATTATTTCTGCTTTAAACCCTTCATCCAGATCATCAAAAACTTTTAATGCATCATTTTTTGAATGGTAAGACTTAGTAACTTTAGAATTTGATTTAATTATTTTAATCATTTCATCTTCGATCTTTGGTAAATCATCAGATGATATCGGTTTATCCATAAAAAAATCATAATAAAAACCATCATCTATAGTTGGTCCAATTGCTAACTTTGCATCTGGATATAGATTTTTTACAGCTAAAGCTAATACTTGTGCAGATAAGGTATGACGCATTATTTCAACACCCTCATCTGAATCTTTAGTAATTATGGAAACATCGGCTTTATCCGGCAATATGTCACTTAGATCTCTCTGTAAGCCATTTACGACAACAGCAACAGAATCTTTAGCTAATCTAGAACCAATTGAGTTAGCTAAATCGTAGCCATTACTATTTGCTGGTAATTCTTTATTAGATCCATCTGGAAGTGTAATTACAATATTTCCCATTCCGTTTTCCCATTAACGTCCTTTATGGACACATTCATTTTACTCAATTTATCTCGAATTTTATCAGCTCTATCATAATCACCTGAGTTTCTAGCATCATCTCTTTCTTTAACAAGTTCATTAATTTCATTAACTTGTTCGTCTGACAAAGAAAGATCTTGATTTGACCCTTCAAATATATATTTAAAGGTCGCTATCTCATTTTCTATCTTTTCATTAGGCTCTGAGATTAAATCTTGCATTGTCCTAATAGCAAGTGGCGTGTTTAAATCATCCATTAAAATCTCAGCAATCTTTGAATCAGCATAAAATTTTTCTTCAATTTTTCCATACTTTTTGAAAGCGTTTTGTAACTTGACATAAATATTATGCGATTGATCAAGCAGATCTTCGCTCCAGGGTATAGGTTGTCTATAGTGAGTGGAAAGAAGGGCAAGTCTAACCTCATTGCCTTTATATTTTTTTAGTAATTGATCTATATATATGACATTGCCTAAAGATTTAGACATCTTTTGATCTTCAAGATTTAAGAAACCGTTATGAACCCAATATTTAGCAAATGATGTTGGATCTTCATTGCCATGATAAGCACAGGTCTGTGCAATCTCATTATCATGATGAGGGAACTTTAGATCATTGCCACCTGAATGAATATCAAATGGAATATCCAAGGTTGATTCAGACATAACAGAACATTCTAGATGCCAGCCAGGCCTGCCTCTACCCCAGGGAGAATCCCATCCAGGATCATCATCAAGTGAAGGTTTCCATAATGTAAAATCATTTGGACTCTCTTTAAAATCTTCAACTTTAACTCTTGAACCAGACTCATGTTCGTCTAGCTTTCTATCTGAAAGACAACCGTAATTTGGAAATGATGAGACTCTAAAAAGCACATTACCATCTTTCTCATAGGCATTATCAGAAGCAATAAGCTTTTCAATGTAAGTTATCATGTCATCGATATAATCAGTAGCAAAGGGTTGAATATCAGGTTTAGAAATACCTAAGAGTGCTGTATCTTCTTGATATTGATTAAAGTACTTAGTCGAAATATCTTTGATGGATAAATTCTCTTCTTTAGCAGCGTCTATTATTTTGTCATCTATGTCAGTGATATTACATACATAAGTAACTTTGCTATACATGCCTTTCAAAACCTTTGCTAAAAGATCAGCCGAAATGAAGGCTCTAGCATTGCCTATATGTATTTTGTTATATACGGTCGGCCCGCAAGCATAGAATTTAATATGATCAGGATCGTTGGGAACGAAATCTTCCTTTTTCTTAGAAAGGCTATTATAAATTTTAAGCATTTATTCTCCGTAATATCCTGCAGTATTTCCTGGATGCTCAGAAACCTCCACAGATAATACTTTTACATTATAGTCATTTACGTCGAAATGATTATCTATAAACTTAAAAGTCATTTCTGCAAATTTTTCACAGCTTATTTCAGGTACTTCTACGATTCTAGCAATCTTATTTTTGTTTAATGACTTAATTTCATCTTTGTGAGGGTCATTTATCGCTACTAGCAAAGTATGATCAAAATGCTCTCTTAGCCAGTCCTCTAAAAAATTGAAATCTCCAAAATCATAGACCCAATTTTTTTCATTTAATTTATCTGAACCAATAGTCACAGTAAAACCAAGGCTATAGCCATGTATATAGCTACAGTGAGATTCTGCAGACCATTGCCTAAATGCGCAGGAAAAACCTTTATCGTGGCCATATGTTTTAACTACTTTATAAGTGCTCATTTACAATATTTCTAAGCTCTTTAAATGGTAATCCATTAATTTCTTCAAGACTCCCAATAACTTCATTAAAAAGTTTATATCCATTTGCTTCAAACATATAGGAGGCACATGAATTTAATGGGCTATCAAGCTCTATATATTTAGATATTTCATCATCAGTTAACTTTTTCATTGTTAATGTACATGTAGTTTCATGTTTTGTTATTAATTCATTATTTTTTATAAAAACATACGAACCTATTAACTGATGTCGATTTCCTGATAATTTTTTAAGATTCTTATTGGCATTTGTAATAGTAAGAGGCTTCTCAAATATTTCGTTATCAAAAATACATATTTGATCGCAGCCTAAAATAATGTGGTCTCTATATTTAGTCGATAAACTTTTTGCTTTTGCTTCAGCTAAAAAATAACTCAATTCTTTTGGATCACTTGAATCGTAATTTATTTTTAACTTTTCTTCGTCAATTAAGGGGTCTTCGCAGATATAAGGCACATCATATCTAGAAATAATTTCTTTTCGAATTTTTGATGAAGATGCTAGAACTAGGGGCTTCAATAGTTCTAAAATTTTGGCAAATTAATGAAACTTAAGAATTCATTTCTTGTTCTTGGATTATCTTTAAAAACTCCACGCATTGCGCTGGTTACTGTTGATGACTCAGGTTTATTTACTCCTCTCGTAGTCATGCATTGATGAGATGCATCAATTACTACAGCTATACCTTTAGGTTTAAGCACATTTTCAATGGAATTAGCAATTTGTGCGGTCATTTTTTCTTGAATCTGTAATCTCTTAGCAAATATATCAACAACTCTAGCTAATTTACTTATTCCTACAACTCTATTATTCGGTATATAAGCAATATGTGCTCTTCCTATGATTGGCACCATATGATGCTCACAATGTGACTCAACACCAATATCTTTAACTAGCACCATTTCATCGTAACCTTCTACTTCTTCAAATGTTGTTCTTAAGATTTCTTCTGGATCCTGTTCATAACCAGCAAAGAACTCTTTATAGGCTCTAGCTACTCTATCAGGCGTACCTACCAATCCTTCTCTATCAGGATCATCTCCTGCCCATAACAGTAATTTTCTTACAGCTTCATGTACTTCTTTTTCTGTTGGTTTGCTCATAAAGGCTTATTATAACTACAAGAATGTCTTTTCTGTAACTATTTAAAAGGGATTTCTATAAATTCAAGTAAATTTTTCTTTTCATCTCTTAAAACAATATTCATATTTTTACTATGGAATTCGATTACACCATAATTATGAATCATATGTGTTTCACCAAGTAATAGGGTATCTGTTTCTGGATAAGGCGAAAGACCACGATTTAATGATGAGGCTGTAATCTCAATTAGATTTCCTCTTTTATAAATTCCTCCACGATGTCTATCTCCGCTGACTATCAGCACTGTTGAATCTAGTTTTTCTAACATAGAAATAAGCTTCGTTCTTTCATGTGGAAAGTTAGACCATTTTTCAAATCTATGTTCTGTAGCTAATACTTGAATTGATGTCGCTAAAATCAAAATATCATGTGGTTGTGAAAGTTCACCTTTTAGCCAATTCCATTGCTCTTTGCCTAAGATTGTTGAAGTAGGGGCAGTGTTTTTTTGATAAGCGCCATCTTTTTTAATTAAGTCACTTCGAAAATACCTAGTATCAAGTCCTACAATAAGAACTTTTTTATTTGATATTGATTTTATAGTACTGAAATATATACCTTTTCTTGACCTTCTTTCATCTGAATCAGGAATATTCCAAAAATCATTAAATAATTCTTGCGATTGGGATCTATATTTATATGATGCTCCTCCATCATTTAAACCAAAGTCATGATCATCCCAAATAACAAGAAGCTCAGTCTCTTTTAACCATTTAGGCATAACCGAAGCAAAAAGTTCATAAGA
>AACY020307695.1_pt1 | contig 19928 bp, 18 predicted proteins | sample 267378 | NCBI WGS metagenome assembly AACY02 (sample SAMN02954345, study PRJNA13694) | marine metagenome | biome: aquatic; feature: ocean; material: water; isolation source: isolated as part of a large dataset composed predominantly from surface... | reverse complement strand
CCCGGCGCGGGGCAGTAGTCGTTGAGCGACCAGCAGCGCGCCGTCGCGGTCGAGGAGATCTCATAGAGCTTCTCGGCCTCGAGCCCGAGCCGCGCGGCGAGGTTGAAGCCCTCCGAGACGCCGATCATCTGGATCGCGAGCATCATGTTGTTGCAGATCTTCGCCGCGGCGCCCGCGCCCGGGCCGCCCGCATGGAATATGTTCCGGCCCATCGCCTCGAGGATGGGCTTCGCCTTCGTGAAGGCCGCGTCGGCGCCGCCGACCATGAAGGTCAGCGTTCCCGCCTGCGCGCCGCCGACGCCGCCGGACATCGGGCTGTCGACGTAGAGCTTGCCGGTCACCTCGGCGGCCGTCGCCACCTCCCGCGCCGTGTCGACGTCGATGGTCGAGCAGTCGATGAACAGCGTCCCGCGGACGGACTGCTCCAGCAGGCCGTCCGTGCCGAGATAGGCGTCGCGCACATGGGTCGCGGCGGGCAGCGCCGTCACGATGGCCTCGGCCCCCTCGGCGCAGGCCGTGTGGGACGTGGTCGCGACGCAGCCGGCCTCGACCGCCCGCGCCATGGCGTCGGCGCCGACGTCGTAGGCCTGCACCGCGTGGCCCGCCTTGATGAGGTTCGCCGCCATCGGCAGACCCATGTTGCCGAGGCCGATGAAGCCGATCGTCGCCATCGCGTCGTCTCCCCCTTCATGCGGCGCCGCTCTCCGGCGGCGCCGGCCGCCCGTCGGGCGGCGATGCTCCGTGACGCGCCTTCAGGCCGCGATGCCGTGGAACGCCTGGATCCGCGCGATCGCGGCGCCGTGCGCGGGCGCGACCGCCTTGGCCCCGCTGATCCAGGCGTAGAGGTCCTGGTCCTGCTCCTCGAGCAGCGCCTCGAAGGCGGCGAGTTCGGGCTCGGCGAGCCCGGTCAGCGCGCCGTCGGCGTAGCCGCCGAGCAGCAGGTCCATCTCGCGCGTGCCGCGCCGCCAGCAGCGGATGCGCAGGCGCTTCAGGCGGGTCTCGTCGATCTGGCTCACGCCGTCTCCTCCATGTCCCAGAGCCGCGCCGCGCCGCGGACGCCGGAGCTGTCGCCGTGGCGGTTGCGCAGGAGCTCCGTCTCCCAGCGCCCCCCGAAGACGTGGGGCGTCGTGTGGTCGGCGGCGTCGCGCCAGAGCCGCTCGACGTTCGAGAGACCGCCGCCGAACACCACCGCGTCGGGCTCGATCAGGTTGATGAGCAGCCCGAGCGCGCGGCCGAGGCGTTCGGAATAGCGCCTGAGCGCGCGCTCCGCCGCTTCGTCGCCGGCCTCGGCCGCCGCGACGATCTGCTCGGAGGTCGGCCGCCGCGTCTCCGGCAGTCCCTCGACCTCGGCGAACTCGCGCGCGAAGCCCGGGCCGGCGAGCAGCGTCTCGATGCAGCCGCGCCGCCCGCAGGAGCAGGGGCCGGCGGCCAGCTCCTCGGGCGAGCCGGAAGGCATCGGGATGTGGCCCCATTCGCCCGCGACGCCGAGCGGGCCGGTCACGAGCCGCCGCTCGACGACGAAGCCGCCGCCGAAGCCCGTGCCGAGGATCACGCCGAACACGGTGCGGAACCCCTCGCCCGCGCCGTCGAACGCTTCGGACAGGGCGAAGCAGTCGGCGTCGTTGGCGACGCGGACCTGCGCGCCGGTCGCCTCGGCGACGTCGTCGCGGAAGGGGCGGTCGCGCAGCCACCAGGCGGTGCCGAGCCGGATCGCGCCGGCGGCGCGGTCGACGTTGCCGGAGACGCAGACGCCGACATGCGTCGGCCGGCGCGAGACCGCGGTCGCGAGCTGGTCGATCACCGCGGCGACGTTGGCGACGGCGCCGGCGTAGTCGCCCTTCGGGTTCGGCAGGCGCGCGCTCGCGAGCGTGCGCCCGTCCTCGATCACCGCTCCGGCGATCTTGGTGCCGCCGATGTCGATCCCGAACTTCACGCCGGCCTCCCGCCTTTCGCGCCGAGGCTAGCCCGCGTCCGGCGCCGCGCCAAGCGCGCCGGGGTCACGCCTGCGCGTCGGCGATGGCGCGCAGGCGCTTCTCGATCCGCGCGAGCCGCTCGGCGAGCCGGGCCTGCTGCATGCGCGTCTCGCGCAATTCGGTCAGCAGGCCGTGGAGCGCGCGGTCGGTCGCCGCCGGCTCCTCGGGGGCCGGCAGGCCGTCCCCTTCGCCGGTCATCAGCCAGACCATCGAGACGTTCAGCACGCCCGCGAGCATCTGTAGCTTGTTGGCGCGGGGCTCCGCGCGGTCCGATTCCCAGTTGGCGACCGTCTGGGCCTTCACGCCGAGCCGCCGGGCGAGCTGCCCCTGGCTGAGGCCGACCCTGTCCCGCGCCGCGGCGACGCGGTCGCCGAAGGTCGCGTTCTCCTCGGCGTAGTAGTCCTCGCCGAGGGCCTGTCCGTCCTGCATCGCGTTCGCCTCCTCCCCGGGGAGCGTCGAGGCCGCGGCCCCGACCGAAGATCGAGAACCCGCGCCGGTCGCGCTGGACGCCGGCGCCTGCGCCGCGCTATCCGCGACGCCGACCTTGGAGTTGAGCATGTCGTTCCTTTCAGAGGCCGTCCGGCGAATCAACCCCTCGCCGACCATCGCCATGACGCAGCGGGCGCGGGAGCTGCGCGCGTCCGGACGCGACGTGATCGGCCTCGCCGCCGGCGAGCCCGACTTCGACACGCCCGCGCATATCCGTGAAGCCGCGGCTGCGGCGATGGACCGGGGCGACACCCGCTACACCGCGCCGGACGGGACGCCGGCGCTGAAGGCGGCCATCGCCGCGGCGCGCGCGCGGGACTGGGGCGAGACCGTCGCGCCGGCCGAAATCCAGGTCACGGCGGGCGGCAAGCAGGCGCTGTTCAACGCGCTCCTCGCCACCCTCGACCCCGGCGACGAGGTGATCGTCCCCGCCCCCTACTGGGTGAGCTATCCCGACATCGTCCGGCTCTGCGGCGCGACGCCCGTCGTCGTCCCGACGCAGGCGCAGGACGGCTTCCGCTTGCGGCCGGAGGCGCTCGCCGCGGCGATCACGCCCCGCACCAAGTGGCTGATCCTGAACAACCCCGGCAACCCGACCGGCGCGGGCTACGCGGCGCAGGCCCTGGCGGCGCTGGCCGAGGTCCTTGCGGCGCACCCGCAGGTCTGGACGCTGTCGGACGAGATCTACGGCCCGATCGCCTTCGCGCCCTTTGAATTCCGCAGCTTCACCGCCGTCGCGCCCGCGCTGAGGGATCGGACGCTGATCGTGGACGGCGTGTCGAAGGCCTACGCGATGACCGGCTGGCGCATCGGCTGGGGGATCGGGCCGACGCCGCTGCTCGACGCCATGCGGAAGGTCCAGAGCCAGAGCACCACCAACGCCTGCTCGATCAGCCAGGCCGCCGCCGCCGCGGCGCTGGAAGGGCCGCAGGACTTCATCGGCGAGAGCCGCGCCGCCTTCCGCCGCCGGCGCGACGCCGTCGTGGCGGCGCTCGACGCGTGTCCGGGCCTGTCCTGCCCCGAGCCCGAAGGGGCGTTCTACGTCTATCCCTCCGTCGCCGGCGCGCTCGGGCGGACGAGCCGGGGCGGGCGGGCGCTGGCCGACGACGCGGCGTTCTGCGAGGCGCTGCTGGAGGAGGAGGGCGTCGCGCTGGTGGCGGGAAGCGCCTTCGGGCTCTCGCCCCATGTCCGCCTCTCCTACGCCGCCGCCGACGCCGTGCTGGCGGAGGCCTGCGCGCGGATCAGGCGCTTCTGCGACGGTCTTTCCTGAAAACCTGCGGCGACAGGCCGCGCGGCGCCTCCGCGGTCGGACAGCCGCGGGGTTTGCTCCCCGGCGCCCCCCGGCTACCCTGTGGTCTCGAAGGCGAGGCGCGCGCGCGTGTCGCGACGAGAACGGCAACAGGGAAACGACCGAATGAACGACAAGCAGATCGAGAAGCTGCTCGACGATCTCGCGGCCGGCGCGCGGCGCGGGACGGTGAGCCGCCGCACCTTCATGGAGGGCGCGCTCGCCACCGGCGCCACCGTCGCGGGCGCCTCGGCGCTCTGGGGCACGAAGGTCGCGGCGCAGACCCCGAAGCGCGGCGGCACCTACCGGGTCGGCTGTCATGACGGCAACACCGGCGACAGCATGGATCCGGGCCTCTACCAGGCGGTCTACGAGATCCAGCTCGCCCACTGCCACCGAAGCTACCTGACCGAGATCACCGCCGACGGCTCGGTCGGCCCCGACATCGCCCAGAGCTGGAGCGCGACGCCCGACGCGACCGAGTGGCGCTTCGAGCTGTTCCCGAACGTCGAGTTCCACAGCGGCAAGAAGATGACGTCCGAGGACGTCGTCGCCTCGCTGAACCATCACCGCGGCGAGGACACGACCTCCGCGGCGAAGTCGCTGCTCGCCGACGTCACCGACATCAAGGCCGACGGCGACAACGCGGTGGTCATCACGCTCGCGAGCGGCAGCGCGGACCTGCCCTACCTGCTGACCGACTACCACCTCGTCATCTGCCCCGCGAACCCGGACGGCACGATCGACTGGGCCTCGATGGACGGCACCGGCCCCTACAAGATCGAGAACCACGAGCCCGGCGTCGGCACCGAGATGACGCGCCACGAGGCCTACCACCGCGAGGGGCTCGCCTGGTTCGACGCCGTGCGGATGGTCGCGCTGAACGATCCGAACGCGCGCCAGTCGGCGGTGCTGACCGGCGAGGTCGACGCCATCACCGAGGCCGACCTCAAGACCGTCGGCCTGATGGGCCGCAACCCCAACATCAAGATCGTCGAGGTCGCCTCCGGCGCCCACGCCACGATCCCGATGTTTTGCGACACGGCGCCGTTCAACGACGTCAACGTGCGCATGGCGCTGAAATACGCGATCGACCGGCAGGACATCGTCGACAAGATCCTGTTCGGCCACGGCTCGCTCGGCAACGACAACCCGATCGGCCCGTCGCTGCCCTACTACCACGAGATCGAGCAGCGGACGTTTGACCCCGACCGCGCGCGCTTCCACCTGCGCGAGGCCGGCATGGAGAACCTGTCGGTCGAGCTCTCGACCTCGCAGGCGGCGTTCAGCGGCGCCATCGACATGGCGGTGCTGTTCCAGGAGACGGCGCGCCAGTGCGGCATCGAAATCAACGTCCGGCGCGAGCCGAACGACGGCTACTGGTCCGACGTCTGGCTGGTGAAGCCCTTCGTCGTCGTCCAGTGGGGCGCCCGTCCGACGCCGGACGTGATGTTCTCGCTCGCCTATCGTGAGGGCGCGGACTGGAACGAGAGCCGCTGGGCGAACGAGCGCTTCAACCAGCTCCTGCTTGAGGCCAAGGCGGAGCTCGACGACGCGAAGCGCGCCGAGATGTACGCCGAGATGCAGATGCTGGTGCATGACGACGGCGGCACCATCGTGCCCTTCTTCCGCAACCGCGTGAACGTGATGAGCACGGCGCTCGGCGCGCCGGAGCAGCAGGCGGGCAACTGGGAGCTGGACGGCGCGCGCTCCTACCAGCGCTGGTGGTTCAACAGCTGATCGGCCCCCGCCGGTCCGAGACGCGGGGCGCGGCCTTCGTGCCGCGCCCTTTCCTTTGGCGGGCTTCGCGCCTCAGCCGACCTCCAGCACGAGCTTCCCGCGCGCCTCGCGCCGCTCGAGCGCGCCATGGGCGCGGAGCAGGGTCTCGGCGCTCATCCGGCCGAGGGTCTCGGCGCGGGTCGAGCGGATCGCGCCGGCGTCGACCAGCGCCGCGACGCGGTTCAGGAGCGCGCCCTGCGCCGCCATGTCCGGGCAGGCGAACATCGGCCGGGTGAACATGAACTCCCAGTGCAGCGACAGGCTCTTGCGCTTCAGCGCCTTCACGTCGAGCGCGGCGGGGTCGTCGATCAGGCCGAAGCGGCCCTGCGGGCGCAGCGCCTCGACGATCTCGGCGAAATGCTCCTCCGTGCCGTTGATCGCGAAGGCCATGTCGACGCCGTCCGGCGCGATGGCGCGCGCCTGCGCGGCGAGCGGCTGCGCGTGGTCGATGACGTGATGCGCGCCGAGCGCGCGCAGCCAGTCCACCGTCTCCGGCCGGCCGGCGGTCGCGATGACGGTCAGGTCGGTCAGCGCCCGCGCGATCTGCGTCGCGATCGACCCGACGCCGCCGCCCGCGCCGATCATCAGAAGGGTCCCGCCGTCGCCCTCGGCGACGCCGAGGCGGTCGAACAGCATCTCCCAGGCGGTGATCGCGGTGAGGGGCAGGGCGGCCGCGTCCGCGAAGTCGAGCGTCTCGGGCGCGCGGCCGACGATCCGCCAGTCCACCGCCTGACGCTCGGCGTTCGAGCCGGGGCGTTCGAGGTCGCCCGCGTAGAACACGCGGTCGCCGGGCTTGAAGCCCTCGGTCTCGGGGCCGGCCTCCAGCACCACGCCCGCCGCGTCCCAACCGAGGATGCGCGCGCCCCCGCCGGGCGGCGGCGTCTTCGACCGCACCTTGTAGTCCACCGGGTTGACCGAGATCGCCTTCACCGCGACCAGCAGGTCGGACGGGCCCGGCTCGGGCTCCGGCGCCTCGAAATCGACGAGCGCGTCCGGCGCGTCGAGCGGTCCGGCGACCTTCTGTCCCACGGCTCTCATGGCGCGACCCTCCCCCCGCTCCGGCGGCTCCCCTTGCCACGGACGGCCAAGCAATGCAGATCGGTCGCGCCGCCGCAACAGAAACCGCGTCGATCGGGAGGCCGTCCATGGTCCAGCCAACGTCGATCCCCAGGGACGCCCGCGGGCGTCTGACCCGATGAGGCGGTGGCGCGGGATGGCCGTCTGGATCCTGGCTGCGATCGCGATCGTGATCGTCGGGGGCGCGCTCTACATCCGCTCGGTTGGGCATGACCCGGCGCTCTGGCATGTCGATCCGTTGATCGCCGAGGGGACCGGCCGGCCGAACGAGGCCTTCGCCCTGCCGCAGGGCGCAGGCGAGGCCGCGATCACGACGGAGGTCCGGCCGCTCTCGCCGGAGGATCTCGCCCGCCGCTTCCACGCCGTCGCGACCGCCGCGCCGCGCGTCTCGGTCGTCGCCGGGGGGCCGGACGAGGCCTTCACGACCTATGTCCAGCGTTCGGCGCTGATGGGCTGGCCGGACTACGTCTCGGTGCGCGCCGTCCCGCGCGACGGCGGGGCCGCGCTCGCGATCTGGTCGCGCGCGCGGTTCGGCTACAGCGACATGGGCGTCAACCGCGCGCGGCTGGAGGACTGGCTGGCGGCGCTGCGGGAGCAGGCGCCAGACTGAGCCCGTCCGGCGCGCAGCCGTCGCGCACCCGCCGCCAGGTCGGGTTGTTCAGCGACATGTCGCAGCGCGCCGTGAAGCGCCGGCCGCCGACCCGCAGGCAGGACAGCTCGCCGAGCTCGACCCGCTCGCCCCGGTTCGTGCAGTAGCAGTCGGGGTAGGAGAACCCTTCCTTCGGCGCCGGGCGGCTGCGGTGATAGTCGCTCTGGGCGCCGGCGGTCCCGGCCGCGGCGACGCTCAGCAGCGCGGCGGCGAGAGTCATGCGGATCGAACCTTTCATGACCGGACAGTAGCACGAGGCTCACGGCGCGCGAGCCCCGCGCGCGCTTGACGCCGCCGGGGCGAGGCGCGAGAGGACCGACGCCATGATCGCCGAGGACCGGATCGACCAGATCGTTGCGCGCTTCGAGTATCTCGAGGCGAAGCTCGCCGAGGGCGGGGGCGGGGAAGATTTCGTCGCCCTCTCGCGCGAATACGCCGAACTGAAGCCGGTGGCGGAGGCCGCCCTCGCTTGGCGCGCGCTGCGGCGCGACCTCGCCGCCGCAGAGGCGCTGCGCGACGACCCGGAGATGCGCGCGCTGGCCGAGGAGGAGATCGCGGCGCTCGAAGCCCGCGCGCCCGACCTCGAACACGCGCTCACGCTTTCGCTTCTGCCGCGGGACGCGGCCGACGCGCGCCCGGCGATCCTCGAGATCCGCGCGGGCACGGGCGGCGACGAGGCCGCGCTCTTCGCCGCCGACCTCTTCCGCATGTATCAGCGCTACGCCGAGGCGCGGGGGTGGCGGATCGAACTGCTGGAGGAGACGCCGACCGAACTCGGGGGCTTCCGCGAGGTGATCGCCGCCGTGCGCGGGGAGGGCGTCTTCGCGCGGCTCAAATGGGAGTCGGGCGTCCACCGCGTCCAGCGCGTGCCGGAGACCGAGGCCGGCGGGCGCATCCACACCTCCGCCGCCACCGTCGCCGTCCTGCCGGAGGCCGAGGCGGTGGACGTGGAGGTCCGGCCTGAGGACGTCCGCATCGAGACCATGCGCGCCAGCGGCGCCGGCGGGCAGCACGTCAACACCACCGACAGCGCGGTGCGCCTGACCCATGTCCCGACCGGCATCGTCGTGACCGCCTCGGAGAAGTCCCAGCACCAGAACCGCGCCCGCGCGATGGAGGTGCTGCGCGCGCGCCTCTTCGACATGGCGCGGCGCGAGGCGGACGCGGCGCGCGCGGCGGAGCGCAAGGGGCAGGTCGGCTCGGGCGACCGCTCCGAGCGCATCCGCACCTACAATTTCCCGCAGGGCCGCGTCACCGACCACCGCATCGGGCTCACGCTCTACCGGCTGGGCGAGGTGATCGGCGGCGATCTCGACGAGATCGTCGACGCGCTCGCCGCCGCGGACCAGGCCGCGAAACTCGCCGAGATGGAGGCGTGACGCGCGGCGAGGCGGTGTCGGCGGCGGCCCGCCGCCTCGCCGCGGCGGGGGTCGAGGACGCGGCCGGCGACGCGCGCCGCCTGATGCGCTGGGCGGGCGGGTTCGACGGCGCAGCGCTCGCAGCCCGGCTCGGCGACCCGCTTCCCGCCGACGAGGCGGCGCGCTTCGAGGCCGGCGTCGCGCGGCGCGCGGCCCGCGCGCCGCTCTCGCATGTCGTCGGGTTTCGCGAGTTCTGGGGCCGGCGCTTCCGCGTCACCCCGGACGTGCTGGACCCGCGCCCGGAGACCGAGGCGCTGATCGCATGGGCGCTGGAGGGCGGGCCGCGCGGCCGCGTGCTCGACCTCGGCGTCGGCTCGGGCTGCATCCTGCTGACGCTGCTCGCGGAATGGCCGTCCGCGACCGGTGTCGGGATCGACGCGAGCCCGTCCGCGCTGGCGGTCGCGGGCGAGAACGCCGCCGCGCTCGGCGTCGCCGACCGCGCCGCGCTGCGCCGGGGCGACTGGCTGGAGGGGGTTTCGGAGCCGTTCGACCTCGTGGTCGCGAACCCGCCCTATCTCTCCGCCGCCGACATGGACGCGCTGTCGCCCGAGGTCCGCGCCGAGCCCGCCATGGCGCTCGCCGCCGGCGCGGACGGTCTCGACGCCTACCGACGCATCCTTTCCGGGCTCGCGCGCGTTCTCTCTCCGAACGGCGTCGCGCTCGTCGAACTCGGCGCCGGTCAGGCGCCGGCCGTCGCCGACATCGCGCTCGGAGCAGGTCTGATGTTCGGCGGAACGCGGCGCGATTTCGACGAACGGGAGCGGATCGCGGCGTTTTCGTCGCGTAAAGGGAACCTTTAAGCGGTTTGGGCGGTTGTCTCCGCTTGCGCCATGTGTATATGGTCCACACGACCGCTTTCGAGCGCCCGGCGCGCCCCTTCGCGGTCGCGCGATCCGTTTCGCGAATAGATCGAGCCCCGACGCAGCGCGCCGCTTCAGCGGTCGCAGGCCGGGGGTTCGTGCGGATAGCGGCCGACCCGCGGGGCGGGGCGGCCCGATGAACCAAGGATGTTCATGAGACCATCGCAGAAAGGCAGGGGCGCCCGGAACAAGAGCGGGCGCAAGCCGGCCGGCAACGTCGTCAACCGCGTGTATGAAAGCGCCGGTCCCGAGGGCAAGGTGCGCGGCACGCCGCAGCAGATCATCGACAAGTATCTGCTTCTGGCGCGGGACGCGCAGACGGCGGGAGACCGGGTGCTCTCCGAGAGCTTCCACCAGCACGCCGAGCACTACGTCCGCCTCCTGAACGCGGCGTATCAGCAGAACGAGGAGCGCCGCCGCGACGGGCCGCCCCAGACGGCGGACGTCTCGGGCGGGTTCGACGACGATTTCGGCGACGAGCAGCCCCAGCAGCATCAGCACCGCAACGACCAGCGCGGCCAGGACCAGCGCGGTCAGCACCGCGAGCATGACGGCGGCGGCGGCGAGCAGCCGCGGCGCGAGGAGCGCGCCGCAGGCGGCGGCCTCGAGACGATCGACGCCGGCGAGAGCGGCGACGGCGGACCGGTCGAGACGCCGGAGAGCGCCGCCGCGGCGCGCCCGGCGCCCGAAACCGGCGGCGAGCCGGCGCCCTCCGAGCAGGGCGCGCAGGCCGAACCGGCGGCGGCCTCCGAAGCGGCGGACGGCGACGAGAAGCCAAAGAAGCGCAGCGCGAACGGCCGCAGGCGCCGCAAGGCGCCGTCGACGGAAGAGCCCTCCGCCGAAAGCGCGCCCGCCTCGACGGACTCCGACGAGGCTCACGCCGGCTGAGACGCGGAGGCCGGCGACGCCCCACCTGCGCCAGCGGCGGCGTCTCCGGTCAGACGGTCGTTCGGCGCGCGAGCGCGCGGGCGAGGGCGCAGAACGCCTCCACCGGCAGGGTCTCGGCGCGGGCGGTCGGGTCGATCTCCGCCTCCTCGATCAGCGCCGCCGCGTCGCCGAGCGGCTTCAACGCCTGGCGCATCATCTTCCGACGCTGGCCGAACGCCGCGGCGGTGACCCGCTCGAGCGCCCAAAGGGGCGCCGGGGCGAGCGGCGCCGGGCGCGGGGTCAGCGCCACCACCGCGGACGTCACCTTCGGCGGCGGCGTGAAGGCGCGCGGCCCGACCTCGAAGGCGATCCGCGCCTGCGCCCGCCACCCCGTCAGCACCGACAGCCGGCCATACGCCGCCTCGCCGGGCCGGGCCACGATGCGCTGCGCGACCTCCTTCTGGAACATCAGCGTCAGGCCCGACCACCAGACCGGCCAGTCGGCGCGCAGCCAGCGCAGCAGCAGCTCCGTGCCGACGTTGTAGGGCAGGTTGGAGACCACCGCGGCGGGGCGCCCGAGCAGCGCGCCGGCGTCCATCGTCAGCGCGTCGCCCTCGACGATCTCAAGCCGCCCCGGCCAGTGGGCGGCGATCTCCGCCAGCGCCGCGAGGCAGCGCGAGTCCCGCTCCACCGCCACGACCCGGCGCGCGCCGGCGGCGAGCAGCGCGCGCGTCAGCCCGCCCGGGCCGGGCCCCACCTCGAGCACGTCGGTCGCCGTCAGGTCGCCGGCGGCCCGCGCCACGCGCGCGGTCAGGTTCAGGTCGAGCAGGAAGTTCTGCCCGAGCGCCTTGCGCGCCGCGAGGCCATGCGCGGCGATGACCTCCCGCAGCGGCGGCAGGCCGTCGGCGGCGAGGCTCATCCGCGCGCCGCGGCCATGCGCCCCGCCAGCCGAAGCGCCTCGATCAGGCTCGAGGGATCGACGCGGCCCGTTCCCGCGATGTCGTAGGCCGTCCCGTGGTCGGGCGAGGTGCGGAGGAAGGGCAGGCCGAGGGTGACGTTCACGCCCTTGTCGAAGCCGAGCGTCTTGGCCGGGATCAGCGCCTGGTCGTGATACATGCAGATCGCGACATCGTAGCCCGCCCGCGCCGCCGGATGGAACATCGTGTCGGCGGAGAGCGGCCCCGCGACCGCGATCCCCTCCGCGCGCAGGCGGTCGAGGGCGGGGCCGACGATCTCGATCTCCTCGCGCCCCATCGCGCCGCCCTCGCCCGCGTGCGGGTTGAGGCCGGCGACCGCGATCCGCGGGGCCGCGATCCCGAAATCGCGCCGGAGCGCCGCATGGGTGATGCGCACCGTCTCGACGATCCCCGCCCCGGTGAGGCTCCGCGCCGCCTCGGCCAGCGAGACGTGGATGGTGACGGGAACGACGCGCAGCTCGGGCGTCGCGATCATCATCACGGAGCGCTCCACGCCGCCGAGAGCGGCGAGGAACTCGGTGTGGCCGGGATAGGCGAAGCCCGCGCCGTCGTAGAGGGCCTTCTTGTTGATCGGGTTGGTCACCACCGCGGCCGCCTCGCCCGACCGCGCGAGGGCGACGGCGCGCTCGATGGCGCGGATCACGGCGGGCGCGTTCAATGGGTCGGGACGCCCCGGCGGGGCCGGCGCGGCGAGCGGTTCGGGCAGGACGGGCAGCGCCTCGGCGAAGCGCGCCGCCGCCGCCTCCGGCGCGCCGATCTCGGCGACGGGGGCGCCGAGGGCCGCGAGGCGGGCGGGATCGTCGACGGCGAAGAAGACCGGGCCGCTCCCGCGCAGCGCAGCCCACGCGGCGACGGCGATCTCGCCGCCGACGCCGGCGGGATCGCCCATGGTGAGCGCGAGCGGCGCCGTCACCGCCGTTCGATCACCGCGTCGGCGCGGAGCTCCTCCAGTAGGCCCGTGGCGAAGCGCTCCAGCCGCTCGCCGCGGATCCGCCGGCGCAGCGCCTCGCGGGCCTCGGGGCTCGGCCCGCCCGCGCGCGCGCAGAGCACGTAGGCCGCCGGGCCGCCGGGACCGTCGATCGGACCGGTGGCGTCGCCCGCGGTCAGCCCCGTGATCGCGCCGCGGAGGGCCTCCGGCAGCGCGGAGACCGCGGTCGGTCCCCGCCGCTCGGCGCGCAGCCCGAGCGCCGAGGCGAGCTCCGCGGCCTCGTCGCAGCCGACGGCCTCCGCGGCGGCCTCCGACGTCGCCCGGGCGAGCGCCTCCGCGTCGGCGCCCGGCGCGGACAGGGCGAGCAGGTCGACCGTGGTCTCCGACGCCCAGGGCGCCTGCTCGTTGCGCGTCTCGGCGAGGCGCAGAAGCGCGACGCCCCCGGGGATGTTGACCGGCGCAGACACCTCGCCGACCTCCAGATCCGCGAGCGTCGCCGCCGCCGCGGGGGGCAGGGCGTTCGCGGGCACCCATCCGATCGCGCCGCCCTCGCCGGCCGTCGCCGAGGCGCTGTAGCGGCGCGCGGCTGCGGCGAAGGCGGCTTCGCCGGCGCCCGACAGCTCGCGCGACAGCCGCTGTCCGAGCGCGCGGGTCTCGTCCTCGCCGCGGCGGGCGAAGGGCAGGGCGATCTCGGCGATGCGGTAGGCCGACGCCTGGCCCGAGGCGGCGAGCGCGATCTCCTGGTCGATCTCGGCCTCCGTCGGTTCGGCGCGCGCGCCGAAGCGGGCGCGCACCGTCTCGCGCCAGAGCACGTCGGAGCCGAGCGCGAAGGCCAGCGCCTCCTCCGCGACCCTGCCGCGGGCGAGACGGCCCGAGAGCTCGGCGCGGCTCCATCCGCGCTGGTCGGCGTAGTCGTCGAACGCGGCGTCGATCGCGGCGTCGTTCAGCGCTAGCCCGCGGCGCTCGGCGGCGGCGCGCTTCAGCCGGTCCTCGATCAGCTGATCGACGGCGATCTGAGCGAGCTGGGGCGAATCGGCCGGCGCGCCGTTGACGACGAGCAGGCGCATGCGCTGGTCGACGTCGTAATTGGTGATCACGTCCTCGTTGACGACGACGGCGGGCGCGAAGGCGTTCTGCGCCGTCGCCGGCAGGGCGGCCGCGGCGACCAGCAGGACGGCGGCGAGCAGCCGGGCGGCGGCTGGATAGTGGCGCATGATCTTCGGCCCCCCTGCGACCTCGGCTCTAGCGGGTCGGCGCGCATACACCGGAACCGGCCGCGCGGCCATCGCCGCCGCCGAAGATCCGGACGCGCACGCCGAAATCGGTCGAGGCCGGCGCGTCGTCCCGCTCGACGAAGTCCCGGCCGAGAAACAGCTCCAGCAGCGCGCATTCGTTGCGGAAGGTGAGCGACGCGGCCGTCTCGACATACTCGCTGTTCTCGAGGTCGCGGCGCACCAGGCCGCCGACGGTCCAGCGCGGATCGAGGTCGATTTCGGCTGCGAGCGTGGCCTCCTGCCGGTCCTCGAGGGCGCCGGCGGTCGCGTCGGCCTCGAGGTTCAGGTAGGAGCCCGAGACCCGCGCCGGGCCGATCGCGACGCGGCCGATCAACTCGTTGCGGTTGAAGTCGAACTCGTCCGAGAGCCGGACGCTGTGCGCGATCTCGGCGGAGTCGCCCCAGGCGAAGGCGACCGAGCCGACATAGTCGGAGGTGGACCCGGCGAGCCCGGACCCCGGCGAGAAGGCGTCGTCGCGGGTCAGCCGGAAGACGCGCCCGAAGCCTGCGTCGACACGGAGGGGGTCGTCGCCCGTGCGCGCGTAGCGCGCGCCGACGTTCACGCGGGTTCCGCTCTCGATGCGGTCGTAGCCGGGCGATCGGTTGCGGTCGAACAGGTTGGTCGTGTCGAACTCGACGATCAGGCTGTCCTCGTCGGTGTCGTCGGCGGCGATCTCGTCGGGGTTGAGCCCCACGGGCGCGGCGATCAGCTGGGCGCCGGGCTCGATGAGCTGCGTCCCGAGCGGCCCGAACGAGATGAGCGGCCAGAACGCCTCGACCCCCGCCTGCGGGGCGAGGCGGAACTCGGTCCCCTCCTCGAAGGTCGGGTCGTCGTTGTAGGCGTAGGCGTCGCCGCGCAGCGCCGCGAAGCCGGTCAACGCGACGCCGCCGGGCGCGATCACGCCCCGCTCCCAGTCGCCCTCCAGCGTCAACCGCGCGCGGTCCCGGCCCTCGACGCGCGACAGGGCGACGCCCGAGACGCCGATCCCGAAGTCGCCCCAGGCGTCGCCGTCTAGATCGCGCCGCCACGCGAAGTCGGGCAGGGCGACCGGGATCTCCTCCTGCGCCTCGTCCTCGCGCAGCGACTGGAAATAGAGCGCGCTGGCGTCGAAGAAGCCCGCGCGCTCGTAGCGCTCCAGGTAGATCTCGTTCTCGAGCCGGTCGGCCCGGGTGAAGTCGTAGCGCCGCAGATAGCCGTCGTCCGAGGCGAGGCCGAGCTCGAACCCGGCCGCCGCCCCCTCGCCGAAGCCCAGATCGCCGACGTCGAAGCGTCCCGATCCGAAGATGTGCCCGCGCAGCTCCGAGCCCCCGTTCTCCTTCGTCGAGAGCCAACCGCCGCTGCCGGACAGGTCGAACCCGCCGCGGGTCGTGCGCTGGCGGTACTCCAGCTCCAGGATCGGGCCGTCGTCGGTCGTGACGAAAGGCGTCAGCGTGGCGTCGCGGCTTTCGTCGAACACGATGAAATAGGGGGTCTTGGCCCAGTAGCCGTAGGTCGTCGAAATCCCGCCGCTCGGGGTAAGGAACCCGCTCTTGCGTTCCACCGACGGGTCGGGATGGGCGAAGAAGGGCAGATAGGCCACCGGCAGGCCGCCGACCTCGAAGACCGCGTCCTCGTAGTAGACCATGCGCTCCTGGTCGTCATGGACGACGCGCCGCGCGCGGATCGCCCAAAGCGGCGTCGGCGATTCCGGGCAGACGAGACAGGCCGAGTAGACCGCCTTCGAGAGGCTCGTGTAGCGATCGTCGATGCGACGGCCCTCGACCGCGGCGAGGCGCCCGCCGCCGTTGGCGACGAGCGCCCGCGCGCCCTCGATCACGCCGTCGCGCAGCTCCGCGTCGAGATCGGCGAAGTCGGCGAAGATCGTCGAGCCCTCCTCGCCGCGCAGCGTCAGCGGGCCGCTCGCCCGGATCCGGTCGGCGCGGCTATCATAGACGATCTCGCTCGCCGTCAGCGTCCGCTCGCCGTAATAGACCTCGACGTCGCCGCGCGCCGTGACCGTCCCCGCCGCTTCGTCAAACTCGATCGCGTCGGCCACCAGCGCGACGGGCGTCGCCTCGTCGATCGCGATCGCGTCCTCGAACTGCGCCGCCGCCGGCGTCGTCAGCCCCGCCGCGACGACCGCCGCGAGCAGGGCGGTCCGGGGGGTGCGCGTCGGCCTCGGCTGTCTCATCGATTCCATTCCAGGGGCGCGCGCGACCGGCGAAATCTAGCCGTCCTCCAGATGCAGGAGCAACCCGGCGGCGAAGAGCGCCGCCGCCGCGGGCGGGGCCCAGGCGGCGAGCGCGGCCGGCACCGCCCCGCTCGCGCCGAGCGCCTTGGAGACGTCGGTCAGGAAGAAGAAGGCGAAACCCGTCATCGCCGCCCAGAGCGCCATCGCGCCGAGCCCGCCGAGCCGGGCGTGCCGCATCGAGAACGCCGCGCCGATCAGCACCATCGCGCCGAACAGGAGCGGCTGCGCGAGCTGCGCGTGCCAGTAGAGCCGGTGGCGCTCCGCCGAGAACCCGGCCTCCTCCAGCGTGCGGATGAACCCCGGCAGCGCCCAGAAGGAGACCGTCTCCGGCGGCGCGAAGCTCTCGAGGATCTGATCGCCCGAGAGCGGCGTCTCCAGCGTGAAGGTCTCGAACCGCTCGGGCGGCGCGACCGTCTCGTCGTCGGGGTCGACGGCGCGGCGCAGCCCGTCGCTCAGGCGCCATTCGCCCTCCGCCAGCGTCGCGCTCTCCGCGTCGACGCGCTCCGTAAGCAGGTCCTCGCGTTCGTAGATGAAGAGGGTGACGTCGCGGAGGCGCGTCGCGCTCGGATCGGCGGCGCCCGCATGGATGACGGTCTGCCCGCCGTCGCCGTCGGCCTGGCGCAGCCACAGGCCCTCGGCCGACAGCGAGAACCGGTCCCCGCCGCCCCAGAGCCGCGATTCGAGGCTCTCCGCCTGCAGCGACATCGCCGCGGCGACCGGGTTCAGCACGGCGAAGCCGACCGCGCCGAGGAGCCCCGCCGACAGCGCGGCCGGCGCGATCGCGGCCCAGGCGGAGACGCCGGCCGCCCGCGTCACGATCAGCTCCGCGGACCGCGCGAGCCGGGCGTAACAGGCGATGGTCGCGAGCATCACGGTGAAGGGCAGCACGGTCAGCGCGATCCGCGGCGTCATCAGCAGGCCGAGGGCGAGCAGTTCGCCGAAGCGCGCCTCGCCGTCGTCGTTGCGGCGCAGAAGCTCGATCATGTTGCCGATCACGATCAGCGCGAACACGACCGCCGCCGCCCCCGCGAGCGTGACCGCGAAGCGCCGCGCGATGTATCCCGAGAGGGTCGGGGTCACGTCGCGCTCATCCCGCGCAACAGCCGCCGCCCGCCGCCCGCCAGCACCCAGACCGCGACCGCGCCGCCGAGCACCGGCGGGGCGTACATCAGCGGCCAGAGCGCCGCGTTCGACGTCGTGGCCGACTTCGCCGCGAGCCCCAGCACCCTGAGGCCGACCCCGATCGCCACGCCGTAGCCGAGCCGCGCGCCGTAGCCGCGCCGCGTGAAGCCCGCGGCGAGGCTCGTCGCCACCGCGACCAGCGGCAGCGCCAGCGCGTAGAGCGGCGCGCTGATCTGCTCGTGGCCCTCCGCCACGAAGCGGCCGAGGCTCGACCCGCCGAGCTGCTCCGCTGTCGGCGCGATCAGTTCGAGCGCGTAACGCTCGGAGGGCTTGCGGGTGCGGTCGTCCGTCGCCTCGATGAAGGGCGTGAGGTCGAAGACGAGGCTGTCGAAGCGCAGGACCGAGAGCGCGTCCGACCCGGTCTCCACGCGCTGCGCCGATCCGTCGAACATCACGAGCCGCGGGCCGCCGTCGTCCTCCCGCGTCAGCAGCGCCTCGCGCGCGGTGTAGGTGATCTCCTCGCCTTCGCGCCGCTCGTCATGGACGAAGACGCCGCGCATGGCGCCCGATGCGCCGGTCTCGCGGACATAGACCGTCAGCCCGCCCCCCGGATGGAGGAACCGCCCCTCGAAGATCAGCGCGTTGGCGACGTCCGCGCGCACCTCGGCGATCCGGTCGCGCAGGGTCTGCGCCGCGGTCGGTTGGAGATAGAGCGTCGTCACCGCCATCACGAGCGTCACGAGGCCGCCGAAGATCGCCGCGGGCTTCGCGATGGCGAGGCCGCCGAGGCCCGCCGACAGCATCGCGACGATCTCGGATTCCGACATCAGCCGGTTCACCGCGTGCAGCGTCGCGCCGAAGGCCGAGATCGGCAGCGCGATCGACATGACGACCGGCAGCAGCAGCGCGCTGAATTCGAGGAAGACCCGCGCCGTCTGGCCGTTCGCCACGACCGTGTCGAGCACCCGCAGCGCCTGGGTCAGCCAGATCACCGCGGTGAACACGATCACGAAGAAGCCGAACGGCTTCGCGATCTCCCAGAGGACGTATCGGGTCAGGCGCGTCGGCACGCGGCCGCCTCCGCTTGGCGTCGCCCGGTCGGCGGGCTAGTCATGGGATAAATCGCATCGGGAGCGCCGCATGACCACCCCCGCCGAAATCACCTACCGCAGTCTCGAGGACGCGCCGGTCGCGGCGGCCGAGGGCGCCGTCGTCGTCTTCGTGCGCGCCGACGGGACGCTCGGCCCGGCCGCCCAGGCGGCGGACGCCGCGTCCGGCGGCGCGGTCTCGCGGCTGATCGGGTCGAAGGGCTTCAAGAACAAGCCGGGGACCGCGCGCGTCCTAGCCTTCCCCGCGGGCATGGCCGCGAACGCGCTGGTCGTGGCCTCGATGGGCGAAACGGCGGCCGAGGCGCGCCGCGCGGGCGGCGCCGCGGCGGCTCGGACGGAGGGCGAGACCGCGACTGTCTACGGCGACGGCTCGCCCGAGATCCAGGCCGAGGTCGCCTTCGGCGCGGCGCTCCGGCTCTATCGCTTCGACGCCTACAAGAAGCGCGACGAGGACGAGGAGGGGGGCGAGGCGCCCGCCAACCGGATCGTGTTCGCATCGGACGAGGCCGAGGCCGTCGCCAAGCTCTCCGGCCCGAAGGCCGCGCTCGCCGAGGGCGTGTTCTTCACCCGCGATCTCGTGAGCGAGCCCGCGAACGTCCTGACCACGGACGATTTCGCCGCGCGCCTCGCCGCGATGCAGGAGCTCGGCCTCGAGGTCGAGATCCTCGGCGAGGCCGAGATGGAGAAGCTCGGAATGCGCTGCCTGCTGGCGGTGGGCCGGGCCTCCACCTCCGAATCGAAGCTCGTGGTGATGAAGTGGTCCGGCGGGCGGGAGGGCGACGCGCCGCTCTGCCTCGTCGGCAAGGGCGTCGTGTTCGACACCGGCGGCATCTCCATCAAGCCCGCGGCGGGCATGGAGGAGATGACGATGGACATGGGCGGCGCCGGCGTCGTGGCCGGCGTCATGCGCGCCGTCGCGCTGCGCAAGGCGCAGGCCAACGTCGTCGGGATCGTCGGGCTGGTCGAGAACATGCCGGGCGGCGACGCCCAGCGCCCCGGCGACATCGTGAAGTCGATGAAGGGCGACACGGTCGAGGTCATCAACACCGACGCCGAGGGCCGGCTCGTGCTGGCCGACGCGCTCTGGTACGCGCAGGAGACGTTCAAGCCGCGCGCGATCGTCGACCTCGCGACCCTGACCGGCGCGATGATCATCGCGCTCGGCAACACCCACGCCGGCTTCTTCGCCAATGACGACGAGTTCGCCGCCGCCTTCGAGCATGCGCTCCACGCGACCGACGAGAAGGGCTGGCGGCTGCCGCTCGGCGAGGACTACGACAAGCTGCTGAAATCGCGTCTGGCGGACATGAAGAACGTCGGCGGGCGCGCCGCGGGCTCGATCACCGCCGCGCAGTTCCTCAAGCGCTTCGTCAAGGACGGCGTGCCCTGGATCCACATCGACATCGCCGGCGTGACGCTCTCGAAGGAGGCGACCGACCTTGCGCCGTCCGGCGCGACCGGCTGGGGCGTCCGCGCCCTCGACGCGCTGGTGAAGCGCTACGAGCTCTGAGCGTGAGGGCGTTTTCGATCTGATGTGATCGCCTCGACCGCCCCGATCCGCCCGGCGTTCACGCCGGGCAGCGCTCGACGTGTCGAGGCTCCGCCCGTTCGGCGCTGAAAACTCGAGGCCGGAGGGTTCTACGGTGGCGCCGCGCCCCCCCCCCCGGCGGGACCCGAACGCGACGGCTCGAGCCGGGGAGCGGTCGGATGTTTTGGCGAGCCTGAAGCTCGTGGTCACGCCGAGACGAGTGAGTCCGGTTCGGGGCCGGAGCGGCCGTTGGCGCGCTGAGCGGCGCCGCTGTTCGCTAAGGATCGCGCGAACGCCCCAGGGTGGTCGCTTTGAAACGCCGGAGCGCAGGCGATTTATGGCGCAAGCGACTGTGAATGG
>AACY020531429.1_pt1 | contig 19978 bp, 17 predicted proteins | sample 267378 | NCBI WGS metagenome assembly AACY02 (sample SAMN02954345, study PRJNA13694) | marine metagenome | biome: aquatic; feature: ocean; material: water; isolation source: isolated as part of a large dataset composed predominantly from surface... | reverse complement strand
CGATCGCTTCCTAGGCCGGGTGATGTTTCCCATTTTGAGCCACACCGGACGAGTGCTGGGCTTCGGAGGAAGAACCCTCAAGCGCGAGGCCAAAATGGCCAAATACCTCAACAGCCCGGAAAGCGACATCTACCACAAGATCAAAATACTTTACGGGATTTATCAAGCCAAGCAAGGCATTGCCCGCACGGGAAGGTGCTATTTGGTGGAAGGTTATACCGACGTTATCAGCTTGCACCAAGCCGGAGTAAGCAATGTACTGGCCAGCAGCGGTACCGCCCTCACCGTAGATCAGATCGCCCTGATCAAGCGCTTTACGCAAAACATCACGCTGCTTTTCGACGGCGACCCAGCGGGGATAAGGGCCAGCTTGCGCGGCATCGATCTTCTTTTGGAGCAGGATATGAAGGTGCAGGTGGTCCTCTTTCCCGATGGTGAAGATCCCGATTCCTTTGCCCGTTCGGTATCTCAGGCCGAATTGATGAGCTACCTCGAGGAAGAGGGCAAAGACTTCCTTCAGTTCAAGGCGGGATTGCTGTTGAAAGAGGCCGGGGATAGTCCCCTGGCCCGCACGGAAGCAGCGCGGGAAATGGTAAAGAGCATTGCCCTTATCCCGGACCTATTGACCCGCAATGCCTACCTCCAGGAAACGGCGCGTTTGCTCCAATACGACGAAAAAGTACTCTTTAGCGAGCTGGGGCAGCGCCTGAGCCAGCAGGCGGCACGCGAGGAAAAGGAAGCGCAGCGACGGGCCGAGCGGGCTCAGGCCGGCCAGGAAAAAATGGCGGTGGTGGAGCCTGACGCACCGGAGAAGGCCTGGCTGACCCAGCCCGGAGCCCAAACCGAAAAAGACCTCTGCTGGCTGCTGCTCAACTACGGAGACGAATCGATTGCCCTGAACGACGAGGAAGAGGAAAAGCCAGTGACCGAAAAGGTGGTGACTTACGTTTTGGGTGAACTGGAGAACGATCAACTGGAATTCGAACACCCCCTTTTTCGGGAAATTCTCGCCTTGTTCCAGGCCAAATGGGCGGAAGAGGAAAAAATTGCCAAAATCGAAGACTTTTTACGGGCAGGCAATAAAGAGCTAATGCATCAGGTGGTGGACTTGGTTGCAGAGGATCACCGCATGCACCGCTGGGACATGAAACGGGTAACGCTACCGGATTCAAAGGCCTTCGTAGCTCGATTTACTCAGGAAGCCGTGCTGCGCTTCAAAGAAAAGCGGGTGCAAAGCCTGTTGAAACAGTTGCAGGAAGACATCCGGGCCAGCACCGAACCAGAAACGGAAAAATTGCACACTTTTCAGCGCCTGAATGCTTTGCGCAGTCAGATCAATCAGCGTTTAAACCGCATCGTTTGAGGCCGGAGCAGAGCTCCATAGGTAGGGGAAATAGGCATTGAAAAGGAGCACCGCCCAGGCCCGCTCGAACAGCGACTCGGTAAGCAAACAGAGGAAAAGGAAGACCAATGACCACAAACCCAAGAGGTAATTCCTGGTCCAAAATCGGTAGGCGGGAAGGAAAAGCAGGAGCAACAGGGCCAGGACTCCCGAAAGACCCAGGGCCAGGGCCGTTTCCAGCAATTGGTTGTGGGCGTTGTAGCGGAGGCGCAAACCCTCCCAAAATTGATTGCGGCGGTAGCTTTCCAGCAACTCCGCTTTGGCATCGCCTATGCCCGCCCCAAACCAGGGATTTTCACCCAGGGCATCAAGGGCGCAATGCCATTCCGCCAGGCGATAGGTGGCGCTATTAAAATCCTGGCCGGAAATGTTGTAGTGGAAGTCCGGTACTTGCAGGTAGCGGTTTCGGCTTTCAACCGAGGCAAAGGAAAACAAAAGAGCCAGGCCCAGAGCCATCACCATAGCCGGCAGTAAACTGAGCCATTTAAAGCGCAGCCATAAGTACCGAAAAAGAATAAGGATCAAGACCAGGATCAGGGCCAAGAGGGTCATGCGGCTTTGCAGGAGCACCAGCAGAAGGAGAAAAAAACCGAGTATAGCGTAAACGCGAAAACGATTAGCCCCCCGGGAATGCCTTACCCGATTGAGGAGAAAGAGCAGGCCCAAACCCAGGTGCAGGCCAAAATAGGCGGGGTGCATCACCGGTTCGGCCAAATGGGTATAGAGAAAAAAATAGCGCCTGCCAGTTTCCCCATTTTCCATGGTTACTTCCTGATACCAGCTGCCCGCCTGCCAGGCTTGCCAGCCCGCCGAACTCAGGGCCCAAAGGGCCGCCAAAATCAAGCCCAACACGAAACCGCCCCCCAACCAAGCGCGGCCTTGCTCTCCCGCTCGCCTGTAGGCCGGCAAAGCCAAGAGGGGACCGAGCAAAAAGCTGGCTTTGGTGCCCAATTGCTGCCAAGCTTTGGCCATATCATCCGACCAAAAGAGACTAAGCGCATACAAAGCCCAAAAGCCGGCACTGGCCCAGAAAAAGGGTTGCTTCAGGGCGTAAGCCCAATCCGCCCGACGGAAAAAAACCAGACAGTGCAAACTCAGAAGCAAGAGCGCCAAATTGGAAAGACTACGAGAGCCCAGAGGTAAAATCAACAAGACCAGAGCAAGGAGAAAGGCAAAGCGCCAATCGGCCTGGCGCCAATACTCAGCTTTGAAGAGAAGTTTCACGTTTCTTTTGCCTGGATTTGATCAAAAAGGGAATTTGGGAAAGCGCCAATGCCAAGAGATTTAAAAGTAGAAAAAGCAGCGAGGCCCGGAGGAAGGGGTTGAGAAAAAATGTCAGCAGCACAAAACCCAAGTTAACCCCGATCAAAGTGAGGGAAGCTTGACTGTGTTTGAGGCCAATGTCCAGAAGGACGTGATGAATGTGATTGCGATCGGCTTGAAATGGAGAGCGCCGCAAAACAAAAATGCGAATCAATACCACCCTTAGGGTATCCAAAACCGGGATGATCAGCACTGCATAGGCGAACAGCAAGGCGTCTATTTTACGCAAAATGACTTCCGAAGCCCGTTCGTTGGCCTGCAGGAAGAATATGGTCAGCAATGCGGCCAGAAAGCCGAGGATCATTGAACCGCTGTCGCCCATGAAGATGCGGGCATTCACCAGGTTGTAGCGCAAGAAAGCCAGTTGAGAACCCGCAATGGCCAGGGCCAGGATCAGAAAAAGTTCTTCCTGCAAGTAATAAAACCAGGCCGCATAGGTAGCACTGGCTAAAACCCCCAGTCCCGAGCTGAGGCCGTTGATGCCGTCGATGAAATTAAAGGAATTGATGATGCCCAGAAAAAAGAAGGCGGTGAGTAAAAAGCTGAGGGAATACGGCAGGAGATGAATGTCAAAAAGACCGTAAAAACTCTCCAGGCGCACATTGCCCTGCCCGATTACTACGCCCACCGCTAAAAGTTGCCCCAGCATCTTTTTGTAAGGCACGAGGGGATACAAATCGTCTTTGACGCCGGTGATGAACAAGATGAAAAGGGCCACCAATACCGAGTTGAGCGCGGGATTGGTCAAGTGGGCACTGCAAAAAACAAAGGAGATGATCATGCCCCCAAAAATGGCAATGCCCCCCAGGGGAGAAATGCGTCGGGCGTGAAGCTTGCGCGCATCGGGCTGGTCGTAGAGGCGCTTGACCAAGCTGAGGCGGATAATGGCCGGGATGGAAAAAAAAGTGATGCCAAAAGCCAGGGCAAAAACTAAGGGGGCCGCATAAGCGCTGATCACATCCAAAACTGGGGCTTTAGGTCGATGGTTTTGTTCTCTGCCGGCTCTCCTCGCGTTGCAGGCAATAGAGCTGAAAATCATAGTCGGAGAAAACCCCAAAGGCGGTACGCTCGTCCACCACCACGTGGCTTATGCGGCCGGCGTTGATTTTCTGGTGCTGCTCAAAACTCTTGCGGGTACTCAGCATTAGCCCGCCCGCCGCTTTGTAGAGGGCTTCTCTTTCAATGCGGGTAAATTTCTCCTGATCCAGAATGGGACTTAAGCCATGTCCGGTATGGCGATAGTAGGTTTGATTGTCAGGCCGCACGGTCAAAACTGCATCCGACTGAAAGAGGATTTGGGTATGCACGGCATCGTCCAGGGTGGGCGCTTCCGTGAAGGGATAGTCAAGGGTAGCGGTCATCACAAAGGAAAAGGCCCTCTCCGCCCTGGCGGCATGCTCGGTGGCCAGGGCTACTGTGGCTCCCAGGCTCTGGTTGGGGCCGGCCAAACGGGAAGGCCTTTCCAACACCTCAACTTGGGGGTGGGCCCCAAAAGCCTTTCGACCAAAGGAGAGTATCTCCGGATCGGCGGAAACTACGTAAACTGCCGCACAAACCTGGGCCTGTAGGCAGGTGGCCACCTTTTCTTCCAGCACGGTTCGCTCTTCGCTGCGGTGCAGCGGCCAACTTTGCCCTTGGATCCTGGTGTTGCGCACCGGAATCACGATAAGGGTGGAGGCTTTGCTCTGCTCTCCCTGAATGTAACTCTCTTTTATGGCCCGGCGGGTGGCTAAAATCCGGTTTTCATTGCTGGTGAGGTTTTCGCCGTGGCGCCGGTAATAAAAAAGAGGCTTATTGATGTTGCTTACGCTGAAGTGGGTGATGAATTTGAGCCAAAGGTCATAGCCATCCTGGCAGGTAAAGCTCTCGTTGTAGCCGCCCAGTTTTTTCAGGAAAGCCAAGCGAATCATGGTACAGGCACCATGGGCGGGTTGATCGTAAAGCGATACCTCACGCTCAAAATTGTGGCGTCTTTCTTCTCCCGTTACTTGACCATCCGCATCCACGTAGAAATAGTCGGGGAAAACCAGTCCCAAATCCGGATTGGCCTCCAGCAAGGCCACCATTTCGGCCAGGGCCTCCGGGGCTAAAAAGTCGTCCGCATCAAGGCGCATCAGGTAGCGGCCCCGCGAAACGCGCATCGCGACGTTGTTGGTAATGTTTAGCCCTTTGTTTTGTTGATAGATTATGGTTACCGCCTCCCGGGGTCGGTAACTCTCTATAATGTCCCGGCTTTCATCGGTAGAGCCGTCGTCGATAATGATCAACTCAAAGTCCTGGAGAGATTGGGCAAATACACTTTCGACGGACTGCCGCAGGTAGCGCGCATAATTGTAATTGGTGATGTAAACGCTAACCAGGGGATTGTTCATCGGGCAAAGGCCTGGGGTTGTACAAAACTAAAGATGGTGTGTTTCCCACTGGGTTCTACCAGGTGTTTGAGGGCCAGGATACGCCAGGCAAAGCGTCGCGCCAAGTAGTGCATGGCCGGATAAGTATAGGTGGTAAAGTGCTCGATGAAAAACTCGGCCCGCTCGGCTTCCAAACCGGCTTTGGCCAGGTCTTCGCCAAAAGGCAATTCCAGATAAAAAACACCCCCGGGAGCCAAACGTTTTTGGGCGGCGTGCAAAATACCGTCCAGATCGACCAGGTGTTCAAGCACCTTGTTGAAGGTAATGAGGTGAAATTTCTCTGCCTCGGGGACGGCATCTATGCTGCCCTGATAAACCGATGCATTGGGAATTTTCTCGCGCATCAGGGCCACCGCCGCAGGGTCGGGGTCTACGGCGCTTACCTGCAAGGGGTGCTGGGCCATTGCGTAGGGAAAAACCCCGGTGCCCGAGCCTACGTCCAGCAGGCGCAATTCCGCCAGGGCCTGAGGCATAAAGATCTCGGAAAAGTTGAGGATCCGGCGGCTACGCGCCTGATTGTCCGAGCTTTCCTGGGGCAGGGCCACAATGCGCTCGAAGCGCTGGCGCAGCTTTCCCGCTTCAATAGCGGCATTGTACCGACCGGTGTAAAAATCCGCCCCAAACAGGTCATAGCCATGGGCATTGAAAAACACCCCGCAGTGCAGACATTCCCTAATCTGCCGGTAGTAGGGTTCATCTTCGGGCAAATAGGGGGTTTCCCCTGCTGGTTTGGCCTTTAGCTCCTGGCGCAGCAAACTTTCCAGGCTGCCACAAAGCGGGCAATTGCCGGCGGGCTCAGGTAGACCCAATTTGCCCGGAGTTATTTTTTCGTGCATCCCCAGTTCCTGGGCCGCGGCACTACCCATTAAACTTTGGTAATGGCGGGCATCCAGGCCGTGATTGGGCCGCAGTACCGTTAAATTTTCGGCGCTTAAGACTTCCCCTTTTTGGATTCCCTGGCGGGGATACACGGCCCGGCGAAAGGAAACCGGGTGATTCTCGCGCAGCTCGCTTTCGGTAGGGGCTTTTACCGCCGTGCCCTGCAGGGTGCGGATGCGCCCAATCTCAGCGATGAGTTGTTCAACCTCGGCTGGTAGCAGACTTACTTTATGGTCGCGGAAAGATTGCCCCTCGCGGCGGTCGGTGAAGTGAAATTCAAGGATTTCTGCCCCCATCGCCACCGCGTACTGCAGGGCGGCCAAACCTTCGGTATGGTCACTGTAGCCCACACTTAGCCCGGTGAGTTCCCGTAAGCGATTGATCACGTTCAGGTTGGCTTCCCTTTCGGGGATGGGGTACATGCTGGTGCACTGCAACAAGGCCAAGTACTCTGGCTGCCGGTAGCGCGGGTCAACGGCTTGCAGGAATCTTACGGTTGCCAACACTTCCTCCTGGGTAGCCAAGCCGGTAGAGAGCACTATGGGCTTGCCTCGCTGGGCGGTAGCCTCTAAAACGGGATAGGCGGTGAGGTCTCCACTACCGATCTTGTAAAAGGGCAAATGGGCGTCCAGCCAGTCCATGGCCTCCAGGTCCCAAACGGAAGCAGCGTAAATCTTTCCTGCAGCTTCTACCTTGCGGGCCAGGGCCAGGTGCTGCTCCTGGCGCAGTTCGAATTTCTTAAAATGTTGGTTGCGCTGGGGGCTTTCTTGCCGCGAAACCAGGGAATCGCCGGTATAAATCTGAAACTTAACCACATCCACATCGGTAGCCAGGGCCAGGTCCGTTAAGCGCTCCGCGTAGGCAAAATCGCCTTCGTGATTGCCGCCAATTTCGGCGATCAACAAGGGGCCGTGTTTACCCTTCAATATCTCGGTCATAGGCTAAAGCTAAGGAAGTAATTTGAGAGAGGCTTCCAGGTTCGCCCGGGGGCAAGTGGGCCAATATCCACTGGCTGCGCTTCAGGTCTTCGGCGGTGTCCAGCGCCAACTGCAAACCGGCCGCCTCTGGGCATTGGGTGTTCTGCAAATAGTAATGGCGGTCCCCGGCTTCATCCTGAGCATAAAGGCATACCATCACGTGCTCATTGAAATGGGCATTTGCGCTAATCTGGGGCAAAAAAGTCCGGTAATAGTCGAGCCGCACGATTTCCACGCTCATCCCCCGGGGGAAAGTCCGGCCTTTGACGTTGCTCAAAAAGTCGTATTGCCCACTTTCCGTTTCCTTTAAAAGGGTCTGTAAAACCTCCGCATCCAGAAAAATATTGTCGCCATTGATGCGGGCAGCATAGGGAAAGCCAAGTACTTCCGCGGCAGCGAAAAAGCGCTCCCCTACTCTTTCCAAAGACCCGCGGTAACAGGCAAGCCCGCGGCTTTGGGCGTATTCGGCCAGGGGCTGATCGCTGGCTTCGTTGCTGGTGGCCAGAATGATCTGGTCACGGGGTACCACCAGTTCCAAACGGGCCAGTACGTGGTCGAGGGTAGGTTTGCCCTGAATGAGCCGGAGAGCCTTACCGGGCAGGCGCCGTGAATTGTAACGGGCCAGGAGTACGATGCCGCAATTACTTTCGATTGCCAATGCATTTGGCTGGGCTCCCCGCCCAAATTTCATAATCACCTACGTCCTGGTTCACCAACGATTGGGCGGCAATCACCGCCCCGTCGGCGATATTCACCCCTTTTAAAACCGTTACCCCGCTGGCAATCCAAACATCTTTGCCTATGCGAATGGGGGCACTGCGGTTGGCTTGTTGATTAATGGGGCGCTCGCGGGCGATTTGGTGGTCGCTGTCTACTAAATAAACAAAGGGGGCAATAAGGCAATCTGCGCCGATGCTGATTTCTTCGGAGGCAAAAATAAAGCTGTGATAGCCAACGGTGCTGCGCGCCCCAATAGACACCTTTGCGGAAGCGTTGCAAGCGCAGATGCGGGCCCCTTCCTTAACCACCACCTGATCTTCAATCCGGATATTGCCGGGGAAACGGAGGAATTCCACCCGCTTATCGAGCCATACGGCTTGGCCCAAATGGCCCAAACGGTATCTTTGTCGCCCAGCGCGTAGCCGCTGGCGCCAGCCGTATTTGAGGTGTTGGCGTAGTTGACTCAAGGCCATCTGAATATCCTGCAAACTTGCAAATTATTGCGCTAAGCGGAGTTATTCCCCAACCTTAGCATCGTTCAAATGAATGCTCTTAAAGATCGCCTCAAACGGATGGGAGCCAGCAAGGCCTGGTTGGAAGGAGGTCTTTACCGTTACTACCGCCTCCGGTGGGGAAAGGCCTACCAACGGGAGCTGGAGCGCCGGGAACAGCTTTCGCTTTTTGCCTATCGCGAATTGGCTCAGAACTTGCCCTATGCCCCAGAGGAACGGGTAATCGACAACAATTTATACGGCTATGCGCAGGCTCTTAAGCAGTATGCAGGCCTGCAAGGTGACCTGCGCGGCTATATGGAACACGGCCTCTACCTGGGGGGAATTGTTCACCGCGATCAGTACCATTGGCACTACCCGCGAATCATTACCATGAGCGAGGAGCGCAGGGAAATTCTGGCGAAAGCCCTCCCCTCCAAGAACGCTCTGGCGGTGGGGCCTTACATCCATTACGCCCGTTCCCTCTACGATGAGGAAAAATTAAAAGAGATCAAGCAAGGGCTGGGTCGAACCCTTCTGGTTTATCCCTTTCACAGCATGAAGGGGGTAAAAGCCCAGTATCGCCAAGCGGATTTTATTGCCGAAATCCAGAGGAGAAGGGTTGACTTCGACAGCGTTTTGGTATGCCTCTACTACCTGGATGCCCGCGAAGAAGCCCTGGTCCGGGGCTACCGTAAGGCCGGGTTTAAAGTGCTTACCGCAGGGCACAAATTCGACCGCAATTTTGTGCGGCGCATGCGCACCCATTTGGAATTGGCCGATGTGACCATGAGTAATGGGGTCGGTACCCAAACCGGTTTTTGCCTTTACCTCGAGCGGCCCCACTATGTTTTTCGGCAAGAGATCAAACAAGGGGTAAGCAAAGGCCCGGAATGGGAAAGACATCAACAAAGTGCGGGCAAAGGCAAGCGGGCGGCCGCCGAAAAACAAAGAGAAGAGATCGCGGCTCTGTTGGTCCAGTACCGGGAAAACATCAGTAGCGAGCAAAGAACGGCCATTGGTCGGCAGTGGGGCTTTGATCAAATCCGCAGTCCTGAGGCTCTACGCCGCCTCTTTTCGTGACTGCCAAGCCCGAAAGGCCAACCAGGCCGACAGAGCCAGGGCCAGCTCAATCAGCACCTTGGCCCAGGCGGCCCCGGTCAAATCCAATGCCCGGATAAGCAGATAATTGATCAGCAGCGACCCAAGACCTACGCCCACCACCACGACAAAGTGCCATCGGTCGCCCCGAAGCACCATAAGGCCCTGTTTCAAGGCGAAATGACTCAGTCCGCCCAGCACATAAACGGGGGCCATGATTTGCAAGAGCGGGGCGGCATCCAAATAGTCGGTGCCGAAAACCAGACCAATCAGGAATTTGGGAAAGATCAATACAAAAGCACATACCAGGCCGGTAAACCCTAAAATAAGCCAGGCAAACCGCCGATGGGCCCGGTGGTAAAGGGTGATCTTCTTGGCCCGCAACTGGGCAAGGTGGGGATACAGGGCGCCGCTTATCGGCATGAGCAAGAAGTTTTGGCCTACCAAAATGAGCTTTGACGCGGCCGCAAACAAACCCAGTTCCACATCGCTGAGCAAAAAGCCCAGAAAAATAAGGGAGCCGAATGTGTATACCCGAACGAAGAAGTGGGAGAGAAAAGCAAACCAACCCTGACGCAGTTGTTGGCTAATTGCCGACCAGCGCGGTGCGCGCCAAGCCCCTCCCTGCAATTGCCGCTGGGCATAGCCAAGCACCAAAAGGGCAACGCCCACTTGCGCAAAACCGTTGATGGCCACCACCAGCACATAGTCCTTCTCCTCGCGCAAGACGGTAAAAATCAAAGCGGCCGCCAGGAGCTTGACCGTGGTATTGGCCAGGGCAAGTACCGAAAAGCGCTGCAGGCCCTGAAACAAAAAATCCGGATACAAAGCCCAGCCCAGAACGATGGGAAAAGCGAGGAGAAAAAGCTGATGGTGCTCACGCAGGCGGGGAACCAGGAGCAGCAAAACCAAAAATAGGCCCAAAACCAACAGAAAGAGGAACAGACGGGTATAGAAAACGGCCTGAAAAATGCGATTGAGCTCCTGTTTGTTGCGGGTGGCTGCGGCAATGTGTCGGGTGGCGGTATAGTTGAAGCCATAAATAACCGCCGCCGAAAAAAACAGCATCAGGGTGGTGGCCCACTCGATCAGGCCGTAATTGACGGGGCCGACAATGCGCGTAACGTAAGGTATGGTGACCAGGGGCAAGAGGTAGTTGGCCGTTTGGGACAGCGATAGATAGCCGATGTTGCGAAAAAGCCTGATGTTCATGGCCGGCGCAAAAATCGATACACCACCTTGACCAAGGCGGCAGGAGCCATGCGCACCAGGAATTTCACCACCAGATGAAAAATCCGGTGCCCTTGCTTGAGGAGACCAGTACGATACAGGGCCTCAATTTCTCTCCGTTCGTGTTGGAAATAACGCCAACCGCGTCTGCGCTGACGAAAGAAGGCCTCACCGGTGCGGGCCTTAACCAAAGGTTCCGCAAGATTGCCCACCCGGTAGCCACCCATCAGAAAGCGGGCCCACAGTTCATAATCGTCGCCCACCGCGCCAAAATTGCGGTAGCCGCCCAGAGCTTGCACCACCGACTTCCGATACACAACGGTCATGTGGTTGAAGGGGCAGCGCCAGCGGGCGTAGTGCAAAATGTCATCGTGGATGAGGGGTAGACTCCGCTCACCCAGGGGTTTCTCCAGGGCTTCGTCGTATTCAATTATGGAGGTTCCCAACAAGGCGAGCTCGGGCTCCGCTTCCAGTCTTTCAAACTGTTTGGCAAAGCGGTCGGGCAAACAGTAATCGTCTGCATCCATTCGCGCCAGCCATTCGTACTGGGCCACCTGAATACCGGCATTCAAGGCACCCGAAAGGCCCTGATTGACAGGCAGGGCCACCCGCTTCAGCTCGGGCAGCAAAGCTTGCCACTTTGCGATACTTCGGTAGAGGGCGTCATTTAAGGGGCCATCCTCAATCAGCACAATTTCCGCAGCCCGGAGGCTTTGCCCGGCCAAACTCTGCAAGGCTTCTTCCAGGGCCAAAGCCCGGTCGCCATGATAGACCGGTAAAATGACGCTAAATGGGATGCTTTGAGCCATATTTCAAGGGTGCTTCTGCGAAGGTAAGGCCCCTGCGGGCGGCGTTCGCGCCAACAAAAGGGCATAGAAAAAGCTAAAGAAAAGCACCCCCGCCTGCCTCTGCAGCATGCTCTCGGTAAGAAAACTCACCGCCGCAATCAGCAAAAAAAGTTTGGCCGCTGCAGGCATGCTGCAATTCCGCACACCGTAGCGGTAGCCGAAGACAAAAAGCGCTAGCAAAAGCAAGAGGCCCAGCAAACCCTGAGCGGCAAGGGTCTGCAAATAAGCACTGTGGTAGTTGTATTTTTTTTCGTGGAGGTAGTACTCGGTGCTTCCGTTCCAAAATTGGATTTGGACTTGGGCCAATTTTCGGTGTAAGGCCGGGTTCTCGGCCCCCAGCCCAGTGCCCAAAAGGGGCCTCTCCTGCACAACCTGCCCCGCCGTAAGCCACAAATACTTGCGGGGGTTGGTTTGTTTGTCGTCGGATACTTCGCGAAAGGAACGCAGCTCGTTGAAGGTATCGCGCAAGCGCTGGCGGCTTCCGCTGAAAGACCAGGTCATGCCCAGAAAGAGAACCAAGCCCAGCAAAAGCAGAAGCAGGGCCGACCAAGGCGAATAACGCTTGCGGAAATAACCGAAAAGAATAGCGGCATTTACCAGCCCAAAGACCAGGTACTGCATGCGCACGGCAATGAATATGAGCGAAAAGGCGAGGAGGATGACCATTAGAAGCGCTGGCGCCCGGGGAAAAAGAGCCTCCTGGGGATGCAACAAGCCGTAAAGCAGCAGAGCGTAGCTGAAATTGACAAAGAGCCCAAAATAATGGGGCGGCACCCGGGAGTAGCGGATCAACTCCTGAAAGTAAAAAACGGCTGGATCGGGGCAAGCCAGGTAGTTGACCAGGCTTCCCGCGAAAGCGGCCAGCAAAGCCAGGGTTACCGCAATGACCCACCAGCGCAACAACCAGGGCAATGCTACCTGCCGTTTTGGGGAAAGGGTACCCAGAAGAATGGGCCAGGCCAAAAAAGGGATTTTGGAGAGCAGTTCTTCTTGCGCCTCCTTAGGGCTGGGGCTGTAAAGGGAAGATAGCAACAAGCCGAGGTAATAGAGCAGCATGATCAGGGCCACCCGGTTCTGGGCCAAGCGCCGCAAATGCGCGGCAAAGTCGGCTTGCAGGAACCAAAATAGGCCCATCAGCATAAGCGCCAGGGTTAAGGGGGGGAACGCTGGTTGCCAAGGCAGAAGCAGCAGGTAATAGGCCAGACAAGCCGCAAAAAATTGGCGTCCGGAAAGAAGGTTTCGGATGGATTTACCCTTGATCGGCACTTAAAATGGTACGGTAGCGTGAAGGGTCGAGTAAAACGGCCAGGGCCGTATCTACTTCCGCGTCGTGGCGCAGGGAATTGGCGATGCGGCCCCCATCAAAGGCATAGCGGGATACAATTTCCTCGGCCAGGAGCTGACGGATAAAATCGCCGTAGCGCTCCAGGTCACCGGCTTCGCCCTTGGCGTAGGCATCGGACAGTGCCTCCAGGCGGTCATCCAGCACTTGGTGGTAACCCTCTTCTTGCGCCGCTTGCCGGAGCATTTCCAAGCGCCGTTCGGTTTGGGTTTGGTAGGCAAAATCCCTTTGAGCCAACCACTGGCGAAAATCATCCCATTCGCTATCGCTCAAGGCAAACTCACGCGGCTCTACCCGCAGTTCGGAATGTTTGCGTCGGTATTCGGTAGCATAGTCAAAGAGGTGCAGGTCGCGCAACAAAGCCAGGACCACCTGACCTACTTCCGGTTGTTCGGTAGATAAATCGGGATCGATGCCGCCTCCGTCGTACACCGGCCGTCCGCCAATGGTTTCAAAGCGCGAGCGCAGGGAGTCGGGGATTTTGCTCACCCGGCCATCCTCAGCCCGCTCGGCGTAGTCAATGGCCTGAATTAAGCGGCCGCTGGGGGTGTAGTACTTGGCAATGGTCATTTTGATTTGGCCCCCATAGGGCAACTGGCGGGATTCCTGAACCAGTCCTTTGCCAAAGGAGCGCTGGCCAATGATTACCGCCCGGTCGTAATCCTGCAGCGTTCCGGCCACGATTTCTGACGCCGATGCACTGCTGCCATTGATGAGCACCGTGAGGGGAATTTTAAGGTCGTGGGGCTTCTCCTGGGTCTTGTAGGTCCGCTGCCACTCTTCTATTTTGCCCCGGGTTTGCACTACCGCTTTGCCTCGGGGGATAAAGAGATTGGTAACCCGGATGGCCTCGGCCAACAAACCCCCGGGATTGTTTCGGAGGTCGAGAACGAGACCATCGAGGGGGCCTTCTGCTTCCATTTTCTCCCAGGCGGCCAGGATTTCGCCCGCTGCGTTTTGGGTAAAGCTGCGCAAAGCAATGTAGCCCACATTATTGCGTAGACGGCCGGCGTAGGGCACGCTGCTGATGTGTATTTTTTCGCGCTTCAAGCGCAATTTTTGCTGTTTGTCCCCCCGAAGAAAGGTCAGCTCTACTTCCGTACCGGGGGTTCCCTTAAGCATTTCGCTGATGGTTTCGCTGCTCCGGCCGGCAAGCTCTTCTCCGTTGATGCGGATCAACTCATCTCCCGCTTGCAGGCCCGCTTTGGCCGCGGGGTAATCGGGATAAGGCTGGGCAACGATGATCCTTCCCTTGTGGGTTTGCACGCTTGCGCCGATGCCACCGTAATTACCGGTTTGGCTCATTTGAAAGTCCTCTACCTGCTCTTCGGGAATAAAGTTGGTGTAGGGATCCAGAGAGGCCAGCATGGGCACCAGAGCCTCCTCCATCAATTCACCCGGCTCGGTATCGTCCACGTAGTAGAGGCTAATTTCCTTAAACACGTGGGTGAAAATGTCAAGTTGCTTGCTGATCTCGAAATAATCGGGACTGTTAAAGGCCAGCACGGCCATTAGACCTGCTCCCAGGGCAAAAGCCCCCAACCAGCGCTTTGACCGGCGCAAATGCTTCATAATTCGCTCTTCTCTAAGCCTTCAAAAATAGACAAAACTTAAACGGCCTTGGGGGGCGCTGCATTGTGAAGCTGCCGGGCCAATTTGGCAAAGGCCGAGAGGATACGGGCAAAGGGCAATTCCTGGGAAGGCAGGTAGAGCACCACCATCTGACGGTCATCGTTGGGTGGGAAAAGGTTGCGGTTGGCCCGGAAAGCCTCCCTGAGTTGCCTTTTGATGCGGTTGCGATGAACCGCTTTTTTGATCTTTCTGCGGGGTACGGCTAGGGCCACTTGTAAGCCCTGGCCGGATTTGGCTGCGCGATGGCGGAGAACCAGGGGATAAGCTTTAAGGGTGGCGCCCTCCTGAAAGAGTTCTTGAATCACGAGGCTGCTCTTCAAGCGTTCTTGCCGGGCAATGGCCATTTACTTTTTGTTGACCTTTTTGATGTAGTCCTCGAGGGCCATGGTCATGGAAGGCAACTTGGGCGTAGGCGTTTTGATGTCGATGCGCAAACCGGCTTCTTCCACCGCTTTGTGGGTGGTATTGCCGAAAGCGGCAATGCGGGTATTGCCCTGTTCAAAATCGGGGAAATTCTCAAACAAGGACTTGATGCCGCTGGGGCTGAAAAAAACCAAAACGTCGTATTTCACGTCTGCCAGGTGGGAAAGATCACTGCTAACGGTATTGTACATAACCGCGCGGGTGTAGTCCACCTTGCTTTCTTCCAGCACCTTGGGCACCTCGGGTTTAAGGATATCAGAGGTGGGCAGCAAGTACTTCTCGCCCTTGTGCTTTTTAAACAAGGGAGCCAGATCGGTAAAGCGGAGGTTGCCGTAATAGATTTTGCGCTTGCGGTAAACCACGTACTTCTGAAGGTAATAGGCAATGGCTTCGCTGGTGCAGAAGTACTTCATATCGTTCGGCACCGGGTAGCGCATTTCTTCCGCGATGCGAAAGAAGTGATCCACCGCATTGCGGCTGGTAAGGATCACCGCCGTGAAAATGCCCAAATTCACCTTTTGGCGCCTGACCTCTTGCACATCAACCCCCTTGACCTGGATAAAGGGAATGAAATCGATCTTCACCTTGTGTTTCTGGGCCAGGTCGTGGTAAGGATTGTTTTCGGTTTGCGGTTCAGGTTGGGATACAAGAATAGTTTTAACCTTCACTACGAAATTGGTTTAGGGTTAAACCCGGCTTTAACTTATTGATATTAAATTTTTTCCAATATCAATATCAAATAACTAAGCGGGATTATTTCCAGCGCGCAAAGATACAAAATAATGTGGCCGACCTTGGCCCGTAGCTGCAAGAGCCGCACGGACGACTGCAGGATGGCCAGCAACAAGGTGAACAGCAATAATAGCAACAGGAGCACATTGAGGGTTGCGCGCCATTCGGGCCAATAGAGGCTCAGGGTTACCGGAAGCCAAAGGGCAATACCTCCCCAGGCCAGATAGGCTCCAAATTGATTTTGCAACTGGATCAACTCTGTACCCTGATCAAAAACAGAACCCACCAGGGAACTCAAGAGCGCCTTAAAGAACACATAGCCCACCAGCAAGAGGAAAGCGCGCAACAAAAAGGCGGGAAAATCCGGACTGAGGGGTTCTTGATTCACCTCCCGCATCAGCCAACTCAAGGCGAGAACCAAGGGGATAAAACCCGCCGCGGTGAGTAAACTATCGGAAAACCAATGAGGGCCAAAGGGACCGAATTGCCCGGCCCATTCACGGCCCCGGGCAGTGAAGGGCAGGCGTAAAAAGAGAGCCAAACGCTCAGCCTGAAACAAGCGTACCAGGCTGAGCAAGAGCAAAGAAGCCCAAAGCAAGGGCCAAAGCAGGTCCGCATTGCGGGGAATTACCTCCATCCCCGCAAAGGTACAACCCCTTTAATCTACGTAGAAAAGAGCCCGCTCACCCCCTTCGGTTTGCAAAAAGTAACCGCCGGAGCGCAAACCCCGGATGTCGATCTGCCAGTGCTGGGCGCCCAACTGGGGCTCCACCGTACGCACCACCTGGCCACTGAGGTTGAGGATTTGCCAGACACCCTGAGGCCGATCCACCCCGGCTACGGTCAATTGATGCTTGGCGGGGTTGGGGTACAGGTGCAGGGCGGTTTTGCTGGCTTCTGCAATGCCGATGCTGTTGTTTTTGGTGAGGCTCAGGGAACGGGTAACGATCACGTCTCCGGATGTGCCTCCGGTACCGTCGGCGAAGTTTACCGCCGTGTATACGGTAGAGCCATCGGGGGCGTTGCCGCTGTTCCATTCAAAGCTCCAGGTATTGTTGCCACCGCTCGCGTTTATTCCTGTGAAAGTATGGGTGATGAAACTGCCCGCTTTGCGGGTGCGGTTGGCATCGGTAACGTTAATGGTACCGGCCGCACCGTTGCCATCTTCCACCCCGGCTTGAAAGCCAATGCGGCTCAAGGCCCGGCCGCCAGCGTCGGCGGTTATGGCGATGTTGTAGGTGGTGTTTTCTTCAAATCCGTTGGCGGGAATATCGGTGTTTATGTTAACTGTTTCAGTGCTTTGGCTGGGGCCGTTGTGGCAGCCGGCCCGGCCGCAGGTGCCGTTGCTGGAAGGGGATCCCGCACTTCCGGCCGGTGCTCCGGAAGAGTTGGTAACCGCCCGGAAAGCAAAAAACAGTGAGAAAGCGGCGGTCAAGAGGAGTACACTTTTTTTCATGGAATAGGGAATTTGGGTTTGTTGTCTAAAGTTAAACGGTAGGGCAATACCTTTGCCTCCAAAATAAGCGCAAATGGCAAGTGATTTGTTCGAATCGCCGGATTATTACGGTGTTGATGACCTTTTGACGGAGGAGCACAAGTTGGTGCGGGCCGCAACCCGCGACTGGGTAAAAAAAGAAGTTAGCCCCATTATTGAAGATTACGCCCAAAGGGCCGAATTTCCCGAGCACCTGATCAAAGGTTTGGCTGAAGTGGGTGCCTTTGGCCCCTACATCCCCGAAGAATACGGAGGGGCGGGACTGGATCAAATTTCCTACGGCCTGATGATGCAGGAAATCGAGCGCGGTGATTCCGGCGTTCGCTCTACCTGCTCGGTGCAAAGCAGTTTGGTGATGTATCCCATTTACGCCTACGGCAGCGAAAGCCAAAAACAAAAATTCTTGCCGGCATTGGCCAGTGGAGAAATGGTGGGTTGCTTTGGTCTTACCGAACCCAATTACGGCTCCAATCCCGGCGGCATGATCACCCAGTTTAAAGACGCCGGTGACCATTACCTGTTGAACGGGGCCAAAATGTGGATCTCCAATGCTCCCTTTGCGGATGTGGCCGTGGTTTGGGCCAAGAATGAGGAAGGCCGCATTCACGGCTTGCTGGTCGAACGGGGTATGGAAGGATTTACTACCCCGGAAACCCACGGCAAATGGAGTTTGCGGGCCAGTGCCACCGGCGAACTGGTTTTTGAAGACGTAAAAGTGCCCAAGGAGAACCTGCTCCCCGGTCGCAGCGGCTTGGGGGCGCCCCTGAGTTGTTTGGATAGCGCCCGTTACGGCATTGCCTGGGGGGCTTTGGGTGCCGCTATGGATTGCTACGATACCGCCTTGCGCTACGCCAAGGAGCGCATCCAATTCGATCGGCCCATCGGCGCCTTCCAGTTGCAGCAAAAGAAATTGGCGGAAATGATTACCGAGATCACCAAAGGGCAACTTCTGGTATGGCGACTGGGCACCCTAAAAAACGAAGGCAAAGCCACCACCGCCCAAATCAGCATGGCCAAGCGCAACAGCGTTGAAATCGCCCTTAAAGTGGCCCGCGACGCCCGACAAATCCTGGGTGGTATGGGCATCACCGGCGATTATCCCATTATGCGCCATATGATGAATCTGGAATCGGTGGTAACATACGAGGGAACCCACGACATTCACCTACTGATTACCGGCATGGACATTACCGGCCACAGTGCTTTCAAATAGACTTACTGCACCGGTTTGCAATAAAAAACGGCCCTCTTAGGAGGGCCGTTTTGGTTTTGGAAAGAGCCAATCTTTTTATTCGTAAAGCAAGTTGCTGTTGATGTTGCCAGGATTGTCCAGGTACCAATCCTCGGCTTGGGTGCCCCCACTTTGCGCCCAGGTAGAAAAGATGTTGTAAACCTGAACGACGTCTTGTTTCTCTTCCGGATAGGCAAAAAGACTGGGCAGATGGATGGCCCAAGGCAGATTGTCTACCGAGCGGTAGGTCTTGCTCAGGTCACCTTTGGTATCGTCTTCTCCGGTACCGAACAAGCTGGCGTCGGCCAAATCGGTGGGTAAACCACCGGCCAGGTGCACTTCGCGCCCACGATTGCCATCGATAAAGATGAAAGGATTGTGGGGAGCAGTGCCCCAGCTGGCCAAATCAACCGGCGAATTAAAATCGATGGTGATGGTAGTGGTCACCGGCTGTACGTAGGGATTGCCAACCACAGTGTTGACAAATGAGCCGCTACTTGGTGACATCAAATTGTAGGCATTGTCGAATACAATAACGGTAGCCAGGTTTTGACCACTCTCACATCCGTTGCCGTTAACGGCGATAAGACCCTCCTGCAAATTGCTGCCGCTCACATTGCTCACGGCGGAGGAAGGCAGGTCCAATTGGATGCCAAAGCCATTTTCAAACGAGCCGCCAATGGCGCGGGTTTCGAATTCGCCCCGCATATCCACCACTTGGTTGTTGGCATTGAGGCGGTAGCGGTAGCGATAGGCCACCACCAGATCATTGAAGTCATAATCGCCATAGGCGGGCCAAAGGTCTTCAAAAGCCAGGGTAGCCTGACTGTTATCGCTGGGGTAGAAGGCGTCGGTAGCCAGGTTGGGATCGTTGGGATAGTCGTCAAGGGCGTCGGATACGCCGTCGTTGTCCGCATCTACAATAACGGGGTCTCCGTTACCGGCGGGGTTACAGCTGCTGGCAGGAATGTAAAGCCCACAGCCTTCCACGGCGCCGTTGCGGATAATATTGGCCCCACCGGGGAAGTTTTCAATGCCGTCTAAGTCGCAAAACTCGAGATTGCCGGTTACCTGGGCGCCCCAATTGGCCTAAGACAGTTCTTCTACCTTGTAAAGAGAAACCTGCCCGAAACCAGCGATGGTCCCGTAGAGCTGCAGGTCTTCGGTGAGGGCCATTGCCCCGTCGTAGAGGTTAAAAAAGGCGCCACCATTGATGGTAGTGCGTCCCTCCACCTCAAAGAAGCCATAGTTTTCGTTGGTACCATTGAGCTGCAAATCACCTTTCACCTCAAAGCTGCACTGGTTCAATACCGTAGCACCACCGTTGATGGTCAAGTTGGCTCCGGCGGTAAAGGATCCGTAGTTGTTCAGATCCTGGTTTATGGAAGAATTGCTGGAAGTGCCCAGATTTACATCTCCGTAGTTGTCAAAAGTTACCGGGGCGTTGAGGTTGAGGGCTTGAATTTCCATTTCGCCCCAGTTGCTTACGTTCCCATTGGGGGAAAAGGTATTGCTCAGTTCGAGTTCAGCACCGTCATACACCGTTAAAGAGGTGCTGTTGTTGAGGTTGAGGTTCTGGATGCGGACCTCTGCTCCGTCGGTTATAAGCAGCTGGGCCCCGTTGTTCAGATTCACGTTCTGGAGGAAGCCGGTACCGCAAAGGCGAATAACCGCCCCGTTGCCGGCGTTTATGCTGCCTCCATTGTAGTTGCCACTCAGACAATATACCTGATTGTTGTTG
>AACY020309264.1_pt1 | contig 20012 bp, 20 predicted proteins | sample 267378 | NCBI WGS metagenome assembly AACY02 (sample SAMN02954345, study PRJNA13694) | marine metagenome | biome: aquatic; feature: ocean; material: water; isolation source: isolated as part of a large dataset composed predominantly from surface... | reverse complement strand
TCCGCGTGCCGCTGAAGGAAGGCCGCACGCTGCATCATGATCAGGAGGGCCGCCACGGCGCGGGCAAGATCATCATGCGGACGGCGCCTCAGGGCACCGGCATCATCGCGGGCGGCCCGATGCGCGCGATCTTCGAGATGCTGGGCGTTCAGGACGTGGTGGCGAAGTCGATGGGGACCCAGAACCCCTACAACATGATCCGCGCCACGTTCGAAGGCCTGAAGCTCGAGGCGTCGCCGCGCACGGTCGCAGCGCGGCGCGGCAAGAAGGTCGCCGAGATCCTGCCGCGGCGCGACGAGGGGCCGACCGAGGCCGAGGGCACCGAGTCCGAAGCGGCCACAGCTGAATAAGGGAGCGGGAGCATGGCGAAGACCATCGTCGTCAAGCAGATCGGCTCGCCGATCCGCCGTCCGGCAAAGCAGCGCGCGACGCTGATCGGCCTCGGGCTGAACAAGATGCACCGCACGCGGGAGCTCGAGGACACGCCGTCCGTCCGCGGCATGGTGGAGAGCATTCCGCATCTCGTGACGATCGTCGAGGAGCGCGGCTGAGGCCGCGCTCCGGCGCTCCGTCCCCCAGCGCGTCATGACGGCGCGCGCGGCGGACAGGGCGGCTCCCGGGCGCTGAGCCCGGGACGGCGTCGGAGGGCGGCCCGCCCCCGGCGCGAGGCGGAGAGGATGGCCTTTCCGCCGGGTCCGTGGGCGGCGCGCGGGTGACGCGGCGCGCTGCATCCGGCAGAGGAGACGCGTCATGAAACTGAATGAACTGCGCGACAATCCGGGCGCGTCGAAGAAGAAGAAGCGCATCGGCCGCGGCCCGGGTTCGGGCAAGGGCAAGATGGGCGGCCGCGGCATCAAGGGCCAGAGCAGCCGCGCGGGCGTCGCGATCGACGCCTACGAGGGCGGTCAGATGCCGCTCTACCGGCGTCTGCCGAAGCGCGGATTCACCCCGATCAACGCCAAGCGCCATGCCGTGATCAACCTCTCGACGCTCCAGGGCGCCGTGGATCGCGGCGCGCTCAAGGCCGAAGGCGTGATCGACGAGACGGTTCTGGTCGCCGCCGGCGTCGTGCGCCGCCCCTGGGACGGGGTGCGGTTGCTGGCGAAGGGCGAGCTGACGGCGCCGCTGACCCTTGAGCTCGCCGGCGCCTCCAAGGCGGCCGTCGAGGCGGTTGAAAAGGCCGGCGGCAAGGTCGAGATCGTCGACGTGACGGCGAAACGCCGCGCGGCTGAGCGCGCGTCGCGCGAGGCGAAGACGGACGCGTAAGGCTGTCGCGTCCGCGGGAATCCTGAACCGGCGGGGCCCCTGGCGGGCCCGGAGAGGAAGCGCATGGCGTCGGCCGCCGAGCAACTCGCGCAGAACATGAGCTGGAGCGCCTTCGGCAAGGCCAAGGAGCTCCAGAACCGCATCCTGTTCACCCTCGGCCTGCTGGTCGTATACCGGATCGGCACCTTCATCCCGATGCCGGGCATCGACGCTGAGCAGCTCGCCCGCTTCGTCGAGCAGACGCAGGGCGGCATCCTCGGCATCTTCAACATGTTCGCGGGCGGCGCCGTCGGGCGCATGGCGATCTTCGCCCTCGGGATCATGCCCTACATCTCCGCCTCCATCATCATGCAGCTGATGACCTCGATGGTCCCGCACCTCGAGCAGCTGAAGAAGGAAGGCGAGACCGGGCGCAAGAAGATCAACCAGTACACCCGTTACGGCACGGTGCTGCTCGCGACCTTCCAGGCCTACGGCATCGCCGTGGGGCTCGAGGGGCAGGGGCTTGCGGTCGATCCGGGCTGGTTCTTCCGCGCCTCCGCCGTGATCACGCTCGTCGGCGGCACGATGTTCCTGATGTGGCTCGGCGAGCAGATCACGGCGCGCGGCGTCGGGAACGGTATTTCGCTCATCATCTATGTCGGCATCGTCGCCGGCCTGCCCTCGGCCATCGCGCAGTTCTTCGAGCTGGGGCGGACGGGACAGATCGGCGCCGCGGTCATCATCGCGATCCTTGTAGGCGCGGTGGCGGTCATCGCCGGCGTCTGCTTCGTGGAGCGTGCGCAGCGGCGCATTCTGATCCAGTATCCGAAGCGCCAGGTCGGGCAGAAGATGTATGGAGGCGACAGCTCGCATCTGCCGCTGAAGGTGAACACCGCCGGCGTCATCCCGCCGATCTTCGCTTCCTCGCTGCTGCTGCTGCCGACGACCATCGCCGGGTTCTCGACCGGGGGCGGGGGCGACATCCTAGGCACGATCACTGCGCTGCTGGGGCGCGGGCAGCCGCTGTTCCTCGTGATCTTCGTCGGGCTGATCGTGTTCTTCGCCTTCTTCTACACCGCCGTTGTGTTCAACCCGGAGGAAGTGGCGGAAAACCTCAAGAAGCATGGCGGCTTCGTGCCCGGCATCCGGCCTGGCAAGCGGACGGCGGAGTATCTCGACTATGTGCTGACGCGGCTGACGGTGGTGGGCGCCATCTATCTCTCGATCGTCTGCGTCCTGCCCGAGTTGCTGATCTCCGAGCTTGCGGTGCCGTTCTACTTCGGCGGCACGTCGCTGCTGATTGTCGTCTCGGTGACGATGGACTTCATCACGCAGGTGCAGAGCCACATGCTGGCCCACCAGTACGGCGACCTCATCGAGAAATCGAAGCTGCGCGGGCGCGGCGGCCGCGGGTCGCGGACGCCGGCCAAGACCAGACGCTGAGCGACGAGGGGGAGACGCCGGTGAACATCATCCTGCTGGGCCCGCCGGGGGCGGGAAAGGGCACACAAGCCCGCATCCTGACCGAGACGAAGGGGCTGGTGCAGCTCTCGACCGGCGACATGCTGCGCGCCGCCGTGGCCGCCGGCACCGAAATCGGCCGGCAGGCCGACGCCGTGATGAAGGCCGGCAAGCTCGTTTCTGACGAGATCGTCATCGGCGTGGTTGGCGAGCGGCTTGACCAGCCGGACACGACGAACGGCGTGATCTTCGACGGCTTTCCGCGCACGACCGCGCAGGCGAAGGCGCTCGACGACCTTCTGGCCGAAAAGGGCATGACGCTCGACGCGGTGATCGACATGAAGGTCGACGACGCGGAGATGGTGAAGCGCGTCTCGGGCCGCTACACCTGCGCCAACTGCGGCGAGGGCTACCACGACACCGACAAGAAGCCGGCCGTCGAAGGCGTCTGCGACAAGTGCGGCGCGACCGAGTTCAAGCGGCGCAAGGACGACAACGCGGAAGCGGTGGCGACCCGGCTCGAGGCCTACCACGCCGAGACCGCGCCGCTGATCGCCTATTACGAGAAGACCGGCAAGCTGCAGACGGTCGACGGCATGGCGCCGATCGACACCGTCACGAGCCAGATCGACGGGGTGCTGAAGGGCTGACGGCGACAGCCTCGGGACCTATTGACGCAAGAGGGTGCGCGTGCATAGTGCGCGCTTCCTCCGGGAGCGAGTCGCGCGCCGGCGCAGTCGGCGTGCGGAAATTCGAAGGGCGGCGCCCGGCCGCCTGCGCCGTCTGGCGCGGGGCCGGGGCGCGGCGAGAGGGACGGAGAAGGCGAGTGGCGCGCATCGCGGGCGTGAACATCCCCACCAACAAGCAGGCGTGGGTGGCGCTGACCTATATTCACGGCATCGGCCCGAGCACGGCCCGGAAGGTCTGCGAGGAGACCGGCGTCGACGGGACCCGCCGGGTCAACGAACTGAGCGACGCCGACGTGCTGCGCCTGCGCGAGCACATCGACGCCAATCTGCAGGTGGAGGGCGACCTTCGCCGCGAGCGGGCGATGAACATCAAGCGCTTGATGGATCTCGGCTGCTACCGCGGCCTGCGGCATCGCCGCGGGCTGCCGGTGCGCGGCCAGCGCACCCACACCAACGCCCGCACCCGCAAGGGCCCCGCGAAGCCGATCGCCGGCAAGAAGAAGTAAGAGGAGCAGTCTCGCATGGCGAAGGCCCCCGCGCGCCCGAAGCGCAAGGAACGCAAGAACATCTCGGCCGGCGTGGCGCATGTGAACGCCTCGTTCAACAACACGCTCATCACGATCGCCGACGCCCAGGGCAACGCCATCAGCTGGTCGTCGGCCGGCTCGATGGGCTTCAAGGGCTCGCGCAAGTCGACGCCTTACGCGGCGCAGGTCGCGGCGGAGGACGCCGGCAAGAAGGCCCAGGAGCACGGCATGCGCACCCTCGAGGTGTTGGTGCAGGGCCCGGGCTCCGGCCGCGAGTCGGCGCTGCGCGCGCTGCAGGCGGTCGGATTCACCATCACCGCGATCAAGGACGTGACGCCGATCGCGCATAACGGCTGCCGCCCGCCGAAGCGTCGCCGCGTCTGACGAGACTTCAAGAAGCGCCCGCCGCGGGCCCGCTCTCTTCCGGAGCGGGCCTTCGTTCGTGACGCATCCTCGGGAGGCCCCCGGTCCCGGATCGGCCAGGGGCGGGCATGGAGGAGAACCGCATGATCCACAAGAACTGGGCCGAACTCATCAAGCCGCAGCAGCTTGAGGTGGAGCCGGGCCCCGACGCCCGCCGCAAGGCGGTGCTCGTGGCCGAGCCGCTGGAGCGGGGCTTCGGCCTGACGCTCGGCAACGCGCTGCGCCGCATCCTCCTCAGCTCGCTGCAGGGGGCCGCGGTCACGTCGATCCAGATCGACGGCGTCCTGCACGAGTTCAGCTCGATCCCGGGCGTCCGCGAGGACGTCACCGACATCGTGCTGAACATCAAGGGCGTCGCGCTCAAGATGGACGTGGACGGGCCGAAGCGGCTGACGCTGCGCGGCAAGGGCCCCGCGGTGCTGACCGCCGGCCATATCACCGAGATCGCGGGCGTCGAGGTTCTGAATCCCGACCATGTGATCTGCCACCTCGACACCGAGGCGTCGCTCCACATGGAGCTGACGGTCGACATCGGGAAGGGCTACGTCGCGGCCGACAAGAACCGGCCCGAAGACGCGCCGATCGGTCTTGTGCCGGTCGACTCGATCTTCTCCCCGGTCAAGAAGGTCGCCTACAAGGTCGAGCCGACCCGCGAGGGGCAGGTGCTCGACTACGACAAGCTGACGCTGACGGTCGAGACCAACGGCGCGCTGACCCCCGAGGACGCGGTGGCCTACGCCGCGCGCATCCTGCAGGACCAGCTCCAGACCTTCATCAACTTCGAGGAGCCGGAGGAGGCGACCCGCTCGGCCGCCGACGCGGATCTCGAGTTCAACCCGCTTCTGCTGAAGAAGGTCGACGAGCTGGAGCTCTCGGTCCGTTCGGCCAACTGCCTGAAGAACGACAACATCGTCTATATCGGCGACCTGATCCAGAAGACGGAGGCGGAGATGCTCCGCACCCCGAACTTCGGGCGCAAGTCGCTGAACGAAATCAAGGAGGTGCTCTCCGCGATGGGCCTGCATCTCGGCATGGACGTGCCGGACTGGCCGCCGGAGAACATCGAGGACCTCGCAAAGAAGTTCGAGGCCGACTACTGAGGCCTTGCGCGACCGCCGTCGCGGCGTTACGTCGCGCCGGCTTCGCCCTTTTCGCGACGGGCGCTCAATCGAACCCGGGCATCCCGCCCCAAGGAGCGCGGCCCCGACGCAGGGCCGCCGGACAAAGCACAACGCAGTCACGGAGACGAACCCATGCGCCACGGTTCCGGCCGGCGGAAGCTGAACCGCACCGCCGAACATCGCCAGGCGATGCTGGCCAACATGGCCTGCAGCCTGATCGAGCACGAGCAGATCAAGACGACGCTGCCGAAGGCGAAGGAGCTGCGCCCCTATGTCGAGCGGCTCATCACGCTCGGCAAGCGCGGCGACCTGCACGCCCGGCGCCTCTGCATCGCGCAGATCAAGCAGGAGCCGGCGGTGAAGAAGCTCTTCGACGCGCTGGCGGCCCGCTACAAGGACCGCCCCGGCGGCTACACGCGCGTGCTGAAGGCGGGTTTCCGCTACGGCGACATGGCGCCGATGGCGTTCATCGAGCTCGTGGACCGCGACCCCGAGGCGAAGGGCAAGGGCGACCGCGAGCGTGTGGCCGCCGAGGAAGCCGCGGCCGAGGCCGAGTGATCCGGCGGGCGGCGCGCGCCGTCGCCGGCTTGCGCCGCCGCGCCCCCTTCCGCCCATGACCCGAGACGATCCGCTCGCGCTCGGCCGCAGGGCCGGGCTGCCGCCCGACCTGATGTGGCTGCTGGAGAAGCATCCACGCGAGAGTTGGGAGGGCGCGCTCGGTGAGACCGGGCGGTTCTGGCTTGCGCGCCACGCCATGTTTCGCGAGGCGCAGGCGGCGCTTCTCGCCGAGACGCGCGGTTTCGCGGCGGGCGGCGCCGACCCGGTGCGGTTCGGCCACCGCTTCCAGCGGATCGCCGGGTTCCTGCTCGGCGAGCTTGAAACCCATCACATGGTCGAGGATCACCACTACTTCCCGCGCCTCGCGCGGGCGGAGCCGCGGCTTCAGCGCGGGTTCGACCTGCTGGACGCCGACCACCACGCGCTGCACGACGCGCTGGAGCGCACTGCGGCGGACGCGAACGCCCTGCTGCGCGCGCTGTCGGGCGGCGGGCGCGACGCCGCGGGGCGGATGACCGAGACGCTGGAGGCGCTCGCGCGGCTGCTGGACCGGCATCTGGCGGACGAGGAGGACATCGTCGCGCCGGTGCTGATCGAGCACGGGGAGCGTGGCCTGGGCTGAGCCTGCGGACCGCGCGCTGCGTTTGCGTGCGCCCGCCCCGAGGAGCGGGCGCGGTCGCTCAGAGCGTTCCGATCGACCAGAAGTGGGTTTCGCCGGAGCTGTCGTCGACGCCGTCATTGTCGGTCGAGACGAAGGCTTCGCCGGTGGCGTCCACCGCGAAGCCCTCGATCTTGTCGACGGCGTAGCCGTTCCAGCGCATCAGGTCAGGCAGGAGGTCGCGCACGAGCTCCTTCTCGACCACCGGCGGCTCGTCGCCGATGGCGACCGGGGCGAGGCCCTCGAGCGCGACGCGGTAGAGCCGCTTCACGCGGGCCGCCGCGCCGATCTGGTTGTCGCGCTCGACGATGTAGAGGAAGCCGTCATGGGCGGTGATCTCGGAGAGGCCGATCCAGCCGGTTTCGGTCGGCTCCTTCGGGTAGTGGAGCACGCCCCATTCCTCCGACTCGAGGTCGTAGGAAAGCAGCTTCACGAAGCCCGCGGGGTCGTCGTCGAACTCGCGCTGGATCGCGATCCAGAGGGTCGAGCCGACGCGGGTGATCCCCTCCGAGGCCCAGCGCCGCTCGACGGCGCGCAGCGCCTTCGGCCACGCGATCTCGTCCTCGATCCCGCCCTCGGCGTTCACGTGGTAGATCCCGTGGGGAATCATGCGGCCCGGACGCCCCTCGGAGGCGAGGAAGAAGCCGCCCCGCCCGTCGAGAGCGATGCCCTCGAGGTCCAGTTTCTGCGCCGGCGCGCCCTCGCGGGTGACGCGGATGGCGTCGGTGATCATCGCCGGGGTCTGGTTCGCGTCGATCCGGAAGATCGTGGGCTGCATCCCGTAGAAGCTGTCGTTGACGGCGTAGAGGATCCCCGGCTCCTCGGCGTCGGCGACCATGCCGGAGATCGCGCCCCAGCCGATCGGGCGTCCGTCGGGCAGGTTGCCGGAGACGAGCGTCGGATAGGCCGGCGCGGCGTCCTGCAGTTCGTAGAGCATCACGTGCGCGCGCACGCCGCCATCCGGCCCGAGATCGGCCTCGTTGGCCGTCACAAGCAGGTTCCGGCCGGGGATCGCAACCGCGCCCTCGGGGGCGATGCCCGACGGGAGAAGCTGGACGAACTCGGGCGCGCCGCCGGTGTCGCGGTAGACGAAGATCGCCGAGCCGCGCTCGGACAGCAGGAAGATCATGTTGCCGGCGGAGAACTCGGCGATCTCCATGCCCTCCGGCTCGCCGCCCTTGTTGCCCGAACGCGCCTCCGGGTAGTGGCCGTGGCGCGCGAGAATGTGGTCGGGGGCGGCGCCGCTCTCGAACAGGACCTCGCCGTCCTTCGAGAAGATGGTGAAGCCGCGGGAGCCGCCCTTCCAGTCGCCCTCGTTCGCGGTGACGAGGCGGTCGTTGTCGAGCCACTGCACGGCGTCGGGTTCGCGGGGAACGTCGGCGAGGAAGCCGTCGAAGGTGAGCGCGCCCTCCTCGCGGACGTCGACCATCGTCAGGTCGACCGAACCGGCGGAGAAGTCGGAGACGACCTCGCCCGCGGCGTTCAGCACGACGATGTGGTTGTTCTCCTGGAGCGTCACCGCGATCTCGCCGGCGGCGTTCACGTCGACGAACTCGGGCTCCGGGTCCTCCGGCGCGACGTCGGCGACGCCGGCGAGGTCCGCCATGATCATGCCGTCGCAGTCGAGCGACGCGTCCGCGCCCATCGGGATGATCGCGACGCCGCCGCCCGGAAGCTGGGGCAGGCCGCCGTCGCCGAGATCCTCGTCGCGCTCGTTCTCGATCGCGACCGCGAGGAACGAGCCGTCGCGCGCGATGACCGAGCTGTCGGGCTGGCCGCCGAGGTCGCAGCTGACCTCGACCGTCCCCGACGCCATGTCGACGATCTCGATCCGGCCGGAGGGCTGGGTGTAGCTCTCGGAGGTGTTGACGGTGGCGAAGGCGAAGCCGCCGCGCGTCGTCACCGAGGTCGGCTCGCCGCCGAGCATCACCGCGCCCATGGGCTGCGGGTTCGCCGGGTCGGAGATGTCGACCATCCCGAGCGCGCCGAGCGGGCTGTCGGAGTAGACCAGCGTCATCCCGTCCTCGGTGACGGTGATGATCTCCGGCGAGGTCTCCGTGTCGGGCGCCATGCCGTCCGGCAGGTTCAGGTTGGTCGGAAAGGACGCGATGCGGTTGAAGGCCTGCGCCTCGGCCGAGGCCGCGCCGAAGGCGGCGACCGCGGCGGCGAGGGCGCCGGCGCCGATACGTGGTTTCATTGGAGAGTCCCCCTGTCGTTGGAGCAAGGGGTCGTTAGCAGCCTGCGATGACGGTTGCGTGACGCAGCGGCGCGTCATGAGACCCGACGCGCCCCCTCGGCGGCGCCGAGGCGCAGCAGCGGGATGCGGATGTAGAAGCGCGCGCCGCCGAGCGCGGCGTCGCCCACGCCGATCTCGCCCCCCATCGCGCGGAGGATCGCGCGGCTGAGCGCGAGGCCCTGTCCGAGCCCGCCCTTCGGCCGCGTCGCTGAGCCGTCGGCCTGCGCGAAATGGGCGAAGACGCGTTCGCGCTGCTCCGGGTCCACGCCGGGTCCGTCATCCTCCACCGCGACCAGAAGGCCGCCGTCGCCCCACCGCCGCACCGAAAGCGCGACTGCGCCGCGGCCGAATTTCAGCGCGTTGTCGAGCACGGCGCGGAGCGCGCGACGCAGCCGCGCCGGGTCGCCGACATAGCGCCCCTGCGCCTCCGGCCCCAAATCCACCGACACGCGCAGACCGCGGTCCCGCGCCACCGCCTCGAGGTCGGCGAGCAGTGGGGCGAGCAGCGCGTCGAGTTCGAAAGGCGCAGGTTCGATGGTGAAGTCCCCGGTCGAAAGCCGCGCGAGGTCGATCATGTCCTCGACCATCGCCAGCAAGGCGTGGGCGGAGCGGTCGATGACCGCGAGGTGGGGCTTCTGGACGGGATTCGCGTCGCCGGCGAGCATCGCCGCAGAGCCGAGCACGCCGTTGAGCGGCGTGCGGATCTCGTGACTGACGCGGGCGAGGAACTCGGTCTTGAGACGGTCGGCGCTCTCGGCTGCGTCGCGGGCGGCGATGGCTTCGGCTTGGGATGCGCGCAGCTCGGCGTGGGCCGCGCGGAGATGCTCGGTCGCGTTCCACGCCTCGGCGAGCGCGGTTTCGCGCGCGACGTCCGCCTCGCGCGCGGCGCGCCAGCCGGGACGAAAGACGAAGAGCGCCTGTCCCAAGAGCATCGCGCCGACGGCGCCGACGCCGAGGCGGAGCGCGCCCCGGCGGCGTTGGCGAAGGGTCTCGGTCATCCGCATGTAATGGTCGTGCACGGTCTCGAGGTCCATGCGGAGCGGCTTCGCAAGCGCGAGCATCTCCGCGAAGGCCTCGCGCGCGCCGGCCGGGCCGCTGGCGATCCCGTCGGCGGCGGCGAAGAAGCGGTCCGCGCGCGCGCAGAGGCTGTCGCCGTCTCCGCGATAGAGCGCGCGCAGCGCCGGGTCCATCGCCGCCGTCTTCCCGCAGCGCCGGGTCGCGCGCATCGCGCCGAGCGCGGCGCCGAGGCGCGTCTCGGCGCTGTGGCGGGCGGCGCTGTCCAGGCTGGTCACGGCGTCCGCCGCCAGCTTCATCAGGTCGGCGAGGAGCGAGAGCTGGGTGTCGACATGCGACTTCTCAACGCTCGCCCTCGTGATGCGCTCGCCAAGCGCGATCTGGTGGACCGTGAGGCCGCCGATGACGCAGAGCATCAGGGCGACCGAGAGCGCATAGAACCGCGCGAGACGGCCGAGCGCGCGCGTCGGCGCGGCGACGTTCCGGAGGGGCGTCACCGCGCCCGTCCTGCGTGGCGCTCGCCGGTCGGCTGAGGAGGCGTGAAAGGCATGTCGTGATCCGTAAACCGCGGCGACGGACCCATTCTCGACTTGCGCCCCTTAACGGCGCGTTGCCCGCTCGCTCCGGACCGCCGGATCGGGTAACGAAAGCCCATGACGCAACCGTCCGCCCCCGCGCCCCGCGGCGCCGCCCCCCGCATCGGCATGGTCTCCCTCGGCTGCCCCAAGGCGCTGGTGGACAGCGAACGCATCCTCACGCGGCTGCGCGCGGAGGGCTATGCGATCTCGCCCGACTACGACGGGGCGGACGCCGTGATCGTGAACACCTGCGGCTTTCTCGACAGCGCCAAGGCCGAGAGCCTGGAGGCGATCGGCGAGGCGCTGGCCGAGAACGGGCGCGTCATCGTCACCGGCTGCCTCGGCGCGGAGGCCGAGACGATCCGCGCGGCGCACCCCTCCGTGCTCGCCGTCACCGGGCCGCAGCAATACGAGGCGGTGATGGACGCGGTGCACGCGGCCGTCCCGCCCGCGCCCGACCCGTTCGTCGACCTGATCCCGCCGCAGGGCGTGAAGCTGACGCCGCGCCACTACGCCTGGCTGAAGATCTCCGAGGGCTGCGACCACAAGTGCCGATTCTGCATCATTCCCGCGATGCGCGGTCCGCTCGCTTCGCGCCCCGCGGGCGCGGTCCTGCGCGAGGCGGAGCGCCTGGTCGAAGCGGGCGTGAAGGAGCTTCTGGTCGTCAGCCAGGACACCTCGGCCTATGGCCGCGACCTCCGCCACGCCGAGAGCAAATGGCGCGACGGGACCGCGCGCGCGCATATCGTGGATCTCGCGCGCGATCTCGGCAGCCTCGGGGCGTGGGTGCGGCTGCACTACGTCTATCCCTATCCGCATGTGGATCGGCTGATCCCGCTGATGGCCGACGGGCTGGTGCTGCCGTATCTCGACATCCCATTCCAGCATGCGAGCGCCTCCGTGCTGCGCGCCATGCGCCGCCCGGCCGACGAGGCCAAGGTGCTGGACCGGATCGCGGGCTGGCGGGCGATTTGTCCTGACATCGCGATCCGCTCGACCTTCATCGTCGGCTTCCCCGGCGAGACGGAGGCGGATTTCGAGCATCTGCTCCAGTGGCTGGAGGAGGCCCGGCTCGATCGCGTCGGCTGCTTCGAATACGAGGACGTCCGCGGCGCGGCGGCGAACGCCCTGCCGGACCACGTGCCCGCTGAGGTGAAGCGCGAGCGGCGCGAGCGGTTCATGGAGGCGGCGGCGCGGATCTCGGCGGCGAAGCTCGCCGAGAAGGTGGGCCGGCGGATGACGGTCGTCGTCGACGAGGTGGACGGCGACGGCGCCGCCTGCCGCAGCGCGGGCGAGGCGCCGGGGATCGACGGCGAGATCTTCGTGGACGAGGGCTTCGAGGATCTGACGCCGGGCGACCGGATCGAGGTGGAGATCGACGAGGCCGACGCGCACGACCTCTGGGCGAGGCGCGTCTGACCCCCGGCGCGCGCTGCGGCGGCGGGTCGTCTGTCACGCGGCGTCACGGCCCGTCACGCTGATCTTCATGAGCTGCTCACGAAGCGCGACGACACTGCGCGCATGAAGCCCGTCCCTCTCTTCTCCGCGGCCCTCGCGGTCGTCGCCGTCGCCGGCTGCGAGCCGGACCCGACGCCGCCGGACCTGTCGCGCCTCTACGCGCACGCCTCGGCGGAGGATCTGCGCAATCCCGTCATCACCATTCCGGGGCTGCTCGGCTCGCGCCTCGTGCAGGAGGATACCGGGTTCGTGGTCTGGGGCGGGGGACGGCGGCTCTCGGCCGACCCCGAAATCCCGGAGGAGGCGCTGGCCTCGGCGCATCCGCTCGGCGACCCGGAGACGCCGCTCTGGGAGTTGCGCGACAGCGTGCGGACGCAGGGCGTGGCGCGGGTGGTGACGCCCTCCTTCCTCGGGCTGACCGCGCCGATCGACATCTATCAGGGCCTGATCCGCACCCTCATCGCCGGCGGCTACGACTTCCGGGAGACGCGCGCCGAGGAGATCGCCGAGCGCGAGGTCAATCTCGACGCCTTCGAATTCCCCTATGACTGGCGGCGCGACGTGGTCGAGGCCGCGGCCGACCTCGCCTATTTCATCGAGCGCAAGACCACGCAGGTGGAGGCGGAGCGGCTGCGCGTGCTCGGCGAGCGCGGCCCGCCGGTGAAGTTCGACATCGTCGCGCATTCGATGGGGGCGCTCGTCGCGCGCTACTACCTTATGTACGGCGCGCAGGACCTGCCCGAGGACGGAGGCCTGCCGGAGCTCACCTGGGAGGGGGCGGAGCATGTGGACCGCGCGGTGCTCATCGCCCCTCCGCACTCGGGCTCCGTCGAGCCGGTGCAATATCTGATCGCGGGCCGCAGCTTCGGGCCGCTCCAGCCCTTCTACCCGCCCGCGGTGCTCGGCACCTATCCGACGCTCTATCAGCTGATGCCGCGTGACAGGCACGGGCGCGTCCGCGACACGGACGGAGAAGCCTTCGCCAGCCTCTACGACCCTCAAGTGTGGATCGAGAACGGATGGGGCCTCGCCGACCCCGATCAGGCCGAGGTGATCTCCTGGCTGCTGCCCGAGGTCGAGGACCCGGAGGAGCGCCGGCGGATCGCGCTCGGGCACCTCGCCAAGGTGTTGCGCCGGGCCGAGCGGTTTCACGCCGCGATCGACCGGACCAACCGGCCGCCGCCGGAACTGGAGATGTTTCTCGTGGTCGGCGGGGGGTTCCGCACGCCCGCGCGGCTGCGCTGGGACCCGGACGCCCACGAGATGGAGGTCGTCGGCTTCGAGGAGGGCGATTTTGTGGTGCTGCGCGCGAGCGCGCTGGCCGACGAGCGCCAGAACCTCGACTTCCGCGCCCGCGGCCTCGTCTCGCCGCATCAATACGACTCGATCCTGTTCCTGCCGCGCGAGCACGTGCTGCTGACGCTCGATCCGGTGTTCGGCGACAACCTGCTGTTCTGGCTGCTCGAGGACGAGCGGGTGGTCCAGCGGCTCGATCGGGGCGCAGGCGGCGGGCGGCTGAGCCGGGCCGCGGCGGCGCTCGGCGCCGGGGCGGAGGCGGCGGCGGCGCTTCCGGCGCAGGTCGCTGGCGGGGCCGACTGACAGCCGCGGCTTGAGCCGCACGCGCGCTTGGCCCTATAGGGCTTTCGGAACCGACCGCAGGGAGCGCGCGATGAGAAAGGTTTACGAGACCGCAGAGGCCGCCCTCGACGGCCTCCTGTTCGACGGCATGACCATCGCCGCCGGCGGCTTCGGTCTCTGCGGCATTCCGGAGAACGCGATCGCGGCGATCCGCAAGTCGGGCGTGAAGGACCTTGTCGTCGCTTCGAACAACTGCGGGGTGGATGGCTTCGGTCTCGGACTTCTGCTCGACAGCAAGCAGATCCGCAAGATGATCTCGTCCTACGTCGGCGAGAACGCCGAGTTCATGCGCCAGTATCTTTCCGGCGAGCTGGAGCTGGAGTTCAATCCGCAGGGGACGCTCGCCGAACGGCTTCGCGCCGGCGGTTGCGGCATCCCCGGCTTCTACACGAAGACCGGCGTCGGCACCGTGATCGCCGAGGGCAAGGAGCACAAGGAGTTCGACGGCGAGACCTACATCCTGGAGCGCGGAATCCACGCCGATCTCGCCATCGTGAAGGCATGGAAGGCCGACACCCACGGCAACCTTCTGTTCCGGAAGACTTCGCGCAACTTCAACCCGCTTTGCGCGATGTCCGGCAAGGTGACCGTCGCCGAGGTCGAGGAGCTGGTGGAGCCGGGCGAGATCGACGCGGACGCGATCCACACGCCGGGCGTGTTCGTCCAGCGGGTCGTGAAGGCGGCCTTCGAGAAGCGGATCGAGCAGCGGACGGTGAGGGCGGCCTGAACCATGACGGAAGAGATCGACGCGCTGACCGAACAGCTCCGCCGCGAGATCCGCGAGCGGATGGACGTGTTCCTCGACGACGCGACGCAGCTGGCGGGGAAGTATTGCGGCCATGACGCGGTGAAGGCCGATCCCGGCCTCGCCTTTCCCATCGCCGCGGCGCTTTCGCAGCACTTCGCGGCCCACATCATGGCGAACGCGATCCGCGAGCAGACCGAGGCGACGCGCGAACTCGTGCAGGAGACGCGCGAAAACACGCAGAGCCTGCGGATGATCGCCGCGATGCGCCAGCAGGGCGGCCGCTGAGGTGAACATCGGTTCCGCCGCGCCTGAGGACCCTTAGGAACGACGGCGCGCGCGCCGGCGCCGCGCCCCGAGAGGAGAGACGACCAATGCCCTGGGACCGCAACCAGATGGCCGCCCGCGCCGCGCAGGAGCTCGAGGACGGGTTCTACGTGAACCTCGGCATCGGCATCCCGACGCTGGTGGCGAACTACATTCCCGAAGGCGTGCAGGTCACGCTCCAGTCCGAGAACGGGATGCTCGGCATGGGGCCGTTCCCGACCGAGGACGCGGTCGACCCGGACCTGATCAACGCCGGCAAGCAGACCATCACCGAGTTGCCGCACACCTCCTACTTCGACAGCGCGACCAGCTTCGGGATGATCCGCGGCGGCCATATCAACCTCGCCATTCTCGGCGCGATGGAGGTGGCGGAAAACGGCGACCTCGCCAACTGGATGATCCCTGGCAAGCTCGTTAAAGGCATGGGCGGCGCGATGGACCTCGTCGCAGGCGTGCAGCGCGTGATCGTGATCATGGATCACACCAACAAGGCCGGCGAGACCAAGCTGCTGAGGGAATGCACCCTGCCGCTAACCGGCAAGGGCGTGGTCAACCGCATCGTCACCAATCTCGGCGTGTTCGACGTGGTCGAGGGCGGGCTGAAGATCGTGGAGACCGCGCCCGAGGTCTCCGAGGCGGAGATCCGGGAGAAGACGGCCGCGACCCTCGTGGGCTGAGCGGGGCGCAGGCTGCGGGCGCGTCGCAACCTGCGCCCGGAGTCCATGCTCGTTTCGGCTTTGCGGGACGGAGGGTTCATTCGGTTTCCGCCCAGCGGTGATGGCGATCCGTGCGATCAGCACGGATCGCGCAAACGCCCCATCCCGAGGGCAGTCACATTGCAACGGTCGCGAGAAGCGGACAAGTCACAGTCGCTTGCGCCATGAACCGCCCAAGCCCCAGCGTTTCAAAGCGACCACCCGGGGCGTTCGCGCGATCCTCCTTTACCAGCGGCGCCGCTCAGCGCGCCAAAAGCCCCTCCAGCGCCGAAGCGGACGCAGGCGAGCTTTGGAACCCAACCCGCCGCAACGGCTCATTCCGCTCCGTCGTCGGCCGGCGAGGCCTCGACAGGGGTCATGGCGTCGCCGACCGCCACCAAGCCGGGCGTAACGACCTCCGCGGTGATCCCGCCATGGCCGCGCATCGCCGCGTAGCCGCCCGGGCCGAGCGCCTCCTCCATGCGCGAGCAGGGCGCGCAGGGGCCGGTTCCGCGCAGCACCGCATCGCCGACGCGGAAGGTCCGGCCGCGAAGGCTGAGGAGGTTGAGCCCGGAGACCAAGAGGTTCCGGCGCAGCGTCTCCGGCGCGACCGCTTCGAGCCCCGCAAGCGCCGCGACGACCGGCAGATGCTCGGCCTGGATCAGCGTCACGGCGCGCTTGCCCGGCCGTTCGCGCCGGTCGCCCTCCAGCCCGGACGCCCCGATGGGGCCGCGCTCGAGCGCCGCCATCGGGGCGCGCCGCGCCGGGCGGACGCCGATCCACGCGACGCGGCCCGGCCGCGCGAATCGCGCCGTCAGCGCGGCGAGCGATTCGGTCACAGGCGCCTGTTCCGCAGGCGCCATTGCGAAGCGCGCAGCGGCGGGTAAGGTCGATCCATGACGACGGCGTTGATCTCGCATGACGACTGCCTCGCGCACCGGACGCCCGACGGCCATCCCGAGCGGCCCGACCGCCTGCGCGCCGTCGACCGCGCGCTCCAGGACGAGCGCTTCATGATGCTGCTGAGGGTGGAGGCGCCGCTCGCCGAGGACGTCCACATCCTGCGCGCGCATCCGGCCTCGCACCTCGAGAAACTCACGCGGCTCCAGCCCGCGGAGGGCGACGCGGTCGCCATCGACAGCGACACCTTCATCGCGCCGGCGTCGCTCCGCGCCGCCCGCCGCGCCGCCGGCGCGCAGATCGAGGCGGTGGACATGGTGATGTCGGGCGAGGCGCGGAACGTCTTCTGCGCCACGCGCCCTCCGGGCCACCACGCCGAGGCGGTGCGGGCGATGGGCTTCTGCTTCTTCAACAACGCCGCCATCGGCGCGCTCCACGCCATCGAGGCGCACGGCCTCTCCCGCGTCGCGATCATCGACTTCGATGTGCATCACGGCAATGGGGCGCAGGACATCTTCGAACGCGACGGGCGGGTGTTCTACGGCTCATCCCACGAATGGCCGCTCTATCCCGGCACTGGCGCGGCGGAGGAGCGCGGCGTCGGCAACATCGTGAACGCGCCGCTCGCCGGGCTTTCGACCGGCAAGGAGTTCCGCGACGCCTATGAGCGGACCATCCTGCCGGCTCTGGAGGCGTTCCGACCGGACCTCCTCTACATCTCCGCAGGCTTCGACGCCCACGCCCGCGACCCGCTCTCGACCATCCAGCTCTCGGAGCGCGATTTCGTCTGGGTCACCCACGCGCTCTGCGACGTGGCGGACCGCTGCTGCGACGGGCGCGTGGTCTCGACGCTCGAGGGCGGCTACGACCTCGAAGGCCTCGGCCGCTCCACGGCGGCCCATGTCGAGGTGCTGATGGAGCGCGCCGGCTGAGACGCCCTCGTCTGGACGCCGCTCGGCGGCTGTGGTGATCTCCCGCCACGTTCCCGAGGCGGAGACCGGCGTGGCGAAGGCGGAGACGGGCGGCGCGGCCGCCGACGACATCGCGCAGATGAGCTTCGAGGCCGCGATGGCGGCGCTCGAGGAGATCGTGGACCGGCTCGAATCCGGCGATGCGCCGCTGGAGGAGTCGATCGCGCTCTACGAGCGTGGCGACAGGTTGCGGAAACACTGCGAGAAGAAGCTGAAGGACGCCGAGCTGCGCGTCGAGAAGATCGTGCAGGGCGCGGACGGCGCGCCCGCGACCGAGCCCTTCGAGGCGGAATGAGCGCGCCGCTGAGCGAGGCGCTCGCCGCCGCGAAAGCCAGGACGGAGTCCGCGCTCGACCGCCTGCTGCCGCCCGAGGGCGCGGGGGCGATGGGCGCGCTCGCGGCGGCGATGCGCCACGCGACGCTCGGCGGCGGCAAGCGGCTGCGGGGCTTCCTGACCATCGAGGCGGCGTCGCTGTTCGACGCCGACCCCGCGGGCGCGGACCGCGCGGCGGCGGCGGTCGAGTGCCTGCACGCCTATTCGCTGGTGCATGACGACATGCCCTGCATGGACGACGACGCCCTGCGCCGCGGCCGTCCGACCGTCCATGTGAAATGGGACGAGGCCACGGCTGTGCTGGCTGGCGACGCGTTGCAGACGTTGGCCTTCGAGATCCTCGCGAGCCCGGAGACAAGCCCCGACGGCGAGGCGCGCGCGGAGCTCTGCCTGGCGCTCGCTCGGGGCGCGGGCTTCGCGGGGATGGTCGGCGGGCAGGCGCTGGATCTCGGTGCCGAGACCGCGGCGACGCCGCTCGACGCGGACGGCATCGCGGAGCTTCAGGCGCTCAAGACCGGCGCGCTGATCGCCTACGCGGCGGAGGCCGGCGCGATCCTCGGGCGGGCGGGCGCCGAGGACCGGGCGCGACTTTCCGCCTACGCCCGGGACCTTGGCGCCGCGTTTCAAATCCGCGACGACTTGCTGGATGTCGAGGGCGACGCGGCGGAGGCCGGAAAGCGGCTCGGCAAGGACGCGGCGGCGGGCAAGGCGACCTTCGTGACGACCCTCGGGGTCGAGGGGGCGCGCGCCCGGGCGCGCGACCTCGCCGAGCGGGCCGCGGCGGCTCTCGCGCCCTATGGCGCGCGCGCCCGGGCGCTGGCTGAGGCCGCCGACTACGCGGTCACGCGCAGCGCCTGAGCGTCGTGCGCTCCCATGACGGCGCGGGCGGCGCAGCCCCCGGCGTCGAGCCACAGGAGACGACGATGGCGGAGTTCGATCGCCCGGAGACCCCGCTGCTCGACCAGGTCGCAGAGCCCGCGGATCTCAAGCGATTCTCGGACAGCCAGCTGAAACGCATCGCCGACGAGCTGCGCGCCGAGACCATCTCGGCCGTCTCCGTCACCGGCGGGCATCTCGGCGCCGGGCTCGGCGTCGTGGAGCTGACGGTCGGGATCCACGCGGTGTTCGAGACGCCGAAGGACAAGCTGATCTGGGACGTCGGCCATCAGTGCTACCCCCACAAGATCCTGACGGGACGGCGCGACCGCATCCGCACGCTGCGCCAGGGCGGGGGGCTCTCGGGCTTCACCAAGCGCAGCGAGTCGCCGTATGATCCGTTCGGCGCGGCGCATTCCTCCACATCGATCTCCGCGGGACTCGGCTTCGCGGCGGCGCGCGACCTGGGCTGCGAGGACGTCGGCGACGTGATCGCCGTGATCGGCGACGGCGCGATGTCGGCCGGCATGGCCTACGAGGCCATGAACAACGCCGGCCATGACAAGCGCCGGATGATCGTGATCCTGAACGACAACGAGATGTCGATCGCGCCGCCGGTGGGCGCGATGTCGAACTACCTGACGCGGCTCTGGACCACGAGTCCGTTCCAGGACCTGCGCAAGGCCGCACACGCCGCCGCCGAGATGCTGCCGCCGCCCTTCCGCGAGGGGGCCAAGCGCGCGCATGAGCTGGTCAAGGGCATGACCCTCGGCGGCACGCTGTTCGAGGAGCTGGGCTTCACCTATGTCGGCCCGATCGACGGGCACGACATGAACCAGATCCTGCCGGTCCTGCGCACGGTGCGCGAGCGCGCCGACGGTCCGGTGCTGATCCATGCCGTCACCAAGAAGGGCAAGGGCTACGCGCCGGCGGAGGAGGCCTCCGACAAGTATCACGGCGTGTCGAAGTTCGACGTCGTGACCGGCGCGCAGAAGAAGGCCCCATCGAACGCGCCGGCCTACACCAAGGTTTTCGCCAAGGCGCTGATCGCCGAGGCCGAGCGCGACGACAAGATCGTCGCCGTCACCGCCGCGATGCCCGACGGCACCGGCCTTAATCTGTTCGCCGAGCGGTTCCCGGAGCGCTGCTTCGACGTCGGCATCGCCGAGCAGCATGGCGTGACCTTCTGCGCGGGCATGGCGGCGGGCGGCCTGAAGCCCTTCGCCGCGATCTATTCGACGTTCCTTCAGCGCGGCTATGATCAGGTCGTGCATGACGTGGCGATACAGCGACTGCCGGTGCGCTTCGCCATCGACCGCGCGGGACTGGTGGGCGCCGACGGCGCGACCCACGCCGGCAGCTTCGACGTCGGCTATCTCGGGGCGCTGCCCGGTTTCGTTCTGATGGCGGCGGCCGACGAGGCGGAGCTGTGCCACATGGTCGCCACCGCCGCCGCCATCGACGACGGCCCCTCGGCGTTCCGCTATCCGCGCGGCGAGGGCGTCGGCGTCGAGATGCCCGAGCGCGGGACGCCGCTCGAGATCGGCCGGGGCCGG